>WNFU01001042.1_pt1 | contig 39453 bp, 38 predicted proteins | sample 5400121 | NCBI WGS metagenome assembly WNFU01 (sample SAMN13153360, study PRJNA577476) | soil metagenome | isolation source: 100 cm soil or saprolite under grassland replicate 1 | place: USA:California | collected 2016-06-15
CGCTTGTCCAGGTAGAGGGCGCTGGTGAGTTGTTCGAGGTAGACCACGTCGGGGAGGTCCTCGTCGGGGAAGCGCAGGATGGTGAACGCGCCGCCGGCGGCGGCGTGGCCACCGGTGTGGAACGGGATCACCTGGATCCGCACGTTGGGCAGTGCGGTCATGTCGATCAGTGCCTCGATCTGGGCGCGCATCACCTCCGGACCGCCGATCGGGCGCCGCAGCGCCGCCTCATCCAGCACCGCCCACAACTGGGGCGCGTCGGGTCGCACCAGGAACTGCTGGCGGGCGATGCGCAGGTTGACCCGCCGGTCGATCTCCTCCGACTCGGCCCGCCAATGATCGAGCATCACCACGGCCCGGGCGTACTCGGCGGTCTGCAGCAGACCCGGGACGAACTGGACCTCATAGCAGCGGATCAGGGACGCGGCCGCTTCCAGCCCGAGGAACGGCTGGAACCAGTTGGACAGCACATCCCCGTAGCGATGCCACCACCCGGGGGTGTTGGCATCGCGGGCCAGGCTCAACAGCCGGGTCCGCTCCTCGTCGTCCACCACGCCGTAGAGGCTCAGCAGGTCGGCGATGTCACGTTCCTTGAAGCCGACCCGGCCGAGCTCCATCCGACTGATCTTGGACTCGGAAGAGCGGATCTCCCATCCGGCCGCCTCCCGCGTGATACCCCGGGCCTCACGCATTCGGCGCAGGTGAGCACCAAGCAGCATGCGCAGCACGGTCGGACCACCAGCCGGTGCGCTGTCCCGCGCGGGCGTCGTCATCCACCGACCTTCATGCGCTCACCTCAACCCGAATGGCGGGCCGCTCACTTTTCCGGGTGTAAGCATGCCATGAGCCGAGCGTGAGCCGACGAGATGGTCGAACTCGCCGTCCTTCACACCCTCGATGAAGGCCGAGATCTCCTCCGCCGTGTAGACGAGCGCAGGACCCCGGGACCGCGGAGTGGCGCCGCCTCTCACGCGTCGGCGGCCTATTGCACGTGCATTCGCTCTTGCTTCGGCAAGTGACGACGAGCATGATAACGCACGTGCCCATGTACTTGTCCGCTCACATCGAGTGATGGGAATGGACAAGCGTCGGGACCGGCTGGTCAGCCGTACGCCCCCGATGGCGGCCAGCCGGTTCCGACAAAGCCTGCGACGGTGCGACCGGGTGAAGGGGAACGAATGGACCCGCTGAGCCTCGCCATCGGCGCCACCGGGGTCGTCGGTTTCGGCGCCGGATGGCATTGGCGCCGGCGCGTCCGTCGCGCCGAGGCGGTGATCGCCGGCCTGCGCTGCGACCTGGAGGTCCAGCACCGCGCGGCCCGCCATGACCCGCTGACCGGTCTGCCCAACCGCCGCGCGTTCTTCGAGTACGGCGCGGCACTGCTCGCCGACCCTGCCCGCCGCCGGGTCGTCGCCGTCGTGTTCGACCTCGACGGCCTCAAACAGATCAATGACAGGTACGGGCACACCGCCGGCGACGACGTGCTGGTCGCCGTCGCTCGCCGGTTCGCGATCTACGCCGGTGACAATCTCATCGCACGCCTCGGCGGCGACGAATTCGCCGGCCTGTTCACCAGTCCCACGGCCGACGAACGCTGGCTGGACAGGGCCGCCCAGCACCTGTCCGCAACACTGGCGGCTCCCTTCCGGACCCCCCTGCCCGGCCTCATCGTCACCGCGTCCATCGGGCTGGCGCCAGTACACGGGACCGACCTGATGGAGGCGTTGCACCGCGCGGATGTGGCCATGTACCGCGCCAAGGCCAACCGCCGGATCCTCGATGCCGTCGGCGCGAGTCTGGACGCGACCGAATACGGCCGCACCCGTCCGATCACCGCACACATCTCGTGGCCCGGCCGCCACCCCATCAAGCCGGCCGCCGGCCACCGACTGATCGACCTGGCTCCGCCCGTGCAGGCAGGAGGGCAATGACCATGGCAGCTCCGACCATCCACCCCGACCAACGCGACCCCGAGCACATCGCGCCCACCGACAGCTACCACCCCGCCGATCCGGTCTGGGTCTTCCGCGGCGGAACCTGGCGCGCCGGCGTGGTCGAAGCGTCCTCCCGACGTGCCGCGACCGTCACCTACCGACCGACCAACACCCGCGCCACTGGCGTTGACACCCTCACGGCCCAGTACATGCTCGCTCGCGTCGACATCGATCCACTTCTGGACCCGGGCGCCAGACGCGGCAACATCACCATAAAGCCGTAGCGGCAGCACGGCCGAGGTCCATCAGCAGGTTCCCGGCGGTCCGGGCCACTCAGGCACCGGTCGGTGAGTGGTGATCCCGGCCAGGTGCACCCGGCGCTGGTTCGCCACAGCCCTCGATCCGACCGGCGTCTCCTTCGGTATGTGGACTGCGAACCCGCCCGGCGGATCGGATCCTCCCGATAGCCATTGACCGGTTGCTACCGAGCCTGCCCGGATCCGTGGGATGCGACCGTATCGCTGGGAAAGTCGATCTCGATGCTCAGGCCGCCCTCGGGGCGGGCCAGTGCGACGAGCGTGGCCCGGTGGGCGTGCGCGATGGCGCGGACGATGGCCAACCCCAGCCCGTGACCGTCGGCGTGCCGGACGCGGTCGCCGTCCAGCCGCCGGAATGGCTGGAACAGCTGCTCCACGCTGTTCGGCGCGATCACCGCGCCGGTGTTGCGTACCGCCACGCGGGCCCGTTCGTCGACTGTGGACGTGCTGATCTCGACGTACCCGGCGGTCGTGTTGTGGCGCAAGGCGTTGTCCACCAGGTTCGCCACCAGGCTCTCGACCAGGCTCGGGTTGCCGGTGGCGGGCGCCGGGGCGAAGGAGGCGTCGATGCGGATGCCCCGGCGCCGCGCCTCCTCCCGTCGCGCCAGCACCACGTCGCCCGCGATCACGGCAAGGTCGAAGGGCTCCGGGTCCTCGATGCCGCGTTCGCTGGTGGCCAGGGTGAGCAGCGCGTCGATGAGTCGCTCCTGCGCCTCCCCGAGGGTCAGTACGTCGCGGCAGGCGGCGCGCAGGGAGTCCGCGCTCGCTTCCGGATCCGCCAGCGCCACCTGGAGCAGGGTCCGTTCGGCGGTGAGCGGGGTACGCAGTTCGTGCGAGGCGTTGGCCACGAAGCGGCGCTGCGACCCGAACGCCGCCTCGAGCCGCTCGAACAGGTCGTCGAGGGTGTCGGCGAGCTGCGCGAACTCGTTGCTGAAGCCGGTGCGGCCGATCCGGCGGTGCAGGTTGCTGGCGGAGATCTCCCGGGCGGTGGCGGTGATCGTGCGCAGCGGCCGCAGAAACCGGCCAGCGACCAGCCATCCGAACGTGACGGAGAGCGCGAGTGCCGCGGCCAGGCCGAGCGCGGAGGCGAGGAACACGCCGTGCAGGTCGACGCCGGGCTCGGGGCTCGGCGGTGGGGCGCTCTGGATGCCCGCGGGCACCGACTCCTTGACGCCCAGCAGCGGGACGGCGAGCAGGGCGGCGCCGGTAAGGAAGAACGGGACGGCGTACAGCAGGGTGAGCTGAGCCCGCAGCCCGAGCCGGCGCATTACGGCTCCCCGATCCGGTACCCGCCTTCGCGAACGGTGTGGATAACGGGCGGGTCGCCGAGCTTGGCGCGCAGCCGGCGGATCGTGGTCTTCACCGCCGTGGTGAACGGGTCGGCGGCCTCGTCCCAGACCCGCTCGAGCAGTTCCTCCGCGGAAACCAGCCGCCCGCCCGTGGCCAGCAGGCACTCCAGCACCGCGAACTCCTTCGGACTGAGCTCCAGCCGGCGCCCCGCGCGGGTGGCGACCCGCCGGCTCGGGTCGAGCGTCAGGTCGCCGCTCTCCAGGATCGGGGGCAGCGCGGTGGCGCTGCGCCGCCCGAGCGCCCGGATGCGCGCCACGAGCTCGGCGAAATCGAACGGCTTGGGCAGGTAGTCGTCGGCGCCCAGGCCGAGCCCGTCGACCCGCTGCCGCACGGTGCTCGCCGCGGTCAGCATCAGCACCCGGCTCGCCGAGTGCTCGGCCACGATGCGCCGACAGACCTCGTCCCCGGGTACCCCCGGCAGGTCCCGGTCCAGCACCACCACGTCGTACCGGGTGAATGCCAGGTGTTCGAGGGCGGCGTCTCCGTCCAGCACCACGTCCACCGCCATGCCCTCGCGGCGCAGCCCGGTCCCGATGGTACGGGCCAGAATCTCGAAGTCCTCCACGACGAGCACGCGCACAATCCCCACGATGCCAGGTCGCCGGTGGCGCCACGGTGTCAACCGCTGGCACCGTGGTGACACCGGCCGCGACGTAGACCAACAGCCATGAATGACGCCACCATTGTCGTCGACGGGCTGCGCAAGCGTTTCGGCCCGAACACCGCCCTGGACGGAATGACCTTCACGGTCCGGCCGGGGCAGGTCACCGGATTCGTCGGCCCCAACGGCGCCGGCAAGTCCACCACATTGCGGGTGATCCTCGGCCTGGACGCGGCCGACGCCGGTACCGCCCTGATCGGCGGGCGGCCGTACCGGAGCCTGCGCCGCCCGCTGTGCCACGTCGGCTCGCTGCTGGACGCGGGCGCGCTACAGCCCAGCCGTACCGCGCGCAACCACCTGCTCTGGCTGGCCCATTCGCAGGGCCTGCCCGCCGGCCGGGTCGACGCCGTACTCGACCAGGCCGGGCTGCGGTCGGTGGCCCAGCGCCGGGCCGGCGGCTTCTCGCTGGGCATGCGGCAGCGCCTGGGCATCGCCGCCGCGCTGCTGGGCGATCCCCCGGCGCTGCTGCTGGACGAGCCGTTCAACGGCATGGACCCCGAAGGCATCGTGTGGATGCGCGGATTCCTGCGCGCGCTGGCCGCGCAGGGCCGGGCCGTGCTGGTGTCCAGCCATCTGATGAGCGAGCTGCAGGACGCCGCCGACCACGTGGTGGTGGTCGGCCGGGGCAGGGTCATCGCGGACGCGAGCGTGGCGCAGCTGCTCGCCGGGGCCGCGGGCGGCCGGATCACCGTGCGTACCAGCACCCCCGCAGCGGCCTCCGCGGTGCTGGCCGGCGCCGCTGCCACGGTGACCGAGGCCGGCCCTGGCACGCTCGCCGTGTCCGGCCTGACCGCCGAGGCGGTCGTGTCCCTGCTCGGCACAGGCCGGGTGCCGTTCTCGGAGGTGGCGGCGCACCGGGCGACGCTGGAGGAGGCGTACCTGGAACTCACCCGGGACGCGGTCGAGTTCCGCGCTGCGCCGGCACAGCCGGATGGTGCGCGATGAAGGCGTTCGCGCGGCTGCTGCACGCCGAATGGACCAAGTTGCGCACGGTACCCGGGTGGGTCATCGGCACGGCTGCGGGCGTCCTGGCCATCGTCGGCCTCGGGTTGCTCCCCGGCATGCAGGGCTCCTGCGGGAGGCACGGTCCGGAGTCGGAGTGCCGCGCTCCGGTGGGGCCGGAGGGGCAGCAGGTCACCGACAGCTTCACCTTCGTGCACCAGGCGCTGACCGGGGACGGCGCCATCACCGCCCGGGTCACCTCGCTGACCGGCCTCATCTCGCAGCCCGACGGACCTGCCCCGCGCTCCGGCCTTGTGCCGTGGGCGAAGGCGGGGCTCATCGTCAAGGACGGCACCGGGCAGGGGTCCAGCTACGCGGCGGTCATGGTGACCGGCGGCCACGGCGTGCGGATGCAGGACAACTACGTCCACGACCGGGCCGGCTGGCCGGGCGCGGTCACCGGCGCATCGCCGCGCTGGCTGCGCCTGGTCCGCACCGGCAACACCATCACCGGGTACGAGTCGGTCGACGGCATGGGGTGGACCCTGGTCGGGTCGGCCGTGCTGAAGGGACTCCCGGCGACCGTGCAGGCCGGGTTGTTCGTCACCTCACCGCAGTACGCGCAGGCGGTCCGGGAGTCGCTGGCCACCTCGGGCGCGGGGGGCGGCCCGACCCAGGCCACCGCCGCCTTCGACCGGCTGGACCACCAGGGCACAAGGTCTGGCGGAGCCTGGGTCAACGAGATCATCGGCGGCTCGCCCCACGCGCCCGAGCTGGGGCGCGGCCGGGTCGAGCAGGCCGGCGACGGGTTCAGGGTGACCGGCTCCGGTGACATCGCGCCCGCGGTCGCCGGAGCGGCGGGCGCGGGTACCAGCATTACGCAGACCCTGGTCGGCACGTTCGCCGGTCTGATCTTCATGGTGGTCGTCGGTACCCTGTTCGTCACCGCCGAGTACCGGCGCGGCCTGATCCGTACCACCCTCACCGCCAGCCCACCCCGCGGCCGGGTCCTGGCCGCGAAAGCCCTCATCGTCGGCGCCGTCACCTACCTTGCCGGGCTGGTCGCCGCGGCCGTGGTGGTGATCTTCGGCCAGCGGGTTCTGCGCGGCAACGGCGTCTACGTCCTGCCCGCCAGCACCGCCACCGAGTTGCGCGTGGCCGGCACGGCGGCGCTGCTCGCCGTGGCCGCGGTCCTCGCCCTGGCCATCGGCGCGGTGCTGCGGCGCAGCGCCGCCGCGGTGGCGGCGGCCATCGTGGGGACCGTGCTGCCCTATCTGCTCGCGGTGAGCGTGCTGCCCACCGGCGCCGCGCAGTGGCTGCTGCGGGTGACCCCCGCCGCCGCGTTCGCCGTGCAGCAGAGCGTGGTGCAGTACCCGCAGGTGGACAACGTGTACACGCCGGCCGCCGGGTACTTCCCGCTCGCGCCGTGGAACGGCTTCGCCGTGCTGGCCGGCTGGACCGCGCTCACGCTGGGCCTGGCCATGTTCCTGCTGCGCCGGAGGGACGCATGACTTTTCTGCGTGCGGAGTGGACGAAGCTGCGTACCTCGCCCGGTACGGTATGGCTGCTGCTCGGCGCGGTCGCCACGACGGTCGGCGTGAGTGCCGCGGCGGCCGCCACGATCTCCTGCCCGACCGGGCGCTGCGACGTCGACCCGACCAGGCTCAGCCTCACCGGCGTCCAGCTCGGGCAGGTGGTGGTGGCGATCCTGGCCGTGCTGGCGATCGGCGGCGAGTACAGCACCGGGATGGTACGGGTCACCTTCACCGCGATGCCGCGCCGGGCGGCCGTCCTGGCCGCCAAGGCGGCCGTGCTCACCGGCGTGGTGACCGTGGCTGCCATGGTCATGGTGCTCGCCTGCGTGCTGGCCGGGCGGCTCATCCTGCCCAGGCAACACGCACCGCGACCGTCCCTCGTGGACGGGACAGCACTGCGCGCCACCGCCGGATCGGTCCTGTACCTGGCGCTCATCGCGCTGCTCAGCCTCGGCCTCGCCACCGCCGTGCGCAGCTCCGCCGCCGCAATCGGGATCGTCCTGGGTCTGCTGTACGCCTTCCCGATCGTCGCCCAGGCGGTCACCGACCCGCACTGGCGGCGCCACCTCCAGCAGATCGGTCCGGTTACCGCCGGGCTCGCCATCCAGGCCACCACCCACCTGGACAGCCTGCCCATCGGTCCGTGGCAGGGGCTGGGTGTGCTGGCCGCCTGGGCCACCGGCGCCCTGCTCGCGGGCGGCCTGCTGCTGCGGCTGCGGGATGCATGACGGTTCGGAGCGACCCGCTGCTCCCGACCTATCCACCCGTCGGGACGTGTAGCGCTGGCGTGCGCCGTCCGATTCGGCACCGTACGATCCGGTTAGGCCGAGCCTCGCTCCGGTTGCGCGGCCAGAATCGGCGTACCTGTGTAAGCCTGCGACCCACGAGGAGGGGGCATGTCCGTGCATCCCCGCGCTGGCACACCCGCTGAGTCTCGGGACATGATTGACGTGCCCCGGGTGGTGCTGTCCTACTACACCGAGCATCCCGACCCGGCCGTGCCGGGCCAGCGGGTCGCCTTCGGCACCTCGGGTCACCGCGGTTCCAGCCTGCGCATCGCCTTCAACGAAGACCACATCGTCGCGACCACTCAGGCGATCTGCGAGTACCGGCGGGAGCAGGGGGTTGACGGCCCGGTCCTCCTCGGCCGCGACACCCATGCCCTGTCCGAGCCGGCGATGGTCAGCGCGCTGGAGGTCCTCGCCGCGAACGGCGTCAGCGTGCTGATCGACAGCCGGGACGGCTACACCCCCACCCCGGCGCTGTCGCATGCGATCCTCAGCCACAACCGGAGCCGTAGTTCCGGGCTTGCCGACGGGATCGTGGTCACGCCGTCGCACAACCCCCCGGACGACGGCGGCTTCAAGTACAACCCACCCAATGGCGGCCCCGCAGACACCGACGCGACGGGGTGGATTCAGGATCGAGCCAATACGCTCATCGCGGCCGGCCTCAAGGAGGTCCGCCGCATCCCGTACGCCCGGGCCCGCACCGCCGACACCACCGGCCGGTACGACTACCTGGCCGCGTACGTTGACGACCTGCCCGCGGTGGTGGACATCGACGCCATCCGGGGCGCCGGGGTGCGCATCGGCGCCGACCCGCTCGGCGGGGCCAGCGTCGCCTACTGGGACGCGATCGCCGAACGGCACTCGTTGGACCTGACGGTGGTCAACCCCGCCGTCGACCCCACGTTCCGGTTCATGACGCTGGACTGGGACGGCAAGATCCGGATGGACTGCTCCTCGCCGCATGCGATGGCGTCGCTGATTTCCAGGAGGGCCGACTTCCAGGTCGCCACGGGCAACGACGCGGACGCGGACCGGCACGGCATCGTCACCCCGGACGCCGGACTGATGAACCCGAACCACTACCTCGCGGTGGCGATCTCGTACCTGTTCCGGGTCCGAGCCGACTGGCCCGGTGACGCGGCTATCGGCAAGACCCTCGTCTCCTCCTCCATGATCGACCGTGTCGCCGAGGATCTGGGCCGGCGCCTGGTCGAGGTGCCGGTAGGCTTCAAGTGGTTCGTACCGGGTTTGCTCGACGGCTCGGTAGGTTTCGGCGGCGAAGAGAGCGCCGGCGCGTCCTTCCTGCGCCGTGACGGCAGCCCATGGAGCACCGACAAGGACGGCATTCTGCTCTGCCTGCTCGCCTCCGAGATCATCGCAACCACGGGACGGACCCCCAGCGAGCATTACGCCGACCTGACGGCGCGCTTCGGACAACCCGCATACGCCCGGATCGACGCCCCGGCCACCCCAGAGGAGAAGGCGATCCTGGCCAAGCTATCGCCGGAGCAGGTGACCGCCACGAAGTTGGCCGGCGAGCCGATCAGGGCGACGCTGACCGCCGCGCCCGGCAACGACGCCCCGATCGGCGGACTGAAGGTCGTCACCGACTCCGGTTGGTTCGCCGCACGACCCTCGGGCACCGAGGACGTCTACAAGATCTACGCCGAGTCGTTCCAAGGGCCGGAGCACCTCGCCCGGATCCAGGAAGAGGCCCGCGCTGTGGTGTCAGCGGCCCTCAAGGGCTGACAGAACCTTCACCCCAGCTTGATCGGCGAGTAATCGCGGGCTGCGTGAGGTAACCAAGTTTGTTTGTGCTCCGCCACGAGGTCGCCGGTCGGCATCGCACGGACGCTAGAAGCACACGCCGAGGAATGAGTCACACCAGGACGAGGGTGTGAATCGATCGCGGCGAGGTAGCCTGCGATACATGGGAACGCCTCGATCATTTCCGGTACGGGACAGCGCCGTAGGGTCGAACGGCGATCGGTACGCGGAGCATGCGCGGACCGTGGACGCGTTGCGGACCGCGTACGTCGGCGTTCCGGCCGGCGCGCCGGTGCGGCTGGCCAAGCGGACGTCGAACCTGTTCCGGTTCCGGCCGCCCGGACGCGGGCCCGGTCTTGACGTGCGCCGGTTCGACCAGGTGCTCTCGGTCGACCCGCAGGCCCGTACCGCCGACGTGCAGGGCATGGTGACCTACGAGCGGCTCGTTGACGCCACCCTCCGCTACGGTCTCATGCCGCTGGTGGTCCCACAGTTGAAGACCATCACTCTGGGTGGTGCAGTCGCCGGGTTGGGCATTGAGTCGTCCTCGTTCCGCAACGGGATGCCGCACGAGTCGGTTCGCGAACTGGAGGTGCTGACCGGGGACGGCCGGGTGGTGGTGGCCCGGCCCGACAACGAACACGCTGACCTGTTCCGTGGCTTCGCCAACTCGTACGGGACGCTGGGCTACGCGCTGCGGTTGACGATCGATCTGGAGCCGGTGCGGCCTTACGTCCAGCTGCGACACCTGCGCTTCGATACGGCGGCCGAGTGCCTCTCCGCGGTGGCCGCGGTATGCGCCGCCGGTACGTACGCCGGTGCGCCGGTGGACTTCGTCGACGGTACGGTCTTCGGTCCCGGCGAGCAGTACCTGACGCTCGGCGCGTTCGTCGACGAGGCGCCGGCGGTCAGCGACTACACCGGGATGGGCGTGTACTACCGGTCGATACAGCAGCGCGAGGTCGACCACCTCACGGTGCGGGACTACCTGTGGCGGTGGGACACCGACTGGTTCTGGTGTTCGGATGCCTTCGGGGTGCAGGTGCCGTGGGTACGTCGGTTGTGGCCGCGCCGCTACCGGCGGTCCGACGTCTACCGGCGTCTGGTCGCCCTTGACCGCCGGTACCACGTCAGCGCGTCCGTGGCGCGCCTGCGGGGCCGCCCCGAGGAGCCGGTCATCCAGGACGTCGAGATACCCGTGGGACGGGCCTCGGAGTTCCTCGACTTCTTCCATCACGAGGTCGGCATCACGCCGGTGTGGCTGTGCCCGCTGCGGCTGCGGTCGCACCAGGCCTGGCCGCTGTACCCGCTGGAGCCGGATGCGCTGTACGTCAACGTCGGGTTCTGGTCAAGCGTGCCCCTGCGCCCCGGACAGGCGGACGGGTTCCACAACCGGCTCATCGAGGACGCGGTAACCGCGCTCGGCGGCCACAAGTCGCTGTACTCGACGGTGCACTACTCGGCCGAGGAGTTCTGGCGGCGGTACAACGGGGCGGCGTACGGCGTGCTCAAAGGCGCTTACGATCCGGCCGGGCGGCTGCCCGACCTGTACGACAAGTGTGTGCGGCTGACCTGAAGGGAGTCCCTGTGCGACGTGCCGAAGTGGTTGAGCGGTTGCTCGGTGGCGGCCGGAACCGGGTGGCGGTGCGGGTGTTCGACGGCAGCTGTGCCGGCCCTGCCGACGCCCCTGTCGGTATCGACGTCCGCTCGCCGCGCGCGCTGTCCTATCTGGCCACCGCACCGGGCGACCTGGGCCTGGCTCGCGCCTACGTCACCGGCGAACTGGAAGTCGATGGCGACCTCTACACGGCGCTGACCTACCTGGCCCGGTTGGACCTGGAGCTGCCCCTGCGCACCCGCCTGCGCCTGTTGCGGGAACTGGGCGGGATCCGGCTGCTGCGGCCGTCACCACGGCCCGAGCAGGAGGTTCGGCTGCGCGGCCGGCGCCACTCCAGAACCCGCGACCAGCGGGCGATCGCCCACCACTACGACGTGTCCAACCGCTTCTACCGCTGGATCCTCGGACCGTCCATGACCTATACCTGCGCGGTCTACCCGACGGCCGGCGCCACCCTGGAGCAGGCCCAGTACAGCAAGCACGACCTCGTCGCCCGCAAGCTCGGACTGCGGCCCGGGATGCGGCTGCTCGACGTGGGATGTGGCTGGGGCGGCATGGTGATGCACGCCGCCCGGGAGTACGGCGTGCACGCGCTGGGCGTGACGCTGTCACGCCGGCAGGCGGAATGGGCGCAGAAGGCGATCGCCGACGCCGGACTCGGCGAGTTGGCCGAGGTGCGCCACCTCGACTACCGCGACGTCCCCGACTCCGGCTTCGACGCGATCAGCTCGATCGGGCTGACCGAGCACGTCGGCATGGCGCAGCTGCCACGGTACTTCCGGTTCCTGTACGACCGGCTGGTGCCAGGCGGCCGGCTCCTCAACCATTGCATCACCCTGCCCAACCAAGCCGAGGCGGTACGCCGCGGGTGGTTCATCGACCGGTACGTGTTCCCGGACGGGGAACTGACCGGTGTGGGTCACCTGGTGTCGGCCATGCACGACACCGGCTTCGAGGTGCGCCACGAGGAGAACCTCCGGGAGCATTACGCGCTGACCACCGCGGCCTGGTCGACCAATCTCGACGCGCACTGGGACGAGGCGGTGGCCGAGGTCGGCATGGGCACCGCCCGCGTCTGGCGGCTGTATCTAGCCGGGGTACGGCTGGGCTTCGAGCAGAACCAGATCCAGCTACACCAGGTACTGTGCGTCAAACTCCACGCCGACGGCCGGTCCATGATGCCGTTGCGCCCCGACTGGGAACCACCGCCGGCATAGCGGCGCGGGACGCTCCGCCGAGACCGACTACGTCGCCCTGCTCGACGCGGTGCCAAGACGCAGCCTGGGCAACCTCGCCCGCTAATCACGGTGGCTACAGCATGGGCACGGCCGTACGGTACGACCGTGGAGGCACTGTTGGATGACCACCAGGCCACGGCGACGTGGCGGGTGCTGCTCGGCTACGTCGGCCCGCATCGGTGGACCCTGATCGCGGGCGGCGTGCTGAGCTTGGCGACTGCGGCGACTGGGTTGGCGTTGCCGTTGGTGGCCCGGCAGTTGATCGAGCATCTGGGTTCGCGCCGGCCGGTGACCGGTGCGGTGCTGGTGATGACCGGGCTGGTGCTGGCCAACGCCGGGATCGGTGCGGTGGGCAGCTTCCTGTTGCGCCGTACCGCTGAGTCGGTGGTGTTGACCGCCCGGCTCGGCCTGGTCGCCCGGCTGCTGCGGCTGCGCATCCCCGCGCTGGATCGCAGCGAGCCCGGCGATTTGATGTCACGGGTGACCGCGGACACCACGCTGCTACGCGAGGTCACCACCGACTCCCTGGTTGGTGGCGTCACGGGGGTCATCACCCTGGCCGCGACGATCACGATGATGGGCCTGCTCGACCCGGTCCTGCTCGGGGTGACCCTGGCCGCCCTGATCCTGGCCGCGACGGTGATCGGCCAGGTGGTGCCGCGGATCAACCGGGCCGCGGGTCGGGCCCAGGAATCGGTCGGGGTGATGGGTGCCGCGTTGGAGCGCATGTTCGGCGCGTTCCGCACCGTTAAGGCATCCGGCGCCGAGGCGCGTGAGGGACAGCGGGTTCAGGCGGCGGCGACCGAGGCGTGGGCGGCCAACGTGCGTGCCGCCAAGTGGGAGGCTTTGGCTGGCAACACCGGTGGCCTGGCGGTCCAGGTCGCGATCATCGCGGTGCTGTCCATCGGTGGTACCCGGGTCGCGGCGCACGCGATCAGCGTGGCGACTCTGGTGGCGTTCCTGCTGTACGTGTATTACCTGATGCCGCCGATCAACCAGCTCGTCTCGGCGATCAGCCAGTACCAGGTCGGCTCGGCCGCGGTCGCCCGCATCCGCGAGGCGCAGGCGCTGCCGGTCGAGCCGGACGATCCAGCCGCGCGTCCGTCCGCGGTACCCACCACACCGGCCGCGGTCGCGTTCCACGACGTGCACTTCCGGTACCGGCCCGAGCTGCCGCTGGTACACCACGGGGTGAGCTTCGCGATCGATCCGGGTGGGATGACCGCGTTCGTCGGGCCCTCCGGCGCCGGCAAGACCACCGTGTTCTCGCTGATCGAACGGTTCTACGACGCTGGTTCCGGGCGGGTGCTGGTGGACCGGATCGACGTGCGGGACTGGCCGATACCCGCGCTGCGGGCCCAGATCGGCTACGTCGAGCAGGACGCCCCGGTCCTGTCCGGCACGCTGCGGGAGAACCTGCTCTTCGGGGCACCACACGCCGGACCGGACGAGCTATCCGCGGTGCTCGCCACCACCCGGCTGCAAGCCCTGGTCGCCCAGCTACCGGATGGGCTGGACACCGAGGTCGGGCACCGCGGCACCAAACTGTCCGGCGGGGAACGCCAACGCATCGCGATCGCCCGCGCGCTGCTGCGCCGCCCCCGGCTGCTGCTGCTTGACGAGGCCACCTCCCAACTGGATGCGGTCAACGAGGCCGCGCTGCGCGACACGGTCGCCGATGCCGCCCGTACGACCACCGTCCTCGTGGTCGCGCACCGGCTGTCCACGGTGATGATGGCCGACCGGATCGTGGTGATGGACGCCGGCCGGGTGCGCGCCATCGGCACCCACACCGAACTGGTCGCAGCCAACCCTCTGTACGCCGAACTGGCCGCCACCCAGTTCCTGGCCACCGCCGACTCCGACTCACCCGCCTGATGCGTCGCAGCGATAATGGGGGGACCCCGTGTGCGGTAGACGAGCCTGAGGAGCGGCGATGTTGGATCGGCCAGACTGGGCGCCTGCCAGCATTGACATCGACAAGCCGAGCGCTTCCCGGGTGTACGACTACAGCCTGGGCGGATCGCACAACTTCGCCGCCGACCGGGCCATCGCCGAGGCGTTGCACGCCGCCGTCCCGGACGGTCCGCTGATCGCCCGCGCCAACCGCGCGTTCCTGCGCCGGGCGGTGCGCTACCTGACCGATGCGGGCATCCGACAGTTCCTGGACATCGGCTCGGGTATTCCTACGGTCGGTAACGTGCATCAGGTTGCCCAGCAGGCCGCGCCCGACACGCGGGTGGTCTACGTCGACATCGACCCCGTGGCGGTGGCGCACAGCCAGGCGATCCTGGCCGGCAACGACCGAGCCGACGCGATCCAGGCCGACGCCCGCCACCCCGAGACCATCCTCGCCCACCGGCGGGTCCGCGAGCTGCTCGACTTCGACCAACCGGTCGCGGTGATGCTGGTCGCGGTCTTGCACCTCGTTGATGATGACGACGACCCGGCCGGGATCGTCGCGGCGTTGACGGATGTGGTCCTACCGGGAAGCTATGTGGCGATCTCCCACCTGACCGGGGAGAGCCGGCCGCAGGATATGAAGAAGGCCGAGGACCTGATCGGGCGTACCGCGACGCCGCTGACCGTACGTACCCGCGCTGAGATCGCCAACATGTTCGGCGACCTCGAACTGGTCGACCCCGGCCTGGTCTGGGTCCCACAGTGGCATCCGGACTCACCCGACGACCTCGACATCTTCGAGGGCCGTCCGGAACGGTCAGGCGTGCTCGGCGGCGTCGGACGCAAGAGATAGCCGCCCGTCGGTGGAACTCGGCTCCGAGCCGCGCTCGGCGTCGACGTGGACTCCGACAGCCAGGCTGACGCCAGGAGCCAGTTGCCGTGTCGTGGTCACGCCGGCACGGAGCCGTCGCCCAGCACGGTGGTGGCGGGTAGGTGTGCCCGGACCGCGTGGGCGAACCGGCGGTGTGGGCAGTGCGCGGCGACCGCGTACGCGTCATCGACGGTGTCGACGTCACGCAGCCGGGTCAGCAGGGCAACGGTCAGGCCGCGGACGCGCAGCGCGGCGAGGGTGTCGGTACCCGTGTCCGGTGTGGACATCGGTACCGCGCGCAGGGCGTCGGCGTGGCTGGGGTCGCGCAGTCCGAGGATCCACCAGCCGCCGTCCTCAGCGGGGCCGAGCACGGCGTCGGCGCCGTCGTACAGGGTCCGGACGGCGGCGGTGAGCAGGGTGGTGGTCAGTTGTGGGGTGTCCATGCCGACCAGCAGGGACGGGGTACCGGTGAGGGCGGTGTCGGTGTACGCGTGGACGAGGCGGTCAGCCAGACCGTGTCCGCGTTGGGCGACGGTATGCCAGCCGGGCGGCACCGCATAGCGTCCACTGAGGACGACCGTGCGGCGGGTGGCGGGGGTGGTGGACAGCACGTCGATGGTGTCGGCCAGGGCGGCTTGCGCAATGAAGGCGGCCTGCTCGGGAGTGGCCGGTGGACACAGCCGGGTCTTGACCCGGCCCGGCTGCGGCGCTTTGGCGAACAGCAGCAGTTGGGGGCTCACCCGGCCAGTACCCTGGCCATGTCCCGCACGGCCCGGGCCGTGCCCAGTGCGGTGCCGGTCACCTTGGAGCGGGTACCGGCGGCGCGCGGCGCGTAGTCGACGTCGACCTCGGTGATGCGCCAGCCGGCGCGGGCGGCGGCGACGATCATTTCGAGGGGGTAGCCGAAGCGCCGGTCGCGCAGGTCAAGGGCGAGCAGGTCGCTACGCCGGGCAGCGCGCATCGGCCCCAGGTCGTGCAGCGGTACCCGTACGCCGCGGCGTAGCTGCCAGGCCAGCAGCGCGTTGGCGAGCCGGGCGTGCACCGGCCAGGCCCCGCGTACGGTGGGCCGGCGCCGGCCGAGCACCAGGTCGGCGGTACCGGCCCGCACGGGGTCGACGACCCGGGCGAGCTGGACCGGGTCGAACGAGCCGTCCGCGTCGAGGAAGCACACGACATCGGCGGTGGCGGCGAGCAGCCCGGCGTGCGCGGCCGCACCGAACCCGCGCTGCGGCACATGCACCACCGCCGCGCCGTGGGCGGCGGCGACCTCGGCCGAGCCGTCGGTGGAGCCGTTGTCGGCGACGATCGCCCGATACCCAGCCGGGATCCGGGACAGCACCCACGGCAGCGCCGCTGCCTCGTTGAGGCAGGGCAGGACCACGTCGGTCATGGTCCGGGACGCTACTCGGGTCTGCGCGGTGATCGCCGGGCTCGCGCGCATCGGATGCCATTACGAACTACGAAAGCTTTCCGCGCGGCCGGGCGGAGAGGTCTAGGGTCGCGGATGGGAGCCTCTGGCGACCCCCGGCCGGATCGGGTCGCATCGATGAGGGAGCGGCATGCGGGTACTGGTCACCGGCGGCGCCGGGTTCATCGGCTCGCACGTCGTGGAGTTGCTGGTGGCTGGCGGGTACGAGGTCGTGGCGCTGGATGTGCTGCATCCGGCGGCGCACGGGGCCGCACCGGATCCGCCGTACCTGGACGCTCCCCTGGTCCACGCTGACGTGCGGGACGAGGACGCGGTCGCCGCGGCGCTGCGCGGCATCGACGCGGTGGTGCATCAGGCGGCGATGGTGGGCATGGGTGTGGATGTTGCGGACCTGCCGCAGTACGTGGGCTGCAACGATCTGGGTACGGCCGTGCTGCTGGCACAGATGGCCCGGGCCGGTGTCGGGCGGCTGGTGCTGGCCAGCTCGATGGTGGTCTATGGCGAGGGGGCGTACGCGTGCCCGGTGCACGGGCCGACCCGGCCGGCGGCACGGGAGGCAGCTGACCTGGCGGCCGCCAGGTTCGAGCCGGCCTGCCCCCGGTGCGGCCAGCCGCTGGTGCCAGGGCTGGTGGAGGAGGACGCGCCGCTGGAGCCGCGCAGTGTGTACGCCGCGACGAAGCTGGCCCAGGAACACCTGACCGGGGCGTGGGCACACGTGACCGGGGCGAGCGCGATCGCATTGCGGTACCACAACGTGTACGGGCCCCGGATGCCGCGCGACAGCCCGTACAGCGGAGTGGCGGCGATCTTCCGCTCGGCCCTGGAGCGCGGCGAGCCACCCCGGGTGTTCGAGGACGGAAGGCAACGTCGCGACTTCGTCCATGTGCGCGACGTAGCCATCGCCAACGCGGCGGCCCTCGACGTGGTCGGGCAGGCGCCGTCGGGCAGCCTGCGGGCGTACAACGTCGCCTCGGGCCGGCCACGGACGGTGGGTGAGCTGGCCACGGCGCTGTCGGCGGCGATGGGTGGCCCGCCGCCGATCGTGACCGGACAGTTCCGGGCCGGGGACGTGCGCCATGTGGTGGCCTCGCCCGAACGGGCCCGCCGGGAGCTGGGCTTCACCGCCTCGGTGGACTTCGCCGACGGCGTGGCCGAGTTCGCCCGCGCCCCGCTGCGCGCGTGAGGTTACGACGGCGGCAATCGGTTCGTACTTCGTAAGAGACGGGTGCTGGCGCCCGCTGCTGAGGTGGAGTTGGATCGCAAGCGTCGACGGGGGTGTCGCGGGGGTACGGAGGGTGAGTGACACGGTGGCGGAGGCAGGTGCGGCCACGGTCGCCGAATCGACCGACCCGTTGGGTCAGTCCCGGCTCAGCCAGGTACTGATCGGGGTGGTCCGGGTCGGGGTGGCGCTGTTGTGGATCCAGAACGCGGCCTGGAAGGCGCCGCCGGACTTCGGCGCTCTCAAGGGGTTCACCAAGGACGGCGTGGACCATCCGGTGCTGGCGCCGTGGGCGTGGCTGGTGCAGCACGTGATCCTGCCCAACTTCACGCCGTTCGGCTGGTTGACGCTGATCGTGGAGTCGTCGCTGGGCGCGTTCCTGCTCATCGGGCTGGCTACCCGGTTCTGGGCGCTGGTCGGGATCGGCCAGACGGTCGCGATCACTCTGTCGGTGCTCAACACGCCCAACGAGTGGCCCTGGTCGTACTTCCTGATGCTCTTGGCGCACGTCACGCTGTTCGCGACCGCCGCCGGACGGTCCTACGGCCTGGACGGGGTTCTGCGCGGCCGGTGGCTGCGCGCGCCGGACCGGCTGCCGAAGCTGTTGGCGAGGCTGTCATGACCCCGCGGACGGACCTGGACCGAGCGGCTGCGGTGCTGGGCGTCGTCTCGCTGGTGGGCGCGGCGGTGGGCCGGCTGAAGGGTACGTTCGGGTTCATCCACCTGGGCCATCACGGGTATCTGGTCGTTTTGATCCTCGGCTTGCTGGCGGCGGTGGCCGGCTGGTTCGGGCTGCGGATCCTGGTGGTGGTCACGGGGGCGGCTTATTTTGTCGCGGCCGTCGTTCAGGCCTTGCTCATTGGCCGGCACAGCGATCCATTCGGCGGCGATGGCTCGACCGTGGCGTTCTGGCTCGGTCTCGGGGCCGGGCTGCTGGCCGTGGGGCTGACCCCACGCTCGACGTAGTACCCATAGACGGGAGGCACTCGTGGAGGCTTTGGCTGCGGTACTGAAGGTGGCGCGGGACAACGCGCCGCAGGTCGACGCGGACGCCGTTTTCCCGCAAGCGGCCGTCGACGCGCTGCGCGGCTGCGGCCTGCTCGGCCTGACCCTGCCGGTCGACGCGGGCGGGTCGGGCGGCGGCCCGGAGGAGTTCGCCGACGTCCTGGCCCAGGTCGCGGCCGCGTGCGGTTCCACCGCGATGGTGTATCTGATGCACGTGTCCGCCGTGATGGCGGTGGCTGCGGCGCCGCCGCCGGGCCGGCCGGACCTGCTGCGCCGGCTGGCCTCCGGTGAGCTACTGGCGACCCTCGCCTTGTCCGAGGCGGGTTCCCGTTCGCATTTCTGGGCCCCGGTCTCGCAGGCGAAACTGGACGGGCAGGCGATCCGGCTCGCGGTTCGCAAGAGCTGGGTCACCTCGGCGGGGTACGCCGACGTGTACGTGGTGTCCTCGCTGACCCCACCCGAGCTCGCGCCCGGCGAGGGTGCCAGCGACCTGTACGTCGTCGACGCCGGCACAGATGGGGTGGCGGTCGCCGGCGGGTGGCACGGCCTGGGCTTGCGCGGCAACGCGTCCGCACCAATGACCTTCAACCTGGGCGTCCCCGAATCGGATCGGCTCGGTAACCCCGGCAGCGGGCTGGGCTTGAAGCTGGAGACCATCATGCCGTGGTTCAACCTCGGCAACGCCGCCGTCTCCGTCGGCCTGTCCCAGGCGGCCGTCGACGCCGCCGTCACGCACGCCACGGCGGTCCGCTTCGAGCACCTCGGCGAGTCTCTCGCGCAGCTACCCACCATCCGGGCGCAGCTGGCCCGGATGTCGCTGGACCTGGCCGCGACCCGCGCCTACCTGAGCACCGCGGCCCGCTCGATCGCCAACCCGGACGAGCAGACCCCACTGTACGTGCTCGGGGTCAAGGCGTACGCCAACGACGCCGCGCTACGCATCACCGACGCCGCCATGCGGGTCTGCGGCGGTGCGGCGTTCTCCGAGCACCTGCAGCTGGACCGGTACTTCCGCGACGCCCGCGCCGGGCATGTGATGGCGCCGACCGCCGACGCGCTCTACGACTTCTACGGCAAGGCCATCACCGGCCAGCCCCTGCTTTGAGGAGGAGACCCTGTGTCAAAGCCGCTGATCGTCGGTGCGGTCGCCTACACCCCCAACGTGGTACCGATCTGGGAAGGCATCCGCGACTACTTCGCCGGATCGGCCGCCGAGATGGATTTCGTGCTGTTCTCCAACTACGGCCGGCAGGTCGACGCGCTCGTCGAAGGCAGCGTCGACATCGCGTGGAACACCAACCTCGCCTGGGTCCGCACCGTGCTGCAAACCGACGGGGCCTGCCGGGCCCTGGCCATGCGCGACACCGACCTCGCCTTCGCCACCGTCCTGGTCACCCGGCCCGGTACCGGCCTGCGCGAGCTGGCCGACCTGAAAGGACGGCGGCTGGCGCTGGGCTCGCGCGACTCCGCCCAGGCCGCCATCCTGCCCGTGCACTACCTGCACCAGGCCGGCCTGGACGGCGCGGTGGACCTGCTGCGCATCGACAGCGACCTGGGCAAGCACGGCGACACCGGCCGCAGCGAGCTCGACGCGATCCGCGCCGTCCTCGACGAGCGGGCCGACGCCGCCGCGATCGGGATCACCACGTGGGAGGCGATCGGCCGCGACGAGCTGATGCCGGGCGCGTTGGAGGAGTTCTGGCGCTCCCCCGCGTACTGCCACTGCAACTTCACCGCCCTGGACCGGCTGCCTACCGAGCGCAGCGACCCGTGGGTGGCGCATCTATTGACGATGTCCTGGGACAACCCGGCCCACCGGCAGATCCTCGAGCTGGAAGGACTGCGCCGGTGGGTAGCGCCGCAGCTGGACGGGTACGCCTCACTGTTCGAGGCGGTAGCGCAGCAGGGCATTCCGTCACGATGGTGACCCGGGTGGTGCTCGACCTGGTCGAGGCACTCGCGCAGCTGCCGCTCGGGGCCGTCGCGTCGGTACCGGTTGCCGACGCCGACGCCGACACGGTGGCCGCCTGGTGCGCCCGTACCGGCAACGACCTCGTCTCGGTCGGCGACGGGCACGCGGTGATACGACGAGGCCGCGCCGCGCGCTCCGAACCCGATGTCGCACCCGACCGCCGGCCCGGCGCCCGGCTCTGGCTGTACACCAACTTCGACTGCAACTTGGCCTGCGACTACTGCTGCGCCCGCTCCTCACCGCATACCCCGCGCCGGGCCCTGGGCCTGGACCGCATCCGCCAACTCCTCGACGAGGCCGTCGCGGCCGGCGTCACCGAGATCTACCTCACCGGCGGCGAACCGTTCCTGCTCCCCGACCTCGACCACATCGCCCGCGCCTGCGCCGACCGGCTACCCACCACCCTGCTCACCAACGGCATGCTGTTCCGCGGCAGTCGCCTGCAAATGCTGCGCCGCATGCCGAGGCAGCATCTGACCTTGCAGATCAGCCTCGACTCGGCCGCCCCCGACCGCCACGACGGCCATCGCGGGGCGGGTAGTTGGCAGCGTGCCCTCGACGGCATCCGCACCGCACTCGCCGAAGGGTTCCACGTCCGCGTAGCCGCCACCGTCACCGCCGACCAGACCGGCGGCGCCGAACAGGAAACCTTCCATGGCCTGCTCGACGACCTCGGCATCCCCCGTGACGACCAGATCGTGCGGCCTATTGCTTTGCGCGGCTTTGCCGACACCGGGGTAGTACTCACCACCGAGACCCTCATTCCCGAGATCACCGTCACCGCCGAGGGCGTGTACTGGCACCCCGTCGGCGCCGACCACGACGACCAACTCGTCACCCGCGACCTGTTCCCCCTGGCCACCGCCATCGGCGAAGTCCAGCACCGCTTCGCCGACTACCGCCGCCGCACCGACACCGCCGCGCAACGGTTCCCCTGCGCCTGACTGGTCGAGGTGGGCGAAGACGCCGTGGTAGCGCACGTCGACTGCAGCAAGGGCCGGCCGGGGTCTTGGCGTAGCGTGGCCGCGGGTTGACGCATGGCAAAGACGAAGCCCGACCGCACCCGCCCTGCCGACCCGGCGCGCCGCCGACCCCCGGCGCGCTGGGCCGACCCGTCTGTCCTCGTCGTGCAGGCCGCCGTGGTCGGGGTCGCGGTCGTCGTCGGCGCCGTTCTCAACCACCGCCGGGTACCCATCCACGCCGACGCCGCGCCGCTGTTCGCCACCTGGCTGCCGCACGTGGGTCCAGGTACCCCGCTGGCCGTCGCCATCGCGGCACTGGGGGTGTACCGGGGTCCGGACTGGGCGGCCCGGCTGCCCTGGCGACGGCTCATGATCGGCGGCTACCTGACCGCCCTGGCGTGGACCCTGTCGCTCGCCCTGATCGACGGCTGGTCACGCGGTCTGGCCACGCGGCTGACGCCACAGGCCGAGTACCTGCACGACGTACCCAAAGTCACCGGCATCCCGGCGCTGATCTCGCAGTTCGCCAGCCACATCCTCGACTTCCGGCCTGGCTCGTGGGCCACCCACGTCGCCGGACACCCACCAGGCGCGTTCCTCATCTTCGTCCTGCTGAACCGGCTCGGACTCGGCGGCGGCGGACCCGCCGCCCTGGCATGCGTGCTGATCGGCGCCTGCGCACCGGTGGCCGTCGCGGTGACACTGCGCGCCCTGCGCGACGAGCCGGCCGCCCGCGCCGCTTTGCCCTTCCTCGTCCTGTTCCCAGGAGCTGTGTGGGTCGGCGCCTCGGCCGACGGGCTGTTCACCGGCGTTGTCGCGACCGGCCTGGCGCTGCTGGCCGTGGGCAGGTGGTGGCCCGCCGTGGCAGGTGGGCTGCTGCTCGGCTTCAGCCTGTACCTGTCCTACGGGCTGGTCCTGGTCGGCCCGCTCGCGCTGGCCGTCATCCTCCTCAAACCGCACCACCGTTGGGTGACCGGCGCCGTCGGTGTGGCTGGCGTCGGGGTCGTCGTGGCCGCGTTCAGCACGGCCGGGTTCTGGTGGCTGACCGGCTACCACCTCGTCGTTCAGCGCTATTACCAGGGATGGGCCGCCGACCGGCCGTACGGGTACTGGGTGTGGGCCAACCTCGCTTGCCTGGTCGTGTCCGCCGGGCCGGCCGCCGTACCCGCGCTGCGCCGGGCCGCAGCGGCCGCGATCGACCGGTGGCGGCACCAGGCGCACCGGCCGCCGGACGACCTGCCCGGCACGGGCGCGCACACGTCCCCGGCATTCTGGCTGCCCGCGCTGGCGCTGCTCGCGATCACCGCGGCGGACCTGTCCGGGCTGAGCAAGGCCGAGGTCGAACGGATCTGGCTGCCGTACGAGATCTGGCTCCTCCCCGCCATCGCCTGGCTGCCCGCCGCCCACCACCGGTGCTGGCTGGCGGTACAGGCCCTGACCGCCCTGACCATCAACCACCTCCTGCTCACCGACTGGTGAGCAGCGCGGCACCTTCGTGGCAGCCGCGTTGTGGTCAGTGCTGAGGACATGCTTACGGCACCTCGCCGTCTGTCGTCGCCTGCCGGTTCGGGTGCCCTCGCCTAAGGCGGCCGAGGATGCCGGTCTGGGCGAGGAGGGCGAAGCGGTCCGGCGGCGCTCTGCCCGGTGGCGAAGCCTTCGGCGAAGATGCCTCCCATGACCGTGAGAACCTCGGATGGGTGATCGGTGGTGGACGGATTGGTGACGGTACTCATGTGGACTCTTCGATAGGTGGCTGGTGCTTGGTCGGCACGCCCACCCCAGGACGCTGTCCTACCCGGAGGCGGATGACTCGGCGCCATCCTCTTCTCATGGGATGTCTGCCGCCGGTCGTGCGGCCGGGGGGGCGCAATGCCGCCGCTAGGAAACCGAGCGCGATGGTTACGGCAGAGCGAGCCGGGCCCGGAGCCGCAGGTACTTGCCGTAGCGTGTGGCGGCCTGGTCGAGGGCTTCGATCTCTGGAGCTGTCAGGGCACGGTAGGGCCGCAGGTCGAACTGCACGTGGTCGTTGGCGATGGTGCGCCGCATGGCGGCGAGGAGTTGTGCGTCGACCAGGGCCATTCCGGCCGCGGTCTCCCGAGTGCGTGGCACGTCGCCGGCGGCATCGAGCACCCAGCGGGAGTCCTGGTAGCCGCGGTATGTCTCGTCGAGGATCTGTAGCAGGTGGCCTACGGGCTCCTGCGGCCCACAGGGGACATCCCCGGGGCCGTGCCAGAAGGTGCGCCCGTCGTGCTGGAACGAGTCGAGCCGATCATGCACCTGCTGCAGGCCGGCGCGCACGTCGGTGAGCGTGAGCGTCGCCCAGTAGGCGAGGTCCCGTTCGGTCGCCGGGCCATGCCCGGTGAAGTACCGCAGGGCGAGCTCGGCCAGGGCCTCGGTCCGCCCAGGCCGGCGAAGTGTCGGCACGCGCTCACCCATAAGCGCGTAGGTGTGCTCGCCATCAACGATTCCTCCGCTGCAGATCAGCCCGTCCAGCTCGGCGTGGGCCAGCAGGATCATCAGCATCTGCCCGCTGCCCGGGATACCGCGCTCGCGCAGCTCGTCAGCCAGCTGCGCGCGGGTGAGCTGTCCTCGGCTCGCCAATGCCGCCGTGACAGCGGCGACCGCCTGGTCGACGGAGCGCTCGTCGAGGCCGTGGGTGCTGCGTAGCTGCTGGCCGGTGACCCGCCGTACGCGGGGACCGGTCAGGTCGAGCAGCCAGCCAATGTCCTCGGCCAGCACGAAGTGCCACGTGGGCCGCAGCACGTGCGTACGAATGACGGCGCCGTCGTCGAGGAGAGTCGTCAGATCGGCCTGGTCCGGGTTCTGTGTGCGCGAGGCCACTGCCCAAGCCGCCTGACCAAAGTTCTCTGCCTGGACGGCCAGCAGCGAACCGACAGCCTCGCGCGTCGAAACAGCGAAGGGCGAGACCACGTGCTGACTGCGCAACCGCCAGCGAGCAATGTCGAGGTCCTGCACCATGTCGCCATCTTCCCGGACCCGAGCCAGAACAGACAGCGAGGCGCTGCCATCCGAGCCGTGCGGCGGCGTTCTTGGATTCCAACGTACTCGCGGCAGTGTGCCGACCAGCAGCCAGCCATGAAGTGTGCGACGCTGCATTCACGGTTGTGCCGCGGACGGCTGTCGCCATGCGGGTACGCGCGTCCTGGGGACCAACGGCCGCTGGGCCACGATGCACCCAGCCGACCCCCAACACCCTCGCGCGTCGGACCGGTAGCTACTCAGCCGTGCGCCCGTGGGCCGGTGCCCAGAAAGGGTCGCGGCCAATGAATCCGAGCATCCTGGTCTGCGGGTCGGCGTCCTCGGGAACAGGGACCCTGGCGCCGTACTGACCCGAGGATCTGATTGCCTCTTCCATCTGCTCCATCCCGGCGAGCAACTGTGTGCAGAAGTCCCGGTCCAGCCGGTCGTCCTGGCCGGTGGCGCGGGCAAGATCCCAGGTGTGCATGAACACGTCAGCGGTGTAGAACTGGTCGATCGCACGGTCCAGCGGCAACTCGCCGATATGCCGATCGACCAGGATCCGATCCGCCGTCGCCGGCTCGTCGAGCACCGCCTGCACCGCGTCGAAGTGGACCTGCCATGCGGCAACCGGGTCATCGTCGACGGTCGGTCCTCTGGGCAACTCGATATCTGTGCCGGCGGCGAGAAAGGCCGGGAACCACGACGTGAGATGTCGCACGACATCGCGGGCGGTCCAACCGGCAACCGGCGAGGGCACGTCCCAGACTCGGGTTCCGTGGACCCTGTCGGTGAACGCCCCGCCAACTTCCCGGTGCCGCTCGGCGGGCCGATCAGACAGCGCCATCGGCAAGCATCCCGTCGAGCTTGGCGTAGCCCTCGTTGACCCCGGTCTCCATACCACCGGAAAGCCACGCGTCGCGGCCCTCGAAACTATCGACCAGCGACTGTGCGTGCAGCCGGGTACGGCCATCGCCGAGGTCCTCGAACCACAGCGTCTCGAGCGTCACGCCGTCCGGGTCACCCTCGAACGTGAAGGTCTGCACGATGCGATCCTGGCGCACTTCATGGAAGCAGCCGTGGAACCCGAACTCCACACCGTCGCGCACTGAAACGAACCTCCAGCTACCGCCAGTGCGTGCGTCCCAGTGCTCGATCCTGGTGTCCAAAGAGCGCGGGCCAACCCATTGCGCGAACAGCACAGGATCGGTGTGGGCCCGGAACAGCTGCTCAGGTGTGGCCCTGAAATCGCGGGTCAGACGAATGATCGGTAACTTCGGGTCAGCCTCGATGGTTGTCTCCGCCATGCTGGTCATGGTGCGTCTCCTTCCTTCTCGTCGTTGTCGCTCATCGCAGCCAGGACGACGTCGAGTCGGCGGTACCGCTCCTCGGCCTGGCGCCGGTAGCGCTCGATCCATTTGTCCATCAGGTCGAAGACCTCCGCCTCCAGGTGCACCGACCGAGGCTGCGGCCCTCGCGGCCGGCTCACCAGGCCGGCACGCTCCAGCACCCCGAGATGCTTGTAGACGGCCTGCAGCGTCATTCGGTACGGCTCGGCGAGCTGGTTCACTGTCGCGTCGGCCTCGGCGAGCCTGGCGACCATGTCGCGCCGAGTCGGATCCGCAAGGGCGGAAAAGATGCGAGACAGTGGGTCTTCTCCCATCAGCGCCCCTCGTTTCAACCTCTCGGTTGAAACTCACGTTAGCCGGACTATGCCCGCGCGTCAACCAGCTGGTTGAAAGCTCCTGCTATATGGCGCGTACTCGACCCGCGGACGGGCGATACCGCCGATGTTTCCGCCAGCGCCGGGGGTGGCGGCCGGCCGGAACGGTGGCCGATGGCCCTGCGTTGCGGAGATCCACGGCGGATTGTCAACCCGATCCGGTGGTGATCAGCCACGATTCCCGCTACGCGTCTCGACCGACGGCCGATCGCAGGCCCGGTTGCGGCGCCAGGCAAGCGCCACGCTCGACCTACTGATCGGCTCTGCTCAGCCCGGACCGGGGCTCAACGAACCAGCGCCGTCGAGGTCGCCGACGAGCACGGCTGGGGCACGCATGCGCCACGCGTCGGTGACGAGCTCCCGCAGGCGATCGACATTCACCTGAGCCAGCCGCAGCATCACCAGGGGCAACCCGTCGTAGCCGGGCGTGGTGAAGAAGACCTCGGGCTCGCCGAGGAGCAGCGCCTGCTTTTCCGCCTCGTCGCCGACGTACAGCACGGCGATGTCGGTCCGGATGCGGCGCGGCCTGCCCGGTTTGCGCTCGGGGTAGGACCACACGAACCCCTTGTCGGCCACCCGGAAGTCGAAGCCGTCGCTGTCGATCTCGGCCACGTGAGGCAGCGCGAGCGCCAGGCGACGGACATCGTCGGCGTCAGCCATCGAGGTCGCTCCCGGACACCGCCTCCTGCATACATACAGGCTAACCGCTGTGTCGACCGCGATCGCCGGCAGATCACGATCGGCGTGGCCCGGCACGACGCCGCGACCCTCGGGCGGCGGCTGGGCACCCTGGTCTTCTCCACCAGCATGGGTGCCTCGCCGCTGGACACCCTCGCCACCCGCTACCCGTACTTTCCGGCCGTCCTGCGCGAGCGGTTCGACGTCGTCGCAGTCGGCCAGCGCGGCTTCCCGCACGCCACGATCTCCGGGACGTCAATCCTTCACTGCGGTCCGGTCCATGGTGGTCGACAGGGCGGTGAACCGGGCGGCACCCTTCGCCGCGGCGTACCGGATCGGGGCCGCCACCGGCGAGGAGGAGCTGAGCCGCTTCGCCGCCTGGTGCGCCGCCAACCGCGGGCCGGGCGTACGTCCCGCAGGCGAACGGCGTTGTGGTCACGCCCTCGCACCTCCGTTCGTCCTCGCCCGGGGCCGGCCCAGGCAGCTGCGGGTGAGACGCGCCGGTGTCGCCCACCGCCCGGCACTGGTCAGCGAAGCGGCAGCGCAGGCTCCGCGGAGACCCAGGCCATCGCGTGCGGACAGCCACAGTTGGACCCGCCGCCCCGCCGCCCCGCCGTCCCGGCGCGAAGGCCGGGTACGGCTGCCTTTCCCGTGTCCTGCCCTGGGTCAGCCGCTCAGCGTCGGCTTGCCGAACAGCACCGCGTACCCGGACGGCAACTGGGTGAGCACGTCGTTGAGCTCACCACCAGAGATCGCATCGGCCACCGTACACAGCACCGCGCTGGCGTCCCACTCGGCGGTCTTCTCGCTGGCCCCCGTGGCCGCCGCCACTCGCCGCAGGAACTCCTGCACCCCGAACGCCTCGGCCGGCCCATTGCTCATAAGCGCGGCGGCGGCCTGGCCAGGCAGCTGGGCGGCGAGGTCTTTCACTTCGCCGGGGCTGAGCCGGCCGGCCAGCACCCCGAGCACCGCCCGGGTGATCCGCTCGGCCTCCTGCTGGTCGGCGTACTCGCCTCGCTCACGCACCCTCGCCAGGAACTCGTCGTACCTCATCAGGCAATCCTCCTCCTGCTGATCGGTGATGACCCGCTCAGGAACGGGCGGTACGGATGTTGTGCGCCTTCGACCCGGTGAAGTACTGCAGCGCCGCGCCCCCATCCGGCGCAGCGAACCCGCGCACGTGCACGCGTGCAGCCGGTGACCGCCGACAGCGCCGCGACGATCTCCTCGGCCACGTCCACGGCCATGAACTGCTCACCGCCGGTGATCGAGGTGAGGTCCGGGTACTCCTGCAACAGGGCCGCGACCTCGTCGTTCGGTCGGGCCATCCCATCCTGCCTAGGTTGTCGAGACGAGGTCGCGGGCCGCGGCGGTGATCGCATCGGCGTCGATGCCCGCGGCCTGCAACTGTTCTTCGGGGGTTGCCGATGCGGGCATGTCGCGAACGGCGAGCTTCACCACGCGGGGCAGCGGCCCGGCCCCGTCTGCGGTGAACGCGTCGAGCACGGCATCGCCGAGACCCCCCGCCGGCCAGTGGTCCTCGACCGTGACCAGCCGGCCGGTCTCGGCCGCGGCCCGGTGCAGCCCGGCGGTGTCGACCGGCTTGACCGAGTACAGGTCGATCACCCGGGCCGCGACGCCGTCGGCGGCGAGGGTATCGGCGGCGGCGAGCGCCTCGTGGACGGTGACCCCGGCGGCCACGATCGTGACCCGGTCGCCCGGGGAATGGCGCAGCAGCTTGCTGCCACCGATCGGGAACTCCTCGTCGGGGCCGTAGATCACCGGGGTGTCGCCGCGGGTGGTGCGCAGGTAGCTGATCCCGCTGCGCCCGGCCATGGCCACGACGAGGCGGCCGGTCTGGTTGCCGTCGCACGGGTAGAGCACTGTGCTGCCGTGCAGGGCCCGGAAGGCGGCCAGGTCTTCCAGGCCCATCTGGGACGGGCCGTCCGGGCCGATCGCCACCCCGGCGTGTGAGCCGACCAGCCGCAGGTCGGCCCGGCTGATCGCGGCCATCCGCACGAAGTCGTAGGCGCGGGTCCAGAACGCGGCGAAGGTCGCCGCATACGGCACCCATCCGCGCACCTGCAGCCCGACGGCGGCGGCGAGCATCTGCTGCTCGGCGATGTAGCACTCCACGAAACGGTCCGGGTGGGCGTCGGCGAACTGGTCGGTGCGGGTGGAGTCGCTGACCTCCCCGTCGAGCACCACCACCCGCGGATGCTGGTCACCGAGGGCCTTCAGCGCGGCGCCGAACGCAGTCCGGGTCGCGACCTTCTCACCGACCCGGTAGGTGGGCAGGGTCACCTGCCCCGGTCGGGGATGGACAGGTCCGGCGCGCCGCGGCGAGCGGGCGACCTCGACGCGCACCTGCCGGCGTCCGCCCAGCTCGTCGATCGCCTGCTCGGCGTCCTTGAGTGGCTTGCCGTGAAAGCCCTCCCGGTCCTCCACCGCCGCAACGCCCTTGCCCTTCTTGGTACGGGCCAGGATCGCCGTAGGCCGCCCCCCGGTCGCGGCGGCCTCGGCGTACGCGGCGTCGATCTGCGCCGGGTCGTGGCCGTCGATCTCCAGAGTGTGCCAGCCGAACGCGCCGATGCGCCGGGCGTACGCGGCGGTGTCCCAGCCGTGCCGGGTCGGGCCGCGCTGGCCGAGCCGGTTCACGTCGACGATCGCCGTCAGGTGGTCCAGCCGCTCGTGGCCGGCGTGCTCGAACGCCTCCCACATCGAGCCCTCCGCGAGCTCGCTGTCGCCACACAGCACCCAGATCCGGTACGGCAGCCGGTCCAGCCTGCCGGCCAGGGCGAGCCCGACGCCGACCGGCAGGCCCTGCCCTAGCGAGCCGGTGGCCACGTCCACCCAGGGCAGGCGGGGGGTCGGGTGACCCTCAAGACGGCTACCTCGGGCACGGAAGGACAACAGGTCGCTGTCCGTAATGGCGCCCGCGGCCTTGAACAGCGCGTACAGCAGCGGGGAGGCGTGCCCCTTGGAAAAGATCAGATGGTCGTTGCCGACATCGTCGGGGGCGGTGAAGTCAACACGCAGATGCCGGGCCAGCAGCACGGCCATCAGATCCGCCGCCGACATCGACGAGGTCGGGTGACCCGAACGAGCCGCGGCGCTGCACCGCACCGCGTCGACCCGCAGCTGCTGGCCCAGCTCGCGAAGGCCCGCAAGTTGATCAGTTTTCGTCAATTGTGCAGACATACCACTTCGCCTACCCACTCCCCCGCCTCCCCATTCGCACCCGGGCGCTGCTCACCGGAGGCCAACGACATCACGACCGCCTCGGGCCGCGTGACCGCCCTGGTGGTCGATGCGAAAGTCGCCGTTTGGCCGACGACCTGCGCTGGAAGGACACCCCGGCGCGATGAACCCGTGGCCCCTTGTCCAGATTGAACCCGGCGTGAAGGCCGCGGACGGCCAGGTCACCCTGTCCGACCTGCCCGTCGGGTCGCCCTCGAGAGTTCGAAGATCATCATTCACAATGAGACTAGACGTGCCCAGCCCGCTACCGGCTCCTGGTGCGTTCCCGGCGGACGGTGGCCTTCCTTCCCTTGATGGTGGTGCGCTGGAGGGCGGCGATCACCTCGGCGGCGGCCGACTGGGGCACTTCCACGAGCGAGAAGCGGTCGGCGATCTCGATGGCTCCGACATCGCGTCCGCTCAGCCGCGACTCGCCGGCGATCGCGCCGACGAGATCCTGCGGGCGGATCCCGGCGCTGCGCCCCACACCGACGAACAGACGGACTGTCCCGTCCGCCGGTCCCCGGCCGCGCCGCGTGTCACGCTCAGCGGCGGTACGGGGGCCCGGCGCGTGTGCACCGGTCCTCGGGGTGCTGATCTCGGGGATCTCCTCCTCGTCGGCCGCGGCTCCGCCCGCGTCGTGGACGAGCTTCACCGCCGCGAGCGCCACCTCCATGACGTCGAACTCATCGGCGAGCGTCTCGACGACGACGCGGTAGGGTTCCAGGTCGTCCTCCAGGATGCTTTCGTGCAACGACGCACGGGTCAGTTCCAGCCGACGGGCACGCAGATCGGCGATGGTCGGCACCTTCTCCACCGCGATCCGCTGTTTGGTGACCCGCTCGATGGTCTTGAGCATCCGATGCTCTCGCGGCTCGGCCAGGGTGATCGCCACACCCTCGCGGCCGGCCCGACCGACCCGGCCGATGCGGTGTACGTACGCGTCGGGTGCGGAGGGAACGTCGTAGTTGACCACATGGGTGAGCTGCTCGACGTCCAGTCCCCGCGCGGCGACATCGGTGGCCACCAGCAGGTCAGCGGTCCCGCCGCGCAGCCGCCCCATCACCCGGTCACGCTGCTCCTGGCTCATCCCGCCGTGCAGCGCTTCGGCGCGGTAACCACGCGCGTTCAGGGTCTCGGTCAACTGGTCGACCTCGTCACGGGTCCGACAGAAGACGAGCGCCGCTCCGGGCGCCTCCACATCCAGCACCCGTCCGAGCGTCGCGGGCTTGTGTGCGCGCTGGACCAGGTACGCGCTCTGCCGTACCCGCGCAGCCTCGCCCGAGGCCGCCGCCTGGCGCCCGATCTCGATCCGTACCGGGTCACGCAGATGGCGGCGGACCATCCCGTCGATACGCGGCGGCATCGTCGCCGAGAACAGCACCGTCTGCCGGTCGGCCGGAGTCTCCTGGAGGATCGCCTCGATGTCCTCCGCGAAGCCCATGTCGAACATCTCGTCCGCCTCGTCCAGCACCACCACCTCGAGGCTGTCCAGCCGCAGCGTCAGCCGGGACATGTGATCCAGTGCCCGGCCGGGTGTCGCCACCACGACGTCCACGCCGCGCTCCAGCGCTCGCAACTGCCTGCCGATCGGCTGTCCGCCGTAGATCGGCAGGACCCGCGCGCCCAGCTCGCGGCCGTAGCGATGGATCGCCTCGCAAACCTGGACCGCCAGCTCACGGGTCGGTACCAGGACCAGCGCCATGGGATCGGACTCCGGACGGTCACGGCGCATCCGCTGCAGGACCGGCAGCGCGAACGCAGCTGTCTTCCCCGTCCCGGTTGCCGCCTGGCCGACCAGATCGCGGCCCTGCAACAGCGGCGGAATCGCCTCCCGCTGGATCGGCGTGGGCTCCTCGTAGCCGAGACCGGACAATGGCGCTAGCAGCTCGGGCAGCAGCTCCAGGTCGGCGAAGCTGGTCCCGTCCTCCGCCGCGGTCATGGTCGGCTCCTCATTCGGCCACGGGCGCGCCGGGCCCACCGACGACTCCCACCCGCAACTACCCTCCCACGCTCCCCGGCCGTGTGCCTCGGCGCACCCGACCCGGCCGCGCCCCGTACCGTCACCGGAGCCCCAGCGCGCGCCCCACCTCGTCGGCGGTCAGCAGTGCCGCCGGCACCACCGCGGCGGCCGCCGGCCGGCCCGGCGGCGGCGCGCCCATTCGCACCTTCGACGCGGCGCGTGGTGGCCTTACCGCTGTCCCCCGAGCCGGCCGAAACCGCGGTAGCAGGGCCTGCTCCCACGTCACCGCGATCTTCGGTGTGCCGGCTGGCGTGGGCCGCGGCCCCACCCGGTGGTTGGCGGTGCTGCGCGATGGCGGATCACGGGCGTGCGGCCCGCAGGTAGAGCTTGCCACCGAGGGCGAGGTCAACGAGCGACCCGAAGCGGTGGCTGACCCGGCGCAGGACGCTGTGCAAATGTTCGGCGTCGCCGGCCGAGGCGTGATACAGGCGCATCTGACGAGCCTGCATCGGTACCATCAGCAGCCCGACGAAGCGGCCCGTGCCCTGCTCCACCGACGCGAAGTACAGCAGGCGCAGGTCATGGCGGTACTCGTCGTGGCCGCTGATGCCCTCGTAGTCGTCGATGAAGTCGCCGCAGCCGTACAGGATCAGCTTGCGGTGGTAGACCTCGATCGGACGGGGATGGTGCGAGGAATGCCCGTGCACGATGTCCACGCCGCCGTCGACGAGCCGGTGCGCAAAGCCGACCTGCTCGGCCGTTACCTCGTAGCCCCAGTTGGATCCCCAATGAATCGAGGCCACGACCACATCGCCGGGCCGCTTCACCCGACGCACCCGGTCGGCGACCTCGCCAGCCGTGGTGTTGGATAGATCAGGCAGGAGATCCACGCCGGCCCGGTCCCGGGTGACGGCCCAACCCAGCGGAATGCCGCTGGATTCCGCACCGAGCGACAATACGATCACACGGCCGTCACGCCCGACGGGGATGATCGCGGGCCGGCGGGCCTCGCTCGCGTCGCGGCCCGCGCCCACCGCCGGGATCCCGGCCCCGGTCAACACGTCCAGCGTCTCGTCGAGCCCCCGGGGGCCGAAGTCGAGCACATGGTTGTTGGCCAGGGCGCAGGCGTCGGGTCGGGCCGCGGTCAGGCAGGCGATGTTGTCGGGAGCCATCCGGTAGTGCACCGCCTTGCCGCGGGCGACGTCGTCGCTTCGCGTGATGCTGGTCTCCAGATTGATCACCCGTACGTCGGGCGCGACGTCGTCGAGCACCTGCACGGCGTCTCCCCACGGCCAGGAGAAGTCGACCGGGCGAGGGATCGGGGCGTTGACCTCCTCCGCCAGCTCCACGTACCTTCGGGCGTCCCGGACGTACGGCTCCCACAGCCGGGGATCGCCAGGGTGCGCAAGGATCTGGTCGACGCCGCGGCCGGTCATCACGTCACCGCACAGGAACACCGTCATCAGGCCGTCTGGCACGTCTTTACCGTACGTGTCGACCGGTGGCGGGACGAGCGAAGGTTTCGCCGGCGCCGCCCGTTCTTCGGTCGCCGGCGCGCCGAGCCCAGTTGCGGCGTGCCGGCGCCGCTGCGACACGACCTCGCGGATGTCGCGTGAACCGGCGTTGGTAGAGCCCGACGGTGGTGCCGCTGGCCAGCGCGGCGTCGTCGACGTCGCGGTGGACGTCGTCGGCGTCGGGGTCGGCCGGCAGCCGCACCGGTGGCGGCAGCGTGTACAGCCGGAAGAAGTATCGATGCGCCTGGTCGCCGGCCGGTGGCTGCGGCCCGCCCCAGCCGGTGACCAGCCAGTGCAGGAATGTGCCGGACGGCCCGTCCAGGTCCTCACAGAGCACCACGAGCTCAGCCCCTGCCGTCCGGGACGCCGGACCATTGCAGGGCCGGCGAAAGGTTCTCGCGGTCGTGGCCTGGCGGATGGGAATCAGGCCGTGGTCGTTGAACGCCGGGCTGCGAAGTTCGATGCCTGCCATCTGTACGTCACCTCCCGCCCGGTCAGGTATCCCGATGCCGCGTCCAACCTCACCCCGCCGCCGTCGCGGTACGCGCGGGGTGCCGTGGGCGACGTCGGCGTCCGGTCACCTGTTGCCGGGCTCGCCGGTACGGGTGTCGAACTCGCTATGCCCGTTTGGACACTTCGGAATCTTGTGGCCTTCGACCACGTGGACCTTCTCGCCGCATTTCGCGCAATGAAAGTCGCCGGTCTTCTGGGCCTTCTCGCCTGCCTTCGCGGACATCCGGATCTCCTCCTGTGGTCAGCGGGTGCCAGGGCTCACACGCCGGAGGGGTAGGTTTCCGGTTCGCCGTCCCGATACCGCCGCATCACCCACTCCCCGGTCTCGTGCGCGGGTCCCCTCCCCCGCCGCCGTATACGACGTTGGCTACCCGTACCGGCAACGGGCAAACCGGGCGCAGCTGCCCGGGGCGTCGTCCCACGGGTTGCGCGGGCGCCCGGTCCGGGCGACGGGCAGGTTGTCGTCGTTCAGACCTCGCGGTGCAGGCTCAAAGGGCATGGACAACGCCGCAAAATCGGCGCTCGCGCGCAGCGCCAGGTTGTTCTCAATGCGCTCGACGGGCCAGATGAGCCCCAGGCCGTACTCGCGCCGCGCTCAGCGCACTTGCTGCCAGCTCAGCGGAACGAGGCGCTGGCGACGCGGGAGGCACGTGCCGAGTTTCTGGCCGGCGAGGCGCTGGCTGCGCCGGGCTACGGCAACCATCGTGGCGCCCGGCCCTGCCTGCGAACGTGGAGGCGTGGCCGCGGACGACGAGGACGTTGCGCTCGGCTGGGCCAGCGTTGAGAGCGGATGAAGACTTTCAGGTCTTACGTGCCACCACGAGCAGGTACTCGTTGTCGATGACGACCCTATCCCCGCTCCCCTGATTGTGCCGGCTGACCAGCGCTTCGATCTCCCTGCCCATCCGCTCGTACACCTCCGGGGGGAGCATCTGCTTGGCCATCACCGCCCCACCCTGTCCCTGGAGCACGGCCTGCATCGCGGCCAGCGATTCGAGCTCCCACCGTAGGACGCGCTGCTCGAGCCGGATCGAAGAGGCAAACCCCTCGAACAAGGACCGGACCGTCTGCTCCTCCCCCCACCGAAATGGGCTTGGCAGCTCCACAGGAGGCGGTGGCCGATACTTGGCCGCGGCCTCGGCCAGCTGTTTCCCGAAGCTTGCGGGCGTCCAGTTGGCCATGCCCACGATGCCGCCGGACCTAAGGACGCGGAACAGCTCGGCTGCCGTCACGTCCGGGCGTGGTGCAAACATCGCCCCAAACACCGAGGTCACGCAGTCGAAGCGGCCGTCCGCGAAGGGCAGCTCCTCCGCGTCGGCCTCGGCCCACTGGATGGCCAGTCCCTCGGCCTGGGTTCTCGCCCGGCCCAGTTGGACCAGGGCAGGCGTCAGGTCAGAGGCCACCACCCGGGCGCCCCTGCGGGCCGCCGCCATCGCGCAGTTGCCGTTACCGGCTGCCACGTCCAGCACGTCCTGTCCGGCCGCGATCGCGCACGCGTCGACCAGCTCGTGGGCGGCCGGCTCGAGCAGCATCGCCAAGGAGCGGTAGTCGCCAAGGCTCCAGATCGCCCTGATCCTCTCCTTCGCCTTTCGGTAGTCAACGCCCATGGTCGCAGCCTAAACCTCCCACCCGAGGCGAACCTGCGCGTTCCGAAACCAGACCAACTACCGCCGGCGCGTACGCTTCCATTGCACCAGATCACGGGAGCGAGCGAGAACAGACCGCCTGCCCGTCTAACTACTTCCCCCTGAAAAACGGAGGTTGAGGCCGGGCCAGCCGGGGTGCCGGTGGTGGGGCGGATTCGATTCGGGCGTTCGGTTAGACGCCTTGCGCCGCCGCGAGGCGGGTGATCTTCACGAGGTTGTGGGCCAGGACCCCGTGTCCGCACCAGATCCCGGTGCGCTCGCGTCCGTCCATGAGTGTGCGGTCCCAGCTGTAGCGGTGTTGAGGTGGCTGATACGTCCCTGGGAGCCGGTTCGCCACTTGATGAGGCGTCGGAAGCTGGGTGCGCGTTCGTGTTCGCGTCTGGCTTGGCCGGGTTGCCCTTTGCGCGGTATGACAACCGTTTCCACGCCGATGTCTTCGAGGTCCTGATCGACTTTCGCCTCGCCGTAGCCACGGTCGGCGGCCACCTTGCGCGGCGCAGTCCCGGTGCGTTGCTTGGCCCGCTTGATGGTGGGCGCCAGCTGCAGCCGACCCCGCGCCCGGCCGGCGGCCCGGCTCAGCGCCCTGCGGGCGTTGCTGAGAACCCGTTCCGCGTCGATGGTGCTGCGCTGTGCCAGGCCCGCCAACTCGCCGGTGATGCGCAGCACGGTGGCCCGTGGAAGAACTCAGCCGTTTACGTGATTAGCCGTGAGCAGTGGCAAAGACACGCCCGCGATACGGATCATGGGTAGCGACGGGCGAGGGCACTCGTTGCCCGGCGCGCTCGGGCTGCGCTGCATCCCCCGCCGTCGGGCTGCGGACACCGCCAGCCCGCGCGACACGCCTGAACCCGCTATGGAGGTCGTCATGGTTCGCTCGCTACGACTGACGCTGCTCGGCGTGGGGGCGATGAACTCGCCCCGGTACGCGCCGGCCGGGCTGCTGCTGCAATTCGCCCGGAGCCGCATCGCCTTTGACGGCGGCCCCGGCGCCGAACCGGCCGGGCGGGTTGACGCCTGGCTGGTCACCGACGAGCGCAGCGAACTGCGTACCGCGCTGCGCCGGCTGGCGGCCGAACATGGGGTCGCGCTGGCGATGGCCGGGCACACCGCCGGTGACCTGCACCTGAAGCCCCACCCGGTGGCGCACACCTCTCACCCGACCTGCGGGTACGCGATCCGCGCCGGGGACCGGCTGGTGGTGTGGGCACCGGAGTTCTGGCGGTTCCCGGCCTGGGCCGCCGGGGCGGACCTGATTGTTCGCCGAGGCCGCCGCCTGGGACCGGCCGATCCGGTTCCGGGGTGGCGTGGGCGGGCACGCCAGCCTGCACAGCACCGCCGCGCAGGCCGAGCAGCTCGGCGTCCGCCGGCTTGTGTACGCACACATCGGCCGACCGGTGATCCGCGCCATCGAGGCCGGACTGCGCCCACCCGTAGGCGAGTGGGGCATCGAAGGCCACACCTACCGGTTACCGGTGCATGACCGTGACCCGGACCTACGGCAATGACCGCCGCAGCGGCGTGCCAGGGTGGGGACAAGCGTAGGCACCTGCTTGCGCGGCCCGCCACGTCGAAAGCCGTCGAGTGCTGCCCCGCAGGGTTCGACACCGGCGCATCACAGGGACCGGGTCCGCAGGTGGAGCATTCCGTCACGGGCGTGTGCGACCCCGTGACCCGAAGCGGCGGCTGACGTCGTCGAGGACGCGAGGCAGATGTTCGGCGTCGCCGTTCGAGGCGTGGTGCAGGCGCATCCGGCGGGCCTGCATCGGCGCCATGCGCAGCCGGACCAGACCGCCCGTGTGCGGCGCCACCGATACGAAGTACAGCAGGCGCAGGTCGTTGCGGTACTCCTCATAGCCGTCGATGCCCTCGTAGTCGTCGATGAGATCGCCGCAGCCGTACAGGATGAGCCTGCCGCGGTAGACCTCGACCGGCCGGGGGGTGCGCGGAATGCCCGTGCATCACGTCCACCCACCATCGACGATCCGGTGCGCGAAGTCGACGTGCTCCACGGGCACCTCGTCATTGAACCGCCCCGGATCTTGTAGAGACTTCCTGTCTTGGGAAGGATCGAGAGATGTCAGGTTCCAAACCGTATCCGCAGGAGCTGCGGGAGCGGGCTGTGCGGATGGTGGCCGAGGTGCGGCCGAATTACGAGTCGGACTGGGCGGCGATCACCGCGGTGGCGGCGAAGCTGGGTGTCGGGACCGACGAGACGTTGCGTAAGTGGATGCGTCAGGCGCAGGTCGATGCTGGTACCCGGACCGGTGTGAGCACGGAGGAGTCTGCTGAGCTGCGGCGTTTGCGTCGGGAGAACGCGGAACTCAAGCGCGCCAACGAAATCCTGAAGGCCGCTTCGGCTTTCTTCGCGGCCGAGCTGTGCGCCACGAGGCGCCGAGTTGATCGAGGGAGGGTGAGAGACCGTCCCCGCTGGGTCGTCGCAGCGGCCTGGTGAAGCCTGGGGGCAGCCTAGTGCGGGGAACGCCGGGTTGGGTGGCAAGCGGCCCCGACATGAGCAGGTCGTGCTGGTACTGCCAGACGGTACGGGCCTGTGCGGCGAGGTCAGAAGGTGTAACGAGAGTGAACCAGTGGCTGACGCCTCGTAACAGCGAAGCCGGCTCCAACCTGGTGGATACGGGCCGGTGTGCAGTGCACGACTACCACCGCCAGTTGGTGGTGGTAGTCGACTCCGAAGCCGTGTAGCTCCAACGGTGGGGAGGCCACGTTGAAGGTCTGCGGCGTAGGCGTGGCGATGCTGCCGGGGTATAGCTGGGCACCTCCCTGGCCGATCGATGCTTGGTGAACGTGGGAACCATCCGGTGGTCGCCGTTTGACTGTCCATCCGGCACGGTGGGCGGCAGGTCCGTTGCCGATTGATGGCTGTCGGGTGGGGCGGAGGCCTTGTAGTAGTCGCGGGCGTAACGACCCGCCTTGGGGCCCGGGAGAGCCGGGTGCAGGGCGAAGAGGGCCAGCAAGTCGGCAGTACGGATACCGGAATGCCAGGAGGGTCGTTGGTGAACACCGACGAGCTGGAATCGGCTCTGGCAAGGGCCGAGGATCGGGTACTGGAGATCCAGACCAAGCTGCACCGTTGGGCTCGTGACGATCCTCGTCGCGTGTTCGACGACCTGTTCAACCTCGTTGCCGATCCCGCGTTTCTGTTGGTGGCGTGGGATCGGGTGCGTAGCAACAAGGGCGCGAAGACCGCTGGGGTGGACGGGCGTACCGCGCTGTCCATCGTGCTGCGAGTCGGGATCGAGGAGTTCCTCGATGGGCTGCGGGCCGTGTTACGGGACGGCAGCTTCCGGCCGCTGCCGGTGCGGGAACGGATGATCCCCAAGGCCGGCGGCAAGTTGCGCCGGTTGGGGATTGCCACCATCACCGACCGGGTGGTCCAAGCGTCGTTGAAGTTGGTGCTGGAGCCGATCTTCGAGGCGGACTTCCTCCCGTGCTCCTACGGGTTCCGCCCCAACCGTCGCGCTCACGATGCCGTGGCCGAGGTTCGCTTCCTGGCGTCCAAGACGTATGAATGGGTGCTGGAAGGCGATATCACCGCGTGTTTGGATGCATGGTCACACTGCTCCTTCCGCTGATTGTCATGATCAGAATAGGGTGTTGGTGGGGCTGGGAACGTTGATGCGTAAGCCTTTCCGTCGTCCGGTGCGGGTGAGGACGGCTTGGAGTTCG
>WNFU01001345.1_pt1 | contig 39418 bp, 37 predicted proteins | sample 5400121 | NCBI WGS metagenome assembly WNFU01 (sample SAMN13153360, study PRJNA577476) | soil metagenome | isolation source: 100 cm soil or saprolite under grassland replicate 1 | place: USA:California | collected 2016-06-15
AAAGGCCCAGACATTTGCGTCGCTCTCCGCGTATCACGACACGAATTTCACTGTGACTGGCCTTGGTAGGTCGCAGCACGTGCCGGGCGCCATCGTCTCGGCCGAGTTTTTTGCGACGCTTGGCGTCGCGCCGTCTCTCGGCCGCGCGTTTCGGAGGGAAGAAGAACACGCCGGTTCGAATGTGATCGTCGTCAGCGATCAATTCTGGCGGTCGCAACTCGGGATGTCGGGAGACGCCGTTGGACGCACGATGATGGTCAACGGGCGTAGCTTCACCATCATCGCGGTGATGCCGGCGGGATTTCGTTTTCCGATCACGTTTCCTCCGCCCGAGCTATGGACAACGATCGCGGAGGACGCGCAGGTTGAAGAACCCGGCGATACGCCCATGACCGCGCAGCGTGGCGCCCATTTTCTTCAGGTGATCGGCCGGTTGAAGGAGGGAGTGCGCGAGTCCGCCGCGCGGGCCGAGCTCGAGACCATCGCGAGCGCTCTTGCGCAGCAGTATCCCGAGGACAACGCCGGTCGCAGCGTGCGAGTCGTGCCCGAGCTCGAAGCCGTGGTGGGATCCGCGAAGCGGCCGCTGCTCGTTCTGCTCGCCGCCGTCGCCTGTGTCTTGCTCATTGCGTGCGTCAACCTCGCGAACCTGATGACCGCGCGCGGCACCGCACGGCAGCGCGAGCTTGCGCTACGAATGGCCCTTGGCGCCTCTCGTTATCGAGTCGCGCGCCTGGTCCTGACGGAAAGCCTCGTGCTGGCTGTGGCTGGAGCCGCGCTTGGCCTTGTTGCTGGATCGTGGTTGGTTCGGCTGCTCGTGCACCTGTCGCCGACCAACATTCGCGGCCTCGACGAAGTCAGCATGGACGCGGCCGTGTTGGTCTTTACAGCGGCAATCGCGCTGGCGTGCGGCCTCTTCGTCGGCGTTGCGCCGGCGATGCGAGTGACGCGATCGCAGCCGCGACAGGATTTGAGCGAAACCCGCACGACGGCCGGCCGTTCGCAGCGGCGGCTGTTGAACGCGCTGATCGTCGTAGAAACGGCCCTCGGGGTGCTTCTTCTCGCCGTCGCAACGTTTCTCGTGCGGGGCTTCGATCGTCTGACGCACACCGATCCGGGATTCGATCCGTCGCATGTCGTCACGCTCAGAGTCGGCTTGCCGGACAGCCGCTACACGTATTTGAAAAAGGTCGCGTTTTTCGACGAGTTGCTGCCCGAATTGGCGCGTCTCCCCGGCATCGAGGCCGTGAGTCTGGTCGCGCCGCTACCGCTCGGCGGCTCTCGTTTTGGAGTCAGCTTCGATCTTCCCGGCCGCACTGCGCGTTCGGCAGCCGAGCGCCTGAGCGCCGAGTTCGCATTTGTCGGTCCGGACTATTTTCGGGCCATGCGTATTCCATTGCGGCGAGGGCGCGAGTTTACGGCCGCCGATGGGGACGACGCACCGCGCGTCGTGGTGATCAACGAGGCCTTCGCGCAGCAGTATTTTCCCGGCGAGGAGCCACTCGGAAAACGCATCAGACCGGGGCTGAGCACAACCGAAGACGAGACGCCCTGGCGGGAAGTCGTCGGGATCGCCGGAAACGTCAAGCAGCAGACGCTCAACGAACGCGTGAAGCCCTTGTACTTCGTTCCGTACGCGCAGGGGATGATCACGACGCCGCACATCGTCTTGCGTTCCGCTGGTCCGCCGGAGGCTGTCCCGGAGTCGGCGCGAAAGCTGATCGCCGCCCGCGATCCTGAGCTCGCCGTCTTCGACGTGCGCACCATGGACGAGTACTTCGGCCGCGTCGTGGCGAGCCCGCGATTCACGACGTTGCTGCTGATGCTCTTCGCAGTGCTTGGCGTCGCGCTGTCTGCCGTCGGCCTCTACGGCGTGCTGGCGTATACGGTGGTGCAACGAACGCATGAGTTCGGTGTACGGTTCGCGCTCGGCGCCAGACCGCGTGACGTCGTGAGAGGCGTCATGGGAGGAGCGTTCGCGCTCGTGGGCAGCGGCTTGTTGGTGGGCGTTGTGGCTTCGATGGCGCTCAACCGCGCCCTCGCGCGCACGTTGGATTTCGTGCAGCCGGTCGATGCGGCCGCGTACCCGATCGTCGCGCTGGTTCTCTTGAGCGTGGCCGCTGTGGCCGCCTACACGCCGGCGCGTCGAGCCGCTCGCGTCGATCCCGTCACGACCCTTCGCGCGGGATGAAAACGCGGGAGGGCAGACTAGAGTAGTAATGGCAGCATGACGTCTTCGTCTTCGTGGTGGGCCCGCGGCCTCATTGTCGAAAACTGCGCGTGCACGCTCGTCTGTCCCGGTCACATGCACTTCTCGCAGCTCTGCACGCACGAGCGCTGCAAAGGGTACTGGGCCTTTCGCTTCGACGCTGGCAGCTACGGAGATGTGCCGCTGGACGGCACGAAGGCGCTCATCGCGTTCGATACTCCGCAGCGCATGATCGACGGCAACTGGACCCAGTCACTCGTCATCGATTCTGCGGCGTCTCCCGAGCAGCGTGGCGCCCTCGAAGCCATACTCACCGGCAAAGCCGGAGGCCCCTGGGAGAAGCTCGCGGCATTCGTCGGAACGCAGCGTCCTACCGAGTTTCTGAAGATCGATCTGCAGGATGACGGCGCGGCCAAACGGACATCGATTGCCGAGCGGCTCAAAGCCGTCGTGACGCAGATACGGGGGCGCGACAAGTCCAAACCGGTGATGTTCGAGAACATCTTCAATCAGATCCACGCGTCGCGTCAGGTGCTCGCTCTCGGTGATACGGAGTACGACGACGGCACCATTGTGGTCAGCAATCAGGGCACGCACGGTTTGTTTTCTTCGTTCGAGTGGGCGGTGGGCGAACGAGGCTGATGCCGTCTCCTCATCTCGTCCACGTGACGACGGCATCGAGTGCCGCGCCGGCCATGACGCTTGTCGCGATGTGGTTCGTGATGATGGCCGGCATGATGGCGCCGGCCGTGTACCCCTGGGTGCAGGCGTTTCGCCGGTTTGAAGAGTCAAAGCCGAACGGGGTGCACGCGATCTTCCGCAGCGGCATTTTTGTGAGCGGATATCTTGCAGTCTGGCTCGCCTATTCGATTGTTGCAGCGGGGCTGCAGCTTGTTCTCATCAATGGCGGCGTCACTGCCGTGCCGGACGCACCATCGCTTCTGAGCGGGCTCGTCCTGCTCGTTGCCGGTCTGTTCCAGTTCGCGCACTTCAAGCGCGCCTGCCTGCAGCACTGCCGCAATCCCTTCACCTATTTCCTTTCGCGATGGCGCAACGGGACAAGCAGCTTCAGGATTGGCTTCAGCCACGGACTCTTCTGCGTCGGCTGCTGTTGGGCCATCATGGCAACCGGACTTGCCGTCGGCGTGATGAACATCTGGTGGATGGCCGTGCTGACACTCGCGGTGTTCCTGGAGCAGACGGTCTCGCGCGGCGATCTCGCACGCCGGTCGATAGGAATCGCTCTCATCATCGCGGGCTCGGCCAGCCTGCTGCGGGCCAACCTATAATCGACAGGATTCGCTCGTAAAAGGAATTCTCGCCACTCGACATGCGTGTGCCTCTCGTGATCGCTGCTTTCGTGCTTGTCCTCTCGCCGCTTTCGAGTGCACAGCAATCGGTATCGTCTTGCGCCAGCTCGGCGCAGTGTGCGCAGATGGCCAACGATGCAATCACCCGCGAAGAGTACGAGCAGGCGCACGATCTTGCCTGGCGCGCGATGCAGCTCGGCCCACGAAACGATACGACGCTCATGTACTTGCTCGCTCGCGCGCAGAGCCTCAGCGGCCGGCCGCACGACTCGCTCATCATGCTGCAGCGTCTCGCAGCCATGGGAGTCCACCCGGCGGACGTGAATACGAGCGAGGAATTCCGGCGAGTGCGAGGGCTCCGTGAGTGGACCGCGTCGACTGATGCGGTCGAACCGGCGACGACACCAGCCGCAGCGCGTGCCGCGACGGAGATCGCTCCTCCGGCGTCAGCCCCACGTCGTGCGTCGACGGCGCTGCTCATTCCCGCGGAGCCCACACCGATTGCGCTGGCGTACGACGCCGTGTCCCGTCGCTTTGTTTTCGCGGACGAACGCGGCGAGATTCTCAAGATCGTCGACGAAACCTCCGGGCATGTCGTCAATCTCGTGAGCCGCGAGTGGGCAGGGCCGTATCGCACGACGGCTGTCGCGATTGACCCGCGACGCGGAGACTTATGGGTTGCGGGGGTGCACCGCGCCGGTGCCGACGAGGCGTCCCGCAGCGCTCTTCATCGGCTGCAGCTCGTCTCGGGCCGCTGGCTGCAGACGATAGCGCTCGCGAATGATGCGGGCGCAGCGCGCTTTGTGGATCTGACAATCGCGCGCGATCAGGTATGGGCGCTCGACGCGATTGGCGGGCGGGTGTTCAGCGTCGGTCCGCGCGAGTCGTCTCTGCGCCTCGCGGCAACCATCGAGAACGTCGAGGGTGCCACCAGCGTCACGGCCGCCGGCGGCAACAATCTCTACCTCTCGCATGCAGCCGGCCTGGTGCGCGTGAATCTCGGCTCCGGCAGCAGCGTGGCAGTACGCGCCGCCAAGGGTGTCGACCTGACGAACCTGCAGAAGATTCTGTGGCGAAACGGAGTGCTCTTCGGCATTCAAACAAAGGCCGACGGCACGTTCGCCGCAGTTCGTATCCGGCTCGACGCGAGTGGAAGAAGGGCGACCGCCGTCGCCGTGCTGGACCGCGCCGCCGGCCGCGCGGCCGATTTGGCCGGTGACGTATTCCATTACGTTTCGGTGCAATTCGACGCAGATCGCGTGATGCTGCGTCACATCCGCGCGCAATAAGTCGGGCCTAAGGTCACCCTTCCACTCGCCCGATAACTCATCTGATATGTCTCCGTTTGCCGTCGAAAAGGCCCGCGCAACGGCCACGATCACGCTGATCAACGGCGTCTCGGTCAAGGGCTGTCTATTCGTCTCCCGCGTCGCCGCGACACACGACGGTCCGGAACGCACCAAGGAGCTCCTGAATTCCGAGTCGGGATTCTTCCCGTTCGAGCTCAGGGATGGGCTCGACGTGCGCACCGCGCTCTACAACCGCGATCACGTCCTGGTCGTCACTCTCGAGGATGGTGAGGAGCCTCGCCGCGATCCGGCGTACGACGTCGCGACCGCGCGCGATGTTTCGGTGCTCATGAGCAACGGCGTCCGCTTCGACGGTCGTGTGCGCGTGTACTGCCCGCAGGGACACGATCGTCTCAGTGACTTCGCGCGCGAGCACGAACAATTCCGATATCTCGAGGCTCCCGATGCGACGCGCATCATCAACATGCGCCATGTCGTGGAACTGATGGAGACGAGTCAGCAATGAGCGTTCACGCAATGCCGCACGCGGCGCCCGCCATCGACGACCTGTTTCGCGCCATGTGCGCCCACGGCGCATCCGATCTGCACCTGTGCGTCGGCACCACGCCACTCGTCCGAAAGGACGGGAGAATGCAGCCGCTGCAAGCTGACGCCGCGCTGCTCACCGACGAAGCGCTGGCAGGCTTGCTCGAGCCCATCATGCCGACGGCGAACCGAACCGAGTTTGGCGAGTGTCACGACACCGACTTTGCCTACGAAATCGCAGGCCTGGCGCGGTTTCGCGCGAACGTCTTCGCGGACCGCAAGGGCCGCGGTGCCGTGTTTCGCGTCATTCTCACGAATATCTTGTCCGCGGAGCAGCTCGGACTCTCGCCGCACATCCTGAAGTTGTGCGAGCTCAATAAAGGCCTCGTGCTCGTGACCGGGCCCACCGGATCGGGGAAATCGACGACGCTCTGCGCGATGATCGACTACATCAATCGCACGCGCCACGAGCACATCATCACGATCGAGGATCCGATCGAGTTCGTGCACCAGAACCAGCAATGCCTGATCAACCAGCGAGAGATCCGGACGCACACCGACTCGTTCAAACGTGCCTTGCGCGCCGCGCTTCGTGAAGATCCCGACATCGTCCTCGTCGGCGAGATGCGCGATCTGGAGACCGTCGCGATCGCGATTGAAACCGCCGAGACCGGCCATCTCGTGTTCGGCACGCTGCACACGACAACGGCCGCGTCGACCGTCGATCGCATCATCGATCAGTTTCCGGCCGATCGTCAGGCGCAGATTCGCGTCATGCTTTCGGAGTCGCTGCGCGGCGTCATCGCACAAACGCTCTGCCGCAAGAGCGGCGGAGGGCGGGTTGCGGCGCTCGAAGTCCTGATTGCGACGCCGGCGGTCAGCAATCTCATTCGCGAGGGAAAGACGTTCCAGATTCCGTCGATGATGCAGGTCGGAAAATCGGTCGGCATGGTCACCCTCAACGATGCGCTGATGGAGCTTGTGACCAAGAAGCTGGTGGCGCCCGAGGAGGCGTTCGCCAAAAGCGTCGACAAGGCCGGGTTCGAAGGGCTGTTGAAGCGCGCGGGGACGGTGATGAAGAGCGCGTGAATTGTGCGGGTGACCCAGCCCGCTGAAGCATTCCTGCCGCCGCCCCACTGTCACCTCTGCACGGTTGACCCTGCTACCACACTGCAGTACGCTCGGCGGCTGTCGTCCAAAAACAATCAGAGGAGCGTCCTATGACTTTCAGCCAGTGGAAGAGAGCTCGCAGTGTGGCGATCGCCGGCGTTGTCTGTGCAGCGCTCGCCAGCGTGAGCGTCGCGCAGACGGCCATTCCAGGACTCGGCGCCTGGAAGCTCAATGTCGCAAAATCCAAATACAGCCCCGGGCCCGCTCCGAAGAGCTCGACCGTCACGTTCACGGCAGTCGGACAGGGCGTGAAGGCGGTGATTGACGGCGAAGCGGAGGACGGCAGCAAGGTTCACTGGGAATACACCGCCAACTTCGACGGCAAACCATATCCCGTCACCGGCAACCCCGACGGAGACATGGTGGTGGCCAAGCGGGTCAACCCAACCACAATTGAGACGACCTACACGTTGAAAGGAAAGACTACGACGGTCAACAGACGTGTGCTGTCGGCAGATGGAAAGACGCTGACGATCACGACAACGGGCACGAACGCCCAGGGCCAGAAGGTCAATAACGTACAGGTGTTCGAGAAGGCATAACGCGCAGCGCCTTGCCTGGCGCCGAATCGCGGTCAGCACGTCGCGCGCACCGTCCGACTCCGCTCGCGAGTGTCCCTTGGGCGAGCGAAGGCGGTCAGGTCCGCGAGCGACGCACGAGTGGCCAGGCCGCAGCGACCGCGGCGAGCGCGAGCAGTGTCGCGGCCGCGGGACGCGTGACGAGCACGCTCCAATCGCCATCGCTGATTGCCAGCGCGCGGCGAAGCTGTTGATCCGCCGACGGTCCAAGAATCAATCCGATCATCACCGGAGCAATTGGCATCTCGAGTCGCCGCAACACGAACCCGAGGACCCCGATGATCGTCAGCAGCACGAGATCGCCTGTCGATCGGTGCACGCTGTACGCGCCAAGGGTCGCAATCACGAGAATACCGGCGTAGAGCTGCGGCCTGGGAATCTCGAGCAGCTTCACCCAGATCTTCACGAGCGGCAGATTCAGCACGAGCAGCATCACGTTGCCGACGTACAAGCTGGCGATGAGACCCCACACAAGGCCCGGCTCACGCTCGAAGAGCAGCGGACCGGGCTGCAGCCCGAACTGCTGGAACGCGGCCAGCAGCATCGCGGCCGTAGCGGACGTTGGCAAGCCAAGCGTGAGCAGCGGCACGAGCGTGCCCGCGGCGGCGGCGTTGTTCGCGGCCTCGGGGCCGGCGACACCCTCGATGGCGCCGCGTCCAAACTCCTCGGCGTGCGAAGAAAGCCGCTTTTCGACGGCATACGAGAGCAGCGTCGGCAGTTCTGCGCCGCCGGCGGGCAGTGCGCCGAGCGGAAATCCAATCGCGGTGCCTCGCAGCCACGGCGCCCACGATCGCGACCATTCCTCACGCGTCAGAGAAACACGACGCCCGACGGGAAGAATCTCATCGTCTTGTTGGTGTTGCGCCAACACGGTCAGCGCTTCGCCAACCGCAAAGAGACCAACGGCAACGATCACCACATCGATGCCGTCCAGAAGATACGAGATCCCAAACGTCAGACGCGATTCTCCGCTCAGGCCGTCAATGCCCACGAATCCAAGCGTGAGGCCGATGAAGAGACTCGTCAGGCCACGAATGAGCGACGGACCAAGGAGCGAACAGACCATCACGAACGCCAGCACCATCAACGCGAAGTACTCCGCCGGGCCGAAGACGAGCGCCACGCGCACGAGCGAGGGCGCGGCGACAGTGAGCGCCAGCGTCGAGAGTGTGCCGGCGACAAATGAACCGATCGCCGCCGTGGACAACGCCGCACCGCCTCGTCCCGAGCGCGCCATTTGATGGCCTTCGATTGCCGTCACCATCGTGGCGCTCTCTCCAGGCGTATTCAACAGGATGGACGTTGTCGATCCGCCGTACATGGCGCCGTAGTAGATGCCGGCAAACATGATCAGCGCCGCGGTTGGGTTCAGATTGAACGTGACGGGAAGAAGAAGCGCCACAGTCAGCGCGGGCCCGATGCCTGGCAGCACGCCAACGGCAGTGCCGAGGGTCGCACCTGCAAGCGCCCAGAACAGATTTGACGGTGAGAGCGCGACGAAGAACCCGTGCGCAAGGGCGTTGGTCAATGCCGCAGCCAGCGCGTGAGTGGATCGCGCGGCAGATCGAGGCCGAGGCCATACGTGAACGCGACGAAGAGGACAGCCGCCGTCGTGAGCCCTACTGCCACGTCCCGTGAGACGCGCCGGCTGCCGAGGAGTCGAGCCGCGGCGGTAAAGAGCGCGGTGCTTGCCGGAACAAAGCCAACGAGCGGCATGGCAAAGGCATGCGCGGCGAGGATGCCGATCAACAGCACCGCGCGCTCGATCGATGCGCCGCGCGCGCCTGGTTCGCTCTTCCGGCCGATGCGCCCCACGACGAGAAGGAAGGCGAGGCCGCCAAGCGCAATCGCAGGAAGCGTGCGTGGCGTCACCTGCCACAGTGGGCTGGCGCGATCAGCGTGACCTGTCGAATCGAGTGCCAGCAGCACCTGTTCGATCCGATGCTGCTCCGACAACAAAAACTGCCTGAACGGCGCCCCGGTCAACAACAGATCGGCCCACCCGTTTCGCGCGACCGCGGCCTTCCACGCTTCGCTTTGCGCAAGGCGCTCGATGCGGGCGGTCAGTTGATCGCGCTCGGCGTCGGCGAGCCCGGGAGGCGCGACAATCCCGCGCCAGTTGGACAAGTCGAGGCCGATCCCTTGTTCGCGCAGCGTTGGCGCATCGATGCCCGCGACGCGTGTCGGCGCAGAGACGGCCAGCAGTCGCAGTGCGCCGGCAGCGATTTGGCCCGCGAACTCCGAGTAGCCGCTGACGCCTGCAGTGACTTGTCCGCCGAGCAGCGCCGCCAGCGCCGCACCGCCTCCAGCGAACGCAATGTAGTTTGCCGCGCGCGGGGGCACGCCGACTTCTTTGGCGATGAGCCGCACGAGCAGGTCGTCCGTACCGCCGGCCGACCCGCCGCCCCACGAGACCCGCGCGGGCGCCGCTTTGAACGCGTCGACGAGCTGCCCGATCGTCGTCCATTGCGAGTCTGCCGGCACCACAATGACTTCGTATTCGCCGGTCAATCGGGCGATCGGCGTCGTCTCGGCGAGCGTGACCGGCGAGCGGTTCGTGATGATTCCGCTCACCATGACGAGACCGGTCACGAGCAACGCATCCGCGTTGCCGCGTTCGGCGGTCACGAATCGCGCAAGACCGATCGTGCCGGCAGCGCCCGGCACGTTGTCGACCTGCACGCTTGCGCCGGGTTCTACGGTCGCGAAGACCTGCTGCAGCACGCGGGCGGTCTGGTCCCAGCCGCCGCCTGGAGCAGCCGGAGCGGTAAGGGTCAACACGTCGTTGGCGGAAGCGGGCGCAGCCATCGCAAGAACAGACGTGCAGCTTCCGGCGACGACACCTCGCCACAAGGCCCAACCGACTGCGCGCGTGAACCGCGCGAGACGCTCCCGCACGTTCGGTTACTCGTGAAGAACGACGCTGAGGAGCGCCGTTCGCACGACGAGCTCACCGTTGTAATCGATGAACCCGAGCTCGCGAAACTTGTTCATGAAAAAGTTGATGCGCGGACGCGTAGTGCCCACCATGCCGGCGAGCGTTTCCTGTGAAACTCTTGGGAGCACCCAGCTGCTCCCCTCGGGACGGCCGTAGCGCGCCATCAACATCAGCACTCGCGCAAAACGCTTCTCTACCGAGTTGAAGAGGCGATCCACGAGATCCTCCTCGATGCGCATGTTCCTCGTAACCACGTGCAAGATGAAGCGGTGCGACAGCTCCGGCTGCCGATGCAGCAGCTGCTGCATCCGTTTGCGGTCGATTGTGAGGATGCGGCTCGTGACCATCGCGGTGGCCGTGCTCATTCTGGTGGTCTGTCCGGCCAGGCAGGCTTCGCCGAAGAAATTCCCCGGGCCCAGCACCGCGACGACGGCTTCTTTGCCGGTGGAGGAGAGGACGGACAGCTTGACGCGGCCCTGTTGAACGTACATCACGGACGCGGCCGCATCGCCCTGGGAGTGGATGACGGTGCCGGGCGCATACTCGGCCACACGCCGCGCGATCTTTGTCGAACTGAGGAAGCGCTCCGCATCGAACCGCGGATGCTTTCGCGAACGCGCCGGCCGCCTTTCGGGCTCCGCCATCTCCGTTGACTGTAGCCGGACACCTGTCATGTGTCCAATACAGAACAGCCGCGGCCGAGCGAATCGACTACGCTAAAAGATTGAAAGAAGGCATACCATGCTGCTGCTGCTGGTAATTGGCGCGATCGTGCTCTTGCTGTTTGGAGTGTTCATGTTGTTTGCGCGGGACCTGGGTCCGACGCGCTCGGTGGCTCACGTCCTGCACGATGTGGAACATCCGAGCGGCGACGCCACGCCCGGACGGTGATCTGATTAGCATTTTTGCCCCGGGAGGAACCCTATGAGTCCGAGGCCTGCCTCGATTCACCGGCACGCGATCCTGAAACACCACTACCGCCGCGCGGTGCTGGCGACGCCGGACTTCCACAACCTCAATGGAGCCGCACAGTGGGCGGCTCTGCGTGATCAGGTCGTCACCAATGCAGCGCCTGGACCGTCAGACCTACTGACCATCCTTGACGGGCGCGAGCCGCGCCGCGAGGAAGTACTCGCCGCGCTCGAAGAAAGACGGCAGTCCGCGCGCAGGTGAACGCTCGGCGCGCGAGCGACTCACTTTAGTCTGACGACAGAAGCTTCCACCGGTATTTTGCATGTCGCGGCGAGATCGCGCTCGCGATAGCGGGATCATCGGGTCTGCGGCGCCGCGGCTCGCCCGTGTCTTCCATGTCTTCGCCGGTGAAAGGGAGGTCGTCACAATCTCCCTGATCCTGCGGCGAGGGCGCCTCCTCGGGAAGATCCATCGGTGGAGCGTGTCCGGTATCCGGTGCATCACCACCTTGTTCGGTGTGTTGAGCAAAGAACCTGATCTCGATCATGTCACTCGACATTCCGGCTCGCGCAGGTGACGTTTACCAAACGAGCGCCGCCAACAGACTCACCACACCGACGGCGATGAGCAGCGGGACGATGATCCTGAGTCGTCGTCGAACCATCTTGTCATGGGCGACTTCGCGGGCGTGCCACGCAGCCCAACGCACGTCCGCGTCCATCATCGTCGACGGCAATGGTTCAACTGGACTCGAGAATGCCGCTGATGCGGCAGCTGCCTGGATAGCCATGTGACCCTCACATGCTTTGGTGAGGGTTCGGATGAATGGCCGAAGGCTCAGAAAAGCGACATATCGATCGTAGCACACGGGCGCCATCGCGCCGCGCGGTTCCCCGAGTGAAATTCGCGCGGGCGTGGCAAACGATCGACACAGGAGAGCTGTCCTGTGCCGATCGTTGCGAACAACTCAGTATCGATTCCGGCGTCCCTGGCCGCCGCCGAAGTCGGACGACGACTCGCCCTTGGGACGCGCCTCGTTGACGGAGAGACTTCGCCCGCCCAGTTGATACGAATTGAACTGCGAAATCGCGTTTTTCGCCTCCTGGTCCGTGCTCATCTCGACGAATCCGAATCCACGGGCGCGCCCTGTCGCCATGTCACGGATCACCGTGACGGACTCGACCGTCCCCGCGGTTGTAAAGAGCTCCTGGAGCTCGGTTTCTCCGATTTCGTAAGGAAGGTTTCCGACGTACAACTTTCGATTCATGAACTAACTCCTGCGTCGCAGCTGCGACGAAACGGCCGTCACATAACGACCGACCTGGCTCGTGGACCAAAACGGACCACGAGTGGATTTCGTCTCGTGTGTAAGCTGAACTGAGGAGGAGCGAGTCAGGAAGACGCTCGATACGCCCAGAGGCGGCACAGCACGTGGCAAGATCCGGAACCATCAGAATAACACGAGACGGAGCGCCGTGCCGATGCGTGCAAATCCCAACGGTGCGCGGGCACGCGTTGCCGCCGATCGAGCGCGTTACGTGACTGCTGGCTCCAGAAGCCTCAATAACCCATCCAATGGAATATCAACCCAGTCCGGGCGGTTTCCAAGTTCGTAGAAGAGCTCGTAGAACGCCTTGTCCAATACGAACGCTTCGAGAAGCGCGTCGCGCGCCGAAGCCGCCGGCAAGAGCGGCGTGTCGGCAACATGTTTAAGATAGGAGGCGAGGAATCGTCTCGAAGCCACCGTTTCCCACGCGCGGAGCCACGGCTCGAGCAGCGGTCCGGCGTCGGGATGATCGCGCAGGAACAGCCGCAGTCCCGCGCGCGAGGCGTAGCCAAACGATCGCAGCATCCCTGCCACATCTCGCAGCGGCGACTGCGGTGCGCGCCGCTCCGCGATCGATCGCACAGGCTCGCCTTCGAAGTCGATGAAGTAGAGATCGCCGTTGGCCTCGAGCACCTGACCGAGGTGCAAGTCGCCGTGAATGCGGATTCGCGCGCCGGCTTCGCCAAGCGATGCGATCTGTCCAAAGCGATCGTAAAGACGAGCGCGCAGGTCAATCAGCCGCTCGGCACGGCGGCGGACATCGTCCGACAGCTTCTGAGAGGCGAGCAGATCGAGCACGCGCTCGGCTTGCGCCGTCATCTCCACGGCCAGAGTCTCGAGAGCGGTCCGGTCGAGGGGCTCTGCCCCGAATCCATCGCCATCGACCGACGCCAGCACACGGTGAAGATCTGCCGTGCGGCGGCCGAGCAAATCCAGCGTCGCGCGATAGGCGCCAATCTGATCTTCGATCTCGGCAGCCGGCGGAGCGCTCTGATCTCCTCGCTCGGCGCGAGTTCGCTGGCGGACGAGCGCCGCCTCGAGATAGCCGCTGAGATGATCGAGCGCCCGCTCCCACGCGGACCCGCGACTGGGCACCTGCTGCTGCAACATCGCAATCGACGCAGGCGCCGCACCCTCGGCCACGTAGTCGGCCCACGCAATCAGCGCCGGCACGCGCGCGTCGCCTGCGCGATCCCGCAGCCGCCGGCCGACTTCGACGTCGGGGTTCTCGTCGCCTTCCAGGCGGCGAAAGACTTTCAGGAGATATCGATCGCCGATGAGCACGTTCGAATTGGTTTGTTCGAACGACGGGATGTGCGCGCGCAAGGCCGTATTGTCCGCCGCCTGCGCCACCGGCTGTTCGGCGTGCTCGATGCGCAGCGATCCGGATCGCAGTGCGAGGCTGCCGCCTCGACGGAGCGTTTCGAACACACGTTGGCAGATTGCCGGGTCGACCATGCCGTCGTAGAGCACACCCGCGCGTGCGCCCGATAAGCGTGCGACGACGGAGGAGTGATGCTGATCGACAATCGTGCGCGCCGCGTCGCCCGCAGCAGTGGCGAGCACGAGAACGTAACGCTCCGAACCACCGCTTGTGAAGTTGACTTCGACGATGCAGAGATAAACAGCGGGATTGGTGCTCAGGAGCGCCCAATCGGCAAACCGGGCACCCGACATGTGTCGGGCCTTGCCGCCGTACCAGCGCTGTCGCGATAGAAACCCCGTCAAAGCGTCACGTTCGAGCAGTACGCGCGCGTGCCCATCGAGCAGCGTCTCCCACGCCGCGCTGACGAGAAGCGTTGGTATCGGCTCGTCGCGGCCCGCAAGCCGCGGACGCTGCAGCACCATCGGCTTCGAGATTTTCGACAGTTGGAACCAGTAGAAGCCGTGTGGGGAAAGCGTCAGAAAGTACGGATCCTCGGTCACCGGCGGCATCTCTGTGTTGCCGACGAGCTCCACCGGATGCATGCCCTTGAACCGCTGTAAGTCGATGTGCACGGGCTGCGCGGTGCGCGCCATGTTTGCGACGATGAGCAGTTGTTGCTGCTGGTCCTCGCGAACGTACGCAAGCACACGGCGATTGTTGGTGGCAATCGGCTCGAACGATCCGCGCCCGAACGTGTGGTACTGGCGCCGCAGCGCGAGCATGCGGCGCATCCAGTTCAGGAGCGATGAGGACGAGCGCTCCTGCGCCTCCACGTTGATCGCCTGATAGCCGTACAGCGGATCCATGATAGGCGGCGCAAAGAGACGCGCGGGATCGGCGCGCGAGAATCCCGCGTTTCTATCGCCGGTCCACTGCATCGGCGTGCGCACGCCGTTTCGATCGCCGAGAAAGACGTTGTCGCCCATGCCAATCTCGTCGCCGTAGTAGATGATTGGCGATCCCGGCATCGACAGCAGCAGGCTGTTCATCAGCTCGATCAGCGACCGGTTGTACTCGAGCAGCGGCGCCATTCTGCGCCGGATCCCGACATTGAGCCGCATCTGCGGATCGGCCGCGTACGCGCTGTACATGTAGTCGCGCTCTTCGTCGGTCACCATCTCGAGTGTCAGCTCGTCATGGTTGCGCAGGAACAACGCCCACTGACAATTCGGCGGAATCTCCGGCGTCTGCCGCATGATTTCGACGATGGGCAACGCGTCTTCCTGCCGGACCGCCATGAAGATCCGCGGCATCAACGGGAAGTGGTACGCGAGGTGGCATTCGTCTCCTTCGCCGAAGTACGGGCGCACGTCGGCAGGCCACTGATTCGCCTCGGCGAGGAGCGCACGATCGGGATACCGCTCGTCGAGCGACCGCCGCAGCCGCTTCAGGATCTGGTGTGTTTCCTTGAGGTTCTCGCAGTTGGTGCCTTCGCGCTCGATCAGATACGGGACGGCATCGAGTCTGAGGCCGTCCACGCCCATGTCGAGCCAGAAGTGCATCACGCGCAGCACGGCGCGTAGCACGTTCGGGTTATCGTAATTGAGATCCGGCTGATGGCTGAAGAAACGGTGCCAGTAATACGCATTGGCCACCGAGTCCCACGTCCAATTCGATTTCTCCGTATCCGTAAAGATGATGCGTGCACCTGCGTATTCAGTTCCCGTCTTGCTCCAGACGTAATACGCGCGCTTGGCGGATTCCTCCGGCGCCCGGCGCGCGGCCTGGAACCACGGATGCTGATCCGAGGTGTGATTGACCACGAGCTCGGTAAACACGCGAAGCCCGCGAGCGTGCGCCTCACGCAGGAACTGTTTGAAGTCCCGCATCGACCCATAGGCCGGGTTGACGTCCTGGTAATCCGCGATGTCATACCCATCGTCCCTGAGCGGGGAAGGATAGAAGGGGAGCAGCCAGATCGTGTTGACGCCGAGGTCCTGCACGTAATCGAGCTTTTGAATCAGACCCTGGAAATCTCCGACGCCGTCCTGGTTGGAATCGAAAAACGAGCGGACATGCACCTCGTAAATGATCGCGTCCTTGTACCAGAGGGGATCGGTCGCAATCGGAACATTCGTGCTCACGGGCGCCTCGTTCGCTGCACGTCGAGGATATGTGCTGGCGTCTCGGGATCGAGGCGCACGTAGTTCCACGCCCCGCGCCACATGTACGTCTGGTCTGTCAGCAGATCGCGAACCGAGTAGCTCTCATCCTCTGGGACGAGATCGTCCGGGAGCGACAAACACACCCCGCCCTCACGCGGTTCCGACGGATTCAGAGTGACCACAGTGAGGATCTGCGTGCCGCCGGCGGGTGCAGTCTTGCTGTAGGCAATCAGCTCGTCATTGGTCGTCAGATGGAAGCGCAGAGTGTCGTTGTACTGGAGCGCCGGCTGCGTTCGGCGAATGTTGTTCACCTGCGCGATGAGATCGTTCAAGTTGCCCGGCCGATGCCAGTCGCGCGGCTTGAAGTGATACTTCTCGGAGTCCAGATATTCTTCGGAGCCGGGAGCCGCCGGCAGGTTCTCGCAGAGCTCGAAGCCGCTATAAATCCCGTAGGTGGCGCCGAGCGTTGCCGCAAGAATCAGCCGGATGCGAAAGGCCGGCGGGCCGCCGCGCTGCAGGAATTCAGTGAGGATGTCAGGCGTGTTCGCAAAGAGGTTCGGCCGGAAGTAGTCTTTGAGCTCCGTGGTGGTGAGCTCGGTGAAGTACTCCTCCAGCTCGCGTTTGGTGTTCCGCCACGTGAAATACGTGTACGACTGCGTGAATCCGAGCTGCGCCAGCCGCCGCATGACTTTCGGCCGCGTGAACGCCTCCGACAAGAAAATCACGCGGGGGTCGCGCGCCTGAATGTCGGCAATCAGCCATTCCCAGAAAGCGAACGGCTTCGTGTGCGGGTTGTCGACGCGGAAGATGCGCACGCCTTGATCGATCCAGAACACCACGATGTCGCGCAGCTCGATCCAGAGCTCGCGCCACGCGCTCGTTTCGAAATCGAACGGGTAGATGTCCTGATATTTCTTCGGCGGGTTCTCGGCGTACTTCAACGTGCCATCCGGCCGATGCCGAAACCACTCAGGGTGCTCGCGCGCAAAGGGATGGTCCGGTGAACATTGATAGGCGAGATCGAGCGCGATTTCGAGTCCGAGCCTCTCGGCTTCCTCGCGAAACCACCGGAAGTCGTCGAGCGTGCCAAGCCCTGGCTCGATTGCGCAGTGGCCCCCTTCTGGACTGCCGATCGCCCACGGACTTCCGGGATCATCCGGACCGGGAGTGAGCGCGTTGCCACGGCCCTTGCGGTTGGTACGGCCGATGGGATGAATGGGCGGGAGGTACAGCACGTCGAAACCGAGATCGGCAATCTCCGGCAGGCGCCGGGCGGCTTCGCGGAACGTTGCGCTGCGGGTCGCATCCGATCGGGCGGATCGCGGAAACATCTCGTACCACGCGCCGAAGCGGGCCCGTTCGCGATCGACAACCACGCGCCGCGGCCGCGACTCGGTTGCGAACTCGCGATCGGGTGCCAGGGCCATACGGCTGGCAATGTCAGCGGAGAGTGCCCACTCCGTGCGCTCGACGTCCGGCGCGCCGGACGTCAATCGATCGGCGATGTCCAGGAGCAATGCGCGATCGTGCGGCATCGGACTGCGATCCGCGCTGCGGCGAATCATCGCGGCGCCCTCGAGCAACTCCGAGCTGATGTCCTGACCCGCAGCCACGCGCGCCTTCAACGCGTGCTGCCATGTGGCGAAATGATCGACCCAGCCGACGATGGCGTATTCGTACCGGCCGATGTCTTCGACGACAAAGCGAGCGCGCCAGCGATCGTTGTCGACGAGAACAAACGGCGTTTCATGCCACTCGCCTGCGCTCGCGTCTTTTGCAGGAGTGGCGCGATCGCGCGGGACGAAAGGCTCGCTCGTCTTCCGGTAGCGCAACACGACGGCCACACGATCGTGACCGTCCGCGAAGACGTCCGCCTCGACCACGATTGGTTCGCCAGGCGTGCGTTTGATCGCGAATCGGCCGCGATCACCGTCAGGCTCGATGTTCTCGATGATCACTCGACGGCGGCCTTCTTCGGGGAGCGGAACTAGACTGGCCGCGTCTCGCGAGGCGACGGAGGATGTTTTGGGTGTTCGTGCCGGTCGGCGACGGGACGGGACGGGACGCATGTCGGGAATACGCAATGTCACAGATGTGGCGTTTTGATGATGTCGCTTCACCACACCATCAAAATCGTCACATGCAAATTCTCTCCTCTTTACTTTTATCCTATGCGAATGCCAGAGCTTCGATTCCTGCACTACGATGTTTTTACCAGCCGGAGATTTGAAGGCAATCAACTCGCGGTATTTCCCGACGCGCTTGGTCTCGAGCCCTCAACGATGCAGACACTTGCAAGAGAGATGAACTTCTCGGAAAGCACGTTCATCGTGCCCGCTGAGCGGCCGGATACTGACATTCGCATGCGCATCTTCACGCCTGGCGCCGAGTTGCCGATGGCGGGCCATCCGACCATCGGCAGTACGTTTGCGCTGGCACATGAAGGCGTCATCGCGCGCGGTCGTCGGAAGTTCGTGTTCGGCCTCGGCGTTGGCCCAACGCCGGTTGAGCTCGAGTGGCAGGGCGGCGAGGTGTCGTTTGCATGGATGGATCAGCGACCGCCGGAGGTTCGCGGGATTGCCGTCACGCCGGAGGAGGTTACGCGCGCGGCCGGCGTCGACCACGCGGCGTTTCGGAGAACGGAATTGCCAATCGAAGAGATTTCGTGCGGCAACCCGTTTATCGTGCTGCCAATCGCCACGCGCGAAGCGGTTGACGCTGCCGAACCGGACTTGTCCGCGCTTCGCCGGCTGCAAAGCGCGTTTCCCGGCGGCCACGTTGGCGTATTTCTCTTCACGACCGACGGCGCAACTGGCGACGAGACCGTCTACAGCCGCATGTTCGCGCCGGGACTTGGCGTTGCCGAAGATCCCGCGACGGGCAGCGCGAGTGGACCTCTGGGCTGTTATCTCGTGAAGCACGGACTGGTGCCTCGAGATCGCGCCGATCGCATCGTCAGCGTGCAAGGCGTAGCCATGGGCCGGCCGAGTCGAATTCATGTCGCGATTACGTCGGACGATCGCGGGGAGATAATGCGAGTGCAAGTCGGTGGGCAGGCGGTGAGAGTTGCTGAGGGGACACTCACGGTGTAGTTCATGGTTGAGAATTGCCGCGTGACGCCGACCGTGGAGGACGACAAAAAGATGGCCACGAAGAAGACGTCCGGTCGACTGCATGGAGGCGTGGGACACGTGATCAGCTTCGTGTCGTCTTCGTGCTCTTGCGTGCTTCGTGGCGATCGTTTCCCCTAAGTCCGGAAATGGTTCTCGGTTGATGTCCGATCAGCAGGGCTCACACTCGATCAGGGATCTCCGTCGCGAGTATTCTAGTCGTGCACTGGATGAGGCGAGTACCGATGAGGATCCCATCAAGCAGTTTCGCGCGTGGTTCGATGAAGCCGTCCGCGCCAATCTGATCGACGTCAACGCCATGGCGCTTGCGACCGTTGCCGCAGACGGCACGCCATCGGCGCGCACCGTGCTCCTGAAAGACATCGATACAACCGGGTTTGTGTTCTTCACGCACTACGACAGTCCGAAGGGACGCGATCTCGTGACGCACCCCAAGGCGAGCTTGCTGTTCTATTGGGCCGAGCTCGAACGACAGGTGCGCGTGACAGGCCTGGTCGAGCGTGTCGACAGCCGAGAGTCGGACGCGTACTTCGCGTCACGCCCGCGCGACAGCCAAATCGCGGCGTGGGCAGCACGACAGAGCACCGAGCTCCCCGATCGCGCGACGCTCGAGCGACGGTACGACGAGATCAACGCACGATATGAAGGCGCCGAGGTGCCGCGCCCGCCAGACTGGGGCGGCTATCACCTGACACCCGACCGGATTGAGTTCTGGCAGGGCCGCCCGCGGCGGCTGCATGACAGGCTGCTCTATACGAAGAATGCAGACGGCACCTGGAAGCGCGTGAGGCTGGCGCCCTAGCCAAGTGTCAAGTGTCAAGTGCCGAGTGCCGAGTGCCGAGTGCCGAGTGCCCAGTGCCCAGTGCCCAGTGCCGAGTGGCCAGCACTACTGCACTTGGCACACGGCACTTGGCACCTGGCACACGGCACTTGGCACTTGCCGCCGCTATTGCACCACCTCCACCCACGCCCCGAGATTGCGTGGATCGTCGGATTTCGGATCGTACTGCCGCGGGCTGAAGCCCTTGTCGGAGTGCACGGCAATCGTGATCAGGCGGCGAGTGGAGTCGGGTAGCCTGATGTCCTGCGGCAAGGTGGCTTGCAGGTTGAGCGTGGCGTCCCACCCACGCATTCGAAGGGTGACGCGATTCGGTTCGGATCCGCTGTGCACGCGGAGCGTGAGCGGACCCGTCTCGCTGTCGCGCACCATGGTCACCCGTGCGGTCTCGCCGCCAAGCACCCAGAAACCCGCGCGCTCGGGAGACGCATGCTCGTCGTGAAACATCGCCGTGACGGGACCGTACTGCCAGACGGCTAGCACCGTCGGCACGTGTGGACGCAAACTCTCGTCGACGACGGCAAGCGGTGTGATCGTGAGACGGCTCATGGCGTGCTCGACCTCACCGCCGCCGCGAAATGCGACGAAGTTGGCGTCAACGGGCAAATCGAAGTCCACGGCCCAATGCGCTCCGCGCTCCGGCTGCACCGTCCAGGTCTGCCACACCGGCTCGATGCGGCCGACCTGCAGCGCAATGGGTACGGCGCGGGCCAGAGCCGCGGCCCACGCCACATCGGCGTGATAGCGGCCCGCCGGCAAAGAAAAACGCCCGTTGTGCAGCACGCGAATCGGCTGTGGATCGGGACGCTCGCGCGGCGCGACACTCAACTGCGCCAGTGAAACGAGCGACTCCGCCGACTCGAAACGAAACGGGTCGTAGCGAATCGCCACCGGGCGAAGCGTCGTGTCGAAGCCATCGAGCAACGGCAGCCCGGAACGTGCCATCAGGTTGGCCGCCGGCAGCGGCGGATTGTGCGGCAGTCGCGGCATCACGATTGTGAGGAGCAGCAGGGACGCGACGAGCGTCGTGATGGCAGCCAGCGTCGCGCCGCCCGGTGTCTCGACCTTCCAGCGCGCCAACAGCAGCGAGGCGCCGGCTGCAACGGCCAGCCACGCGAGCGCGTGCAGCCAGGCGATTGGCGCTTCGTGGAAGATGAACGTCGGCGCCATGGACCACGCGGCCCATGTCGGCGACCAGTACTGGAGCAGCGTCGATGTCCCGTCGCGGCCGTTGTTGATGAGCAGTCCTTGTTGCGCGATCAACAAGGTGGCCGCCACGCCGATGCTGATCCACAGCAGCAGCTGATGGCCCGCGCGGCGCGCGCTGCCCGACGGCGCGGCCTCGGCAGCGATCGCCATCGGCGTCATCAACAGGAGCAAGCCTGATGTGACGGGCCGGCCTGGCGAGGCCGTCCCACCCCACCAGATGCGGAAGGCTCCGACTGTTGCGAGGAGCACACCGAAGACGAGTGCGATTTCACCCGCGCGCCGACGAACCTCTCCGCCTCGGCGATACATGGCGAAGAGACCAGTCACGGCCAGTATGTAAACCGGCGCGTAGGCGAGGACGCCGTATTCCTGATCGAATAGCAAACCGGGCGCGCCGAAGACGAGATTGGCGACGCTTGTTTGTACGAGATCGCCGTAAGGCGCCGACGGCATCGGCGTTCCCCAGATGGCGTAGAAGAAATAGAACCACCCTGCGACCGAGGCGAGGTACGGCAGTGATATCGCAACGCCGGCGCGAAGTTCCCTCGCGCGAAGAATGGCGATTATCACCAGAGCCGCGGACATCGGCGCGTACTTCGTGCTGAGCCACGGCAGTGCCGCACACGCGAGGCCGACGACGGTCCAGCGAAGAAGCGAACGCGACAGGTTGCCTCCACCCACGCTGCCGGTGAACGCGAGCGCCACGGCAAGCGCCGCGACAATCTCCGGGTAAACCGTGAAGGTGTTGAAGAGAAACGGTGCGGTCAACGTCACAGCGGCCCACGCCACGGTCGCAGCCGCCGGACCGTTGGTGCTCTCTGCGACGTTCCGCCACATGACGGCCGCGGCAACCGAGGCGCACAGAATCAGAACGACAATGACGCCGCCGTAGCCGGCAAAGCCGTACACCGGCGCCATCAGCACCGGCATGCCGACGGGATGAATCGAATAGATCTCGCCGTCCGCGCCGCGTGTGAGGAAGTCCGGCTTCAGATCGTGTTCGTAATATTCGCGATAATCGCCGCGCGCATGATTGTTTTCGATCTTGAGATCGCCGTCTCGCCAGATGCTTTGCGCGATGATGAGATAGTGCGGCTCGTCGCCGGCGGGGAAGACAACGGTTCCCGCGAGACGCGCGGCGGCAACGGCTGACGCCGCCGCCGTCAGCGCGCCGACGAGAACACTGGCTTGAACCAGTGTCAACTGACCGAACCAATCGGATCGCACGAGACGGGACTGCCAGAGCGTCCAGAGCCACAATGCTCCGACGACCAGCCAGATGACCCATTTGATCGGCCCAGCCGCCAACTGCAGCGACGGCACCCAGTCCGGCAACACGGGAACGTACGGAAGGATCAGCAGTGCAAGCGCGAACAGCGGAAGCATCACAACCGCTGCCCGCGATCGGTTCGCTTCGGCACTCCTCTCACGAGCACGAGCGCGCCGCCCAACGCATGCGATTGCCAGCGCCCCGGTCGCAACAAAGGCCACGAGCGGCTGCCATCCCGGCAGGAGCGCCACGCGAATCGCGCGGCCGCCGGCGACGAGCACGTCGAGGACGCCTTCCGTGAAGTAGAGTGCCAGGCCGCATACAGCAGCCGCAGCGAATGCGGGCAGGACGCGCATCAACGGATGTTCAGTGTAATACCCGGATGGGTTGCCCATTTTGCCATGATCATGCTAGGGTATTGCTATTGTGTCGTTGACGCGTGTCATTCGACTCGTCCTTATTAGCGGCGTCGGCCTTGCGGGGCTGACGTCTACGAGCGGATGATGCTGCGCTGACGCACCGTTTTCTTCGGGTTCAAAGGGCCATCATCCACAAGGTGATGGCCCTTTTTATTTGTGCTCGATTCGAGCCGCTAAAGTTCCGCCTGGCCCGAGACGAGATGTAGAGAAGGGGGACCTTTGGTCCGCTGGAGAGCATGATGCAGACTCGATATGAACCAGTGCCGCGACAGGAGACGCCGAGGCCACAACCGGCGCACAGCCGGCCAACGGTTGAACGCACACGACCAGGTGTCACTGTCGTCGTCTCGGTCATCAAGGACGTGGACGACGAGGAAAAAGAGCCCGGCTACGGTCACGGCGTGTAGCAGCTCGCGACAAAAACTCCTCCGAGCTGTCGCAGACCCTGAAGCGGTTGACCAGCGTGACAGCGACGCGCTCTGCTACAGGTTGTTGCAAATGCTGACGCGTTCCTGACACTGCCCTACACTGCTCCATCCTCGAGAATCCGGGACATCCGAGCAGGGAACCCAATTTGCACTCGCGGGGCGCGATGCGCATGCGCTACGTGTGGGTTGTGTCTCGCATGCGACGCACCTGGTGACAGATGTGTTCGACACGACGTGCTCACCGTGCTGATGTTCAGCGGACCAATCAAAGGCAAGCGATACGTCGATGTGACGGAGCACGCCGGCTACTGGTACTTCGTCGTTCTCGTCTTTGGACTAGCGATTTTCGCGGCGTGGCTGGGGGAGGCCGAGCGGAGGCGGCATCTGCTGGAGGGGCTTCAGCCCCGTCAGTCGCCGCGCGCGTAGTAGTGGCGGGGCTTCAGCCCCGCCTCTAAAGGTGCCGCTAAAGCAGCGCCACTACGTACGTCTGCTCATGAGGATCGCACCGTTAGCGGCAAGACCGCTTGCTACAGAAGCTTTCCGAGCGGACCGAGATCGAGGTTCAGATCCTTCAAATCGAGACCGTGCTGCGCGGCCAGCTCCTTCACGGTTTCTTCGAGGCGCATCAGCGAGAGGCCAACGCGCTCGATTTCTTCAGGCGTCAGCGTGCCCTGATCCATCCTGCGGAGCGCCTGTCGTTCCAGGATCTGGCGGATCAACTCGATGAGCGTCAACACGAGCTGCATCACGGAACGGCGGACGTCTTCCGGTTGCGCGTTCCATCGCGCCGGCGCCGCCTGCTTCTCGAGTCGCTCGCGCAGCTCCCTGGCAACGAGCTCGAGATCCTCATCATCGGTCATGCGAACGCATACGGAGGAGACGGGCCGCTGATGACGACGCGCACGCCGCTCACCGCCGCGGCTGCGCGCTCGATAACGCGCCGATATTCATCCGCGCGGCCCCGCTCGATCAGGTGGTAGATGGTTCCGGCGACGCCCCCGAGTTGTGCGGGCTCGATGCGAACGTCCCGTGACAGAGTTGCCGCCGCTTCGGCGATTCCCTGCAGCAGCGGAGGCGCTGCCGCAGCGCCGCGCCGGCGCGCAGCCAGATAGCGGGTTCCCGGCAACTCGTCTCCGTCATTCGGCGCTTGCGCGTCTTGGCGCTCGGGCATCATGGTTCCACGCTCCTGCTGCGTCGCCGCCAGTACTCTCACCGTCATTTGATCGCAGCCGCAAACCTTCTCCAGTTTAGAGCCGAGATCGTCACGCCGTTCGAGAAGCCGCACAAGGTCTCCTTCGCCCGGCTGGGTCGTGCCGAATTGCATGGGCAGGAGCGCGGCTGCTCGCGCGTGCAAGGTTCTGATGAGAGCATCCTGGGCGTGAAGGGTAGCCGCACTGAGAGCGGGTGTACCGTCCATTTCACCGGCGACGACGACGAGATCCGCGACATGCAGCAGGACGAGCGACTCGCCTCGAACGCCCTTGAGATCCGAGATGTCTCCGACGCGATCGGCCAATGCATACACGTACAGCACGGCGCTACGGTTTCGACGTAAGCACGCGACCGGCGGCGACCAGCAGCACCGACAGCCGAAGATAAACGAGGTCGATCTCGGCTAGTCCCAGCACGATTTCGCCGTCGAGCACCACGCCCTTATCGAGCAGATTGTCGATGATGTCCACAATCGACGCGTCGGGTGAGTCCAGCAGGGCGGCGGCAACCGCGCGGCGATCGATTCGCGCTCGTGGAGCTTCAAACATGGCTCGGTCCGGTCTCCAATGTCACAAAGCTGTACGGCGGCCACGGACCGGTCAGGCTGACGCGGCATCCGTCTTCGAGCAGGGTCGCGGCTGCATCCGTCAATGCGCGTTTGAACTGCGCATGACGCCGCACGTCGACGAGAAACGCGGCGTCGAGGAGGAGACTTGGCGTGTCGCTCACGGAGCGAAACGTGGCTTCTTCAGCAATCTCGGCGAGTCGATCGAAGAGGTCCGCGGCAGCGCCTCGGACGCGGTCTGACGCTTCGCGGGCTGCCTGCTTTGCCGCGGCTTTTCGTTGCAGAAATGATGTTCCAGTCGCCTGCGGCGGCGCCGGCGAATCCGCGGCATTTCTTGCAGCCGTCAGCGCTGGATCGGGCTTGCTGATTTTCAGCGCCCATTCCCGCTTCGCCGTCACCTTGTCGAGAGCGTCGGCGATGCGCCGAGCCTTGCGAGCGAGCGTCGAACGTGCACGCGCTGCGCTCGAAAAAAGTGTGAACAGACGGAACGGAACGACGCCGCGCTTGCGGCCGAGCGCCTCTATCACGCCGTGGTGGGCCGCACCACACCGGGCGACCCAGTCGAGATCTCCGAGGCGTGCTTCGATTGCGGCTGCTTGATACGACTCGGCAGGGACATCCGCGACGACCAGCGAGAGCGTGTCGGCAATGGGGAGCAGGCGCGGCTTGTCGGCGTCAGGCATGGGCGGCAGTTTCGCAAGCGTTCCTGGGGGCACGCTGCCGCGTGTCGCACAGTACACGTACAAGAGCTTCTTCGCCATCACCGATCGTCGAGGATCTCGACTTCAACGTCCTCGAAGCTGCCGGCATCGGCGATTCCGCCCGTTTGCTCCGTTTGCTTCAGCTCGCGCATGCGCGCGAGCAGATCCTGTTCGATTTGCGAGAAGGTCGCCTTATCGATACGGCCTTCCTCGAAGTCCATCTGTGCTTCGAGCAGCTGGTGATGGAGGGTTTCCGGGTTGTCGAGCTCCTGGTCGACGACGGCCGCGACTTTCTCCAGCGCGAATTTGATGCCGCCGATCAGCAGACTGTCGAGAATAAACATTTTCGTAGCTTCGCCCACAAGTTTCCAGTTGCCAGTTGCCAGTTCAAAGTTGAGTTGTAAGGTTTTGAAGTTGTACGCTTCCGTGAGCTCGAGCTCGAACGCATTTGCGTCCAACTGAAAAACTAAACTTTGAACTGGCAACTGGCAACTGGAAACTTTTTTCCTACGCTCTTTCCAGTTTCAGCCGGATATTCACGAAATTGTACGGCGGCCAGGGGCCGGTATAGCGAAACGTCAGCATACCGTGCTTCGCGCCGAGCTCCTTGACACGTGCGTCGAAGGCGTCTTCGGCATCGCGCGACACGAGAAACGCCGCATTCAGGATCATTCGATCGCCGATTGGCTTGTTGGAGCGCGCCGCGACCGACACGTCGCGCAGCCGATCGAAGATCTCCGCCACGTAGCGCTCCGATCGCGTCTGGAGCGCCGCGTCGATCAATCGCCCATATTGCATCCGGGCGAAGTAGGTCGATCCCTTCTGGGCCGCAATCTCTGTTTTCAAACGGTGGATGTCTTCGTCCTCGTTTTCGATTTCCTTGATCACCACGTCGCGATCCCAGAGCACTTTCAGCCCGAACTCCAGCTTGTTCTCCATCTTGTCGAGCACGTCGGAGAACGCGCGGTAGGCAGACTTCAGAAACGCGGTGACATCGTCGCGTGTCTTGAACACCGTGCCGAACGACATGGGCAGCACCGTGTGCTCGCGCATGACGGTCTCGTTGACGCGTTGATGCGCGAGCACGTTATCTCGGGTCGGGTCGAGCACTCCGAGCGGCGCGTCGGAAACCACCGCCGAGAGATCATCGCATCGGACGGTGTAGACGGGCGCGGGCTCCTCGCCAATGCCGATGGGACCGAAGTTCAACGGGTGCGAGGCTCGGACAATGCAGTACACGTAGCGGCCTTTGGCGGTGTCGCCGCCGCCGCGAGCACTCGTCGCCGCTACGGCCCCCGCGTTTGCGGGAGCGGTGGCCTTCGCGGCGGCTTTGGTTGGCGCCGGCGGCGTCGTCGTCCGCTTGGCCGCCCGCCGCGGCGCTTTCTTTCCGGCTCGGGATGCCGTGGTCCGCGATGCGGTTGACGGTTTCTTCGCCATTGTCGGTGTTTGTGTCCTTTAGGCCGAGCGCCGTCCGGCTTCGGTTACCGAGGCCACGTCCAGCACCTGCGATTCGGTGCGTTGACCCGTGCGCATCCGCACGCGGACCGGGATTTCGACCATGAACGTCGATCCGGTCCCGAGTGCGCTCTCGAGCGTGATGTCGCCGCCCAGCATTCGCGCCAGCCGCCGCGAGATCGCCAGCCCGAGGCCGGTGCCGCCCTGCGGTCGCGTGATGACGCGCTTGGCCTGCTGGAACGGTTCGAAGATGCGGGTGTGATCCTCCGGCGCAATTCCGACACCCGTGTCCTTGACCTTGAGCACCACGCGCGCGGGCCCGGGATGATGCTCCGCAATGATCTCCACCCGCCCTTCCTTCGTGTACTTGAGCGCGTTGCTCAGAAGGTTGACGAGGATCTGCTTGAGTTTCTGCCGGTCGCTCTTCAGCTTGGGCAGCACCTCGGGCACCGTCACGTGCACAGATGCCGGCGCTTGCGCGATGACGCCTTCGAGTTCCTCCATCACCTCTTTGATCACATCATCCACCGGGAACTGTGACACCTGAAGCGGCATGCGGCCGGCCTCGATGCGCTCGATATCGAGCACATCGTTGATGAGCGTCGCCAGGTGCTTGCTGTTGGCGTCGATGCGCTGAACGGTTCTCTGCTGCTCTTCGCTGAGCGGTCCGTAAAAGCCGCCGATCAGCATGAGCGAGTAACCGAGAATCGCGTTGAGTGGTGTGCGGAACTCGTGCGAGACGTTCGCGAGAAACTGCGACTTGGCGGCAGACGCTTGCTCGAGCGCGAGCGCCTGCCGGCGAAGCAGCTCGTTCTGATGTGCGAGCTCCGCCGTCGCATCGCGCACGCGGTGTTCGAGCTGCGCCGATGCCTGTTGCAGCTCCGCGTACAGCCGTTCCCGCTCGATGGCTTCCGTTTGATCGTGAAGCACGGTCACCACGCCGCTCAACTCGCTCGGGCCGCTCATCATGCTGCCGGCGACCGCTTCCATCGGCACGAGGCGGCCCGTTTTGGGATCCGTCACGGTGATTCGTTCGCGCCAGCGCTGATTGATTCCACTTTGCAGGAGCAGCCCCGAGACGAACGATGAGAACTGGGCGACGTTCGCCTGCACCCGCAACGCCTCCTGCGTGGGCGAGCGCTCGGGCGCGGTGAAGAACCGCTCGGCAGGCGAATTCGTCATCAGGATATCGCCCGCAGGATCGGTGACGATGATCGGATCGGCGACGGAGTCGACGAGCAAATCGAGCCGGTTGCGCTCGGTGCGCATCTGCAGTTCCACCTCGCTCAACCGGCGATAGTTTTCTTCCAGCTCCTGCCGTGCACGCCACAGATCCGTCACGTTCCGCAGGACCGAGACCACTGCGCTGCTGTCACGATCCAGCGAGATGGTGGACGTCAGCAGCTCGAAGAGCAAATCGGATCCGTCTTCCGGATCCACCAGAATGAGCTCGCGCGCCGCTGACGAGGATTGGCGCTCGACCAGCCGCCCCGCGAGCGCGGACGAGAAAAACAAGTTGTTGATTTCGACCGCGCGGCGGCGGCCCTCACTTTCATCCGCTCGAATGGCGAACAGCTGTTCCGCGCGTGCGTTGCCGATCACGAGCTTCCCCGATGGATCGGTGAGCAGAATCGGATCGGTCACCGCATTGATGATGCTGTAGAGCAGATGCCGCTCCCGGTCCATGCCGGGATCGGCCGTCACGTTTCGGACACGCAGCGACTGGAATTTCGCGCCGAGGACGTCGGCAAACCACAGGACGTCGTTATCGAACTCGGGCTCGTCGCCTTCGAGCAGCAGAATGCCGACCGGCGGCAACGCCGGATCCGGCCGTAGCGGGACGGCGTGAAACGATGCGCCTTCGAGCGGCGTCTCAGGATGCCGGCGGCCGCCGCGAAATTGCGCGGCCTCGCCCTTCCAGGCGGTGGCGGCCAGCGGATCGCGCCGATCTTCGAGATCGACGACGAACTCGCCGGTTCGCGCCGGGGAGATGCCAAGCGCCGCAATCCCCCACAGACGATCGGGATCGCCGGCGGCCGTCGCAAGCAGGGCTCTCGTGATCGCGGCGTGGTTACCCAGCCACTCCAGTCCCCGTTGCGCGCAGACCGACGCGTCGACGCTGCTCAACAGGAATTCAACGAGCGCCAGCTTCGCGTCCGGCTGGATCATGTCGACGACGGTCGCCTACGTCGTCCGGAAGGAGGCTCGATTCGCGGAGCTCGCTCCCGCTCGATTCGCGGAGCTCGCTCCCGCTCGAGCAGTTCGGTTTCCACGCTGAGTGTCTCGCTGGGGCTCGCTTCGAGCGCCGGTCGCGATGCGGTGGACACCTGCCCGACAGCCTCTGCGTACTTCAGATACGTATCGATCGACGCCACGACGACACGCGCTTCGACGGTGATCAAATCGATTCCGACGAGGGACACTCGGACCCACGCGTCGATGACGATGCCTTTGTCTAGTACGCGATCGAGGACGTCAACGAGACTGGTTCCGCCTGCAGCTCTTTCAACGGGCATTGTTCACTCCACCTGACGTGGTTGTCTTACCCTGAGTCGCGCCGGCGCGCGCGCGGAGCTCCTTTCAGGACCCGGCCTGGCGGCGCCGTGCTCGTATTGGGATTTGCGGCGCCGAGCCGACGCTCGAGCGCGGTAATCCGCTGCTCGAGTCGTTCGCGATCGCTCGCACCCGCGCGACCTGGTGCGAGATGACGGTCGTACATCCACCAGTCGAGACCGATTTCGCGCGCTTTGTCGAGCGAGCACACGATGAGGCGAATCCGAATCGTGAGCAGTTCCACTTCGGCGAGCGAAATCTTGATGTCACCGCCCACGAACAGGCCCTTATCAAGGATCCGATCCAGGACCTCGACGAGGCCCGTCGATCGTGGTCGACCAATTTCAATCTGGTTTGTCGGCATACTCAGCGCGAGGTCCCGCTCGTAGCGGTGCGCGGACCGAGTAACCGCATGATTTCGGCGAGCAGGTCAGGCGGAGCGCACGGCTTGGCCAGAAACCCGTCACACCCGGCGCGCTCGGTGCGCTGGCGCTCGCTCTGCAACGCGTGCGCCGTCAAGGCGACGATGGGAATGTGCTTGGTGTTGGCGTTCTGTTTCAGTTGCGCGGTGACTTCCCAGCCGTCGATGCCGGGGAGCGACATATCCAGAAGAATCAGGTCTGGTTGTCGTGCGTGGGCGAGTTCAATGGCTTCTTCGCCTGTGCTCGCCTCGAGCGGTTCGTACCCTGACATGCGAAGAAAGTGACCGTACATGGTTCGCGCGTCTTCATAGTCATCGACGAGCAGAATCAGCGGGGGTCGAGAATCGTTTGCGGGCATCGGGACGCCGGTCGAGGGTTGTGTGAAAACTGTAACACTCTTTGTTCGTCTAGAAGAATCGCGCGACACAAACCGGACGGTCGTTGCGCAACCAAGGATGAGCTTTTCGCTTGACCTCGACCGGCAATACAAATGCGCTCTCGCTCATCGTCTAAACTCTCGACAACAGTTGCGAACACTGCGCACCGCGGCCCTCGCATTAGCAGTCGACGACCTCGATCGTTAAGCGACCGACAAGCGAGCCACTGTGCGCGCATGCTGAACGTTGTCAGCGCCGCGTTCTTGCTGGCCCAATCAGTTCTTTCGTGGAGGCGGTTCACGAAGCGCACGGCCTCGCCGCTCCACACGGCGGAACCATCTGGCAGGAGATTCTCGACGCGCGCGGGCGGTCTCTCGGTCCGCCCAGGCGTCTCGAGCCGGCCTACCAGACGCCGTAGACAACGCCGGTCTTGAACACGAGGGCATCGGCATTCAGACGGCGCGTCAACACGCTGCTGCCTGTGCGGATTGTCAGCTCGGGCCGCGCGTAGCTGTAGAACGATTCCACCGCGAGCGACACGCGCCGATTCACCTCGTACCAACCCTTGACGCGTGGGCTGAACGCAAACGTGTCAGCGATATGCGTTTCGACGCCGCCTACGCCCATCGCGGCGGCGAGACGCTGTTTCACAGGGTCGGGACTATGCAGGCTGTTGATTGCCCATCCAGCCTGCGCGCCGGCTGCCCAGGTCCACTTGCCGCGCGACATCGTGTAATCGACCCCGGCGAGCAGCGGGCGAATACGGACGTCGCCGACCGCAACCTGCTGCCCTTGCATCGGCTCGCTAATCGGCGAGCTGTATGAGCCGAAGCGGTAGGCAAATTTGTAGTGATCGTCGGTGCGGCGCTGGCGGCTTCGCCAACGCCACATGAAGCCGATGCCGGTGCGATTTGCAGTGCCCACGCCGAGCGGCACCGTTTCTTTCAGATCGATCCCGAGCATCAAACGCTTCAGCTTCTTGCTGCCCGGTTCTTGCCCCGATGGCGATGTCGATTCTGCGGGCGGTGAGCCGGCGTGCGATTGCGCAAAGCTGACGTTGGCACTGAGGGCCGCAATCGCCACGCTATAGATGAGTCGTCGAAGCACCAGCGCCAACTCCGACGTGCCGCGTTGCATGAGTTCTGCCATTCAGGCTCCGCGCGAACCATACTGTGCACCACTGTGCACCAATTGAAAAAGCGAGGCCTATCCGTCGAGCTTTCGGAGCACGCTCACCACCTGGTGGGGCAGGACGTCGGCTTCGGTGCAGTAGGCGACGTTGATCACGAGGCCGTCCTTGCGGCGCACGGCGAAATGGCCGCGCTGACGCCCTGCGCGCAGAAATTCCTTCCACAAAACCTCGAAGTCGCCCTGGTGGGAGGATTCTGTGATGTCCCACATCGTCAGCCGCTGGAGCTCGAGCGTCGACATCCCGAGCAGCCGCGCGGCAATCCCATTGACCATCAGAATCTGCGCTGCGCGGTTCGTCACGATTACCGCTTCAGCGCAGTCGTCCGCGGCGGCCTGAAGAAGACCAAGCGTTACCTGGCCGCCGCCAGGCCGTGCCAGCCTACGAGCTGCTGCCGCAGTTCCTGCAGCGCTGCACACGCCTCATTTATGCAATGGAGTGTCGACACGTGGCAAAGGTGGCGGACCGCCACCACAATATCACGGCTGAGCTGGACGTATTCGCGGTGAGAGGTCAGGCGGGCCGGTTTGCGTGCACATCGTGCAGTTCGGGAGGTGGCTCGTTCAAAACAAGCCAATACAGCCCCACCTGACGCACCGCTTCCACAAAATGTGCAAAGTCGATTGGTTTACGCACGTAGGAATTGGCGCCGTTCATATACCCCTTGAGCCGATCGACCTCTTCCCTCGATGAGGTGAGGATGACGACCGGCACGAGCCTGGTGTCCTTGTTCTCGCGAATGCGCTTGAGGACCTCCAAGCCATCGACCTTCGGCAGCTTCAAATCCAGCAGTACGAGCGCGGGTTGATCGCGCGGATCGCGGTTGGCGTAGCGGCCGGCACAAAACAGCCACTCGAGCGCCTCTTCACCGTCGCGCGCCACGATCACTTCGTTGCCGATGTTGTTGCGCGCCAAGGCGCGGAGGGTAAGCGCCTCATCGTCTGCGTTGTCTTCAACGAGAAGAATGACCTTCCGAATCATGCTGCTGCGACTCCATCTGCAGATTCGAGTGTGAAATAAAATGTCGCGCCGCGCCCAATCTCCGCAATCGTGCGGACCTCGCCGCCATGCTTGTGGACGATGCGCTGGACGGTGGCGAGGCCAATGCCCGTGCCGGGAAAGTCGCGGTCGGCGTGAAGCCGCTGGAACGGCGCGAACAGCTTCTCAGCGTAACGCATATCGAAGCCAGCGCCATTGTCGCGCACCACGAACGTCGTTGGTTGGGTATCCCGCAGCGCGACAAACTCAATTTGCGCGTTCGCCGTTTTCGAGGTGAACTTCCACGCATTGCCCAGCAGGTTCTCCAAGATAATCCGTGCAAGCGACGGATCGCAATTCGCGTGAAGCCCAGCCTCGATTCGCCATTGGACCTGCCGAGTAGGATTTCTTTCATGCAACTCGGCCGTGACGTCGTGCGCCAGTTGAGTCAGGTCCACGTCAATTCGTTGGACCTGCGCGCGCGAAAGGCGCGAGAGCTTGAGCAGATCGTCGATCAGTCGTCCCATCCGCTGCGCGGCATTTCGGACGCGCGCGAGATGGTCCTGGCCCGTCTCGTCGAGCCGGTCGCCCCAGTCTTCGCGGAGCGCCTGGGCGAAGCCGTCGATGCTCCTGAGCGGCGCGCGCAAATCGTGTGAGACCGAGTAGCTGAACGCTTCGAGCTCGCGATTGAGCACCTTCTGTTCGTGGAGCGACCGCTCGAGCGTCGCGTTGAGCGATCGCAGCTCACGATTACGCTGGCGAATGACGATACCCGCCCGGCGAAGCGCGCGATCGACCCGTCCAATCTCGTCCTGTCCGCGAGACGGCTCGTAGCGCAGCGGAGCACCTTGAGCAAGGCGCGCCGCATTGTGCTCGAGCGCGGCCATGCGCCGCGCGACGCCGGTGGCAAACAGCCACGTGGCCCCGCCGGCGCTGACGAAGCTGCCAACCAGCGTGATCCAGACAATCGGTCCAAGACGCCGGCGAATGCGCGCGAGCTCCAATTGACTCTGGACAACGAGCTCGTGCTGCGTCTGCAACAGGACGCCGAGCGACCCGCGGCATTGATCCATTTCCTGCTTTCCGAGCGTCAAACGGCTCTTCAGCTCGGGATCATCGAGACCAACGCCTTGCTGGACGAGCATGACGGCTTGCTGCGCGAGCTCCATCCGCCGTCGCGCATGTTGCGCAACTTGTTCGTAGAGGTCTCGTTCCTGACCTTCGGCGACGAGCCTGCGCAACGAGTCGAGCGCCCGCGGGACGCTTGCCTTCGATACTTCGAACGGATCGAGAAACGATTCGTCTTCGGTCAGTAGGAAACCGTTCGCGCCTGTTTCGGCGTCGAGCAACGCGACGAGCATTTCGTGGGCACGGTCGCGGACGTCAGTCGATCGCGCGAGGAGCACCGTCGTCTGCTGTTGCTGCTCGTTGAACGGCGTCCGCAACGCAACGGTAGCGACAAGGCCGACGAGGGGGAGCGAGATTACGCAGAGACCTTTGTAGCGAACAGGAAGGTTCACCCACCATCGCGCGAATCGTGACCGGCGACGCGCGTTGGCTCGAGCAGCGTCAGATGTCATGACACCATCCCGAGGCGGTCCTGCACCTTCGCGAGCAACTGCTCTGGCAGAAAGGGCTTCTGCAGCAGAGCGTCATCGTCCTGAAGAAAGCCGGCAGGAACCGAAGTATGCGTCGCATAGCCGGTTATGTAGAGAACACGTGTCTGGGGAAATCGCTGGAGAACCAGTCGTGCGAGATCGGGGCCGATCATCCCCGGCATGACGATGTCGGTGACCAGGAGGTCCACTGGACGATCGATGGAGTCGAGTATCGTCGCGGCTTCCGATCCGGAACCGTTCCTTCCAGGTCGCCGACGCGTCGTGGCGCAGGGCGTGGAGTTGTCGCCGCATCCGCTGGTTGGGCGGCGACAGGCAAATAGACGCGGAACGTCGTGCCCTTGGATACTCCTGTTTCGACGTCGATTGCGCCGTTGCTCTGCTTCAGGATGCCGTATACGGTCGAGAGCCCGAGGCCGGTGCCTTGTCCTGGCGGCTTGGTCGTGAAGAACGGTTCGAAGATCCGCGCGCGCGTTGCATCGTCCATCCCAAGGCCGCTGTCTCTTACCGACAGCACGACATATCGCCCCGGTTGCGCTTGCAGGCGAGCCGCGTCAGTCGCCGATAGCTCGTAAGCTGTGGTCGTGAGCTCGAGCGTGCCGCCATTTGGCATGGCGTCCCGCGCGTTCACCACGAGGTTCATCACAACCTGCTCGAACTGCCCGGGATCTACCCGCACTTTTCCGATGCGTTCGCCCGTCATCGATAGTTGAACGTCTTCGCCAACCAGTTGACGCAACATCGGCATCATCGAATCGAGCGACTCGGTTGCATCGATCAAGCGCGGGGAGAGCACCTGCTGGCGACTGAACGCAAGCAGTTGTCTGGTAAAGCGGGCCGCGCGCTCGGCAGCCTGCTTCACCTGTTCGAGCTCGAATCGCACGAGGCCCGAGCCTTCGTTTACCTTTTCCAGCGCGAGACCGGCGAATCCCAGAATGGCGGTGAGGAGATTGTTGAAGTCGTGCGCAATGCCGCCCGCGAGTCGGCCGACGGCCTCCATCTTCTGCGCCTGTTGCAACTGCAGCTCGACGGCTTGACGTGCCTCGCGTTCCTCTCGCGCTTGCCGCCGAAGCTCGGCGTCGCCGAGCTCGCGTTCAATGGCAGGGGCGAGTCGCGCGAGATTGTTCTTGAGGACGTAATCGTGCGCGCCGGCGCGCATCGCCTCAACGGCCATGTCTTCGCCGATTGTGCCCGACACGATGATGAACGGGCAGTCAGGATCCTGCTGCTTGAGCACGCGAAGCGCGTCGAACGAGGAGAAGCGGGGCATCGAGTGATCGCTCACGACGACATCCCACTTGGCGTTGCGGATGGCGTTTTCGAAATCGTCCAGGGTGTCTACGCGAAACGATTCGACCTCGTAGCCAGCACGTTGCAGGTGCCGCAGCAGCAGCGCAGCGTCATCGCGATTGTCTTCAACGAATAGAACGCGCAGTGTGCCACGAGCTCCGGCTTCTGCCATTCGAGTCAGCTCCCGGGGTAGGTCGTCGCACGCCGCGCAGTCGGGATGACGATGAGCTCGGCCATTCTGCTCCGTTTCTACTTTTCGGCGATTGCGTAGAGGAATTTATAGCCGCGCAGGTACAGGTCGCCGTCGACCAGCGCGGGCGATGCGTCAAATCCATCGTCCAGCAGGTTTTCTGCCAGCACCTCGAACTGGCTGCCGTGTTTCAAAACGACGGTTGTGCCATCCCGTCCCGCGATGTATATCCGGCCGGCGGCAGCCACCGGCGACGAGAAGACATTGGGCGCCTTTTCAAGCCGCCGCAGCTGGTAAAGCGACTTGCCCGTCTGCGCGTCGAAGGCTGACAGCAAACCGTTGTTTGTTTTCAGGATATAGAGCACCCCATCATAGATAAGCGGCGAAGGAACGTAGGGCGTATCGCGATTCAACGTCCAGAGCACGTGTCCCGTGTTCGTAATATCGCCGTTGGCTCCTTCCAACTTGATGGCTTTCAAGCTATTCCCCTGAAAGCCGCTGGTGGCGAAGACGATCCCGTTCTCGGCGACTGGTGACGGAATCGGGTTCATGGTCAAGCCCGCGGTTTCCCACACGGTTTTGCCGGTCGCGAGATCGTAGCTGCGCAACCGTTTCATGCCCGGCACGATCACCTGCGCGCGACCGTCTTGCTCCACGATGAGCGGTGTGGCCCAGGTGTCGATCTCGTCGCGATTCACTCGCCACAGCTCCTGTCCGTTTCGCTTATCGAGCGCGACGATGAATGATTGGCCGCCTAGATGGTCCCAGACGACGACAATAGTGTTGCGGTGAAGGGCGGGCGTCGACCCTTCGCCGAACTGGTTACGCATCCGCTTGTCGCCGAGATCCTTTTCCCAGACAAGTGTGCCGTTGAGGTCGTAGCAGTAGATGCCAAATGATTCGAAATACGCGATTACGTGCTCACCGTCCGTGATTGGCGAACCTGATGACCAGGTGCCGTTCTCGAAATGCGACGCCTCGTGAGGCGACTGTTCGCGCGCGGTTCTTTCCCAGACGACTCTGCCGCTCTGACGATCGATCGCGAATAGTTTGAACGCGTGCGGAGGGCGTGGAGTGACGCCGCCGAGCGGCCGGTGTGAGCCGTCGCCGGACACACCCACGGGAACGGCCGTCTGCAGGTAGATGCGATCGCCCCACACAACGGGCGACGACGATCCGCGTCCCGGGATCTCGATCTTCCACTTGATGTTTTTCGTTTCGCTCCACTTCACGGGAGGGTTGGCCTGCCGCGAGACACCGGTCGCATAAGGCCCCCGCCACTGCGGCCAGTATTTTTCCCGCTCATCTGCGGAGACATGGCTGCTGAGCCATGCGAGAAGGACGATCGCCGTCACACGACCGAGGCGCAGTCGCATAGCGGCAGTCTACGACACGAGCGAAAGATCGGTTCGAGCGAATCTCGAATCTCGAGCCTTCCAAACTGGAATCGTTTATGAATGGGTGACGCGTTGTGCAGGAACGCGCTCCTTCGGAAACCGAACTGACCGAGACCGAAAAGCACGCCAATGTCATCCGTCTCGTCTTCGACGGCGACGAGAGGCGATTTCAGCGCTTCTGCGGCGCGGTTCGCGATGCTATTCCAGTTGGCGTGGGCGCGGTGATCCGCGGCAGTGCGGTGACAGGTCAGCGGTGGAAAGATGGGGAGCCGTTTGATTCAAGAGGCCCCGGCACGAGCGATCTCGATCTCACGCTCGTTGGCGGCGAGGCGCTCAAGCTCTTCCGTCTCGAGGGGTTCTACGTACCGGGCCTGCACTCACGCCCACTGAGCGACGCCGACGACGACATCGCGCCGGATCTGGTGCCGGTGCGAGCCAAGCTGGTCGCGATGGTCGGCAGACCCGTAAACATTCAGGCGACCGCCGATCTGGTGATGTTCCTTCGCGGCGACCTCCTGGGCCAACCGTACCTGACAATCGTGGCCCGAGAAGACACGACAGACGAAAACCGCTTGCGAACCGAGAAGCGTACGGAGCCTCCCGCAACGGGCGTATCTGAAGTGTCGTGATCCTCAAGCTGCTGACCTACAACATTCGGCATGGCGGCGTCGGCCGGGAACGCGCGCTCGCGTCAGTGATCAACGGTGAAGCGCCCGATCTCGTGATGTTGCAGGAAGCCCGGCGCCCCGACGTTGTTCAACGCCTGGCGCGCGCAACGGGAATGGCGACGGCGATAGCCGCGCCGGGACGATCGGTGGCGTGCATCAGTCGCGTGCCGGTCGCCCGGTACAAGTGGGTGAGACCACTGTTCTCGCAACACGCGTTTCTCGAAGTGGTCCTCGACGCGGCCGATGTTCGAATCTTCGGCGTCCACTTGAGCGCCGTACACGCGGCATGGACCGAGCGCCGCCGAGTGCGAGAGCTGCGGTCGCTTTTGAACGCCACGACCAAGCACGCCGAGGGCTTTCATTTTCTCGTCGGCGACTTCAACACGCTTGCTCCGAACGAAGCGCTCGACGTGACGCGATTGCCGTATCGGCTGCGTGTTCTGGTGTGGCTGTCAGGTGGTCGAATCCGATGGCAAACCATTGCAATCATGCTGGGCGCGAATTACGTCGACGCGTTTCGCACCTTCGATCCTGCGAACGCGGGATTTACCTTTCCGACGTGGGATCCGCATATCCGTCTCGATTACGCCTTCCTTCCAAAGCGATTTGCCGAACGCCTCGCGTCGTGCGCCGTCGTCCGTGAGAATCCGGACACTAGACAAGCATCCGATCACTTCCCGCTGCGAATCGACGTGAACTGCTAGGTCTTTTAACCGACCCCAATCGTGGTAGCTCCGCTACCATCGCGCGAAGCTTTTACAAAACGCGCACGCGGCCGTTCACGCTCGTATTCGCGATTTTCGCCCGAAATTTCGCTCGGCACGGAACTTGATTTTCTCAGCTATAGATGCGCCCGCTGAGCTGTGGAATCGAGCGAGCGGGTTGAAGGAGAGCACCGTGAAGGGCAACAGGCTTCTGGACGATCTGAAGGCAACGGAGTATCAGACGTTGCTGCCGCATCTCCAGGAAATGTCGATCGAACGCGGACGTCTGATCGCTGAAGCAGGCGCGCCGCTTCCGTATTTGTACTTTCCTATCGAAGGTGTGTTGTCTCTCGTGGGCGTGACCGAAAGCGGTTCGACCGTTGAAGTCGCGGATGTCGGGCGCGACGGCGTAGCCACGGTGTCGGCAATCTTTGGTAAAGGTCGGTTGCCGTTCAACGTCATTACGAAAATTGCCGGACGTGCGCTGCGTCTGCCCACCGAGCTCGTGGCGCGTCAAGTGCGTGAATGTGGTGAGCTCCACGAACGTCTGCTTGCAGCCGCCGAATCGGTGATTGCGCAAATCAGCCAGTCAGCAGTCTGCAATCGCTATCACAACGCCAAACAGCGGCTCGCACGATGGCTGTTGACTACGGCGGATCGCGCGGAAAATCTCGCGCTCCCGCTCACGCATGAATTCATGTCGTCGATGGTCGGAGGACCGCGAAGCGCGGTGACGGAGGCCTCGGCAGAGCTTAGGGCTGCGGGCGCCATTGAATATTCGAGGGCGCTGCTCGAAATCCGCGCGGTCGAACTGCTCCGCGGCGAGAGCTGCGAGTGTTACGAGCGTGTGCGCTGGGGCGCGTCCGAGGTTTCCCAGCGGTAGTAGCGCTTCCATCAGCTTTTGTCGGTTTCAGACTGACAGCTGTGCCTTGCCGTGTCACCGTGTCGCCGTCCAATTCCATCGCGGGCTGTCCCCCGCCGCTGAGCACAGCGGGGGAC
>WNFU01004387.1_pt1 | contig 39408 bp, 45 predicted proteins | sample 5400121 | NCBI WGS metagenome assembly WNFU01 (sample SAMN13153360, study PRJNA577476) | soil metagenome | isolation source: 100 cm soil or saprolite under grassland replicate 1 | place: USA:California | collected 2016-06-15
GTGCACCTTTGACGACGAGGGTGGCTGCCTCGTCCCGTTCCAGGGCTGCGCGGGCGGCATCGAGCACCGTGCCCCCGTTGCTCGAAACCAGGGCTTCCATGCTGGTGGGGAAGGCCGGGTGCCCGACCAGGTCGGGCAGGTCGACCACCTCACCCTCAAGGAGCGCTCCCAGTCGCCGGTGCCCCCATCGGTCGAAGGTCACGAGCCTCAAAGGGAGGCCGATGATACGCCTCCGCCCGGGCCGTTTCTCGATATCCGCGGACCGGATCGAACGCGCCCCGACTCGTGAGCCACTTGGGACGGATCTGGCCCCCCGGCTACCATATGAGCCGTCGTTCGAGCGAGACCGTTCGATCAGGAGGCGACTCCCATGGCAGAGCACGGCTTCCGCATCACCTATGCGACGATGTCGGCCGATAACGAGGAGCTGCACAAGGCCTACGACCGGGGCATCGAGGTTGCCCGGTTCTGGCTGGGGAAGCGGCATCCGTTCTACGTGAACGGTGAGGCCAGGCAGGGGAGTGGAACCAAGGAGGAGCGGTCCCCGATCGACCACGACCTGGTGATCGGGGAGTTCGCCCAGGCCACTGGCGAGGATGTGCGGGACGCCGTGGCGGCGGCCACGGCCTTCGCGCCGGCGTGGGCGACGACCCCGTGGAAGGAGCGGGTTGCCTTGGTCCGCAGGGCCGCCGACCTCATCTCCGAGCGGCGGAGCGAGCTCGCGGCGCTCATGGCCATCGAAGTCGGGAAGAATCGACTGGAGGCCCTGGGCGACGTGGAGGAGTCGGCCGACCTGCTCCGGTGGAACTGCAACGAGATGGAGAAGCACGACGGCTTCACCACGCCGATGCAGTCCATGGGCTCGCCGGGTGAGTACGTGGACGTGCTTCGGCCCTACGGCGTGTGGGCCGTCATAAGCCCGTTCAACTTTCCCATGGCCCTGGCCGCCGGCCCCTCGAGCGGGGCGCTCGTGGCCGGCAACTGCGTGGTGTTCAAGCCGGCCCACCTCGGCGCCTTCACCGGCCTCAAGCTGTACGAGGTCTATCGGGACGCCGGGATCCCGCCGGCCGCGTTCCAGTTCCTCTCTGGTCCCGGGAGCGTGGTGGGTGAGGAGCTGGTGAACCATCCCGACGTGGACGGCATCACCTTCACCGGCTCCTACGAGGTGGGGATGGGCATCTACAAGGGGTTCGCCAAGGACTTCCCCAAGCCGGTGATCTGCGAGATGGGCGGGAAGAACCCGGCCGTGGTCACCGAGAAGGCCGATCTGGACAAGGCGACGGACGGCGTGCTGCGCTCGGCGTTCGGCTACGGCGGCCAGAAGTGCTCGGCCAACTCCCGTGTGTACGTACAGCGGAAGGTGTACGACGAGTTCGTGCGGCTCCTCAAGGAGAAGACCGAGAAGATCAGGATCGGTGATCCGCTGGAGAAGGACGTGTACCTGGGACCGGTCATCGACGACAACGCCGTGGCCACGTTCGAGGAGGCATCGGCGGAAGCGAAGAAGAACGGGAACGTCGTCATCGGAGGCGACCGTTTGAAGGAGGGCGATCTGGCCCGAGGGAATTTCGTCCAGCCCACGGTGGTCGAGGTGCCGCTCGACTCCTGGATCTGGAAGCGAGAGCTGTTCGTGCCGTTCGTCTCAGTCGCCCCTTACGACGACCTGGACGAGGCCCTGCGGTTGGCGAACGACACCGAATACGGCCTGACCGCGGGGTTCTACAGCGAGGATCGGGGCGAGATCCAGCGGTTCCTCGACACGATCGAGGCCGGCGTTGTGTACGTGAACCGCCGGGCTGGCGCTACGACGGGCGCGTGGCCTGGGGTCCAGCCCTTCGGCGGCTGGAAGGGATCCGGTACCAGCGGGAAGGCCGGCGGCGGCCCCTACTACGTCCAGCAATACCTACGAGAGCAGTCCCGAACGGTGATCGAGGAGTGAGCGCCCCGGAGATCGCCGACCTGGCGGCTGCACAGGCCCCCCGGTTGATCACCGAGGTCCCGGGCCCCGAGGCGCTGGCCCGGATCGAGCGCGACCGCAAGGTCACCAGCCCCTCACTCCCGCGCGCGTACCCATTCGTGCCCCGGCGAGGCGCCGGGTCGGTGGTGGAGGACGTCGACGGCAACCTGTTCCTGGACTTGAACGCCGGGATCGCAGTGACCTCAACGGGCCATGTACATCCCAGGGTCGTCGATACCATTCAGCGGCAGGCGGAGGAGCTCATCCACTATTCGGCGAGCGACTTCTTCCTCCCGATCTACACCGACGTCTGTGAGAGGCTCGACGGGATCGCCGGCATGTCGAAGCCTGCCAGGAGCTTCCTCACGAACTCCGGCACCGAGGCCGTGGAGGCCAGCATCAAGCTCGCGCGATACGCGACCGGCCGCCAGTACGTCATCGCGTTCTTCGGTTCGTTCCACGGGCGTTCGTACGGAAGCGTCTCGCTGACAGCGAGCAAGGCCCGGTACCGCACCGGGTTCGGGCCGCTCCTGCCCGGCGTCCTGCACTCGTTCTTCGGCGACTTCGAGTACCTGGAGGAGGTGCTGTTCAAGCGGTTGGTGTCGCCGCACGAGGTCGCCGCGATCGTAGTCGAACCGATCCTCGGCGAGGGCGGGTACGTCCTGCCACCCGAGGGGTGGTTCCGCTACCTCCGCGAGTTGTGCTCCCGGCACGGCATCCTCCTCGTCGCCGACGAGGTCCAGAGCGGGATGGGCCGCACCGGGAAGATGTGGGCCATCCAGCACTTCGGGGCTGAGCCCGACATCTTGCTTGTCGGCAAGGGCATCGCCAGCGGGATGCCGCTCGGCGCCATGGTCGCCCGCGATGACCTCATGACCTGGGAGATCGGCGCTCACGGCTCGACCTTCGGCGGCAACCCGTTGTCGTGCGCCGCGGCCCTGGCCACCATCGACCTCATCGAGGACGGACTGGTCGAGAACGCCGAGCGGATGGGATCCTTCCTTCTCGACGGGCTCCGCGAGATCCAAGCGCGCCGGCCGCTGATCAAGGAGGTCCGTGGCCTGGGCCTGATGATCGGGATCGAGTTCCAGGACCACGACACGATGATCGCGGTGGAGCAGGCGGCGTTCCGCCGCGGGCTGCTGGTGCTCGGTGCGGGGGACGACGTGGTCCGGATGTGTCCGCCACTCGTGTTTCGCAGGGACCAGGCGGAGATCGCGCTGGAGGTCTTCGAGGAGGCCGTGGCCGAGGCGGGCGGGTCGTAACGGAACGGGGAGGGTCCGTGGCGTCCACCATCGACACGGTGAGCTTCGATTGCGCCGACCCCCGGCGCCTCGCCGAGTTCTGGTGCATCGCCCTCGGCTACGAGGCCGTTGACGTCGACGACGACGAGGCATTCATCGGCCCCGCCGGAGGTAGCAACGGTGTCTACTTCCAGCGGGTTCCCGAGCGCAAGGTGGTCAAGAACCGGGTCCACCTGGACCTCCGTCCCCCGCGATCGATGGCCGCCGAGGTGGGGCGATTGCGGGACGCGGGCGCCACCGACGATCGGTTCGTCGAGAAGGGCGGGAGCTTCTGGACGGTCATGCTCGACCCCGAGGGGAACGAGTTCTGCGTCCTCCGTGGCCCGGAGGACGGGTGGTCGCCCGATCACTTGGTGTGAGGGCGGGTGGCGGGTGAGCAAGGTCGCCACGATGAAGGATGCCGTCGCGGACCTCGTCCGCGACGGCGACTCGGTGGCCATCGAGGGGTTCACCCACCTGATCTGCTTCGCCGCCGGGCACGAGATCATCCGACAGAAGCGACGGGATCTCACGCTCTGCCGGATGACCCCTGACGTGGTCTACGACCAGATGATCGGAGCCGGCGTTGCCGGGAAGCTCGTGTTCTCGTGGCTGGGAAATCCGGGCGTCGGATCACTGCACGCGATCCGGCGCCGCGTCGAGAACGGCGATCCCGCGCCCCTGGAGATCGAGGAGTACAGCCACTTCGGCATGGTGTGCCGGTACGTGGCCGGGGCCTCGAACCTCCCGTTCTTCCCCATCCGTAGCTACTACGAGAGCGACATCCCGAGTGTGAACCCGAGGATCGTCCCCATCGCCTCGCCGTACGACGGAACCGAGGTCTACGCCGTGCCCCCGCTCAACCCAGACGTCGCCATCGTCCACGCGCAGAGGGCCGACGCGAGCGGCAACGCCCAGATCTGGGGGTTGCTCGGTTGTCAGAAGGAGGCCGCCTTCGCGGCGAAGCGCGTCGTCGTAGTGTGCGAGGAGATCGTGGACGAGTCGGTGGTTCGTGCGGATCCGAACCGCACCGTGATCCCCGGGCTCATCGTCGACGCAGTGGTGGAGGAGCCGTTCGCTTGCCACCCGAGCTACGCGCAGGGCTATTACGACCGGGACAATCGGTTCTATCTCGACTGGGAGGCGACATCGCGGGATCCCGAGGCGCTGGCTGCCTGGCTGAAAGAGTGGGTGTTCGGCTTGGAGACCCACCGGGACTACGTGGAGAAGATGGGGGTCGAACGGTGGAACTCACTCCGACCCGGCGACGCGTCGTCGGGTCAGGTCAACTACGGGGAGTACGCGTGACCGCGAACGGTGACGGCGTCGGCGACTACGGTACCAGCGAGCGGGACCTTCGCTGGTCGAAGTCCGAGATGATGATCGTCGCCAGCGCCCGTCAGCTGTCCGGCGGGGGCGTGTGCTTCGTCGGCATCGGCCTTCCGAACATCGTCTGCAACCTGGCCAAGCGCACGGTCGCCCCGGAGCTGGACCTGGTGTATGAGTCGGGGGTTTTCGGTGCTTCTCCCAGGCGGTTGCCGCTCTCGATCGGTGACCCGACGCTCGTCTCCGGATCCACCGCGGTGTGCAGCATGTTCGAGTTGTTCGCCTTCTACCTCCAAGCCGGGCTCGTCGACGTGGGGTTCCTGGGCGCCGCCCAGATCGATCGGTTCGGCAACATCAACACCACCGTGATCGGCGATTACACGCGACCGAAGGTCCGCCTGCCGGGCTCGGGCGGAGCGTGCGAGATCGCCATCAACGCGAAGAAGGTCTTCGTGATCATGCGGCAAGGACGGCGGTCGTTCGTCGAGAAGCTCGACTTCCGAACCTCCCCGGGGCACTCCGGCGACGCGGATCATGATCGCCGGCGGGGGTGGTGGGGGAGCGGGCCCACGGTGGTCGTGACCGACCTGGCGGAGTACGGGTTCGATGGGAGCACGGGCGAGATGACCTTGGCACGCCTGCACCCCGGCGTGACCCTGGATGAGGTCCGGGAGAACATGGGTTGGGAGCCGACGGTCGCCCCCGACCTGGCCGAGACGGCTCCCCCCACCGCGGAGGAGCTCCGGCTGATCCGCGAGGAGCTCGACCCTCAGGGCGTCGCGTCATGAGGCCAAGGAGTCGCGTGTTCCATCGGGTCGTGTCCCGCGATCTCCCCGTTGCCGTCCGGGCACTGGGCGTATGGATCGAGGACGCCGGCGGGGAGCGCTACCTCGACGCGGCCGGCGGGGCCATCGTGGTGAACGTTGGACACGGGGATCCGGGCGTGGTCGAGGCCATGGCAGAGCAGGCCGCCCGCCTCCCGTACGTGCATAGCACGGCGTTCACCACGGAGGCGCTCGAGTCCTACGCCGAGGACCTCGCCCCGCTCCTTCCGGTGGATGAGGCCCGGATCTACCCCGTCTCAGGTGGGAGCGAGGCCGTCGAGACGGCCATCAAGCTGGCGCGTTCGTACCACCTGGCCAGGGGGGAGGACCGGGCCGTGGTGATCGGGCGGAAGGCCTCGTACCACGGGAGCACGATCGCCGGGCTCGACGCCGGTGCCAAGGAGATCCTTCGTCGGCCGTACGCGCCGTGGCTCGGACGGTTCGCCCACGTCGAGGCGGCGTACGAGTATCGCTGTCCGGTACCCGGCCATCCCGAAGCCTGCGGCGCGCGGCACGCCGACGCCCTCGACGGGGCCATCCGCGATATCGGTCCGGAGAACGTCGCCGCGTTCATCGCAGAGCCCGTGTCCGGAGCGACCCTGGCCGCCGCCGTTCCCACCGACGACTACTGGCCTGCAGTGGCAGAGGTGTGCCGTCGCCACGGCGTCCTGTTGATCGCCGACGAGGTCATGACCGGTTTCGGAAGGACCGGGACGTGGTTCGGCCTCGATCACTGGAACGTCAAGGCGGACGTCCTGGTCTGTGGGAAGGGGTCGACGAGCGGGTACTTCCCGTTCGGCTTCGCCGCCGCGAGCGGGGAGGTGTTCGACGCGGTCCGGCCGAAGGGCTTCGTTCACGGATTCACGTGGTCGCACAACGGTGTCGGCGCGGCGACAGCCCACGCCGTACTTCGGCGACTCCGCGAGGGGAACCTGGTGGAGGCGAGCCGGGCCCAGGGTGAGCGATTACGGGTGGACCTGACGTCGGCCCTCATCAACAGTCCGAGCGTGGGCGACGTCCGAGGGGTCGGCCTGATGATCGGGATCGAGCTGGTGGCCGATCGGGCCGCCAAGTCTCCGTTCGCCCGGAGCGACCAGGTCACCGAGCGAATCGTGGCCGCGGCCAGGGAGCTCGGGCTCCTCCTGTACTCGAGTACCGGACACGTGGACGGGACCGATGGCGACCTGGTGATGCTCGGGCCGCCGTTCGTCATCACCGACGAGGAGTGCGCCCTCGCCGTGGAGCGGACCGAGGCCGCGATCGCTGCGGTCGCCGCGGTGCCCAGCCGGTGACATGAGTGGCCGGGCCGGCCTCGTGCTCTGCCCGGAGGCCCGGATCTACGACCACGGGCCGGGCCATCCCCTCCGCCCACAACGCGTCCTGCTCACCTGGGATCTGATCCGCCACCTCGGCCTGCTCGATCGGCCGACGGTGCAGACCCTCTCGTGCCGGATCGCCTCCGACGACGAGATCGGCCTGGTCCACACGGCCGAGTTCATCGACGCCACCAAACGAGCCGGGGACGGTGAGCCCGGCGACTGGTCGCGCTTCGGGTACGGGCCCGGCGACAACCCCATCTTCCCCCGGATGCACGAAGCCGGCGCCCTGGTGGTCGGAGCCTCGCTCGTGGCCGCGCAGGAGGTGGCCGAGGGCAGGCTGGATCACGCGTTCAACGCCGCCGGAGGGCTCCATCACGCCATGCCGTCGCGAGCGTCCGGGTTCTGTGTCTACGACGATCCGGCCGTGACCATCGCCTGGCTCCTGCGACGCGGTGTCGAACGGATCGCCTATGTGGACGTGGATGTCCACCACGGCGACGGGCCCCAGGCGGTGTTCTACGCGGACCCCCGGGTCCTCACCGTGTCGATCCACGAATCCGGGGAGTACCTGTTCCCCGGGACCGGGTTCGTCTCCGAGCGCGGAGCGGGTGAGGCGGAGGGGACCAAGGTGAACGTGCCGCTGCCTCCCGGAACCGGTGACCACGCCTGGCTGGAGGCCTTCGGGGAGGTCGTGCCGCCGCTCGTCCGTCGGTGGCGGCCTGATGTGCTCGTCACCCAGCTCGGGTGCGATACGCACCAGACCGACCCGCTCGCCCATCTCCTCCTCACCACCCGGGCCTACCGCGAGGCGGCCGCCGTCCTGCACGAGTTGGCCCACGAGGCCGCGGGCGGCCGGTGGGTGGCCACCGGCGGCGGAGGGTACCAGTGGGCCAGCGTCGTCCCCCGCGCGTGGACCCTGTACTTCGCCGAGATGTGCGAGGCGGAGCTCCCCGACCACCTCCCGGAGTCCTGGATCGAGGAGGCGGAGCGCGCGGTCCGTGGCGAGGTCCCGGTCACGTTCTCCGAGGTCCCCCTGCCCGATGGGCGTTCCGATGCGGAGACTCGAGGCGTGATCCGCCTGGTGCGAGCCACGGTCTTCCCAGACCTGGGGCTCGAGCCGTGAGCGCCCCCGGCGCGAAGCTCGTGTGCACGCTCGGGCCCGCGACCGAGTCGGTCGACAGCGTGCGGGCCCTGGCCGAGGCGGGGTGCGACGTGTTCCGAGTGAACTTCTCCCACGGCAACGCGAAGGACCATGCGAAACGTGTGCAGGTCGTGCGCTCGGTCAGCGACGAGGTGGGGAGTGACCTCGCCGTGATGGCCGACCTTCCCGGCCCGAAGATCCGGCTCGGCGACCTGGTCGCGGAGCCACTTGCGCTGGCGACTGGATCCCGGTTCGCGCTCCGAACGGGTGGCCGGGCCGGGGACTCCGGGGGCGCCTCGATCACGTACGAGGGACTGGCCCGCGACGTTCGGCCGGGCGACCGCATCCTCCTCGCCGACGGGGCTGTCGAGTTGATCGTGCGCCATGCGGAGGATGACGAGGTAGTGACCGAGGTCGTTCGGGGCGGCTCCATCCGGGCCCGGGCAGGCGTGAACGTGCCCGCCGAGCGGCTAGCGCTCCCGGCCATCACGGACCGGGACCGCGAAGGGCTCGCCGCCGCCCTCGACCTCGGAGTCGACCTCATCGCGCAGTCCTTCGTCCGAAGCGCCGCCGACGTCACCGGCCTCCGAGCATCGATGGGTTCCCGCGCGCTCCCGATCGTGGCGAAGATCGAGACCCGGCCGGCGGTCGAAGACATCGACAAGGTGCTGGAGGAAGCCGACGCGGTGATGGTGGCCCGCGGCGACCTGGGGGTCGAGCTCCCCATGGAGGAGATCCCCATCGTCCAGAAGGAGATGCTGCTCGCGGCGCGGGGTGCCGCCCGCCCGGCCATCGTCGCCACCCAGATGCTGGAATCGATGACGCATGCGCCTCGACCGACCCGCGCGGAGGCGACCGACGTGGCGAATGCCGTCCTGGACGGGGCCGACGCGATCATGCTCTCCGGAGAGACGGCCATCGGCGAGTTCCCGGTGGAGGCGGCGGCGGCGGCCGCGCGGATCGCCGAGGTTGCGGAGGAGCGAGGTTCGCAGTTCCGACAGGGTCGGCCGTCCTGTACGCATGTCGACGAGGGAGCGGCCGCCGCCCACGCCGCGTCCCAGATCGCGGGGGACGACCCCGACGTCGTGGCGGTCTCGTGCTTCACCCGGACGGGTCGCACCGCAGCCTTCCTGTCGAGCGAGCGGCCTCCTGTCCCCATCTACGCGTTTGCCCCGGATCCGGCTGTGCGCCGGGCTCTGGCAATCCGATGGGGGGTGCGCCCCCTCCCGGCGGCGGTGCCGGACGACACGGATGACATGATCGCGCTGATGGACGAGGGGCTGCGGGCCGCCGGCGCCGCCGCAGACGGCCAACTCGTTGTCCTAGTGGCGGCGTCGCCGTTCGGGCGGGCGCACACGAACATGATCAAGATCCACAAGCTCGGTAGCGCCGTCGGGTGAAGCGCGCCGCGCCGCGCGGCTGCCGATCTATGGGGCGTCGCGCCCGGTGAGGGAGTGCATCGTCCTCTCGACGCGGGCCGGAGCTTCGCCGTGAACCGGGTCTTCGAGCGGAGCCTACCGCTGCGACTTCGCCGGCGTGGTTCCGACCCGGCTCGTGGCCGTGCGCACTCCCCACCGATAGAGCGGCGGGGTGAGGACCCGGAAGGCCTGCCACAGGCTCATGCCCCGCGGCACGGAAACCTCGGGTGCCTTCCCCTGCCTCACCACGTCCACGATGACCTTGGCCACCTTGTCTGCCCGCATGACGAGGGCCGAGGGCAACCGCCTCTGAGGGAACCCCTCGGTTGCGGCGAAGCCCGGGTTCACGCTCGTCACGAGGATGCCGCGAGGGGCGAGCTCGTAGTACAGGGACTCCGAGAACGCCACGACGCCGTGCTTGGACGCCGAATAAACCGACGTACCGGGGGCGGCATACCGTCCTGCCAGCGACCCCACGTTCACGATGTGGCCCGTCCCCCGATCGAGCATCATCGGAAGGAACACCTTCGTGCAGATCAGCACGCCGAGCAGGTTCACCCGGATGACGTTTTCGATCTGCTCGAGCGACAGGTCCTCGAACCGTCCCCCGCCGGGGATGCCCGCGTTGTTGATCAGGACGTCGCATCGCCCGAAGGCCTCCTCCACCCGGTCGCGCAATCCCTGGAGGTCGGCGACCTCGGTCACGTCGCACCGCACGGCGAGGGCCCGGCCTCCCCGTCCCTCGATCTCGGCGGCGAGGGCCTCCAGCCGCTCCGCGCGGCGCGCCGCCAGCACGACGGCCGCTCCCTCCCTCGCCAGCATCCTGGAGGTGAGCTCGCCGAAACCCGACGAGGCACCCGTCACCACGGCCACGGCACCGCGGAGCTCCACCTCACCGCTCCCTGGCGCCCGTAACGCTTTGGCCGCCGTCGATGACCAACACCTCGCCGGTAACGAAGGACGCCGCCGGGGAGCAGAGATACAGCGCGGCCGCGGCGACGTCCTGCGGTTGCCCCCACCGGCCGAGGGGGATGTTGAACCGGATGCGGGCCTCGACCTTCGGGTCGTCCCGCTCGGGCTGGTTCATCTGAGTGTCGATCCATCCCGGGGCGATCGCGTTCACCCGCACACCCGCCGGCGCCCACTCCAGCGCCGTGGCCTTGGTCAGATTGATCATCGCCGCCTTCGCCGCTCCGTAGTACGCCAGGCCCACCTCGATGGTGAACCCGTCGATGGAGGCGACGTTCAGCACGCAGCCCGAGCCCTTGGCCAGCAGGACCGGCGCGGCCGGAAGTACTTCTCGAATCCCTCGGCCCTGGTCTCGATGAACGGTGCCATGAACGGCGCCGCGCCGGCGTTGTTCACCAGGATGTCGAGGGTGCCGAGCTCCCGAACGGTCCGCTCGATCAGATCTCGTACGGCGTCCTCGTCTGAGACATCGAGCACGATCGGCACGGCCCGCCGGCCGAGCTGTTCGACCTCCTCTGCCGTCCGTTCGACCTGCTCCTTCGTCCTGGCGGCTACAGCCAGATCGGCGCCAGCGCGGGCGAACGCGTGCGCGATGGCCCGCCCGATCCCCCTGCCCCCGCCCGTGACCACAGCGACCTGCCCCTCCAATGAGAAGTCGTTCACCCGCACGCCCCCTACGATTGATGGTGGATGGACGTTATCGAATCCCATGCGGCGCAGCTGCCCGCGATCGACGAACGGTGGACAGGCAGGGTCGGCGACCGCGACGAGCTGATCCGCGGACTCCTCGACGGTCGGATCGCCGGTCCCTCCCTCAGCCATCCCCTCGACAACGTGTTGCGCAACATCCGGCTGCTGTGCGAGGGGGACCCTGACAAGCAGTTCGGGTTGTCCGGCCTGCCCGGGGCGTTCTCCCCATCGGAGGTGCTGGGGCTGGTGGGCCGAGCCGCGGGCTTTACGCCGGATCCGAACGCGACGACGGGACCCGTCCCCGTCGTTCCGGAGCTCGTGATCGACGCCTGCGACGCGGTTGGGTATCGGCTTGGCGAGGCATGTGCGCGGGGCGAGCGCATGATCCTTGCCACCGGGCATCCGGTCGGCCTGGCCCACCTGTACACGGGGGTGGGGCGGCAGCTCGCGGCTCGCGGCGTCGAGCTGCTCAGGCCATACGAGGGGGTGGCCTGGCGCGACCCGGATGACCGCCACGGGTGGCAGGTCCGGTATCTGGAAGGGGTCGCCCTCCTCACCGACCGGGCCTCGGCCCGCCACACGCATCGGGGCGACGCTATGGCCAGGATGCTCGGCGAGGTGCGGCCGGACCTGGTGTTCGCCGACCACGGGTTCGCCGGGGCCGCCATCGAGGCCGGTGTCGAGACCCTCTCGATCGCCGACGTGAACGACCCGGCGCTCCTCGTGGCCCGGGCACAGGGCCGGACGGACACCGTGGTCGTCATGGACGACAACGTTCAACCCGACGCCTATTGGCCCTGCTACCAGGCCATCGTGGCCCATCTCGCCGACTGAGTAGAATTCGCCCCACGTTGGAGCTTGATCCCTTCTCCGAGGCACGGTTCGTACGCGTGATCGGGGCGCGTCGCCCCGAGCGAATGTCCACCATGACCACCCATCCGCCCACCCAGGGAGGAGGAGAACCCCGGGCGGGCTGACACGCTCGCGCACGCACGGAACGGGGCCTCCGGGGAGGGGCGAGACCGCCCCACGCGGAGGCGAAGGTGAACGAGCACGAGGCGCTGGTCGAACGCGCGGTGCGCGAGAGGCGCACGGTCTTGCTCGTGGGTGGGCTCGACACAGGCAAGTCCACACTGTCCCGGATGCTGCTGCGCGCGGGGGTGGATGCGGGGCGGCCCTCGGCGTTCCTGGACGGTGACGTGGGCCAGAAGACCGTTGGTCCTCCGGCAACCGTCTCGCTGAAGGCTGTGCGCTCGGTGGCCGACCTCGAGCCCGACGTCCTGGCCACGGCCGATGCGCTCTCGTTCGTCGGCTCCACCTCGCCACAGGGACACCTCCTGCCCGTCGTCAGCGGGGTGGTGGCCCTCGCTCAGCGAGCTCGCGAGGCAGGAGCGGACCTCTTGGTCGTCGACTCCGGCGGGCTGGTGTCGGGGATCACCGGCCAGATCCTGAAGTACCACAAGGTCGAGATGCTCCGGCCCGACCTCGTCGTCGGCCTTCAGCGTGGCGAAGAGCTCCAGCCGGTCCTCGGTGTGATCCAGCGGTTCTTCTCAACCGAGGTCGTCTCGCTCGGCGTTCATCCCGACGTCGTTCCGACCTCCGTGGAGCAGCGGGCGGAGAACCGCGAGTCCGCGATGCGCCGGTATTTCTCCGCGGAGCTCCACCGGTGGAGGGTGAAGCCGACCGTGTTCATGCCGGCTCTTCCCCCGATGTTCAACCTGGCCAAGCTGGACCGGATACTCGTCGGTCTGTCCGACGGTGACGGCGGATACCTCGGCATCGGGTACCTCGAGTACGGGCCGGAGGATGGGGTGTTGCGCCTCATCTCGCCCGTGGCAGAGGGGCCCAAGGCGCTTAGACTGGGCTCCGTTCGCCTGGAGGAGACCTACCGCGTGAAGCGCGTGGACCTCCGGAACGTGTTCGGCTCCGAATGACGACGAAGGGACACTCGTGCCGTCACTGATCAAGAAGCGTCGCAAGAAGATGCGGAAGAAGAAGCACAAGAAACTGCTGAAGAAGACCCGCTGGCAGCGTCGGCAGCAGGGCCGCTAGGGAGCGGGAGCCCGGCCGTGCCGGCGTCGGGGGCGGGCCGGGCCGAAGTCTTGCGCGCCATGGCGCTCGCCCTGGCCGTGGCCACCGCGGCCGTGGGGTGCGCACCCTCCCGGCAGGAGGAGCAGAACGCCGACATCGCTGCGTCCACGGCGGTCAGCTTCCGGTCGCCGGACGGGGTGAAGCTCGCGGGCAGGGTGTTCGGTGACGGGCAGGTCGGGGTGGTCCTCGCCCATATGTTCCCTGCCGACCAGACCTCATGGTGGGCGTTCGCCCGGCTCCTGGCCCCGAAGGGGTTCACCGTTCTCACCTTCGACTTCCGCGGCTATTGCCCCGGTGGGGTGTCCGGCTGCTCCGAGGGCCAACGTGACGTCGCCGCGATGTGGCAGGACGTCCTCGGCGCGGTCGACTTCATGATGGCCCGGGGACTGGTCCGCGTGATGCTCGTCGGCGCCAGCATGGGTGGGACCGCCTCCCTGATCGCCGCGGCCCAGACGGATGTGCCGGTCGTCGCGATCGTCGCGCTCTCGGCCCCGCAGTCCTTCGAGGGACTGACGGCCGACCGCATCGTCTTGGGGAACGTCACGGCGGCCAAGCTGTTCGTCGCGGGCAACAGCGATCCGACGGGGGCGGCCACCGCGGCGCAGGCGATGTACGAGGAGTCCCCGCCGCCGAAGCAGGTCGAGATCGTCACCTCCAGCGACCACGGCACCGACCTGCTCACGGGGAACCAGTCGGGCCGAGTGCAGACGCTGATCACGGGATACCTCGAGCGATACTCAGGGGCCTGATGGAACGGCCCATCGTGTTCATGAGCGACTTTGGCCTGGCCGATGAGTTCGTGGGGATCTGCCACGGCGTTGTGGCCTGCATCGCCCCGCGGGTCAGGGTGATCGACCTGACTCACGCGATCCCTCGACAGGACGTGCTGGCCGGAGCCACGGCGCTCGGCCGGGCAGCGCCGTTCATGCCGGAGGACGCCGTGTACCTGGGAGTGGTGGACCCGGGAGTCGGCTCGGCCCGGCGCCCGGTCGCCGTGGCCTGTGGGTCCGGCGCGCTGCTGGTCGGGCCGGACAACGGTGTGTTGTCGATGGCATGGGCGACACTCGGCGGCGCCGCCCAGGCCGCGGAGATCACCTCGGAACGGGTGCTGCTCGGCCCGGTGTCGGCCACGTTCCACGGGCGAGACGTATTCGCGCCCGCCGCCGCCCACCTGTCGATCGGGACGCAGCTCCAGGAGCTCGGTCCGCCCGTCGACCCCCGGACCCTGCACACGGTCGAGATGCCCGCCCCGATGATCCTCCAGGGAGTGGTGGGGGCCCGGGTCACCGGCGTGGACGGCTACGGGAACGTCCAGCTGAACGCCCGGCCCAGGGACCTGGAGGCGGCCGGCCTCGAGGGTTCCGCGGAGGTGTGCGGCCGGATCGTGTCGAGGGTGTCGACCTTCGCCGACGTGGCGGAGGGCTCTCCGGCCGTCATCGTCGACTCCCAGGGGTTCGTGGCCCTGGTCGTGAACGGGGGGAGCGCGGCCGACCTCCTCGGCCTGCATCGAGGGGACGCGGTGACCCTTTCCCGGCCGGCGGGATGACGGCCTCCGGCTACGGTGTTCGGGATGGAGTCGGCGGCACTGGCGTCGGCGAGGACGGGAACGGGTACGGCGTCCCGGACACCGGGCCGGGATACGGTTCTCGGTCCGCGCCGGCGATGACGAGCTGCGCCACCGCCGCCCCGGCGAGCAGGACGACCAGACAGATGATCGTGATCAGCGTGAAGCGCCGCACGGCGCGAGGCTAGCAGGGGGGACCATGGAGGAGATCGAGCCGTTGGAGGTCGGTCATGTGGTGCTGCGAGTGCGGAACCTGGCCCGGTCGACCCCGTTCTACGAACTGCTGGGGTTCACCAAGGTCGCCGAGCTCGGCGGGGCCATGGCCTTCTTCACCGCGACCGGAGAGAACCATCACGACCTTGCGCTCCAGGCCGTGGGAGACGGCGCCCCAAGCCCGCCGCCGGGCGCGGTCGGTCTCTACCACGTGGCCATCAGGTATCCCTCGGACGACCACGTCCGAGCCGCCTTCCGGCGGTTGGCCGGGGCCGGTGTGGACATCGTCGGGGCGAGCGATCACGGTGTCTCGCACAGTCTGTACATCCGCGATCCCGACGGGATCGAGCTCGAGCTGTACGCGGACGTCCCGGACTGGAAGGAGCAGGGGGAGCGCGTGGCGACGATCCGCCCCTGGGATCTTCGGTAGGGAGGAGGGGGCCGGGCTTCCTTCGAAGCCGGCCGCTCAGACAGGTTGCGGCAGCCGCTCTCGGCAGATCGCCAGGTTCGACGCGAGGACCCTTCGGAGGGCGTCGTCGTCCTCCATGTACCTTCGCAGGTCGAGCTCGAGGGAGACGTTGCCGGAGAAGCCCTCGGCCCTCAACAGGTCGAGGAACTCGACGATCGGCAGGACGCCCTGGTCGAGCGGCAGGTGCGAGTCCCAGCCCCGCCCGGCGTTGTTGGACAGGTGCACGTGGACCAGGCGATGACCAAGGCGGCGGACCGCCTCGAAGGGGTCCAGGCCCGACACCGCCGCGTGGCTCGTGTCCAGCACGACATGGGGGTACGGGTCGAGGTCGTGGATCGACTGGCGGGCATGGAGCCGGACCCCTCGTTCCCCCCGCAGGCGCAAGGGGAACATGTTCTCCATTCCGACGAGCGTTCCCGTTTCGCTGGCGATATCCGGAAGCCGCTCATCCACCCACCTCCGGTACGCCGCTTGCCACCGATAAGGAGGGTGGACCACGACGAGCGGGGCCCCCGTTTCGCGGGCCAGCTCGATGGACCGGTCGATCTTTGCGATGGGATCGGAGCTCCATACCTTCCGTGTAATGAGGAGGAACGGAGCGTGGATGGCCCTGATCGCTAGGCCGTGCTCCCGCGAGAGCTCGCGGAGAACGTGTGCCTTCTGGGTGGCGGGGTCCCGGGTGACCATAACCTCGACGCTGCCGAATCCCGAGTCGGCGATGTAGCCGAACGCTTCGCCGAGTGGCCGGTTGAAGAACGCGGCGGTCGAGCAGATCAGGATCGGTCGGCGCGGGTGCGGTTCGTTGTCCACGGCGGTGGATTCTATCGGCGGCGAGCGAGGGGTCCGCGTATGCTGCTTCCCCCATGTGGGCCTTCCCGCTGGCAGCGGCCCTGATCGCCCTGGTGTTCGCGGCGTCCCTGGTTCGCCAGTTCGCCTCCCGGAGGAGGCCGTACCAGGCGGTCTGGGCCCTGGCGCTCGCGATGTACGCGGCGGCCTCGTTCATGGTGGTGCTCGGGGTCCAAGGTGACTGGTCCCCATTCGAGTACCGCACCTTCTGGCTCCTGGGCGCCGTCCTGAACGTGCCGTTCTTGGCTGCCGGTGAGGTGATCCTGCTCTTCCGGAGGAAGACGGTGCTGTCGATCGTTTTTCTGATCCTCGTCTTCGTGACCAGCTACTCCTTCGCAGTGACCCGGACCGCCGCCATCGCCGATCCCGCCGCCCTGGCCCGAGACCTCCCATCAGGCAAGGTCGTCTTCGGCGATGGAACGCCGGCCCATCGTCTTCCTCAGGCGGTCTCGATCCCCGCCTACGCGGTCCTCTTGGGAGGCACGCTGTGGTCGGCGTGGCGGATGCGCGGGCGGCGTGAGTTCAGGAACCGCTTCTACGGCACGCTCGGGATCGCCGTCGGCGCCACGATCATCGCCGCCCTGGGGTCGGCGTTCGCTGCAGCGGGCAACTTCACGGGCTTTTCGCTGGCGCTCGCTATGGGCATCGCTGTGATGTTCTGGGGGTTCCTCCGGGTCTCGCGGCCGGTCCCCGCCTCGAGCTCCACGGTCGCCCCTCGCTGACCCACGGCTAGGCCGCCCGCGGCGGTTCCAGGGACGCGTACCAGCTGTGGCCGACGTGGGAAGGGCTTGCCGGCGCGTCGCCGATCCGTTCCTCGGTGATCAGGATCTCGTCATAGCGAGCCGTGTCCGCCGCGAGCTCCAGCAGCACCAATCCGTCCTCCGGGACGAACCAGCCGTCCTCCACCCGGACGAACGTGCCGTTCGCTCCGAGCCACAGCTGGTACACACGGCCCGATGACGGCATCGGCGCGTCCCTGCCGATGACGTACATGAGCTGCAGGCCCGGCCCCGAGACCTCCACCAACCCGGCCGCGGTCTGCCCCTGGCTCTCCAGGCTCACCGGGTTGGCGCCGGGCTGCTGGAGGGCCTCCATCGCCGCCAGCAACTGGCCCCGCTGCTTCTCGGTCCGGGACACCCGGCCCCCGAGCTGCACGGATAGTCCGGCCAGGCCGACGATGGCCGCGACCCCGGCGGCCACGGCTACCAGGGAGGCGCGATGGCGCCCCCGGATCGGGGTCTCGTCCACCCCCCGGCGGATCCTGGGCAGCAGGAGGTCGGGAGGCTGCACCGGGGAGACCGCCAGGGCCAGGTCACCCGCCACGGCCTGGAAGCCGGCCACCTGGTCCCGGCACAGCGGACAGGATGGGACGTGCTCGGAGAGGAGCCGGTCGGCCTCCACGGCGTCCTCGCCGGACAACGAAAGCAGGACGTAACCCGCCAGCAGCTCCTGGATCCGGTCGTGGTCCTCGTTCATTCAGTCCTCTCGGTATAGGGCTCGTCGGAGCTTCCGCATGGCGGCCAGGGTCCGGGTCTTGACCGTCCCCACCGGGATGCCGAGCTCCTCGGCGATCATGGCTTGGGTGTAGCCCCCGAAGTAGGCCAACTCGACCACCGTCCGTTGATCGGGGGGCAGCGTGTACAGCGCCTCCCGGACCTCCTTGCGCCGGATCGAGAGATAGGCGTCCTCGACGACCTCTTCAGCTACATCTTCGCCGGTACCCCGCTCCAGGTTCGACGCTCGTTCGGCCCGCTTGCGGAGCCGTTCCTCCCGCCTGACCGTGTCCACCGCTCGATGGTGGACGAGCGAGAGGAAGAAGCTCCGAAACGTTCCCCGGCCGGGGTCGTAGGCTTCGGGGGCCCGCCACAGGGCCAGGAAGGAATCGTGGACGACCTCCTGGGCCAGCGAGTCCTGGCCGGTGACCCGGAGAGCCAGGCCGTAGGCGGCGGGTGCGTACCGCAGGTACAGCCCCTCGAACGCCTGGCGATCCCCCACCGAGACACGCCGGTGGAGCTCGAGGTCGAGGCGATCATCTCCCTGCATTCCCTCCGTTGTATCACCGGGCGATGGATGGCCCGGGGCCGCTAGCATGCCCGGCCGTGATGACGAGCGTCCTGATGTACTCGCGGCCCGGTTGCGGCCTGTGCGACGAGGCTCGGGAGATCATCCTGGCCGAACGGGACCGGACCGGCTTCGATTTCGAGGAGGTCGACATCACTGGACTCGATGCCCTGGAGCTCGAATATGGCATCCGGATCCCCGTCGTGCTCGTCGACGGGCAGGAGTGGTTCGAGGTCCGGCTGGATCCGGCCGCCTTCGCCCGCGCCGTCGGGCGATAGTCCCTGGCTTCGCACTCGCTTGTGCCTTCGTGCACCGGTTTCACGATTGCGCTACCATCCCTCGCGTGACCGAGCGCCCCATCCCGGAGGCCTCCGTGGGGCGGCTTCCTATCTACCTCCGAGCCCTCGTCGACATCGCCGAGGGCGGGGCGAACACGGTTTCCTCCGAGACCCTGGCGGAAGCGGCTGGGGTGAACTCGGCGAAGGTGCGAAAGGACCTCTCTCACCTGGGCTCGTACGGCACCCGGGGGGTGGGGTACGACGTCGCTTACTTGATCCATCAGGTTCGCCGGGAGCTCGGCCTGACCCAGCACTGGCCGATCGTGATCGTAGGGGTGGGCAACCTGGGCCACGCCCTGGCCAACTACCGGGGGTTCGCCGAGCGGGGCTTTCGGATCGCGGGGTTGGTGGACGCCGACCCGGCCAAGGTGGGTGAGCAAGTGGGGAGCATCACCGTCCAACACCTCGACGATCTGGCGACGCTGGTATGGGAGCACGGGATCGCCATCGGGGTCATCTGCACTCCGGCCGCGGAGGCGCAGGGCGTTGCGGATGCGCTGGTGGCGTCCGGGGTTCGGTCCATCCTGAACTTCGCCCCGGCCGTGCTGTCGGTCCCCGCCGGAGTGTCGGTGCGGAAGGTGGACCTGGCCATCGAGCTCCAGATCCTCGCGTTCTACGAGCAGCGGAAGGCGGCGCTTGCCGACGTGAAGAGACGCGGGCGGGCGGTGGCGGACCTGACGAAGGTCTGAGCCCGCGTCGCCGTCCGTTCGGCGGCCGAGCTCTCCTCTCCGTTACTTGGCGATCGTGATCCAGAGCACGATGAAGATCCCGATCATCATCACGCCGAACAGGATGAACTGCACGACGCCCTGGTCGAGCAGCGGCCTGGTCTCCTGTGCCAGCATCGTTTCCTCCTCCTAGGCGGGCCCGTACCAGGGCGGCGCGGTCCCGCCGGTCAGGACGTCCTTTCGTTCCCGCTCCGCCCGATCCAGGAACGGCAGGTGAACGGCGAACCCGACGATCGAGCCGATCAGGAACATCCACGAGTAGATGGGGACGCTCCCGCTGTCGTGTCGCAGATACACCGCGATTAGCGGCCCGCCGCCGTTGTAGAAGGCCTGCGCCGCGGCGAGCGACACGTCGCCCGCCGCGGCGAACTGCACGCTCTGCACCGTGAAATCCGTGGTCTGGAACGCGCCCGCCTCGAACTGACCGAGCCCGGCCCTCTGGTTGGCCTGCTGGGCCAGGTAGGACTGGATGGCCCCCGTCACCGACTGCACCGAGGCCGACTGGCCTCCCGTCGGCGCCTCCCAGGCGTCTCCCGTCGGGTAGGTGCTGAACTGTCGATAGGGGAGATCGGTCACGTTCTGGCCGGCCGTCTCGACGACCCACCCCGGCTCGCGTCCCCGGGGTCCGAGGTCCACCGGCGTCTTCGGGCCCTGCGAGAAGAACCCGAAAGTCCACACGGCCGAGAACAGGATCATCCAGCCGAACAGCGAGACCGACAGGACCAGATACCCCATCTTCCGGCCGAACACCGCGGACAGCATCAGCAGGACGCTGCCGATGAACAGGACGAAGCCGACCACGACGCCGAGGCCGCCCTTCACCAAGTTCGCGCATTCGACGTGGAACCCGAGGCAAGTCTGGGCCAGCATCATGGCAGCGCGTTGGTGGTCGCGGGTCCGGGCGGGGGACCGAATTCCTTCACCGCGGCCTTGGTGGCATCCGGGTTGATGCACACGTTGTGCTCGAACTTCACCTGGGTCTTGTCCTGGATCGACACGACGTAGTTCACGATGTCGTTGATCTGCTGGTCGTCGAGGGCCCCGGCGTACCGGATGCTCCAGGAGGGCATGAGGTTCCTGCCCTGCTGGATCGTGATGTAGATGTCGTTCAGGCTGTAGATCAGCACGTGGCCGGTCCACGGCCCGCCGCAGACCGTGGTGAGGTTGGGCGTGGGGACCGGTGTCTGCGTGGTCGTGTCAAGGATGACCGAGCCACGGAGCTCGGGCCCGTGGCAACGGACACAGCCCACGCCGCCCTGGTTCTCCTCGGTGAACAGCTGCACGGCGCTCCTGCCCCTGGCGATCGATTCGGTGAGCAGCGCCTCCTCTTGGTCGAGGTTCGTGTGCGGCTCGAACAGCCAGGTGAGCGGGATCCAGATCACGAAGAAGGCGACCAACAGGACCCCCCATCCCTGGAGCTTGGCCAGGAGAGGCGTCTCCAGATCGGGGTCAGAGGGCCCTGGCCGCATGGCGAACGGGATCCGGGGCGGCTCGGTCCTTCCAACCCTTCCCCGCGACAGGAGCGCCCCACCCGCCACGAGGAGGACGACGGCCCCACCGACGGCGATGATCAGACCCTGAGCCCTGCTCAGCGCCAGCATCACGCCCTCCTCATCCCGTCGCGACGCAGAACGGACCCTGGGGCGGCTCGTCGATCGTGTTCGTTCCCCGAGGGGGACCGAGGATGATCTGCGACGTGTCCACCATGACGTCGCCGGAGGAGGTGACGGACACCTTGAACCGGTCCAGTCCCCGGGGGGCCGGCCCCAGCTGATACTCGCCCACCCGGTTGTACTTCGAGCCGTGGCACGGGCACTCGAACCACTGGGACTGCTGGCAGAACGGCACGCGACAGCCCAGGTGCACGCAGCGCTGGTAGAGCGGCATGACCCCCTGCGCCTCGACGCCCTCGGACGCGTAGTCGACGTCGCCGGACTTGTGGCCGGCCCAGTTCACGATGTAGAAGCGGCCGGCGCCGTAGTAGAAGGGCTGATTGTTCGCGGAGATGAACTCCTTGATGTCGGCGAGCTTACCGGCCGTGATCACCGAGCCGAACCCGCCCTTCAGGTTGGGCCACAGGAACGCGAGCGTCGCCCCCCCGAACTCAGCGGAGAAGACGCCGAGGGACGAGAGGAGCGACCGGCGGAAGAACTCGCGGCGCGTGACCGGCTTCGGGGTCTTCGCTGGGGCTTCGGCCCGGGCCGCCGGCGCGCCCGGCCTTCCGACGTCCACCCGAGCGGCGCGACGGGCCCGGATGAACGACAGTCCGAAGATGATGGCGAACAGGTCCACCACGGCGATCACCACGAGCGCCGCGATGGTCCCGCTGGAGAGGGCCAGGGGCATCACAGCTCGAAGAACACCCCCTGGGCCCACGGCCACACCCAGTTGTACCCGGTGCCGCGGAAGAACGACCCGATGATCGTGAGCGTCGCACCGAACATGAACATCATGGTGAACAGGGTGATGGCGAGCTTCCGGTCCCCTGGCTTCGTGCTCGGGTTGCGGTCGATGAACGGCGCCGCCGCCAGGCCGGTCAGGATGATGATGAATGGGATGGTGACCCCCGCCACGAGCGGGTGGAAGTAGCGCAGGAGCTCCTGGAGGCCCAGGAAATACCAGGGGGCCTTCGACGGGTTCGGCGTGAGGTTGGGGTTCGCCAGCTCGCGGAGCGGTGCGTTGACGAACGTCGAGAAGATCACCAGGCCCGCCGACACGACGAGGAGCGAGATGAACTCCTCGATCAACAGGTGCGGCCAGACGTTGATGCGGTCGCCTTGCTCCCGTTCGACCCGCTGGATGCCTTCGGGGGGGACCAGCGCAAGCAGCCGGTGCTTCTCCGGCGCGCCGCGCTTGGGCTCGGGGACGTTGCCGGTGGGAAGTGGGGCTTCGCGAACCGGGGTGGGCATCACGGCGGCTGCGACCTGCGCGGGGGCCGGTGCTGGAGCAGCTGCGGCGGCCGGTGCTGGAGCAGCTGCGGCGGCCGGTGCTGGAGCAGCTGCGGCGGCCGGTTCGGCTTCTCCGTCGCCGTGGGCCGCTCGGTAGGCGCGGACGGCGGCGGCGCGGGCCCGGCCCTCAGCCACGCGACGGTCCCCGCCCTTGGCCAGCTGCTCCGCCAGGACCTTGTCGTACGTCTCCTGGTCGAGGGGTGTTTCCTCTCGTCGGGCCATCTCGTCTCCTAGAGCGGTCCGGAGATTCCGCCGTCCTTGCGGATCCTCCAGAAGTGCACGGACAGGAAGAGCACCAGGACGAACGGCAGGGCCAGCACGTGCAGCACGTACCACCGCAGGAGGGTCTGCGGTCCGACCACCACCCCCCCGAGCAAGATGAAGTTGGCCTGCTTGGCCACGAACGGGGAGTACCCGGCCAGGCTCGTGCCCACGGTGATGGCCCAGATCGCCAGTTGGTCCCACGGCAGTAGGTAGCCGGTGAACGACAGCCCGAGCGTGAGGAACAGCAAGATCACGCCGATCACCCAGTTGAACTCGCGTGGCGGCTTGTAGGCGCCCGTGTAGAAGACCCGGGCCATGTGCAGGGTCACGCTAAACACCATCAGGTGGGCGCCCCATCGGTGGAGGTTGCGAACCAGGTCCCCGAAGAACACCGACGTCCGGATGCTCTGCATGTCGCCGTACGCGACGGCCCCGCCGATGTCGGCCATAGGACGGTAGAAGAACATCAGGAAGATGCCGGTCACCGTGAGCAAGATGAACAGGAAGAAGGACAGGCCACCGAGGCAGAACGTGTACGTCAGCTTCAGCCCGTGGCGCTTCATCTTCACCGGATGGAGGTGGTACAGGACGTTGTTCATCGTGGCCAGGGCGCGGTCCCGCGACGTGTCCTTGTAGCCTCTGCGGAAGATGGATCCGGGCCGGAACATCGACTTCCAGACCTCGGTCTCCCGGGCGCGGTCGAGGACCTCCCCGGGCGACGGCGGCTTGAGCTTCACTCCGGCCTTCTCCTCTCCTTCCCTTGCCTATCCAGGCTCCGCCTTCTGCGACAGGGGAACAGAGGCCATCGTGCGCCTGCCGCCCGTGTCCTCCGGCAGCCTCGCGTAGTAGAGCACGTCCGTGGGGCATCGTTCGACGCAGACAGAGCAGCGAGTGCAGGCGTTGTCGTCCACGACGAAGACTGCGTTGGCGATCCGGACCTCGGCCTCCACGGGCTCGAGCTCGGCGTCCTGCACGATCCCCGGCGACAGCATGAAGATGCAGTTCCAGGGACAGACGTCCTCGCATGCCCGGCACAGGATGCAGTTGTCCGGGTCGAGCATGAGATGCTTCGGGGACCTGACGCCCTGGGAGAGCCATGCCGGGTCGACGGTCTCCACGACGTAGTCCGTGTGGATGTCGACCTCGGTCTTGGTGAACGGCATGTGCCTGCTCGAGCCTCCTATGTGGTCCGGGTCATCGATATCCGCCGGTGGGTCGTTCCGCTGACACCCCCCGGAGCCGCTTCCGCCAGTTCTGCATGATCACCGCGGCCACCACGATCGTGACGAGGGGCCCGGTGCTCAGCCCGAGCGCGATGGCATCCCGGATCTCCAGCGCCCAGCTTCCGCCGCCCGAAGGCCCCGCCCAGCCCAGCTTCTGCTCGGCGTAGTACATCCAGAACGACGGAACCACAACGGCGAAGATCAGGATGAAGAACAACAACCCGACGCAGAAGATGACTGCCCGGGACCAGGTCCACTCGAAGGCCTTGACGGACGGCTCCACCCGCTGCTTCAGCTCGACCAACCTCTTCGGAACCCTCATGCGCAATCCATCCTCGCCCGCGGCGGGCTGATTATAGCCAGGGCCCTCTCGCGCACCGTTTCCGGCCTGGAATCATCCTACCGGCCTTGTGAATCCCTTCACAAGGGCCCCGACGGCTAAGCTGCCGAGGCGTCGGAATGACTGCCGAACTCGTCGTCGCTGATCTCGTGCATCGAGGGCTCGCGTCGTGGTGGGCGCCGGCGCTGGCGTTCCTGGCCGGGGTGGTGTCCTTCGCCTCGCCGTGCGTCTTCCCCCTGGTCCCCGGCTACCTGTCGTTCGTCTCGGGGGGCCAGGCCAAGGAGCAACGGGCAATCGTCCCCATCTTGCTGTTCATCCTGGGCTTCGCGTCGGTATTCACTGCCCTTGGGGCCTTCGCCGGCGGGGCGGTCACCCGGTTCCTGAAGTCGGAGCTGGTCCTTCGGGTCTCCGGCGTGATCATCGTGGCGTTCGGGCTGCTCATGGTGCTCTACGCGTTTGGGGTCGGATGGCCGGGCCTGTACGCGGAGCGCCGGCCGCTGATGTCGCGGGTGAAGCCCGGGCCCGGCTGGGCGTTCCCCCTAGGGGTGGCGTTCGGCACCGGATGGACCCCGTGCATCGGCCCCGTCCTCGCCGGCATCTTCCTGATCGCTGCGGCCCGGGGGGGAGCGGCCCGGGGAGCGTTCCTCCTGTTCGTCTACTCCCTCGGCCTGGGGCTTCCATTCCTCCTCCTCGGCCTGGGGATCCGCCGGCTCATGGGCGCGCTCGCCTTCGTCCGGCGGAACTACCACTGGTTCGCCGGGATCTCCGGGGTCCTCATGATCGCCATCGGAGTGCTCATCGCCACCAACCTGTGGACCAGGATCCTCGCGCCGGTCTTCGACCTCATCGGGCGGTTCAGCCCGCCGATCTGAGCCGCCTCGTGCCCGGAGCCATCCCATAGAATCGGTTCTCCGGCATGTCGTCCACCCCCACCTCCGCTCGTCGGATGACCCTCCGCCAGTCACTCGCGCTCGTGTGGCGGACCCTCCGGTCGATGCGAACCGCGCTCGTGCTGCTCCTCCTCCTCGGGGTGGCCGCGGTGGCCGGCTCCCTCGTGCCACAGGTGGGGACGTCGAACGCCCGGATCCTCGCGATGTTCCGGGACCACCCGCTGCGGGCCGACATCTACGACAAGCTCGGCCTGTTCGACGTGTTCGGCTCCTGGTGGTTCACGCTCATCTACTCGCTCCTGCTGATCTCGCTGGCCGCGTGTCTGTTCCCCCGAACCAGGGCCCTGGTCCGCAACATCCAGTCGCGCCCCCAGCCCTCGCGCGAGCTCGATGCGATGCGCCACTACGCCGTGCGGCCCGTGCCCGCAGAGCCGGAACGAGCGATCGCCGATGCCCGGAGGGTGCTTCGACGGCGCTTCTTCCGGGTAGCTCAGTCGAACGGTGCCGGCCCGCCCGCCCTGGCCGCGGACAAGGGCCTGGCCCGGGAGGGCGGCAGCCTCCTGTTCCACTGGTCGTTCTTCCTGATCCTGGTGGGGATGGTGTGGGGCAAGGGCACGGGCTTCACCGGCCAGGCGGTGATCGTCGAGGGACAGACGTGGACCGAGGCGGCGGCGAACTACGACGGACGGATCAACGAAGGCCGCTTCGTCGACGACGGCGACCACAGCGGTGTGCGGATCCACGTGGAGGATTTCACCGCGACGTACCGGATCCCCTCGGGGATCCCGGAGGACTTCGTGACGCACGCCGAGCTGTACGACGCGAATGGCGCCTTCCTGAGGACCGTCGACATCCGGGTGAACCACCCGGCCGAGATCGAGGGGGTGAAGGTCTATCAGTTCGGATACGGGTGGGCGCCCGTGGTGGACGCCCGGGAGGACGGCGTGCCGATCGCATCGGGCCCGGTGGTCTGCACGCAGGGTCCACCGCCCCAGGGCGTGAGCCCGCTCCAGCTGCCCTGGAACTGCGTGGTGAAGCTCCCCACGCTGACGCCGCAGGTCGGCATCCGGTTCGAGCTGTGGCCGGACAGCCGCAGCCTGTACGCGCTGCTCCGGACGGGCAGGGCCATGCCGATGCTCACCCAGTTCTCTCCGGTGATGACCTACACGGCCTACCGGGGCGATCTTCGATCCGAACTCGTGCAGAACGCGACGGTGCTCGACACCCTGGGGATGCGGAGGTGGAAGCAAGGCGTGATAGGAGCCGGCGAGACGAAGGAGCTCGGTGCCGGACTGACGATCTCCTTCCCCGATCTTCGGCAGTACACGGTGCTCCAGGTGAAGCGGGACCGGGGCCTGTGGATCATGCTCCTTGCCGCCCTCCTCATCTTGATAGGGTTGCTCCCGGCCTTGTACAGCTCTCGGCGCAAGCTCTGGGTGACGGCCGAGCCGGACGGGCGAGGGAGTGTCCTGAAGGTCGGGGGCTTCGCCCTCCAGCGCAGGAGTCAGTTCGAGGAGGAGTTCGCCAAGCTGGTGGACGAGCTTACGGGGACGCCCCGGGATAGAGTGGGCGCGCTGTGAGCACCGAGCAGTGGTCCCGGCTGTCCACCGACGCCTTCAACGTCGCGCTGTTCGCCTACATCGCGGGGATGATCGGCTACTTCTACTACCTCGCCTTCCGCCGGCAGTTGGCATGGCGAGCTGCCAGCGTGGCGGCGTTCCTCGGTTTGTCGGCCCATGCTCTGTCGGTGGTGTCGCGCGGTGTCGCGGCGGGCCGCGTGCCCTGGGGGAACATGTACGAGTACTCGTCGCTGCTCGCCCTGCTCGTGGTGGCGGGCTACCTGTTCGTGGTGGAGGGCGTGTTCAAGGTTCGCGTGCTTGGCGGGTTCGTGCTGACCTTCTCCGTGCTGACGATGGCCATCGCCGTGATGTTCTTGTATGTGGGGCCGGGACCGCTCGTGCCGGCGCTGAACTCCTACTGGATCAAGATCCACGTCGTGGCGGCCATCACCGGTTCGTCGCTGTTCGCGCTGGGATCCATCGTGACCATCCTGTACCTGGCCAAGGACCGCCGCGAACGACGGTCGGCGGCGATGGCGCCGATCGCGGGCGGATCGGTGGACCTGGAGGACGCCCCGCCACATTTCGAGTCCGGAGCCGACGAGCCGGTGGGCGGGGCGACCCGGCGGGGCATCCTTCCTCCGGCCGCCGTGCTGGACCGAGTGGCCTACCGAACGATCGCCTTCGCCTTCCCCATCTGGACGTTCGCCGTCATCGCCGGCGCCATCTGGGCTGAGCAGGCTTGGGGCCGGTACTGGGGATGGGACCCCAAGGAGACGTGGTCCTTCATCACCTGGGTCATCTTCGCCGGCTACCTGCACGCCCGGGCGACGTCGGGGTGGCGAGGCCGACGGGCCGCGGTGATCGCGCTCGTCGGGTTCGCGTCGCTGCTCGTCACGTACTACGCGGTGAACCTGTGGATCGTCGGCCTACACTCCTACGCCCGGTGATGCCCCGGCCGAGACCTCGACGGACGCTGCCCCGGACGCTCCTGGGGGCGGGTGCCCTGATCGCGCTGGTGATCCTGGCGGCGGCCTGTGCGCCCAACGCCACCCAGGACACGTTGAAGCCCGCGGGCCCGTACGCGGAGAAGATCGACAACCTGTTCCGGCCGGTGTTCTGGATCGCGGTTGGCGTGTTCGTTGTCGTCGAGGGGTTGCTCATGTATCTGGCCGTGCGCTACCGGCACCGCAAGGGACGCCGGGACATCCCGCCCCAGGTCCACGGGAACCAGCGGCTGGAGATCGCGTGGACAATCGTGCCGGCCATCATCCTGGTGGGGGTGGCCATCCCCACGATCTCCGGCATCTACGCGCTGGCGGCGAAGCCCTCCGGCCAGATCCTCGAAGTGAACGTCATCGGCCACCAGTGGTGGTGGGAGTTCGACTATCCGGGACTCGACGTGACCACGGCGAACGTGCTGCACATCCCGGTGGGGGAGCCCGTCTACGCCTCACTGTGCGCCGCCGGCCTCGGCTACCACGACCAGGTCGCGCCGAATGATTGCCAGAAGGAGGGCGCCTTTGGCAACGTCGGGGACGACGTGATCCACTCGTTCTGGGTACCCGAGCTGGCCGGGAAGCAGGACGTCGTTCCCGGTCGCACGAACCACCTGGTCCTGGAGGCGGACCGGCCGGGAACGTACACGGGACAGTGCGCCGAGTTCTGCGGCCTGTCGCACGCATACATGCGATTCAAGGTCGTGGCCCAAACGCCGTCCGAGTTCGACGCTTGGGTCCGGGAGCAGCAGGCGAACGCGGTGATACCGGCCAAAGGCTCGCTGGCGGCCCAAGGCCAGGACCTCTTCTCGGGCGTCGCCGGGCCGCAAACCGGATGGTGCATCGCCTGCCACGCGGTCCAGGGCCTGAAAGATGCCAACGGAAACCCGGTGGTCCAGAACGGCGGGCCGAACCTCACTCACCTGATGAGCCGGGACTGTTTCGCCGGCTGTATCTTCGCCATGAACCAGGCGGACCTGGAGCGGTGGTTGAAGGATCCTCCGGAGGTGACTACGGGCTTAGCGACCAGCAGGTGCGGGCGCTCGTCGCCTACCTGATGACCCTGAAGTGATGGAGGACGTGTCGCGATGGCCAGCGTGAGCGTTCCGGCTGAGGGTGGGAGGGGAGGCCTGCTTCGCCGTCCCACCGCGACGACCGGGTTCTGGAGCTGGATCACCACCGTCGACCACAAGCGGATCGGGATCCTGTACGGCATCACCGCCTTCGCGTTCTTCCTCATCGGGGGGATCGAGGCCCTGTTCATCCGGCTCCAGTTGGCGCAGCCGAACGGCACGATCCTGTCCGCCTCCACGTACAACGAGTTCTTCACCATGCACGGCGTCACGATGATCTTCCTGGTCGTCATGCCGCTGTCGGCGGCCTTCTTCAACTACTTCATCCCCCTCCAGATCGGCGCCCGCGACGTCGCGTTCCCCCGGCTGAACGCCTTCACGTACTGGGCGTTCCTGGCTGGAGGGCTGTTCATCTACTCCGGGTTCTTCCTGGGCGGCGCACCCAACGGTGGGTGGTTCGGCTACGCGCCGCTCTCCACGGTCGAGCCGGGCAACAACATGCTGTTCTACGCGCTCGGCCTGCTCATGACCGGCATCGCCTCGACCGCGTCGGCCATGAACCTGGCCGTGACGATCATCAACATGCGGGCCCCCGGCATGACGATGTTCCGGATGCCCGTGTTCATGTGGATGGCCCTGGTCGTGCAGCTGCTGCTGGCGTTCGCCCTGCCCATCATCACGGTTGGCCTGTTCCAGATGCTGTTCGACCGGCGATTCGGGACCCACTTCTTCGACCCGGCCGCGGGCGGCGATCCCGTGCTGTGGCAGCACATGTTCTGGCTTTTCGGTCACCCGGAGGTCTACATCCTCGTGTTGCCGGCCATGGGCATCGTCTCCGAGGTGCTGCCGGTCTTCGCCCGCAAGCCGCTGTTCGGCTATCAGTTCGTGGTGTTCTCGGGCATCGCCATCGGGTTCATCGGATTCGGCGTGTGGGCCCACCACATGTTCGCGGTCGGCCTGGGGCCCGTGGCCAACACGGCCTTCGGCATCTCCACGATGATCATCGCCGTCCCCACGGGAGTGAAGATCTTCAACTGGCTGGGCACGCTGTGGAAGGGCGACATCCGGTTCACCACGCCGATGCTGTTCTCGATCGCGTTCATCGCCCAGTTCGTGGTGGGCGGGCTCTCGGGGGTGACCCACGCCGTCGTGCCCGCCGACTATCAGCAGACCGACACGTACTACATCGTGGCCCACTTCCACTACGTGCTGTTCGGGGGGGCCATCTTCGGGCTTTTCTCCGGCATCTACTACTGGTGGCCCAAGGTCTTCGGACGGATGCTGAACGAGCGCATCGGCAAGCTCCAATTCTGGCTGATGGTGATCGGGTTCAACCTGACGTTCGGGCCGATGCACATCCTGGGACTCCAGGGGATGCCCAGGCGGATCCAGACCTACCCCGCAACGCTCGGGCTCGGCGTGTGGAACCTTGTGGCGACGATCGGGGCGTTCATCATCGCCACGAGCGTGCTGATCTTCCTGTTGAACGCCATCGCCAGCTTCCGCCGGCCGAAGGACGCGACGGCCGACCCGTGGGATGCTCGCACGCTCGAATGGTCGGTCTCGTCCCCACCGCCGGTGTACAACTTCGAGGAGATCCCGGTGGTGCATTCGCTCGACGAGCTGTGGCACCGCAAGTACGCGGAGCGCGAGGGCGGCGTGGTCGTCCCGGTGCCGGCCGGCGGGGCAGGGACCGACCCCACGCACGGCTCGGGGAGCGCCGGCCAGGAAGGCCACGGGGCCAGCGGGCACGGGATCCACCTCCCGGGCCAGTCGTACTTCCCGTTCGTCGCCGCGCTGGGCCTGCCGCTGATCGGGTACGGCGTGATCTTCCACCTGTGGATCGCCGTGGCCGGGGCGGTCGTCATGCTGGCCGGGGTGTACGGCTGGGCCATCGAGCCCGCGTCGGAGTAGGGGGAGCGGTGGCGGTCCACACGTTCGAGAGCGAGCACGAGGCCACCAGTACAGGCCTGCCGAACACGAAGCTCGCGATGTGGCTGTTCCTCGCCTCGGACTGCCTGCTGTTCGGGGCCCTGATCTCGAGCTACGTGCTGTATCGGGGGTCGAGCCTCGTCGGTCCGTACCCCGACGACGTGTTTGACATCCCGTACACCTCCGTGAGCTCGTTCGTGCTGCTGGCCAGCTCGCTCACCATGGTCCTGGCCCTCGCGGCCATCCAGCGGGGCGAGATCGGCCGGATGCGGGTGTGGCTGCTGGCCACGGCCCTGCTCGGCATGACGTTCGTCGGTGGCCAGGTCTACGAGTTCACGACCTTCTATCGGGAGGGCCTGGCGCTGTCCACGAACCTGTTCGGGACCACGTTCTACGTCCTGACCGGATTCCATGGCACCCACGTGGGCGTGGGCATCCTCATGCTCCTCTCGCTCGTTTCGATGTCGTTCACCGGAAGGATCACGCCCCGCGACACGATGGCGGTGGAGCTGGTCGGGCTGTACTGGCACTTCGTCGACATCGTGTGGATCGTGATCTTCACGGTCGTGTACCTGATCCCGACGGGAAAGTAGGCAGCGGAGTGGAACGAGCCGACATGCGGGAACCGGCCTCGCCGACGCCTCCAAGAGGTAGGACGGTCCGCCACCCCAGCCCCAAGGAGTACGTGCGCATCGCCATCGTCCTTGGCGTGGTCACCGCGATGGAAGTGGGCATCTACTACGCCCAGATCTCGCGGGCCCTGCTGATCCCCGCCCTGCTGATCTTCGCCGGGATCAAGTTCGTGCTGGTCGTGTTGTGGTACATGCATCTGCGGTTCGACAGCAGGACCTACGCTCGGTTCTTCATGATCGGGCTGGCCGGAGCGGTGACGTTGTACCTCGTCGTCCTGCTCACGTTCCGGGCGTTCTCAGGCTAGGTCGTGGCCCTCCCTGCCTGGCACGCGCACCCGGACGTCTTGGTGCTGTTCGCCGGCATCGAGGCCGGATACCTCGTGGCGGTGCGCCGGCACCGGCAGGAGCGCGGGGAAGAGGACCCCGAGTGGCGGCGCCGAGCCACGTTCTTCTCGTTGGGGGTCCTCGTCTTGTGGGTGGGCGCGGACTGGCCCATCCACGATCTGGCCGAGCGGTACCTGTACTCGGCGCACATGGTGCAGCACCTGCTGTTCACCCTGGTCGCCCCGCCGCTCCTGCTGGCGGGGATGCCGCCCTGGCTCCTGCGGCTGATGCTCCGCCCCCGCCCGGTCCAGCGCGCATTCCGGTTCTTCACCCGCCCTCTGGTCGCGCTCATCGTGTTCAACGGGGTCCTACTGTTCACGCACTGGCCGGCGGTGGTCGACACGTCGGTGCGGTCGGAGGGACTGCACTTCGGGCTGCACGTGGTGCTGGTGCTCTCCGCGCTCGCCATGTGGTGGCCGGTGATGTCGCCGATGCCCGAGATGCCTCCGCTGTCCCCACCCGGTCAGATGCTCTACCTGTTCCTCCAGTCGCTCGCCCCGACCATCCCGGCGTCGTTCCTGACCCTCGGGTCGACCCTGCTGTATCCGGTGTACGGCACGTTCCCCAGGATCTGGGGCATCTCGGCGCACTCGGACCAGCTCGTCGCAGGGCTCATCATGAAGCTGGCCGGCGGGGCCATCCTGTGGGGGTTCATCACCGTCATCTTCTTCCGGTGGCACGACCGCGAGCGGCAGACGGGATGGGATCCGCTCCAGCTCCGCCAGGTGGAGCGTGAGGTGACCTCGGAGCTGTCGAAGCGATGAGGACGAGCACGCGCGACCGGGTGGTGCTGCCGATCCTCTTGCCCATCGTCATGCTGCTGGTGATCGCGGCGGTGCTGTTCGGGTTCTCCCGGATCCTGCTCTCGCTGACGGCGGACGCAGCCACCGGCATCGCCCTCGTCGTGGCGCTGTCCATCCTGGTGGTCGCGGCCGTGGTGGCCAGCAGGTCGGTGGTCCGGGCCTCCAGCCTGGCATCGATGCTGGGGGCCATCGCCGGGGTGGCCATGTTGGCGGGCGGCATCGCGCTGATCGCGGTGGGGACCGGCGGAGAGAAGGAGGGAGGCGGCAGCGGCGGCCCCGTCACGATCTCGCTGACCGCGAAGGGCCTCGCCTTCGACAAGACCAAGCTCTCGGTTCCCGCGGGCAACCCCTTCGCCATCGCCTTCGACAATCAGGACGCCGGGATCCAGCACGACGTCCAGATCTTCGACAACGAGGGCTTCACCGGCACGCCGCTGCTGAACGGGGAGATCGTCACGGGGCCGGCCAAGGTCACCTACGAGGCCCCAGCGCTCGACCCCGGGACGTACTTCTTCCACTGCAGCGTGCACCCGGCCCAGATGCACGGCACGATCGATGCCACGGCCGGCGCTCCCGGCGGCGGCGGCGCCAAGGTGACCGTGGCGGCCCAAGGCCTCCAGTTCGACACCGACCGCATCGAACTCCCGGCGGCGCCGTCCATCATCCACTTCGAGAACGACGACCCCGGGATCCAGCACAACATCGCGATCTTCACCGATAGCTCGCTCGGGACGAACCTGTTCCGCGGGGAGATCGTGACCGGCCCGGCGGCGATCGATTACCGGATCCCGCCGCTCGAGCCGGGGACCTATTACTTCCACTGCGACGTGCATCCCACGATGAGCGGCGCCGTGGTGGTGGAGAAAGGGGGTGGGGGGCCGCCGCCTCCAACCGCCACGCCGGGCGGCGGCGTCGGCGGCGCGGGTGGGGGTGGCACGGCGAACCCGTCGACGATCATGGCCCAGGGACTCGCGTTCAGCACTCCCGAGATCGCGCTTCCCCCCGATGCCCCGTCGACCATCCACTTCGAGGACAAGGACGCCGGGGTGTCACACAACATCGCCATCTACACGGACAGCTCGCTCGGTACGAACCTGTTCAAGGGCCAGATCATCACGGGCCCGGCGTCGATCGATTACTCGATCCCGGCGCTGAAGCCCGGGACGTACTACTTCCACTGCGACGTCCATCCGACCATGCACGGTTCGGTCACCGTCGGCTGACCCCGACGGTTCGCTGACCGTCACGGGTGGCAGGATGGGAAGGACATGAGGCGATCACTCGTCCTGGGCCTCGCGCTCCTCGCGGCTTGTACCAGCCCGTCCGGACAGGAGCCGGGGCTGCGGGAGATTTCGAAGCCGCTCCCGGCCCTCCGAGGCGAGACCCTCCAGGGTGGCTCGGTGTCCCCGGCCGCGTATCGGGGCACGGTGATGGTGGTGAATTTCTGGGCCACCTGGTGCGGGCCGTGCCGCAGGGAGCAGCCGGGGTTGGAACGGGCGTGGAAGGAGTTCCAGGACCGCGGCGTGTACTTCCTCGGCGTGAACTACCGTGACGACCCCGTCGCGGCTCGGGCGTACCTGAAGGATTTTGCCGTGACCTATCCGAGCATCCAGGACCAGGCGGGCGCGCTGGCCTTCGACTTCGGGTTCGTTGGACTGCCCGACACCTACGTGGTCGACCGGTCCGGGCGGATCAGGTACTGGGGTTTCGGGGCCGTGGACGAGCAGGAGCTGCGGTCGTGCGTGACGAAGCTGCTCTCCGAGGGCTCGTGACCGGCGCTAGCGCGCCATCAACATGGCGTCCGCCGCCACTGCCACGAACAGCAGCGCCAGGTACGCGATGGAGAACCTGAACAGGCGCATGGCCAGCGCCGGGGTCCGCTCCCGCCACAGTCGCAGTGCGCGGTACACGAACAGCCCGCCCAGGACCACGGCGGTGCCGAGGTAGACCGGCCCCATGTGACCAACCGGGTACAGCACCAGCGTCGTGACGAACAGAGCAAGCGAATACTGGAGGATCTGCCGGCGGGTCTCGTCGGCCCCCCGCACCACCGGCAGCATGGGGATGCCGGCCGCCGCGTAATCGGCCCGGTATCGAAGGGCCAGGGCCCAGAAATGAGGAGGGGTCCACACGAACACGATGGCGAACAGCACCCATGCGGGCAGTCCCACCGAGCCCGTCACGGCCGCCCACCCCACCAGAGCGGGCACGGCGCCGGCGGCACCGCCGATCACGATGTTCTGGGTGGTCGTCCGCTTCAGCCAGAGCGTGTAGACGAAGACGTAGAACGCGATGGCCGACAGGGCGAGGGCTGCCGCCAGCACGTTCACGGCGATCGACAGGAACAGGAAGGACACCGCGCCGAGGACGTAACCGAACCGAAGGGCACGCTCGGGCGAGACCTGGTGGGCGGGGAGCGGCCGGCGGCGGGTCCGCCGCATGAGCTCGTCCACATCGCGGTCCAGGTAACAATTGATCGCATTGGCCGAGCCGGCGGCGACGGTCCCGCCCGCGAGCGTCGCGAGCACCAGCCACGGAGACGGCAATCCGCGCGCCGCCAGGACCATGGCCGGCACGGTGGTCACGAGCAGCAGCAGGATGATCCTGGGCTTCGTCAGTCGGACGTACGTGACCATGGTCTCGCGGAGCGACCTCGGGCCGGCCATCACCTCCGCGTCGGCCTCGGTGCGCTCGGCCTCCGCGGCCGCACCCCGGCGTGCCAGGCTGGCTAGGGCCACCAGCGTGGCCCAGATGAGCACCGAGAGCGCTACGTGCAGCACCACCGCCCACGGGCGGAGCCTGGTCCACACGTTCGCCGCTCCGACCATCACCTGCGCGACGAACAGGGCGAGCGCGAGCGTAGAGAGGGCGGTGAGGTCGGGCGACCGGCGGGGGAGCGTTCGAGCGCGGATGGCCAGCCACAGGATCAGTAGCAGTGACGCCAGCGCCAGCACCCGATGCAGGAACATCGCCGTCGCGGCCCCTCCGAGCGTCGGGACCAACCGTCCGTCCATCAGCGGCCAGTCGGTGAAGACGAGCTGGGATCCCGAGGCCCGCACGTACGTCCCCACCAGGAGGAGACATGCGGTGAACGCCGCCGTGACCAGGGTCAGGCGGGCGAACCGCGATCGGCCGGCATCGGGCCGGGCAGCCGGAGCCGTGGCCCCGACCCCCAGGACCACGACGTCCGCCACCAGGATGAGTGCCACGGCGAAGTGAGCCGTCACCCACCCCGGATCCAGATCGGTCCGGACCACGATCGCGCCCACCACGGCCTGGCCCAGCACCAGCGGGACTGCTGCGACGGCCGACCACAGGAGGGCCCGGTCGCCTCGGTGTCGTAGCCAGGCGACGATCGCCGTCGCGCTCGCCAGCAGTATCACGGCGAACGCCAGGAGCCGGTGCGTGAACTCGATCAACGAGTGGATGGTCCCCGTGGGGAAGAGCCGTCCCGGCTCGCAGGCCGGCCACGAGGAGCAGCCGAGCCCCGATCCTGTTCCACGGACCAGCCCGCCCACGGTGAACAGCGCGATGGTGGTGGCCGCGGTGGCAAGGGCGAGCTTCTGGAACCGGGTCATCGCGCAAACGTTGGCCGTGGGCCGATGGCCACTATATCCCGGTCCCCCACGAGCGCGGCCCTTGCCATACTTCGTGGCGATGGATCCCGAGATCCTCGTCGCTCCTCCCGCGCTTGACTCTGTGCGTCGCCGCGTCGACGAGGCCCTTGCCTCGTTCCTCCAGGAGCGACGGGAGGCGATGGCGGTGATCGCGCCCGAGGCGGCGGAGATGGTGGACGAGCTCCGCCGGGTCGTGGCGGCGGGGGGCAAGCGCATCCGTCCGGCCTTCTGTTACTGGGGATACCGGGCGGCGGGCGGAGACGACGGCGAGCCGATCGTCCGTGCAGCGGCGGCCCTCGAGCTGTTCCACACGTTCGCCCTGATCCACGACGACGTCATGGATGAGAGCGAGACCCGACGAGGCGAGCCCACGACGTACGTCCGGTTCGCCGGCGCTCGCGCCGGCGAACCGGACGCCCTGCGGTTCGGCCGGTCGGTGGCCGTCCTCATCGGCGACCTGGCCGCGGTGCTCGCCGATGAGGCCCTCATCGGCTCGGGGTTCCCGTCCGAACGGGTCCTCCCTGCGCTCAGCCGCTACGCGCTGATGCGCGAGGAGGTCGCCGCCGGCCAGTTCCTCGATGTCCTGGGCGCGGGGGGGACGCCGTCGGCAGATCGGATCGCGTTGTTGAAGACGGGGGCCTACACCGTGGAGGGGCCCCTGCACATCGGCGCGCTGCTCGCGGGGGCACCGCCCGAGCTCCTGGCCGCGCTGTCCCGGTTCGCCCGGCCCCTTGGGGTGGCCTTCCAGTTCCGCGACGATCTCATCGACGAAGGCGAGGATGCGGTTCCCCGGCCCGTGGCGGCGGAGGTCAACCGCATGATCGACGAGGCCCGGTCGGCGGTGCGCGATCCCGCGATCCCGGAGGAGGCGGCGGAGGCGCTCGGGTCGCTGGCCATGGCCCTGGCCCTTCCGGAGGGCTGAATGGACCTCGCTGCAGCGCGCAAGCTGTTCGCCCCCTTGCCCGTCGCCAGCGTGGCCACGGTGGGCCCCGATGGCGCACCCCACGTCGTACCGCTGTGGTTCGTGTGGCCGGAGGACGCGTTCTATGTCTCCGCCCGGCGCCCCGGCCGTACGTGGAACAACGCCACATCGGACCCCCGCGTCTCGATCGCCATCGACGTCGGGAGGAACTGGGTCGAGGTCGCGGGCATCGTCGTGCACGGCCGGGCCGAGCCGCTGGCCCCCGATCACCCCTCGATGCGAACGCCCATATCGGCGTGGCACGAGAAGTACCGCTCGCTCCTGAACGGCGAGGGGTTCGCCCGGTTCACCGAGGAGATCCGGGTGATGGGGTTCCTCCGGGTCCCACCGGAGCGCGTCCTGACCTGGGATCACGCCCGAGCGTGACCCTCGTTGCCCACCCAGACGACCGGGTCTAGGCTCTCGTGAACGCCTTCACAAGGGTGTTAGGCTTTGTGAAGAAATTCACAAGCGGTCTGGGGGAAGCGGCGTGACCGTCCCGGCGGGCGACAGGCGAGAGGTCGACGTGCTGGTGGTGGGCGCCGGCCCCGGGCTTCGAGCGGGTCGACGGCCTTCGGATCCGGTCCCGCAAGGTCACGATGGAGCTCCCGTGGCCTCGACTCTCGGCCTTCCCGGATTACGGGCTGGTCCGAACGCGACTGGACTTCGACGAGCTCCTGGCGCGAAGGGCGGAGAAGGCGGGGGCCACGTTGCTCGAGCGGACCGAGGCCGTGTCCCCGGTCTTCGACGACGGCTGGGTGGCAGGGGCCACCACCCGAAGCCTGGATGACGTGGCGGCCGGGCCGGTGGAGGTCCGGGCTCGGTTCGTGGTGGCCGCCGACGGCGCCGCATCTCGGTTCGCCGCACCGGCGGGCGTGCGAAGGGATCCCTCCAGACCGCTCGGCATCGCCGCCCGCCGCTACTACCGCATCGACCGCCGCCCGGGACCGTGGCTCGAGGTGTGGTTCGACCTGTGGGATGGCGATGCCCTGATGCCCGGGTACGGCTGGCTGTTCCCCCTGTCCGACGGCAGGGTGAACCTGGGGGCCGGCCTGCTGAATACATTCGAGAACTTCCAGAACGTCTCGGCCCAGCGGGTGTTCGACTCCTTCGCCCGGATGCTTCCCGAGGACTGGAACGTGCGTGAGGAGACCGCCGAGGGCCGCCTCCTCTCGGGTCCCATCCCCATGGGCTTGAACCGGGCCCCCCAGGCCGTCCCGGGCATGGTGGTGGTGGGCGACGCCGCCGGTGCGGTGAACCCGTTCAACGGCGAGGGCATCGCCTATGCCATCGAGTCCGGGGAGATCGCCGCCGAGCTGATCCACGATGCGCTGGTCTCGAACCGTCCCGGCATCGCGCACATGTACCCGACAGTGCTCCGGGAGCGGTACGGACGTTACTTCCACGTGGGACGGAACTTCGTCCGTCTCATCGGGAACCCCCGGGTGATGGGAGCGTTCACCGAGTACGGGCTTCCCCAGGAATGGCTGATGCGCTTCGCGCTGCGCTTCATGGGCAACCTCACCGACGGCCGGGAGGGCGATGCCCAGGACAGGTTGATGGACGCGATGGTGCGTCTCGCGCGGGCGTCGTAGGGAGGGGACGGGGATGCTCTCCGAATACCTGCCGATCGCGGTCCTGGCGGCGCTGGCGATCCTGTTCGGTGTGGCCTCGCTCGGCGTCTCCGCGCTCCTTCGGCCCCACCGCCCGACGCGGGCCAAGCTGGCGCCCTATGAGTGCGGGATCGAGCCGGCGCGGCTGCCGGCCGGTGAACGGTTCCCCGTGAAGTTCTACGTCGTGGCCATGCTGTTCATCATCTTCGACATCGAGACCATCTTCCTGTTCCCCTGGGCCGTGGGCTTCCGTCGGCTCGGGCTGTTCGGCCTGGCCGAGATGGCCGTCTTCATCGGGCTCGTGTTCGTCGCGTACGTCTACGTGTGGAAGAGCGGCGGGCTCGACTGGCGGGAGCCGGCGCCGCGGCGCGCCGCAACCGCAGCCCCGCCCCCGGCCCTCGACCCCGAGGCCCGGGAGGTGGTCCGTGCCGGTTGAGCGGCTCGAGGGCCGCTACACGGGCCGGGGCCAGGCCGGCCAGGAGGACGACGAGGACGAGGTCCGCCGCGGCGTCCTGCTGACAACGATGGACAAGGCCGTCCGGTGGGCCCGCAAGCAATCGATGTGGCCGCTGACGTTCGGCTTGGCCTGCTGCGCCATCGAGTTGATCGCCACCGGTGCCGGCGATTACGACCTGTCGCGGTGGGGCATGGAGCTCTTCCGGGCATCCCCCCGCCAGGCCGACCTCATGATCGTGGCCGGCCGGGTGTCGCAGAAGATGGCGCCGGTTCTCCGGACGATCTACGACCAGATGCCCGAGCCGAAGTGGGTGATCTCCATGGGCGTGTGCGCCTCCGCCGGCGGCATGTTCACGAATTACGCCGTGGTGCAGGGCGTCGACACGATCGTCCCGGTCGACATCTATGTCCCCGGATGTCCTCCGAAGCCCGAGATGCTGATGTACGGCATCCTCCGGCTCCACGAGAAGGTCCGGAC
>WNFU01003527.1_pt1 | contig 39383 bp, 28 predicted proteins | sample 5400121 | NCBI WGS metagenome assembly WNFU01 (sample SAMN13153360, study PRJNA577476) | soil metagenome | isolation source: 100 cm soil or saprolite under grassland replicate 1 | place: USA:California | collected 2016-06-15
CGGCGCTCCGGCCGATGTACGAGGCCGGCGGGAGGCTGTTCGTCGACGTCACCCAGGGCCTGGCGTCGCCAGCGAGTCGCGCAGGCCTCCTGGAGGTCATGGGGAAGGGCGACCCGCTGATCCGGGACGCGCTGCAGACCGTCCTCGAACGCGGCGACTTCATCCCTTCGCTCCCGGACGAGGGTCCCGGCGAGCCGGCCCCTGGGGGCGCGCCGGCCGCGATCGAGACCGATCCGGCCATCGTCGCCGAGCTGATCGGGCGCAGCGAGGCTTCCATCGCCGCCTTGAAGCGCGACATCCGGACGAAGTCCGGATCGGCGCTGCTCGACTTCATCCTGGCGGACATCCAGGAGCTGAAGCGGATCCTGTTCGATCCGCAGAGCCATCAGGTGATCATGGCGGGGATGGAAGCGATGTGGTGGCTGAACGAGCAACTGCAGGAGTGGCTCGGCGAGAAGAACGCGGCCGATACGCTCGCACAGTCCGTCCCCCACAACGTCACGTCGGAGATGGGGCTGTCGCTCCTGGACGTCGCGGACGTGATCCGCCCGCATCCAGAAGTCGTCGCCTTTCTGCACGATGTCGGGGACGAGGGCTTCCTGGACGAGCTGGCCAAGCTTGCGGGCGGGCAGGAAGCACGAGACGCCATCCGGGCCTACCTCGACAGGTACGGCATGCGCTGCGTCGGCGAGATCGATATCACGAGGCCGCGTTGGAGCGAACGGCCCGCCACGCTCCTGCCCATGCTCCTCTCCAACATCAAGAACTTCGAGCCGGGCGCCGGTGAGCGCCGCTTCGAGCTAGGGCGGCAGGAGGCGTGGAAGAAGGAACAGGAACTGCTGGAGCGCTTGCGGGCCCTGCCGGACGGGGAGCGGAAGGCCGAAGAAACCAAACGGATGATCGATCGCGTCCGGACGTTCATCGGGTACCGGGAGTATCCGAAGTACGGCATGGTCAGTCGCTACTTCGTGTACAAGCAGGCCTTGCTGGACGAGGCCGAGCGCCTGGTGCGGGCCGGCGTGCTTGGTGAGAAGGAAGACATCTTCTTCCTGAGGTTCCAGGAACTTCACGATGTCGTGCATACGAACCAGGTTGATGACGAGCTCATCCGTCGGCGCAAGGAGGCGTTCAGGTCATATCAAGCGCTCACGCCACCCCGGGTGCTCACGTCGGATGGCGAGGCCGTCGCCGGAGCGTACCGACGCGACGATCTGCCAACCGGTGCGCTGGTCGGCCTGCCGGTTTCTGCCGGGACCGTCGAAGGGCGGGCCCGAGTCATCCTGGACATGGCAGAGGCCGATCTCGAACCGGGCGACATCCTGGTCACGGCTCATACGGACCCCAGCTGGTCGCCCCTGTTCGTCGCGATCACGGGCCTGGTGACGGAGGTCGGGGCCCTGATGACCCATGGCGCAGTGATCGCACGGGAATACGGCCTGCCGGCCGTCGTCGGGGTAGAACACGCCACGCACTTGATCCAGGATGGGCAGCGGATCCGTGTGAACGGAACCGACGGGTACATCGAGATCCTCCCCGCGACGTGATGAACTGAGCCTCGTCGCGCACCGGGCGATAAGATGCCCGTCGTCGCCGAACTGAGATCGGCCCTGGAACTTCACGCACGTGCCCGAGGGCAAGACCGTCAAGAACAGGCTCCACCTCGACGTCAACCCAACCGACAGGGAACAAGACGAAGAGGTCCGTCGCCTACTCGACCTAGCGATCCTTTGGTATGGCGATTCCGACAGTTGTCATGAGTTTGTAGGGTGCCGGTCAGGCTGCGGTGCGTAGCCGGGTGTGGGCGAGGCGTTGGTCGATCGCGTGCTCGATCGCGTGGAGCGCGGCGCGCAGTTCGGGTGGCGCGTGGGGTTGGCTGCGGGTGGCGAGCAGCGGTCTGAGGACCCGGTCGTGGACCTTGGTGTAGAAGACCGCGAACCCGATGCCGTCGGGAGTCAGGGTGTAGCGGTTGTGGCCGGGGACCCGGGTGATCAGGCGGTTGCGGCGCAGCCGGGCAAGGTCGTAGCTGGCCTGGTTCATGCTGTAGGGAGTGCCGAGCAGTCCGGCCATCAAGGCACGCAGGCGCTTGTTGGTGATACCGGTGACGGCGAACAGCAGGTTGGCCAGGGCGCCGGCCAGGGCCTGGACCCGAGGGTCGCCAAACCGCAAGGCTGGGGCCCTGCTGCCATCGTCGGTGACGGTGGGCTGCGCGATCCGCGCAAAGGCTGGACTCGCAAGGACCGTGCCCTGGCCGACCCGTTTGAGTGTCCAGCAGCCGCTGGTTGATCGCACGGGACTTGGCCTGCAGGCCGTCGAGGTTGGGCAGCAGCCGCTGGTTGATCGCACGGGACTTGGCCTGCAGGCCGTCGAGGTTGGGCAGCAGCCGCTGGCAGCCGAGGTCGTCGGCGTCGTTGATCACGGTCTCGATGCGCAGGGCACGGCCGTCCTTGAGGTACTGCTTGATGCGGGAGTGCTGGTAGAACACGTTGACGGTGACGCCGCTGGTGTGCCGGTCGATCGCGGTCTTGAAGGTGCCGGTGGTTTTGCGGCCGCGTGGGTCGCGTTTGAAGATGAGCTCGACGCTTTCGGGGCGTCCCAGGTCGAGGTTGTCGGCCACCAGCGCCTCGAAGAAGGCTCGGGCGTGGCGGGGGGCGTCCAGCACGATGGTGCGGGAGGTCTCGACCTGCCGCATGGTCAGGTCCCACCAGAACCCGGCGTCACGGTCGGCGGCCGAAAGCGGCAGCGGCAAACGGGCCATCCAGCGTTCGAAGAACACGCGGATCGTGCCGGGACCAAGCCGGTCACAGATCGCTTGCAGGGCGGCGGGGTCGTCGCAGGCGGCAAACCCGTTGGACAGCTCGGTGAACCGATCCCGGCCTTGGTGGCCTGCCGCTTGGCCCATTCATGGCCGTTGACGGGAGACCTTGATCGGGTAGGGGAAGTAGGAGCAGAGCTTGATGAACCCAGGGCCAAAGTCGTCGTCCCACACGTACACGTAGAAGACGGTGACGCGGCGCTGCTGCATGGTGAAGGAGAACTGCGGGGGCTTGGCCGGGTCGGTGTCGCGTTTGCGGGCGGTCCACACCGGGGCGAACTCCTGGGCCACCCCGATCGCGGCGACCTGCGACCGGCCGGTCCTGGCCGCCCGATCCAGATGGGGCCCCATCACCTCGACCTTGCGGTCACCGCGCCCAAACCGCACCAGCGGGATGTGGTTGTCGGCGGCGAAGCGCCGCATGCCGTCGCGGAACCGGCTGCCGATCTGCTCGAACACCGCCGGCGACGCGATCGGCATGCCACGGTGCTGGTGCAGGAAGTACACCACCCCGCCGGGGGTCTGCAGGCGCTGCACGAACCCCGACAGGTACAGCCGATCCAGGCACGACAGGTCCAGCACCGTATGCCCGTCCAGCACGTCGTTGACCGTCACCGAGGACGGGCTCGTCGACCGCGGCACCTGTCACCTCCCGCAACCAGGCCTCCGGTGGCGAGGATGAACCCACCCGCACCGTCCCCACCAGGCCATCACCGTCTGGGCGGTCCGAGGCGGAGCCTCTCTGGCCCGCTGCTGTTGTTCGCGGAACAGATCGAGCAGGGGAGCCGGCAACATCTTGGCAACTTTCCTCAAGCCTTCACGACCTCGCCTTGATCCACGCAGTCACTGGCGTGATCCGCGCAGCACCGGGTCGTCACTCTATTGCCCCGTAGTCAGCATGGAACGGCCGGCTGCGGTCCGCAGCCGCCTCCGGTCCCTACTCGCTGGAGGATGCACGGTCGGCCCTGCAGCCCCTGGACCCGCAACCGCCGTCGCGGCGTCGCGTGGCGCAGCGTCCGAGCCCTGACGCTGTAGGCATATACACCACCGCGGGCCCTGCCGGATCTGTCTGGAGAGATCGACCCGACAACACTTATGAACGTGAGATGAGGGCTGCGACAACTCCGAGGAAGAGGATGGAGTCCATTACGGCCCAGATCGCCCAAGACCAGGCAACGAGCTTGCGTGCGGCTTCAGGCTTGGTCGAGACGCGGTTCATGCCCATGCTGCTCAGCACGATGCCGAGAATTCCCAGAGGAAAGAAGAGGAATACGGCGATCGTGCCGAGCGCACAGGCGAAGACGACCCCCCTACGGGTGAACGCGCCGTCTGCACCGACCCCAAGGGGGAGCCGCTGGCGGGCCATTGCGACTGGAGCTGCAGGAGGGCCGGGCACCTCAGAGTCCATCTGATCTCCAGAGCGTACAGGATATGCCAACAGCGACGAATATACCAGAATGACCCTTGCTGCCAAGAACTGGTCAGGTCGGCTCTCAGGGCAAGGCCCGTATCCTGCGGCGCCTGGGCGCTGTCGCCCGAAGGCACGAGCCTCTTGTAATGCGAGAGCAGGGCCGTGTATGAGCAGGGCCGGCCCTGCTCATACACGGCCCTTGCGCTCCCTCAGTAGCCGGCGCCCAAGCCGGCGCGCGGCACCGTCGCCAGCACCTGCTGCTGGTAGTAGACCGGGCCGCCCTCGTCGGCCGTCACGCTCGAGGGGTAGTGGGTCGAGACCATGAGCGCGTAGACGTTCGCGTTCGAGATCGCGAGCGCGAAGTAGTCGCCGATGAACCCGCGGCCCGTCGGGCAGGGGTCCCTGGCTCCGGCGCAGGGGTACTGCGAGAGCCCGCCGAGATGCTGTCCCGGCTGCTCCGGATCCCACGTGTACTGCGAGATCCGCACGTTCGCGCCGACCGGCACGGCCCCGCCGCCGTTGTCCTTGTAGGCCTGCAACGAGGTATCGATGCAGAAGTTGGTCCGCCCGACGTCGGCAGGCAAGACGCTCGGGTCGTTCGGGCACGTCACGCGGCGGTCGTAGAACGCCACCGCCACCGCGCCGCCGGGGCCGGCGGCGACCGACGGCTGGAACTGGTCAGTGGGCACGTCGAGCGCGTCGACGTTGTCGTTCACCACGACCGGCGTCGTCCAGGTGAAGCCCCCATCGGTCGATTGCGTGAAGTTCACGTCCATCTGACCGGAGGCCGCGTCCCAATCCTCGTAGGTGAGGTAAAGGTGGTTGGGATAGGTCGGGCTCGCGGCGAGGTTCTCGGTGATGCCGTCGCGGAAGCGGGTGTTTGGCAAGACCCCGCCCGGGACGCCATTCACCGTCGTGATTGGCACGAACGGCGTGAACGTTTGGGCGTCGTCGCTCGAGCGGGCGACGTAGATCGTCGAGGAGGTCCCATTGGGTGGGAACGAGACAACCGCGACGTAGACATTGCCGGCGGCGTCGATCTCCGGGTACACGTACGTGACCGCCGCGCCGACCTGGGAGGGCGGGCTGATCGTGACTGCCTTGGCGAAGGTCTGGCCGCGGTCGCGGGAGACGGCCATGCGCACCTTGATTCCCTGGCCTGCCGAGGAGCCGTTGAAGACAGCCCAGGCGGCGTACACGTGGTCCTGGAACTTGTTGCCGGGGATGTGGTTGACGGCAACCCACTGCTTGTCCTCGACGTGCCCGGCCTGCTTTGCCGAGGCGTTGTTGGGCGGCTCGAGCGCCACGCCGCCGTTGCCCTTCACCCAGTGGCGTCCCATGTCGTCGCTGTACGAGATGTCGATCTCGCCGTCCGGATGGAGCTTGGTTGCGTCGAAGAACGAGTTGAACGGCAGCATCGTCTGGTAGACGCGGCCGGTGGTGTCGAAGTCGACGTTGGGGTCGGTCGTGTCGGTCCAGCTCGGCGGCATGGCCTGGGTACCGGTCGAGACGCAGTCGTAGCCCTGCACCTGGTTGTTCGAGATCGGCGTCCCGTTCAGGATCTGGTAGGCGCCGAGATAGAACATGTAGAAGGTCGAGTACTTGTCGAAGAAGAACTTCGAGCTGCCGACCAGATCCTCCGTCCCCGGCTTGACCGCGATCCAGGACTCGGAGTGGTTGGCGTTGAAGGGGCCAGGCCGGCACGTGCCGGCGAGCGGGACACGTGAGCCCGATGGGACGGGATAGCCGCCGCCGGTCGTCGGCGAGCTCGCGACGACGTTCGTGAACGGCGCGCTCCCGCTCCAGGGGGCACCGCCGACCCCGCTGGCGACGGGCATGACGCCGAGCACGAGCGCGGCCGCTCCGAACGCCGCGAGCACTCCGGGCAGTCTCCTCATTGTTCCTTCCCCTTTCGCCCGCTTCGGTAGCACTCGGTCTACCACGGCCGCGAGGTGACTACCAGAGGTCGACCCCTCCAGGGCTGTACCGTCGTGTCGAGCTTCAGATGATGGGTGATGGTGGTCAGCCCAATCGACTTCGACAGCTCCCGGCGACGCAGGCGCCGCCATCCGGCCGGCCCCGCCCCACATACCGGTCCCGCAGGCAGGCGCGCAGGTCGGCGAAGCCGAGCCGTCTGGCCTGCTGGTCGAGGACGTTGGAGTTCCTGAACCCGACGGGGAGAGCACCTCGTCGTGTCAGAGTCGGCCGATCAGCTCTTGGCCGACCGAGTCGATCAACTCGTCCATCGCCGAGCCCTCCATCGTGCGCGGCTGCACCACCAGCCGGTGCACCCCCAATTCGGCATACTGGCGGGCCGTCTCCAGGCCCGGCGTACCCGGTGGCGTGATCGTGACCTCCAACTCACCCAGCCCTGCCGGCCGCTCGTAACGGCTCGCCGCCGCGCGCAGCCTGGCCAGCGCAGCGGCGGTCTCGCCCGGGTCCAGGTCCCAGCCGAACCAGCCGTTGCCTGCCTGGACCGCGCGACGATACGTGGCCGGAGAGTGCCCACCGATCACGATCGGCGGATGCGGCCGCTGCACCGGCAGCGGCCGCTGCACCACGCCCGCGAAGCCGGTGAAGCGACCCTCGAACGACGGGACCGGCTCGTCCCACAGCGCCCGCATCGCCGCCAGGTACTCGTCGGTCCGGGCGCCACGATCGGCCAGTGACGCCCCCAGCGCGCGAAGCTCCGCCTCGATATAGCCGACTCCGACACCGACAGTGAGCCGTCCCTTGGAGAGAACATCGATCGACGTGAGCTGCTTCGCCAGCAGAACCGGCTGGCGCTGCGGCAGCACGATCACCCCCACCCCCAGCCGCACCCGCGTGGTGACCGCCGCCATGTAGGTCAGGGCGACCAGGGCCTCCAGGCGCGGCTGGTCCGGCGGGTCCGGCAGGCCTGACGGCAGGGCCACGTGGTCGCCGACCCACAACGCCTCAAAGCCGGCCTCCTCCGCCAACCGCGCCCGCCGGACCAGCGTCTCCGGGTCGACGCTGCCGCCCCGATGCAGCCCGTACAAGGCCAGCTTCAGCTCCTCAGCCATATCCTGCACACCCTAAGGGTTCACCGCGCCATGTGACCAGCGAGCCTCCCGCATGGTAAGCATGCGGCTCGCGCATTCGTAGAGAGGGATCGAAGGGTTCCCAACGGCTCGGGAGCGCAAGGCGACGAGCCTGGCTCCGTTCGTGAGGTGCCGGCCCGATGCAAACCGTCACCAGCACCACGACCAGGATGAGGATGAGGACCGTCCTGGCGTTGCTGGGGTGGCTGGCCGCCCTAGGCTGTTGTGCCGGCGGCCTGCTGGCCACCCTGCTGTGGACCCGACCGCTCACGTTCGGCACGCTGGCGCCGGTCGCCGTTCCCACCTTGACGCTGCAGCTCGGCTTGGCCACTGTCGGGCTGGTCTTGGCGCTGCGCCGACCCGACAACCCGATCGGCTGGCTGTATGTGGCCACTGGTCTGGTCTGGTCGCTGCAGACCCTGTGGATGCCCTGGATTGACCACCTGGCCCGCGGCCAGCAACCGCTGCCATTGGCCGCGCAGCTGGCGGCCGTCCTTGGGCAGTTCCTGTGGGCACCCGCCATCGTGCTGGGGGTCACCCTGCCGGCCCTGCTGCTGCCCGACGGGCGGCTGCGCTCGCGCCGCTGGCGTGTGGTCGCGGCCAGCAGTGTGACCGCCGCCGCCGTGACGCTGCTGGGCGGCAGCCTCGCGCCGGGACCGCTGGAGCGGCCGCCGATCGACAACCCGTTCGGGCTGGCCGGGGCGGCCGGCACGGTGGCCAGGGTCGTCGGGGTGATCGGCGTCGCGCTGCTGTGGGCTGGCCTGCCGCCCGCAGCGGTCTATGTGGTGCTGCGCTTCCGGGCCGCCCGCGGGGTCGAGCGCCAGCAGCTGCGCTGGGTCGCTGCGGGCGCTGCCGGTGGCGTGGTCGGGCTGGTGCTGGCCGCGACCGGTGGCTATGGGCTGCTGCCCGCCGCCTTGGAGGCGTTCGGCTTTCTAGGGTTGTTGTGCCCGCCGGTGGGGATCGCGGTGGCGGTGCTGCGCTACCGGCTGTGGGAGCTGGATCGCCTGGTCAGCCGGACGGTGACCTATGCGCTGGTCACCAGCCTGCTGGTGGTGCCCTACCTGCTGATCGTCCCGGCCGTCACCCGCCTGGCCCAAGGGGCCGGCAGCCTGGCGGTGGCCGCAGCCACCCTGGCGGCGGTGGCCGTGTTCCAGCCGCTGCGCCGTCGGGTGCAGGACGCGGTTGACCGGCGTTTCGCCCGGCGGCGCCATGACGCGGCCCGCACCATCGAGGCATTCACCGTGCGGCTCCGCCAGCAGATCGACCTGGATGGGCTGGTCGATGAGCTGCTAGGCGTGGTCGACCAGACGATGCAGCCGACCCAGGTATCCCTGTGGCTGCGCCCAACAGCAGACCAGCAGGCGGCGCAGCCGACCCCGCCACAAGCAAAGAGCAGCCGTAGAATCTGAGACGCATCTGGGCTGGTGAGAGCTGGCCCCTGGCCTGCTTCTGGGTCATCCTGCATTCATGCGAGTGCTGGTAACCGGAACGCGCGGCAAGGTGGGCCGGGCCACTGTGCCCGTCCTCCAGGACGCCGGCCACGACGTCACGGCGACCGACCTGGCGGAACCGGAGTGGGATCGGCCGGCGCAGGGCACGCCGCACTACGTGCGGGCCGACCTGACCGATGCCGGCCAGACGTATGCGCTGATCAGCGGCGTGTCGGCCAGCCAGGGGCCGCCTGCGGGCCGGTTCGACGCAGTCGTGCATGCTGCGGCGCTGCCAGCGCCGGGCCGCCACGCGCCACATATTGTCTTCGGCAATAACTTGATGGCGACGTTCAACGTGGTCGAGGCGTGCGTGCGGCTGGGAGTACTCCGGCTGGTGAACATCTCCAGCGAGACGGTGTGCGGCGTGAATTTCGCCGAACGCCCGTTCCTGCCCGACTATATGCCGATCGACGAGGAGCATCCGCTGCGCCCACAGGATCCGTACGCGCTGTCGAAGCTGTTTGGCGAGCAGCTGTGTGAAGCGGCGGTGCGCCGGTCGGATCTGCGCTGCGTGTCGCTGCGCCCAACATGGGTGCAGGACGCCAGCTCGTACGCGCGAAACCTCGGCCCGTTGCTGTGCGACCGGTCGCTGCCCAGCGTCACCGGCTGGTCATATCTGGACGCCGGCGACCTGGCGGAGGCGATTCGGCTGGCCGTGGAGTGCGACCTATCCGGCCACGAGACGATGTACCTTGCGGCTGGGGACACGATTGGCGATCGTGACCTGCATGCGTCGTGGCGGGCGGCCTACCCGGACGCGCCGACTGAGCTGCGTCCAGGGAACATTGGCATCGATACGAGCAAGGCCCGTCGCCTGCTCGGCTGGCGGCCCACCCGATCCTGGCGCGACCACCTCCGCGAGGACGGCACGCCGTTACCCCGGCGGAAACTTGGGCCCGAGCGCCAGTCCGTGCGTTGACCATGAATCCGGAGTTTCCGCACCACTGTGATCGGGCCGTGTCAAGGGCAGCATCAGTTCCTGCGCGGCGCGTGTAGCAGCGCGGGGATCTCGAGCAGCGATGTCACCGTGAACGTAGCTGCGACCTGGCTGCGATCGGCAGGCGCGTCCTCCCGGCGGATGAGTATTGTGATCATCCCGAGCGCGGCGGCTCCACCTACGTCCTTGGTGGTATCGTCGCCGACCATCGCGGCCTCGTCCGCGGAGCATCCCAGGCGCTCGAGCGCCAGGCGGAAGATCTCTGGATCAGGTTTCTCGTGCCCGGTGTCGAAGGATGCGACTACGGTGTCGAAGAAGCGGAGAAGGCCGAGGGTCTGGAGCACACGTCGCAGCACTTCTTCGCTCGACTGCGTTGTGTTGCTGACGATGCCGAGCCGGTAGCCGTCGCGACGCAGGCGATCCAGCGTGGGTGCCGAGTCTGGGAAGGCGATGACCTCGAGTTCGCTCAGTGGCGCGATCGCGTCGTCCACCCGCTCCACCAGGGTTTCGCCGAAGTCGAACAGGACCGCTCGGATCGGCTTGGTCTGTGCACCCGCGGGGAGGACGGCCGCACCTGTCGAGCGGCTGTGGCCGGCCCCGTCCGGCGTCTCCTGCGCGGCAAGGGCGCCGTGGAGCAGACCAGTCACCGGTTCGAGGCCGGAGACGCCGGTTGCGGCCAGCTCGGCGAGGTACTGGAGAGCCGCCTTGACCGCCCCGCGGCCGGGGCAGGTCGCTATGGCATGCCGGTACTCGGCAGCGGCTGGGACCAGGAGTGCGGCCCGGTGAGGTTCCTCGTCCCAGTCCGCCGCGCAGACGGCCGTGCCAACCAGTGCGGTGGCCAGGCTGTAGCGCGCCCTATACAGTCGGTCGCAGCGCTGGAGGCGCTCGCCGCACCGCCGAATCGCGTCGTCGAATGCCTCACCGGCCCCGGCGCGCCGGCTTCCGCGGAGCAGCACCACGCCGAGGGACAATGCGGCTAGGTAGCCGGTCTCTGGTACGTCGAGATCCCGGGCGGCACGCAGCCGTTGCTCGGCCTGTTGCAGATCCCCCTGCATACCGGCTGCGTTGCCGAGCCCGATAAGCTGGTAGCTCTGCTCTCGCCGTTCACCGAGCGCCACCGCGATCGCCAAGGCCCGCTCGTGCAGCTCCAGCGCGCGAGTGGGGTCGCCGGCGGCCAGAGCAGCCATTCCCATCCTGCCCAGCAGGATCGTCTCGCCGCGACCGTCACGAATCTGGCGGATTATCGCCAGCGACGCCGCGACGGCCGACTCCGCCGACTCGTCCTCTCCCTGTGCCTGGTACACCAGGGCCAGGTTGCTCAACGACGCTGCTTCCGTGCGCCGATCGCCGACCTCTCTGGCAATCGCGACAGCACGCATGCCGAATTCGGCAGCCTCATCCAGGCGGCCCAGGTTCCAGTAGGCGAGCCCAAGCTTGTCCGACCAGACGCCCTCGCCCCTGCGGTCTGCGCACTCCACGGCGTAGTCGAGCGCCTGCTGGGAACAGCTCACCGCCTTGTCGATCTCGCCTAAGTTGCGGTAAACGCGACCTAAGCCGCCGACGTACTCCGTCTCGGCGCGGCGGTCGCCGGCTTCCCGCGCAAGCGCGATCGCTTGCTGGTAGCAGCCGACTGCCGTCTCGTACTGGCCGAAGACCTGGTGGCAGACGGCCAAGCTGGCGAAGTTCGCCGCCCGCAGCTGCGGCCGCGCCGGAGCATCCGCCACGCTGTTCCGTAGCTCCATGAGCCGCGTGTAGTGTCCCCACAGCGAGAGGTAATCGTGGTCGATGGACTGCAGCACCTCCAGCGCCCGGTCGGCCACCCCGCCGCGCAGGCTGTGTTGGATCTCTGCTAATTGAGGAGCGAGATCGTCGATCGAGAGCCATTGCTCTGGCGCCTTGCGGATGCTGGCGTAGAAGTCGGCCGCGCGCAGTTCCAGGTCCTGCCGGCTGTAGCCATGCGCTGCGGTGCCAGCGGCATCGCTGGAGTCAGGGATCTCGCCGCACGCGTGCTCGTGGTCCAGCGGCTGAAGGCTGAACTCACCCGTCCGGCGGTTGCCGCTGACGAAGTAGCCGCGGACCAGTCGCTGCAGGCAGCCGGAGACGTCGATACCGGGAAACCACGGGTGCAGCAGGTAGCTCACGGCGGTGAGGGCGGCCGGCCGTTCGAGCACGGCCAGCGCTTCCATGACTCGGCGCTCGCTCGCGCCGAGTCGTCGGTACCCCTCCGCGACCAGGCTCTCCACCGTCTGGCTGCCGAAGGTTCGTTCATCCTGGAGCAGGCTGCGCAGCGTCGCGGCCGGATCGCGCTGCAGTATCCCGGCCAGCACCTCCAGGGCGCGCGGGATGCCGCCAGTCAGTTCGGCCGCGCGCTCGAGCTCGGCCGGCATGGCGTCCTGCAGCCCCAGCTCGCCCTGCGGATCGAGGTCGCGGAGTAGGGCGACGGCGTCCTCCGGCCCCAGACCCCGAGACAGCCGGATGATGCGTACGTCCCGCAGCGCCTCCGGAGGCACGAGGAAGTCAACCCTGGAGGTGAGCACCAGCACTGGAGCCGCCGACTGGCGAAGACACGCCTCCACGAAGGCGTGCAGGCCGTCGTCGACGATTCTGCCATCGTCGGTCAGCATCGTCTCGACCGCGTCGAGAAGGATGAGGCATCGCCGGTCGTGCATCGCGTCGAGCAGCGTCTCGATCTTCTGGGACAACGTCGCATCCTGGCTCGCCCACGCTTCGGCCAGGCCGCTGGCCTGCTCCGCTGGCAGCATCCGGCGGATGTCCGCATAGAGGCGTTCTAGGGTCAGCCCCGTGCTGCGCGAGCTCAGGTACAGGATGCCGTCCGCCCCGGACGGCTCGGGAGCCCACGACGATCTGCTTCGTTGGGTCCCCAGGCTCGCCAGCACGCAGCACGCCAGCGCGCTCTTCCCCATGCCGGCCCTGCCCACCACGCTCACCAGGCGGATCGAGCTCTCGGTGAGAAAGTCCAGCAGCGACCGTCGCTCCGCTTGCCGGTTGAAGAAGCGCGAGACACCGACGGGCGGGGGGTTCACCACTCGCTGCTCGGCACGCCGCCGTTCCCGATCGGCTCGAGCCTGCTCCGTTCGCAGCTGGGCGACCTGGGCGTCGAGTCGCCGCTCGGCCAACCTGGTGATGGCCGTGGCAACGTCAGTGGCCAACTCGTCGGGCGTGGAGAAGAAGCCGACCATGTGATCGAGCTTGAGTTGGTTTCGGAGGCGCTCGACCTGCTGCTCACCAGGGCCGCGTTCGATCTGGTCCCGCCGCCACGGGGCGTCCTCCTTGGACAGGAAGATCAGCCGTTCTCGACCAGCGTTGCCCGCCTCCCGGTACTCCAGCTCGGTGATCGAGCAATCGTGCCCGGGTGGGTTGAAGCCGTACCGCCACGCGAAGATGCCCACGTAGACATCGCTGGCCCGCACGTCGGCCAGGCATCGGTCGACCGGTCGGTCGTCCGCCGCCACGTAGCTCTCCATCCCCACGACGTCGTAGTTGAGCTGGCGGAGAGTCGCGTCAACCTTGCGCCGGAACTCGACGAGGTCCTGGTAGGTCGACGAAAGGTAGACCCGGCGCCGTGAACGCTCGGTCCTGTCCGGGGCCACCGGCACGTCGTCGGAAGAGGCCTGGGCATGGTTGGTGTTCACGTAAGCGCCTTCGGGGCGAGGTCACGGTACGAGGATATTCTCGTCCGGGTAAGGCAATGCTCGCGAAGTCGTCGGCGAAGCCGAGGGTCGCCAAGGACAAGGTTCATGGCGCGGGCAAGCGCATCCGGGTCTCCCGGCTCGACGAGTAGTCCATTTTCGTCATGCTGCACCATCTCGGGAATGCCTCCCACCGAACTGGCGACGACCGGCACGCCGCACGCCATCGCTTCGAGCACCACAAGACCCAGCGGCTCTTGCCAAGTCGATGGAGCCACGAGCATGCCGGATCGGACCAGGATCTCCCGAATCCGCTCCGGTGGCAGGTATCCCAGCAGGTTCACCCGAGTCGGCAGCGCTGCCCGTTCGACCACGTCCCGCACCGCCGACAGCAGCGGCCCCTCCCCAACGATGTTCAACTCTGCCGGGACGCTCAGTCGACTCAGTGCCTCCACGAGTGTCCAGATCCCCTTTTCGGTGACCAACCGGCCGACGAAAGCGATCCGGTTGGACGGCCCTGGCACCGTCGCCGGCCGGAATATCGCCCGGTCGACCGCGCCACCGAGGACCTCCACGCGAGCGTTCGGCACCGTGGCCCGCACCTGGTCGGCCACAAAACCGCTGATGGCAAAGACACGGTCGGCTCCCGCGGCGGCCGGACCGTACAGCTCGAGGTACCTGGCTTCGCGCAACAGCAGTTGGGTATCGGTGCCGTAGCTGATTAGCCGGTACGGGATGCCATGACGTTCCCGCAGGGTCAGCGCGGCGCCGGCCAACACGCTGATGTGGTTGACCAGCAGCAAGTCCGGGCGCTGCCGCGGGAAGACCTGGTCTTCGACAGCGGCGGCCGCGCTCTCGCCCAGCGTCCGCAGTTGCCTGACGGTGAGATCGTCCAGCGTGCGCTCGCCGTCGCGGCGCTCGGGCCCGAAGGTCAGCATGAGGTCGAACGGCAGTTGGTAGGTGGTGCAGCCATACCGGTCCGGCCGGCGTGCCGACATGGTCTGCACCTGGTGTCCCAGCTCGGTCAGCGCGGCGGAGAGCGCGCGAAGATAGGCCCCCGAACCGCCCGCAAGGCTCAGGTCGAACTGGTGCAGGAACAGAACCCTCACCGCGCGCTGCCCCCACCGTCTGCGTAGATCCCTGCGTGGCAACCCTTTGCCAGGTCAGCCAGGGCACGAGCCGTCGTTCGTAGTGACCAGAGGCGCTCGACCTGCTCATGGATCTCGTGCTGCCGGCCCGCGATCTCGGCTCGTCGCCAACCCGTCTGAACCTCGTCGCGCAGCAGGCTCGCGAGCCCTGCGTGGTTGCCGACCGGGAAAAGGAACTCGTCCGCGCGGCCGGGGAACAGCGCGTCGATGAGCGTCCGGTGCGGGGGAATGTCGGAGATGAGCGCGGGGCAGCCCTGCAGGACCGACTCGATCGGGGTCATGCTCACCCCCTCGTACTCCGAGGCGGACAAGTAGGCGGCCCATCGAGAGTAGTCCGTGCCCACCCGAGGCGAGTGATCGACGTGTATCGTCTGACCGGTGCCACATGCGCGCGATTCCATCTGAATCTCCTGAAGCCGCGCGCGATCCTGCTCAGGGGAGTAGACAAGGCTGGGTGGCACGCGGAGGTACAACTCAGCGGCTGGACCAAGACCGGCGTGACAGAAGGCGCGCACGATGTCGGGGAACCGCTTTCTGGGTACCAGGCGCCCCACCGAGGCCACCGTTCTTGGCGCCGCGGACGCCGCTGCGGCTGGTCGACCGGCGGGGCTCTCCGCGACCGATACACCGACGGGCAGCAGGACCGCGGGAAAGCCATCTGCCATGAGCGCCCGCGCGATGTGTGGCGTGATGGCCAGCAGCCGTGCTCCATACTGGTCGGTCAAGACTGCCACCCGGTCGCGGTGGTGCGGCCAGTAGTCGTGAACATGAAGATAGAGCGGCTTGCCGCCACGCCCGCACCATCGCAGCAGCTCCAGCGTGAAATCCCAGCCGACCTCGATATGGAGATTGATGCCGACCACACAGTCGGTATCAGCATGCTTCGCAAACAGAGCAGCCACGAGATCGCCCGGCTCGCGAAACCCTTGATAGCTCTGACATTCCGCGTCGGTCTGGGGAGCCAGGGTCGGGATGAGACGCAGAAGCTCGGAGACCATGACGGTCACGCCGCTGACGCTCGGCAGCGCGAACTGATGGACGAGCAGGAGCTTGCGATCTCGACCCACGGACCGCCTCCCTTGAGTCCTCGCTGGCCCCCCCGTGTGCTGCGCCTGGGAGACGATGAGCCCGTCGCGACCGTAGGCGCCCCCGGGGGTGGGTCCCCTCGACCGTCCAGGCCACCATGACCTTGTCCCTCTGCGTCCCTCTGCGACCAGCTCCTCGATCGTAGCGCGTATGTCCGGGAGGGCGGTGGTGCACGCCGCCCACTTCTCGGTCTACCTTGAGCAGGTGGCCGATGCCGCGTACGTGGACAGGCGTGAGAGAGTCGACCAGTACCATCGCGTTCGGTGCCATGAGCTCGCCGGAGCGGACGCCCACACGGAGGGAACGACATGACGGACAAGGGCGAGCGCCAAGCACCGGTCGAGCTCAACACGAACGTCCCGCACCCGGCCCGGGTGTACGACTACCTGCTCGGCGGCAAGGACAACTTCCCCGCCGACCGGGCGTCAGCCGAGCGTGGGCTCGCCGCGGCACCAGAGATGCGTGACACCGTCCGGGCCAACCGGGCGTTCCTGGTGCGGGCGGTCCGCTTCCTGGCCGAGGCGGGCATCCGCCAGTTCCTCGACATCGGCACCGGCATCCCGACCAGTCCCAACGTCCACGAGGTGGCCCAGGCGGTGGCGTCGGACAGCCGCGTGATCTACGTGGACAACGACCCGATCGTGCTGCAACATGCCCGCGCGCTGATGGCCGGGCCCGGCAGGGGCGCGACCGCCGTCGTCCAGGCCGACCTGCGCAATCCCAAGGCGATCCTGTCTGACCCGGACCTGGCGAAGCTGATCGACTTCGACCAGCCGGTGGCGGTCCTGCTCGTGGCGGTCCTGCACCTGATGGCCGACGACGACGACCCGGCGGGGATCGTCGCGCATCTGCTGGCGCCGGCGTGCTCGGGCAGCTATCTGGCGCTCTCCCACTTGGGCCGGGACTTCAACGAGGAACGGCAGATGGCGGTGTCCGCCTCTGCGGGACGCGACAAGATAACGCTCATCCCGCGGTGGCATGACGAGATCCTGGGCTGGTTCGACGGGCTGGACCTGGTCGAGCCGGGGCTCGTCCAGGTCGCCACGTGGCGTCCCGACGGCGACGTCAGCGCCGAAGAGCGGGAGCGCGTGTGGACCTACGCCGGCGTGGCCCGCAAACCCTAGGGCAGCCGCGGGTCGGTACCACGCAACAGGCCCGCTTGCCGAGACGCGCGGTACTGCGATTGCCTCCCTGGGTGCGTCGCATGGTAGAAATATGTGCTAATGAGCGAAATACGAAGCGAACCGGACACCGGGCCGTTCACACTCAGGTGGGCCTTCGAGCAAGCTGACCTGCGCGATGCGCTGACAGGCCGGCGCACCGCCCGTCGCAAGCAGCGCAGGAATCGTGTGGTGCTCTCAGTGTTCCTGGTCCTGGTCGCGCTCGTGGCGCTGTTCGACGCGACGACGGGCGAGACCATGGAGTTCGAAAGCTATGCCCGGATACTCGCGGTCGCTCTGATCACCTGGGCGGCGGTGGAGGGTATGCCCAGGCTGCAAGCCTGGCTTCAGTGGCGTGGGGCCACCCTGCTGCGCGGCGACTGGGAGGCGGTCGTGTCAACCGCCGGCGTGCGCATGCGCGGACAGGTGACCACAGCAGAGCTTGCCTGGCCAGCGTTCCAGCAGGTAGACGAGACCGAGCGATCGTTCTTGCTGGCGTATTCGGCGAAGGCGCAGGGCCCGGTGGTCGTCCTGCCGAAGCGCGCGCTGACCAACCCGGCCGACATCGTCGCGGTCCGCGATCTGCTGCATCGCATGATCGCCGGCTAGCTGGCAGTACTCCGTTAGGTTGGTGCGGGCAACCATCGCGCGCAACCAGGAGACGGCGACCCGCGCTACGCGCCTGGTCGCCGCCCCACTGCAATCCCTGCCGTCAGCGTCCACCACCGTCAGGGTAGCTACCTGGCCTGGCTCTGCATCCCCTCGCTCACAGCCCGTCTCATCGGCCGGCGCCCAGCAGGCGTCGCGCGAGCCGGCCCTGCAGCGACGTGACTGCCATGACGATCCACGGGGTCGCCCACAGGAACACCACCCCGCCCGCGGCGTGGACCGCCCACGCGCCGGCCAGGGTCGGCCCGCCCCAGGACTGCTGGTAGGAGTCCATCGTGCCCGGCCGGAGCGGGTACGCAAGGTTGGCGGGGACCAGCGACCACAGGTAGGCGGTCAGCGCCAGCGACACCAGGTTGACGGGCAGGCTGAGCAGCGCGTGGGCGAGCACCCGACCGGCCGTGTCGCGGGGTGCCGGCTCGTCGATGCGCAGCGCGAGATACTTGCGGGCAAGGCCTCGCTGCAGCCGTGCCGCGGCGCGGTAGCCGCCCAGCAGCGCAAGCGGCACCGAGACCAGACCGACTGGTAGTGCGAGGAGAATGTAGAACGTCCGCCGCCACGTGCCGACGCTGAACGGCAGCCTCCACCACTGGACGCGGGAGGACCGAGCTGGGGCTTGTGTCGCGCCGGACGGAGCGTACAACTGGCTCGTCGTCACGATGACGCATCCTTTCCTTTCGTCGTGTGGCCACGGCCAACCCGTGGCCAACCGTCGCCCCCGACGCTAGGCGTCGCGACCTGTAGTCCGCGTCACCCTGCGGAGCCAACTTGCGCCGTAGCTCCCCGGTAGCACGGCCTCTCGCGCGTCCCGACACCGCAACCAGGCATCCCCGCAGGCGGTCGGGCACGAGAGGCAGCGATGAGCACGGCGTCCGGCCCACCTACGCACAGTCGCCCAGGCCATCGACATCGAGGCAGGCGGGTGGTGCGCCGTTCCCGTGTCACAACGTGGTGCGGGACCCAGCTCGGGGCCGGGGCACCAGGGAGCTGGCAGCTACCCTCGGCGGATCACAGTGCCTCGAGCGACAGGTGCTCGAACGGGAGGGCACGCAGATCTGTACCCGATGGCCGGCGAGGACCACCCGCCGCCCCGCGGTGTTCTCGCCGGCCAGCAGCGTTCCCCGCGTCGGCTTCCAGCTGTCGAGGGCCACCGCGATCGAGATCTCGTCCGCCGATGGCCAGCCTCCCATCGCGACGGTGGCGAGCAGATCGCCCAATGCACCGTAGAAGCCCAGCGCAGGCGCGATGACGATCCCGGCATCCTGTACCCGCGCGTCGTCGGCATATGCGTCGAAGGTCCTGATCGTGTCGTGGCCGCCAACACGGATCGGGTGCGCCACGGTCCAGCCTGAGGCGGCAGGTGGCCGCGCTGGCGCTTGGCAGGTAACTGCCGGTACAAACCAGTCCCCGGATCCTTGTCCCGCATGTCGGTCCAGGCCAGGTTTGCAACACCATCGGTGCCGTACTCCAGGCCGAGGTAGTCCCCATGGAAGGTGGCGCAGTCCTCGCAACCCGGGACGCCGGCGTGGAAGAACACCGACTCGTCCGGGTGGGACAGGTCCTGGCTCACCACCTGGGTCGAGAACGCCCCAGGGGAACCCTCGGCCAGTTCAGCGACGTAGGTGTTCCCCGGCCGGCGGTCGTTGTAGACGACGCCAACGGTCCCATCCGGGGCCACGTCCACCCACGGGAACCAGGACTCGGTGTCGGAGGTGTCGACCGCCACCGGCGCCGACCACGTCACCCCGTCGGTCGACGTGACGATGTAGGCCTTGGCGTTGGTGACCGGCTCGGCGACGTCATGGGTGCCGGCCCGGTTGTCGGTGAAGGTGATGTAGAGCCGCCCGGTCCTGGGGTCAACGGCCATCGCACCGCCGGTGGGGACACGGACCTGCAGGCCAGTCAGCGTCTGCCGGCCACGCACGTTGAGCGGGAAGTCACCAGTGCCATCTTCTAGGTCGACGACGTGCACCGGGTCAGAGAACGTGGCACCGCCATCGCGCGACGTGACCACCAGGTACTGACTCTCGAACCGCTCGCCCGGCTCCCATGCCGCCTCGTGCTGGCTGTTCTGGAAGGCCACGTGGAGCACACCGCCAGGACCGACCCGCGGCGCGGAGAACTGGTCCTCGTCGCACACGCCGGCCGGCCCGGAAGTCTGGAAGGTGCAGTACCGGGGGTTGCTACCGGAAATGATCTTGGGCGCCGACCAGGTCAGGCCGCCGTCGTCGCTCCAGGCGACGACGATCGGCGAGGCCGACGTGCGCTTGGCGTCACCGACAAAGCCGGTCCAGGTGACGTAGGTCCGCCCATAGAACGGAGAGGTCGGGTCGGTGTCGACGACCGCGTCCTCCTTGTCGTTGAACAGGTGCGCCCCGATTCCCTGCCCCAGGACCACCGGCACCTCCCAGGTGAGGCCGCCGTCGCGGGAGACCGACGCGACCACATCCCCGTTGGTCGCCGGTAACGCACTGGAAACCTTGAAATTCAACGACAAGTGAATGACCGTGCCGTGCTTGGGGTCAAAGACGGAGATCGGGTCGCTGCCGATCACGCTCGGCCCACGCCTGGACATGTTGCCGGTCCGCCAGGTCCGCCCGCCGTCAAAGGTCGTGTAGTACTGGTCGCAGCAGGAGCCGTAGTCGTTGGAGCTCGCCACCATGTGCAGCGGATCGGCGGGGTTCACCGCGACGTTGGGCTCGTTGTTAGGAAACGGGTCGTCGCAGTCAAGCCGCAGATCCGCTGTCGGGTCGCCAGTCGCCGTACACTCCTCCACCGATGGGCTGTTGGGCGGGGACTTCTGGGTGACGAACGGCTGCTTGGTGTCGTCGGCGGCGGCCGGGCCGGCAAGGCTGACCAGCAGGAGCGTCGCACTTGCCACCATCAGCAGACGGGTACGCATCACCGCAGAACCCCCTTTAAACGGAGCGACCGCTCGGACACTACCGCCCGTGTCAAGCCCGGCATGTCGCAAACGGCTTGCTTCAGTGCTGAGTCCGCTCGGTGAGGGGGAGCCGGACGATGAAGCGGGTGTCACCGGGCTGCGACTCCACGGTCAAGTCGCCTCCGTGGCGGCCGACCACGATCCGGTAGGAGATGTCCAGCCCGAGCCCAGTGCCCTGGCCGACCGGCTTGGTGGTGAAGAACGGCTCGAAGATCCGCTGGCGCAGGCGCTCAGGAACCCCTGGCCCGGTGTCGCCGATCTCGACCCGCACCCGGTCGCCGTCCATGGCGGTGCGGACCGTGAGCCGACCGTGGCCGTCCATGGCCTGGACGGCGTTGTCGATCAGGTTGGTCCAGACCTGGTTCAGCTCCCCCGCGTAGACCGGGACCGGCGGCAGTGACCGGTCGTAGTCGGTGACGACCTCGACGTGCTCGAGCGTGCTGCTGAGCATGACCAGCGTGCTGTCGAGCCCGGTGTGGATGTCGACACGCTCGTGCGGCGCGCGGTCCATGTTGGAGTACTGCCTGGCCGCGGCCACCAGCGACGAGATGCGCGTGACCGAGTCGGTGATCTCGTTGACGAGCAGCTCGGTCTCCAGTGTGTAGGCCAGCCACCGCAGGGCGCTCTCCAGCAGGGCCGAGCTCGCCCCGGCGGCGACCTTGTCCAGGAACTCGGGCGTGGTCCCGGCGCCCGCGAAGATCGGTGCCAGCTCCCATCCGCCCTCGACGCCGTGCTCGTCCAGCCAGTCGTTGATGGAATTCTCGCGTTCGGACTCCTGGATGGCGGTCAGCTTCCGCGCCTCCGACACCGCTTGGACCGCTTCCTCCTGCACGTCGACCAGCAGCTCGAGCAGCCGCTTGTCCAGCTTGTCGTGCGCCAGCATGGCCAGCTTGTGGCGCATGCCGGCCACCCGGTCCCGCAGCGACGAGGTTGCCCGCACCGCGGCGGCGGCAGGGTTGTTCAGCTCGTGAGTGAGCCCGGCCGACAGCGCGCCCAGCGCCAGGAGCCGCTGCCGCTGCCCGACGATGTGCTGGGAGGTGCGCATGCCCAGGAACAGGCCCTCCAGCAGGTGGATCGCCAGCGGGAACCAGGTGCGCATCATCCAGGCGAAGTCCTCGCGGCGCAGCACGAAGAAGCGGGCGTCGCTGACCACCCGGACGCTGGTTGTATAGGTCTGCTCGTCCCCGTCGCGGACGTAAGCCTGGGTGGCGCCAGCGTAGACGCCCACCTGGTCGGTGCGGACCATCTCCACGTCGTCTTGCCCGACCCGGCGGGTCATCGTGATGGCACCGGCGAGCAGGACGACGAACACCTCCGCCGGCGTGCCCTCCTCGAGGACGGTGGCGCCGCTTGGCAGCTCAACGACCCAGCCGTGCTCGGCGAGCCATTCAAGCTGGTCGTCGGAGAGCTTCTCGAACAGGAACAGGCTCCGCAGTGCCACAGCGGGGAGCCGCTGCGTGCCCTCGGCGATGGTCATGGCGCCCCCAGGTAGCGGTGTGCGAGCGTCACGGCCATGGCGCCCTCGCCGACGGCTGACGCGACGCGCTTGACCGAGTCGGCCCGCACGTCCCCGGCCACGAACACGCCGGGCACGCTGGCCTCCAGCGGCCAGGGGTCGCGGTCGGCGGACCAGCCGTGCGGCCGCCGGCCGTCGACCAGCAGGTCCGGCCCGGTGAGCAGGAAGCCCCGCTCGTCCCGATCGAGCACCCCCGCGAGCCAGTCGGTCCGAGGCCGGGCACCGATGAAGACGAACATGTGGTTGGTCGGGGCGCGCTCGGTCGTGCCCGAGGGGAGGTGGCGCAGGGTCAGGCCTTCGAGGTGCCCGTCGCCATGGGCCTGGTCGACCACCGTGCACAGGCGCACCGAGACGTTGCCGAGAGCGTGCAACTGCTCGATCAGGTAGTGGGACATGCCGCGCCCCGACAGCTCGCCGATGCCCGGTGCGTCCAGGTCGCGGTAGGCGACCCCGGTCGCGATGATCACGGCGTGGGTAGCGACCTCGGTCCCGTCGCCGAAGGAGACGACCCGTGACGGCCCCCTGGCCTCCAGCCCGGTGACGTCGCGGGTGGTGAGGATCTCGGCGCCGAACTTGACCGCCTGGCGGCGGGCCCGGTCGGTGAGCTGCGCTCCCGAGACGCCGTCCGGGAAGCCCAGGTAGTTCTCGATCCGCGAGGACTGCCCGGCCTGGCCGCCGGTCGCCTGGCGTTCCACCAACAGGGTGCGCAGGCCCTCCGAGGCGCCGTAGACGGCCGCGCCGAGCCCGGCGGGGCCGCCGCCCACGACCACCAGGTCGTAGAAGTCGGTGGCCGGCGTGGTGGAGAGCCCCACGGCGTTGGCGAGCTCGGTGGTGGAGGGCGCGACCAGCGTGGTGCCGTCGGGGGTGATCACCACCGGCAGCCTCTCGGCGCCGAGGTTGGCGGCCTGCAGCAGCCGGCAGCCCTCCGGGTCGTCCGATGCGAACCAGCGATAGGGCACGGCGTTGCGGGCCAGGAAGTCGCGCGCGGCGAACGACGGCGCCGACCACCGGTGCCCGATCAGCTTGGTCTCCACCATCTCGACGTCGGGCTGGCCGGTGTAGGCCTCGAGCATGGCGTCGATCACGGGGTAGAGCTTCTCCTCCGGTGGCTCCCACGGCTTGAGCAGGTAGTGGTCGACGTCGACGAGGTTGATGGCGGCGATGGCCGCGTCGGTGTCGGCGTAGGCGGTCAGCAGCGCGCGCCGGGCTCGGGGAAACAGGTCCATGGCGGCCTCGAGAAACTCGATACCGCTCATCTCGGGCATCCGGTAGTCGGCGAGCATCACGGCCACGCGGCCGCCGCGCAGCTTGATCTCCCGCAGCGCCTCCAGCGCCTCGGCGCCAGAGCCGGCGCGCACGACCTTGTGGCCCTGCCCGTACCGGCGCCGCAGGTCACGCGCCACAGCGCGGGAGACAGCGGGGTCGTCGTCGACGGTGAGCAGCAGCGGACTGCCCGCCATCGAGCTACCTGGCGCCGTCATGCCACCGCGTCTCCTGGGAGCCCGTGGCCGGGGCGCGCTCGTCGGCGAAGACCCTTCGCCTGGACTCCAGGGTCGGTGTCCATGATCGTTCGTACCTCATCCGGGTCGGCGTCCCAGCCTCGAGAATAGCGATCCGGTACGGCATCGGCCGGCAGGAAACTCCCTCGACCAGGATCGACCGTTCTGCCAACGTTGCAGCCGTGACCGACCCGACCTCCCACCAGGCCATGACCGAGCTGTACGCCGGCCAGGGCTGGCCCGCCGACGGTGACGAGCTCCTGCAGCGCAGCCTGGCGCCGCGCTCGCCGGACATGCTGCTGGACGCGCCGGGCTGGCTCGGGCTCGGCGGCGGCCACCTGGTCCTGGATGCCGGCTGCCGGGACGCCACCTACGCGGTCGCGCTGACGCGGCGCTACGGCTGCCGGGTGCTCGGCGTCGATCTCGTGCTGCGCGGGCTGCCCAAGGGCGGGGCCTACGACGCGGCGGCAGAGGCGGCTGGGCAGGTCACCTTGGTCCAAGGCGACATCGAGGCGCTGCCGATCACGGACGGCGCCTGCGATCTGGTGTGGTGCCGCGACACCCTGTCGTGCCTGGGCGACTGTGCCGGCGCGCTGCGGGAGTGCGCGCGGGTGCTGCGGCCTGGCGGCGGCATGGTCCTGTACGCGGTGTTCGCCACCGACCGGCTCGAGCCCGGCGACCGCGCCATGCTGATCGAGGGACTGGGGAACTCGGCGGCGAGCATGCACCAGCCGACCGTGGAGGCGGCGATCGCCGCGGCCGGGTTCGAGGTCGCGCGGCGCGAGCGCATCGGCAGCGAATGGTCGGAGTATCGGCTCGAGCACGACCCCAGCTACCTCACCCAGGACTTGCTGCAGATCGCCCGGCTCACCCGCCACCGGGACCGCTTCGAGGCCGCCCTCGGACCGGTCTGGTACCAGCGCGCCCTGGCATTTGACCTGTGGCGGCTGCAGATCGTGCTCGGCAGGCTGGTGCCGGTGCTGTACGCGCTGGTCAAACGCGACGGGCGAGCTCGGTCAGACCTCTCCTCTCCCAGAGGCTGGTAGGGCTGGCGGGTATGATGTCGGCGTGCTCGACGCCGTTGGCCTGGATGCCACGGAACAGGCCGCCTCGCGCGGGTGCCCCGGGCTCGCGGGCGGAGTGCAAGCCGGGTGCCCCTGCGCTAGCGTCAAGGTCTCTTTCCTGAAACCGGCTGGCGATCTGCCTGGCCTGAGTGCCCGAGCCTGCGACCGACGGACAGGACCTTGAAGATGCACGAGCGACGCATCGAGATCCGCTGGAGCGACCTGGACGCCTATGCCCACGTCTACCATCCCGTCTACCTCAGCTACCTGGAGGCAGCGCGTGACCAGTGGCTCGACCGCGTCTTCGGTCTGGGCGGGCGGGTCTGGGACTATGTCGTGGCGCGCGTGGCGATCGACTACCGCGGCGCGCTCCGCTTGGCTGACGGTGCCGCGGTGGTCCGCTGCGGGCTGAAGCGGATCGGTCGGTCGAGCTTCACCACCGAAGAGGAAGTGCTCGCGCCGGATGGGCGGTTGGCCGTCGAAGCCGAGGTCGTCCTGGTCGCCTGGGATGCCGCGTCGGGCCGCTCACGGCTGCTCTCGGAAGCAGAGCGCACCGCGCTCGAGCACGAGCTCCGTACTGTCCGCACCTGAAGAGGTTGACAGCTAATTAGCTCTGTTGCTAAATAGCTACTATGACAGATGATTCGACCGTCTTCCGGGCTCTGGCGGACCCAACCCGCCGGCAGATCCTGCAGGACCTGCGCGACGGCGAGCTGGCGGCCGGCCAGATCGCCAGCCGATTTGCGATCAGCGGCCCCTCAGTCTCGCGCCACCTCGCGATCCTCAAGGCTGCGGGGCTGGTGCGTGACCGGCGCGACGGCAACCGGATCCTGTACGCCCTGGAGCCCGACCACCTGGCGCTGACCGTCGGCGGCTTCATCTCGGCAATCTGCCCCGCGCAGGTGGTGCTGCGCCGCCGGCGAGGCCGGTCCGACGACACCGACCAGGAGGCCGAGCCGGCATGAGCGACGACCGTGGGGCTGGGATGCGGGTTGCGATCACCGGGGGGACCGGGTTCGTGGGAGGCCATCTGGCCACCCGCCTCGCCCGGCACGGCCACCAGATCGTCCTGATCACCCGGGCATGGACCAGCGACCCTGGGCGCAGCGGGTCCTGCGGCTGCCGGAGTGCGCCGCTTGGCGCTGCTGAGCTTCCTGCGGGCCCGGCCGGGCTGCGGGTCGGCCTATCACGAGTCCAAGTGGGCGGCCGAGCAGCTGGTGCGCGGCTGCGGCCTGGAATGGACGGTCCTCAAGCCCGGCATGATGTACGGGCACGGCGATCACATGCTCGACCATCTCAGCCACGCGCTGCACACCTTCCCGCTGTTTGCCGGGGTGGGGCCCAGGCGGGTGCGACCGTTGGCGGTCGGCGACGTGGTCGAGGTGCTGTGCGCGGCGCTGCTGCAGGGAGGGTTGGCGCACAAGACGGTGGCACTGGTGGGGCCGACCGAGCTGGGCTTCGACCAGGCCGTCCGCCTGGTCGCCCAGGCGGTCGGCCAGGAGCGGAGGCTGGTGCGCCTGCCGATCGGCTTCCACTATGCGCTGGCGTGGCTTGCCGAGCGGCTGATGGTCGTCCCGCTGATCTCGCTGGCGCGGGTGCGCATTCTGGCTGAGGAGGTCGTCGAGCCCACCCTGGCGCCAGATGCGCTCCCGGCGGACCTGGTGCCGGCCACGCCGTTCGACCTCGGCAGCATCCGCGCCGGCCTCCCGGCGCCCGGCCCGTTCGGCCCGTCTGACCTGCGCTGCTGGAGCTAGCTGGAGCTCGGCTCCGGCAACGGCACGCTCCAGCCGCTGCGCCAGCAGGAAAAGTGCTCCACCTGCTCGCGCGGAAGCTCGAACAGCACCCGGACGTGTAGCTTGGGGACCAGAGCGTGTGGCCGTGGAACAGCGGCCGGTGGTCGAGGAACGCCATGGTCTGGGCGTCCTCGTGGACCACCACGCGTGGTCGCCGCCGCTGGCGATCGCGCAGAACCTGCAGTCGTCCATGCCGCGACTCCACCGGGCCGCGCCTTCCCCCATCCGCCGCCGGTACCTGACCGATGCCTCACCGAATGCGAGGGATATGAGCAGCCAGAGCAACCAGACACCGGAAGCGAGCCAGGAGCAGGACAGCCAGGAGCAGGACAGCCAGGAGCGCTTCACGAGGGTCAGTCTCGTCGCCATCTTCGCCGGGGCGCTCGCCTCGATCTCCGCCGCGGTGGTGGCGTCCTTCCTCGGGGTGGCGGGCACGCTGATCGGCGCGGCGCTGGTCAGCGTGGTCAGCTCGCTGGCCGGCGCGATCTACAGCGGCCTGCTGTCGTCGACCCACAACCTGGTGCGGCGTTCGGTGCGACCAGCGCCTGGCATCCAGACCGAGCGCCTCGAGCAGCCCGGACGCGGCTGGCCCGGCTGGCTGCGCTGGCCGCTGCGCCGCCCGGCGACACGGTGGCTGGTCGTCGGCGCGGCCGCGCTGTTGATGTTCGCCATCGCGATCGGCGGCGTCACCGCCATCGAGGCCGCGATCCGCAGGCCGCTCGCGGCGGCGCTCGGTGGCCGCGACGAGGGGAGCGCGCGCACCTCGGTGGGCGCCGCCCTGGGCTCGAGCGATCAGCACCCGGCCGGCCAGCGGCACGCGCCCTCGTCGTCGACCGCCGAGCGCGGGGGCAGCGTCCCGTCGAGCCCCAGCTCGACCTCGACCTCGGGCTCGGGTGGCCAGAGCGGGCCGCCGCCCAGCTCCACCTCACCGGCGGCCACCACCAGCACCCCCACGCCCACCACCAGCCCCACGCCCTCCACACAGCCGCCCTCCACCAGATAGCCGGTCGGCGGCGGGCGCGGGGCCCACCGCGGGACGCGATGGCTGCCGCGTGGCGCGTATACTGGCGCTCGCCTGGCAGTGCCCGCAGGTATCGGCAAGCGACGCGTGCGGGAACCGCGCATAAGTCCGCCGGGCAAGGTAGCTTTCCGAGGCAGCTCGGTCCTCACAATCCCGTCCGGAGGCGACCCGTGCGTAGCACCCTTGAGCCCGTTGCGCCGACCAAGGTCAAGATCAGCGTGGTGGTTGAGCCCGACGAGCTTGGCCCGGCCATCGAGCGGACAGCGCGCCGCCTGAGCCGCGAGGTGAAGGTGCCCGGCTTCCGCAAGGGCAAGGTGCCCCGTCCCGTGCTTGAGGCCCGCATCGGCCGGGAGGCGCTGATCGCCGAGGCGATCGAGCATGAGGCCGTGCCGGAGTTCTACGCCAAGGCGGTGGAGGAGCTCGGCGTCGAGCCGCTCTCCCGTGGCAAGGTCGAGCCGCCCGACTACAAGGACGGCCAGCCGCTCGAGTTCTCCGCGACGGTCGAGGTCAAGCCCAGGATCGACCTGCCCCCCTACCGCGGGGTCGAGGTCGAGCGGCCCGAGATCGAGGTGACCGACAAGCACCTGGACACGCAGCTCGACCAGCTCCGCGAGCGCTTCGCCCAGCTCGAGGTCATCGGCCGCCCGATCGCCAAGGGCGACTTCGCCCAGATCGACCTGCGCGCGACCCGTCACAGCGAGGAGATCGCCGAGCTGACGAGGACCGACTTCCTCTACGAGGTCGGCTCCGGCACGGTGGTGCCCGAGCTCGACGAGCAGCTCGAGGGCACCCACAAGGGCGACATCCTGCGCTTCAACGGCACCCTGCCGGAGGAGGCGGGGGAGCTCGCCGGCCAGGAGGTCACCTTCACGGTGCTGGTCAAGGAGGCGAAGTCCAAGGTCCTACCGGCGCTGGACGACGACTTCGCCCAGGAGGCCAGCGAGTTCGACACGCTCGATGAGCTGAGGGCCCATCTGCGGGAACGCCTGGAAGAGGCCGCCACCGGCCAGGTCAGGTCGGAGCTCGAGACCAGGGTGCTCGACGCCTTCCTCGGCCAGGTCGACGTGCCCCTGCCGGAGACGCTGGTCAACGACGAGCTGCAGTTCCGTGCCAGCCGTTTCGTGCAGCAGCTCAACCTCATGGGCATCTCGCTGGAGCAGTACCAGCAGGGCGCGGAGACGACCAGGGAGCAGCTCGAGGCCGACCTGCGCGCACAGGCCGAGCGGGCGGTGAAGGCCCAGCTGGTGCTCGAGGCGGTCGCCGCGGCCGAGGGCATCGAGGCCTCCGACGAGGAAGTCGAGGCGGAGATCGGCCGGCAGGCGCAGCGGCTGGGCCGCGAGCCCGAGGACGTCCGCAAAGCGCTGGGCGCAGGGCGGGACGGCGTGATCCGCGGTGATATCCTGCGGACGAAGGCTCTCGAGCTCTTGGTCGAGAACGCCGATGTCGCCGTCCAGCAGGGCGGGGCGAGGCGGAGACGGTAGGGGCCGCCGGAGCGCCCGACGGCGACGACGAGCAAGCACCAAAGGAGTAGGGGCGTCATGCAGCCGATCTCGAACTACCTGGTCCCGATGGTCGTCGAGCAGACCAGCCGGGGCGAGCGCTCCTTCGACATCTACTCGCGGCTGCTGAACGAGCGCATCATCTTCGTGGGCACGCCGATCGACGACACCGTGGCCAACCTGGTCATGGCGCAGATGATCCACCTCGAGGGCGAGGAGCCCGAGAAGGACATCCAGCTCTACATCAACTCACCCGGCGGCTCGGTCACCTCCCTGCTGGCGATCTACGACACCATGCAGTACATCAAGCCGGACGTGGTGACCCTGTGCATGGGCCAGGCCGCCTCGGCCGCCGCGGTCCTGCTGGCCGCCGGGGCCAAGGGCAAGCGTTTTGGGCTGCCCCACTCGCGGGTGCTGATCCACCAGCCGAGCGGCGGCGCCGAGGGCCAGAGCGTCGACATCGAGATCCAGGCTCGCGAGATCCTCCGGATGCGGCGCATGCTGGACGAGATCCTGGCGACGCACACGGGCCAGTCGCTCGAGAAGGTCTCCCGCGACACCGATCGTGATTTCATCATGACGGCCGCGCAGGCCAAGGACTACGGCATCATCGACGAGATCATCGTCAGCCGGCGGGTCGCCGAGGAGCTGGTGGCGGCCTCGTCCAACGGAAGACGCTAGATTCTGAAAAATGGTGCTGGAAAGCTGTCCCATGGGACGCGTACGCTCCAGCAGGCGAGGTCGAGCAACGGGGCAGGCTGCGACAGCCGCACGAGGGGACTCGGACAGATGGCCAAGTTTGGAGACGGTGGCGACCTGTTGAAGTGCTCGTTCTGCGGAAAGTCGCAGAAGCAGGTCAAGAAGTTGATCGCCGGGCCTGGTGTGTACATCTGCGACGAGTGCATCGATCTCTGCAACGAGATCATCGAAGAGGAGCTGTCGGAGACCTCCGAGCTCAAGTTCGACGAGCTGCCCAAGCCAACCGAGATCTTCCAGTTCCTCAACGACTACGTGATCGGCCAGGAAGAGGCGAAGAAGGTCCTGTCGGTCGCGGTCTACAACCACTACAAGCGCATCCAGGTCGGGACGACCGCCTCCAGCGAGGTCGAGCTGCAGAAGTCCAACATCATCCTGCTGGGGCCCACCGGCTGCGGCAAGACGCTGCTGGCGCAGACCCTGGCCAAGATGCTCAACGTGCCGTTCGCGATCGCCGACGCCACCGCGCTGACCGAGGCCGGCTACGTGGGCGAGGACGTCGAGAACATCCTCCTCAAGCTGATCCAGGCGGCTGACTACGACGTCAAGAAGGCCGAGACCGGGATCATCTACATCGACGAGATCGACAAGATCGCCCGCAAGTCGGAGAACCCGTCCATCACCCGCGACGTCTCCGGCGAGGGCGTGCAACAGGCGCTCCTCAAGATCCTGGAGGGCACCACCGCCAGCGTCCCGCCGCAGGGCGGGCGCAAGCACCCCCACCAGGAGTTCATCCAGATCGACACCACCAACGTGCTGTTCATCTGCGGCGGCGCCTTCGCGGGGCTGGAGAAGCTCATCGAGTCGCGCATCGGCCGCAAGGGCATCGGCTTCGGCGCCGACCTGCGCCGCATCGGCGAGAAGGACATCGGCGAGATCCTCTCCCACGTGCTGCCGGAGGACCTGCTCAAGTACGGCCTGATCCCCGAGTTCGTGGGACGCCTGCCGGTCATCTGCTCGGTCCACTCGCTGGACAAGCAGGCGCTGGGACGGATCCTGGTCGAGCCCAAGAACGCCCTGGCCAAGCAGTACCAGCGGCTGTTCGAGTTCGACGGGATCGAGCTGGAGTTCTCCGAGGACGCCATGGACGCCATCGCCGACCAGGCGATCCTGCGCGGGACCGGTGCCCGTGGCCTGAAGGCCATTCTCGAGGAGGTGCTGCTCGACATGCAGTACGAGCTGCCCTCCCGCTCGGACGTGCGCCGTTGCGTGATCACCGCCGACGTGGTGCTCAAGGGCGTGAACCCGACCCTGGTGCCACGCGATCGCGAGACCCCCATCCGCGAGCGCACCCGCCGCGAGCGCTCCGCCTGAGCACCACGGCAACGGCGGGCTGAAGCCGGCCGCTTCGCTCGACGAGACTAATCACTGTTGGGCGACCGTGCTAGATTCCTGTCGTCACGAACATCAGTTCGATCGGATTGGAGGCGGGCCATGCCCGAGGTGACGTCGTCCTACGCTCCCGGCACGCCCTGCTGGGTCGACCTCACGACCAGCGATCCCCAGGCCGCGCGGGCCTTCTATGGCGGCCTGTTCGGCTGGGAGTTCGAGATCGGCCCGCCCGAGAGCGGCTACTACACCCAGGCGAGGGTCCGCGGCCTGCCCGTCGCGGGCCTCGGCGGCCAGCCGAAGCCGGATGAGCTCCCGGTCGCCTGGATCACGTACCTGGCGACCGACGGCCTCGAAGAGACGACCAAGCGGATCCTCGAGAGCGGCGGCGCGATCACCATGGCGCCGCTGGACATCATGGGTGAGGGGCGCATGGCCATAGCGGTCGACCCGACCGGCGCGGTGTTCGGCCTGTGGCAGGCGGGCAGGCACATCGGCGCGCGCCTGCTGAACGAGCCGGGCGCGGTCTGCTGGAACGAGCTGGGCACCCGTGACCTTGACGGCGCGCACCGCTTCTACTCGGACGTGTTCGGCTACGAGTGGGAGGACGTCGACACCGGGCCCGACGGTCCGCCGTACGCCACCTTCTCCGTGCGCGGCCGCATCGTGGGCGGCTCCTACGCGATGGGTGAGCAGCTGCCGGCCGAGACCCCGCCGAGCTGGATGGTGAGCTTCGCCGTCGCCGACGCCGACGCCGCCGTGGCCAGGACGCAGGAGCTCGGCGGTGGGGTGACCACGCCGGCGGTCGACTCGCCCTACGGCCGCTTCGCCGTGCTGCGCGACCCGCAGGGCGGTGCCTTCTCGGTCATCCGCCTGCCCGAGCAGTCCTGACGGGTCGGTCAGCGGGCGCTTGAGCCAACTGGCCCCATACCCGTACTCTTGGCGTGATCAGAGCGCATCGACAAAGGACGGTTGGTGACGTGAGCAGGTTCGCGGCGACGTTGGCGGCGCAGACTGCCGCTCTGCGAGTATCCGGCCGACCCGCACGCTGAACCACCTCCCGAGCGGTGTGCCCCTGACCCAACAGGCTGCGGCCGGCACGCCCCCGGGAGCGGGCAACACCCGACCAACCGAGGAGCGCATCCCGTGACCGACGCCGCAGGGCGGCGCGAGCTGCCCAAGACCTACGACCCGCACGCGGTCGAGGGACCCACCTACCGGCGCTGGCTGGACATGGGCGCATTCCGGGCCGACGCCAGCTCCGAGCGCCCCCATTTCAGCATCGTGCTGCCGCCGCCGAACGTGACCGGCTCGCTGCACATCGGGCACGCCCTGGACCACACCTTCCAGGACTACCTGGCGCGCATGCACCGGATGCGCGGCGACGAGGTGCTGTGGCTGCCCGGTATGGACCATGCCGGCATCGCCACCCAGAACGTCGTCGAGCGCGAGCTCGCCAAGGAGGGCAAGTCCCGCTTCGACCTCGGCCGCGAGGCGTTCGTGGAGCGGGTGTGGGCGTGGAAGGCCACCTCGGGCGGCACGATCCTCGGCCAGATGCAGCGGCTGGGCGACTCGGTCGACTGGTCGCGCGAGCGCTTCACCATGGACGAGGGACTCTCGCGCGCGGTGCGCGAGGTGTTCGTCAGCCTCTACGAGCAGGGCCTGCTCTACCGCGGCCAGCGCATCATCAACTGGTGTCCGCGCTGCCTCACCGCCCTGTCCGACATCGAGGTGGAGCACGAGGAGGTCCCCGGCGAGCTCGCCTTCCTGCGCTACCCGCTCGCCGACGGGTCGGGCGCGGTGGTGGTGGCCACCTCCCGGGCCGAGACCATGCTCGGCGATACCGGCGTGGCCGTCCATCCCGACGATCCCCGCTACCGCCACCTGATCGGCAGGACCGTGCGGCTTCCGCTGCTCGACCGGGAGATCCCGGTGGTGGCGGACGAGGCCGTCGACCGTGAGCTCGGCACCGGCGCGGTCAAGGTGACCCCCGCGCACGACCCCAACGACTACGAGATCGCCCAGCGCCACGGCCTGGCCGCCGTGAACGTGCTCACCGAGGAGGCGGTGGTCAACGGCAACGGCGGGCGCTTCAGCGGGCTGGACCGCTACGCCGCGCGCGAGGCGGTGAAGCGGGCCCTGGCCGAGCGGGGCCTGCTGGAGCGGGTGGACGCGGCGCCGCATGCGGTCGGCCACTGCTACCGCTGCAGGACCGAGGTGGAGCCGCGGCTGTCGCTGCAGTGGTTCGTGGCCACCAGACCGCTCGCCGAGGAGGCGATGGCGGCGGTCCGCGGCGGCGAGACCCGCTTCGAGCCCGCCCGCTTCGAGAAGACCTTCTTCGGCTGGATGGAGAGCATCCGCGACTGGTGCGTGTCGCGCCAGCTCTGGTGGGGTCACCGCATCCCCGCCTGGTACTGCCCGGACGGGCACGTGACCGTGGCGCGAGCGGACCCCAGCGCCTGCGCCGAGTGCGGCGCGGCCGAGCTGCGCCAGGACGAGGACGTGCTCGACACCTGGTTCTCGAGCGGGCTGTGGCCGCTGTCGACGCTCGGCTGGCCCGAGCGGACCAGCGACCTGGAGGCCTTCTACCCGACCTCGGTGCTGGTCACCGGGTACGACATCATCTTCTTCTGGGTCGCGCGGATGATGATGTTCGGCTGCCACTTCCAGCCGCCCACGCCCTTCCGCGTGGTGGCCATCCACGGGATGGTGCGCGACGCCCAGGGCAAGAAGATGTCGAAGTCCTTCGGCAACGTCATCGACCCGCTCGAGCTGATGGACCGCTACGGCACCGACGCGCTGCGGTTCGCGCTGATCCGCGGGGCCAACCCGGGCAGCGACGTGCCGCTGGCCGAGGAGTGGGTCGAGGGCGGCCGCAACTTCGCCAACAAGCTCTGGAACCTTGGGCGGTTCCTGCTGTCCTCGCTGCCGGAGGGCACCAAGCCGGAGGACCTGCCCGCCGAGGCGCAGCGCAGCCTCGCCGATCGCTGGGTGCTGTCGCGGCTGGAGCGGACCAGGGCGGCGGTGACCGTGGCCTACGACACCTACGACCCCGCCGAGGCGGCCCGCCTGCTGCATGCGTTCGCCTGGAGCGAGCTGGCGGACTGGGCGGTCGAGCTCGCCAAGCCGCGCCTGGCGGTCGGCGGGGACGACGCCCGGCGGGTCGGGGCGGTGCTCGCCTACGCCCTCGACGTCACCATGCGGCTGCTCCACCCGGTCATGCCGTTCGTGACCGAGGAGCTGGGTCGGGCCCTGCGCGACGTGGACACCATCACGCTCGGGCCCTGGCCGCTCGAGCGGCCAGGCGACCTCGACGAGGCGGCCGAGGCCGACATGGCCGACCTGCAGGAGGCGATCGCGGCAGTGCGCCGCTTCCGCGCCGAGCACGGCGTGCCGCCCGCGCGCCGGCCGCGCCTGGCGATCGTGGCCCCCGGCGAGCACCAGGCAGACCTGTTCCGCGCCGAGGCCGAGAGCATCCGCCGCCTCGCCCGGCTGGAGGCGGTCGAGGTCGTGGCCGCCGGCGCCGGAGCGGCCGGTCAGCCCGCGGCGAAGCTGCTGGCCGCCGGGGCCGAGCTGTACCTGCCGCTGGCCGGACTGCTCGACCTGGACGAGGAGCTGTCCCGCCTGGAGGGCGAGCGCGCCGGCCTCGAGCGGGAGCGCGGCCGTGCCGAGGCCAAGCTGGCCAACCGCGACTTCCTGGAGAAGGCCCCCGCCGCGGTGGTGGGCAAGGCGCGGGCGCGGCTCGCCGAGGTCGACGCCGCCCTGGCCAAGGTAGCCGAGCGGCTGAAGGAGCTCACGGCGACCACGGGAGGCTAGGGTCATGCGACGCCCACAGGTCCCCGAGAAGCCGTCCCTCGAGGGCCTGGAGGCGAAGTGGCGGGCCCGCTGGGACGCCGGGGGGACATACCGGTTCGACCCGGCACGCCCGCGCGAGCGGGTCTTCTCGATCGACACGCCGCCGCTGACGACCAGCGGCACGCTGCACGCCGGCCACGTCCTCTCCTACACCCACACCGACCTGGTGGCCCGCTACCAGCGCATGCGCGGCAAGACCGTCTTCTACCCGGTCGGCTGGGACGACAACGGACTGCCGACCGAGCGTCGGGTGGAGGGCCACTTCGGCGTCCGCTGCGACCCCTCGCTCGAGTACGACCCGGCATTCCAGCCGCCGCGGCCAGGCGACCCGCGGTCGCCGCACGACAAGCTGCCCATCTCGCGGCGGAGCTTCATCGCGCTGTGCGAGCAGCTCACCGGCCAGGACGAGCGCGCCTTCGAGGCGCTCTGGCGCCGGCTGGGCCTGTCGGTGGAGTGGTCGCGTGCCTATACGACCATCGGGGAGCGTTCCCGGCTGGTCTCGCAACGGTCGTTCCTGCGCCTGCTGGCGTCCGGCGAGGCCTACCAGGCCGAGGCGCCCACTCTGTGGGACGTGACCTTCCGCACCGCGGTCGCCCAGGCCGAGCTGGTCGACCGTGAGATCCCGGGCGCCGCCCACCGGCTGCGCTTCAGCGTGGCGGCGGCTGGCCGCGAGGTGGTGGTGGAGACCACCCGGCCGGAGCTGCTGCCGGCCTGCGTGGCGCTGGTCGCGCACCCTGACGACGGGCGCTGGCGCGACCTGGTGGGCGCGCTGGCGCGCACGCCGCTGCTCGGCGTCGAGGTGCCGGTGCTCGCCCACCGGCTCGCCAGGCCGGACAAGGGCACCGGCATCGCCATGATCTGCACCTTCGGGGACACCACCGACGTGACCTGGTGGCGTGAGCTGCGGTTGCCGGTCCGATCGATGCTCACCCGGGACGGCCGCGTGCGGGCCGACCCGCCGCCGGGCGTGCCGGCCGGCCCGGTCTGGGCGGCGCTGTCCGGGGTCGACGTCGCCGAGGCCCGGCGGCGCATCGTCGAGCTGCTCGCGGCCTCGGGCGAGCTGGTGGAGCCGCCGCGACCCATCACCCACGCGGTCGCCTTCTACGAGCGGGGCGAGCGGCCGCTGGAGATCGTCACCAGCCGGCAGTGGCTCATCCGCCTGCTGGCGCACCGCGAGCGCCTGCTGGCGCTCGGCCGGCGGCTCGCCTGGCACCCGCCGTTCATGCGGCGGCGCTACGAGGACTGGGTCGAGGGCCTGACCGGCGACTGGCTGATCAGCCGGCAGCGCTTCTTCGGCGTGCCGATCCCACTGTGGTACCCGGTGGCCGCCGACGGCACCCTGGACAGCGCCCACCCGATCGTGCCGCCCGAGGGCAGGCTGCCGGTCGACCCCTCCAGTGACGTGCCGGACGGCTTCGACCGGGCCGACCGTGGACGGCCCGGCGGCTTCGTGGCCGACCCGGACGTGATGGACACCTGGGCGACGTCCTCGCTCACGCCGCAGATCGCCGGCGGCGAAGGCGAGGACCCGGAGCTGTTCGGGCACGTGTTCCCCATGGACCTGCGCCCGCAGGGCCCGGAGATCATCCGCACCTGGCTCTTCTACACGATCCTCCGCAGCGACCTGGCCCACGGCGCGCTGCCGTGGTCGGACGCGGCCATCTCCGGCTGGGTGCTCGACCCCGACCGCAGGAAGATGGCCAAGTCGCTGGGCAACGTGGTCACGCCGACCGAGCCGCTGGAGCGCTACGGGGCCGACGCGGTCCGCTACTGGGCGGCCGGCGGGCGACTCGGCGCGGACACCAGCTTCGACGAGGAGCAGGTCCGCGTCGGCAGGCGGCTCGCCATCAAGGTCCTGAACGCGAGCCGCTTCGTCCTCTCGCGCCTGGCCGCGGAGGCCGGGGCGGTCGCCGGGGACGTGCCCGGGGCGGTGACCGATCCGCTCGACCGGGCCATGCTCGCGCGGCTGGACCAGGTGGTGGCCGAGGCGACCGCCGCATTGGAGGCATACGACCACACCGGCGCCCTCGAACACACCGAGGCATTCTTCTGGCAGTTCTGTGACGACTACCTCGAGCTGGTCAAGGACCGCGCCTACGGGGCACGCGGTGAGGCCGCGCGAGCCTCGGCCGAGGCAGCCCTCGGCTGCGCCCTCTCCGTCCTGCTGCGGCTGCTCGCGCCGTTCCTGCCGTACGTGACCGAGGAGGTCTGGTCCTGGTGGCGGGACGGCTCGATCCACCTGGCGCCGTGGCCGGAGCGGCTGAACCGGCCTGGCCAGCTCGGCGACCCGCTGCCCCTGGAGGTCGCCGGCCGGGTGCTCAGCGCGGTGCGCCGTGCCAAGACCCAGGCCAGGCGCTCGATGCGCAGCCTGGTGGCGCGCGTCGCCGTGCATGACGCCCCGGCCCGGCTGGCCGCCCTCGCCGAGGTCGAAGCCGACCTCCGGTCCGCCGCCGTGATCGCCGTCCTGGAGCGCTCCCCCGACACCGACTTCGACGTCGAGGTCGAGCTCGCCGCGTCGGTGCCCCACGACATCTGAGCGCCCACTGCCCGTTGCCGCGCCCGTCGCCCCGGCCCTGGCCGGCCGATCACTACAATCGGCGGCGAGCCGTCGCCACCGCCGGAGGGAGCCGAGAGCACATGGAATACCGCGAGGCCGTCCGGGCGCTCTACGCGCGCATGCCGAGCCGCATCGGGCCCACCCTGGAGCGCATCGAGCACCTGGTCAACCTGCTGGACCACCCGGAGCGGACCGCGCCGGCGATCCACCTCACCGGCACCAACGGCAAGACCACCAGCGCCCGGATGATCACCGCGCTGCTGGCCGCATTCGGCATCGGCGCCGGCCGCTACACCAGCCCGCACCTGCAGGACGTGCGCGAGCGGATCGCGCTGCCCACGCGGGTGATCTCAGTGGAGGAGCTCGCCGCCACCTGGTCCTACCTGGAGCCGTTCCTGGCCGAGGTCGACCGCGCGCACGACGAGCCCGTCACCTTTCACGAGGCGCTGACCGCCATGGCCTTCACCTGGTTCTCCGAGGTCCCGGTGGACGCGCAGGTGATCGAGGTCGGCATGGGCGGCTCCTGGGACGCCACCAATGTGGTGGACGGCCAGGTGGCGGTGATCAACCGGGTCGGGCTCGACCATCCCGAGCTGGGCGACACCATCACCGCGGTGGCCGGTGAGAAGGCCGGGATCATCAAGCGGGGCGCCACCGTGGTGAGCCAGGCGCAGGAGCGTGAGGCGCTGGCGGTGGTGAGCGAGCGCGCCGAGCGGGAGGAAGCCGGCCTGCTGCTCGCCGGGCGCGACTTCGGCGTCGAGCGGCGCCGCCTCGCGCACGGCGGCCAGCTCATCGACCTGCGCACCCCGGCTGGCGTGGTCGAGGACGTGCTGGTCCCGCTGCACGGCCGTTACCAGGCCGACAACGCGGCCAGCGCGCTCACCGCGGTGGAGCGGTTCCTCGGGGGCCGGCGGCTGGATCCCGACACCGTGCGGGCCGGCTTCGCGGACGTGACCTCGCCGGGACGGCTCGAGGTGGTCAGCCACAAGCCGCTGGTGCTGCTCGACGGCGCCCACAATCCCGATGGCGCGCGGATGCTCGCCGCGGCGCTGCTGGAGGAGTTCGTGGTCGACCGGCGCACCCTGGTGGTGGCCTGCCTGGCCGACAAGGACCTGCGCGGGATCCTCCGGGGGCTGGCCCCGGCGGTCGGCCGCCTGATCGTCACCACCAACTCCAGCCCGCGGGCGGCACCGGCGGAGCAGCTCAGCAAGGAGGCCGAGGCGCTCGGCCTGGTGGCGGAGGTCGAGCCTGACGTCGCCGGCGCGGTGCGGCGCGCGATCGATCAGGCGGGGGAGTCCGAGGCCGTGGTGGTGACCGGCTCGCTGTACACCGTGGGAGAGGCGCGGGAGCTGCTGATGGGCCCCGGTCCGGCCTGATCGGCCCGACCCGCCCACCCGCCCCTGCCTGCGCGCGCTCGTGTGATTTCACCAGATCTCTGTCCACAGCCTCCGCAGCCTCAGCCCCTTCCTGTTGCATGGCCGGTATGATCGCCACCAACACTGATTTCGTTTGCTTGCTCTCGCTTTGGAGGTTGGTCCGTTGGCCGTGGAACGTACCCTCGTCCTGTGCAAACCCGACGCGGTCGCTCGTGGCCTGGTCGGTGACGTCGTCGGGCGGCTCGAGCGCAAGGGTCTGCGGCTGGTCGCGATGGACCTGCGCACGCTGGATGAGACCGTCGCCAAGGCGCATTACGGGGAGCACGAGGGCAAGCCATTCTTCGACGAGCTGGTGTCGTTCATCACCAGCGGTCCGCTGGTGGCGATCTGCGTCGAGGGACCCGACGCCGTGGTCGCCGTCCGCACTCTGATGGGACCCACCAACCCGGTCCAAGCCGCGCCCGGGTCGATCCGCGGGGACTACAGCCTGGAGATCGGCCGCAACCTGGTGCACGGATCCGACTCGGGCGACTCGGCCGTGCGCGAGATCGAGCTGTTCTTTCCCGCGCTGGAGGGCTGAGCCGAGCCCGCCCCGACCAGCCCATGGCCCGACGCCGTCTCCTCCTGGACCACGTCAGCGAGGACAACCGCTCGAAGGGGGTGGTCACTTTGCAGAACGCCTTCCGCTTCCTCGGCCGAGACATGGCGGTCGACCTGGGGACGGCCAATACGCTCGTGTACGTGCGCGGCCG
>WNFU01003672.1_pt1 | contig 39336 bp, 36 predicted proteins | sample 5400121 | NCBI WGS metagenome assembly WNFU01 (sample SAMN13153360, study PRJNA577476) | soil metagenome | isolation source: 100 cm soil or saprolite under grassland replicate 1 | place: USA:California | collected 2016-06-15
ACGGTGGGTCCGATGATGGACGCAAACCGCAGCCAAGCCGTGGCGGCGCCGACGGCGAGCGCGCGCACGCGCGTGGGGTAGAGTTCGGGCGTGTAGAGGTAGACACCGATATTGATCGTACTGATGAAGAAATAAGCGACGGTCATGGAGGTCAGCACCTGCTCGGCGGTGGGAGCAGGCACGAGCGCGAGCGCGGCCAAAGCCAACGTCGCGGCCGCGAAGGAGAATGCAAACCACGGCCGACGGCCAACATGGTCGATGGCCAAGGCGCAGATCAGGGTGCCCAGAAGACCGACGGCCTGCGTGATCAATCCATACCGCAGCGAAACGTCGAGCGGCAGCTTGAACACGGTTCGATAAACGGTGGGCAACCAAATCGAGAGCCCGTAGTTCACGAAGTACGCCGCGAACCAGATCACCCACACGACCAGCGTGCGGCGCAGGTAGAACGAGCCGAAGAGATCGGCCCAGGAGGCGCCCTTGTCCGAGGTGGACACGACCGGCTTCACCGGCGGCAGCGGCTGTCCAATTGCCTTCTGCGTTTGCGTCTCGATCAGCGACATCGCCGCCTCGGCCTCGCCGTGGCGGCCGTGCACCGCAAGCCAACGTGGGGATTCCGGCAACAGGCTGCGCAGCACGAGCGCAAGCAACGCCGGCAGCGCGCCGATGACGAACATGTATTGCCAGCCGAGATGCGGCACGACCCACAAGCCGGTGAGGCTTGCTGCGACCAGTCCGATCGGGAACACCAGCTCGTATAAGAGAACGAAACGGCCGCGGCCCTGCGCCTTGGCCAGCTCGCTGATGAAGACGGCGGCGACCGGCACCTCGCCGCCGAGCCCGATGCCTTGGATGGTGCGCAGCACCAGCAGCGAGTCGTAGTCCCACGCGAAGGCGCAGGCGAGGCTCATCACCGCGAACAGCGCGATCGACCAGATCATCGCGGTCATCCGCCCATAACGCTCGGCGATCCAGCCGAACAACAGCGCGCCCAGCAATTGCCCGAGAAACCCGGCCGAGATCATCAACCCGATCTGCGGCGGCGTGAGCTTCCAGAGCGGAACGATGACCGGCAGGACCGATGCGATCGCCAGCGCGTCGAAGGCATCGAAGAAGGTGGCGACGCCGACGATGATCCGCGCCTTGACCTGCCACCACGAGGTGGGCAGGCGCTCCAGCCGCGCGACAATGTCATCGACCGACGAGCGAGTGCCCGCGGCATCCATGCTTTCCTCCCCCGGCTTACTTTAGGGAGCGTCTCCCGGGCGCAGCGCAGCACGGAGTGGTGCGCTGCAGACCCGGGATCGCCCCGGTCTGTGGCGGTCCCGGATCAGCGGCGCACCGCTCTACTTCGTTTCGCGCTGCGCCGCATCCGGGACACGTGGGTTAATCGGCGTCTTCAACCTTCCCTCTGCTTGTAGGTGCCGTGCGGCAATTTCAGAAGCTTCGCCGCGGTGTCGAAGCAGATGGCGTTTCGCACGCCGTTCTCGAGCGGCACGCTATCGATGAAGTGCCCGGCTTCTTCGACCATTTCGAACGGGTAGTCGGTGGCGAACACCACGCGGTCGTGGCCGAGCGCATTGATCGTGCAGTTCAGCGGCTCGGCGGAGCACATGCCCGACGTCGCCACGATGATATTCTCCTTGACGTATTGTGACGGGCGCTTGGCGAGCTTGACCGCATAAAAGTCGGGTCCGGTGCGGCTGTCGAAGCGCCAGAGCAGGAACGGCAAGGTTTCGCCCAAATGGCCGAGCCCGAGCCGCGCGCGGGGGAAGCGATCGAACACGCCGCCGAACACGATGCGCAAAGCGTGCGAGCCGGTCTCGAACGTCCATTCCCAGGTCGCCCGCCGCAGCCCCTTGTAGCCGTCCAATACCGGAGCGGGCGTGACCGGGTCTGCCGGGTGCAGATAGATGAGCGCATCCAAGGCCTGCGCGCATTCCCAGAACGGGTCGAGCGAGCGATCATCGAGATATTTGCCATTGGTGTGGCCATTGATCATGGCGCCGCAGAATTTGAGCTCGCGCATTGAGCGCTCGAGCTCGTCCGCGGCGGCGACGGCATCTTGCATGGCAAGATGGGCGAATCCGGAATAGCGGTCCGGCCGCTTGTCGATTTCGCCCGCCAGGAAATCGTTTGCCTCGCGCGCCCTGCGACACGCAGTCTTGGTGTCGCGTTCGGCCTGCACGCCAGGTCCAGCCACGGCGAGCACAGCGCGTTCGATGCCGGCTTTATCCATCGCAGCGAGCCGCATCTCACCGAAATCGGTGAGGCGGGCGAGAAACTCTTGCCGCTTATTCGCCGGGAGATCTGCGACGGTCGGCGCCCAATAGTCCTCCAAGCCGGGGCACATGCAGTGCTCCTCAACCGCGATCTTCTTGACCATGCCGGTTGTTCCTCGCCGCTGCTTTGGCTACCGTATTCTCGTTGAAGCGCATCAATAGGCAAGGCTTAATCGCGCGCAAGCTCGACAGACGTCGTGTGGCGTAAGGGGAGGAGGTGTCGTGGCAAAAAAGATTCGCGGCGTGGCATTCGAGGAGAACCTTTCGAACAGTATGGGGCTGGAGTTCTATAATCTGTCGCATCGTTTCGGCTACCAATCCCCCAACTGGCCCTACTTCGAAGACGTCAAGATCGAGCGCATCCATTATCACGCCAAGTCCGGCGTCCTGTCGCAACGCATCACCACGAGCATGCACAACACGACGCATATCGATGCGCCGGCGCATGTGGTGCAGGGCACGCCGTTCATCGACGAGGTACCGCTCCCGCATTTCTTCGGTTCGGGCATCGTGGTCTCGATCCCGAAGAAGAAATGGGAATCGATCACCTACGACGATCTGGAAAAGGCCGCGGGTGCGGCGGTGCGACCGCGCGACGTCGTCATCATCAACACCGGCTGGCACAAACTCTACGAGGACAACGAAGATTATTTCTGCCGCGCACCCGGCTTTGTACCGTCGGCCGGAGAGTGGTTCGTCGAGAAACAAGTCAAGGTGGTCGGCCACGACACGCAAGCCAACGACCATCCGCTCGCGACCGCCATCGGCCCGCACCGCAACGGCCCGCTGCATCCGCATCTCGCCGAGGAATACAAGCAATGGTCGGGCGGACGCGACTGGAAGGAGGATTTTCCGCACTGGGAGCCGGTCCATCGCATCCTGTTCAAGAACGGCATCCTGGGCATCGAGAATGTCGGGGGCGACATCGACAAAGTCACCGGCAGGCGCAGCACCTTCGCGCTGTTCCCGTGGAATTGGGAACGCGGCGACGGCTGCATCATTCGGCTCGTCGCCATCATCGATCCCAAGGGCTCGTACCGGATCGAGAAGGGGGAGAAATTCTAAAATGGAAATCAAACATCTCGGTGATGCGAAGCCGTACGAGGCGCCCAACCATCGCGGCTATTGCTCGCTGCGTCTGTTCGGGCTCGACGCCGGCGGACCGAAGCAATTCACCGTCGGCGTTTCGCATTTCTTGCCCGGCGGCGGCGCCGGCCCCGACGCCTCGCCCACGGAGAAGGTCTATTACGTGCTGGCGGGCGAGCTCACCCTGATCGCCGGCGGGAAGCAGACCGTGCTCAAGGCCAACGACTCCTGCTTCATCGGTCCGAACGAAAGCCGCGAGATCGTCAATCGTGGCAACGAGGTCGTGACCATGCTGGTCGCGGTGTCGACGCTCCAGAAGTAACGCAAGTACGGTGCCGTCCACTCCCTCTTCCCACAAGGGCCACAAGCGGAGAGAGGTGGATCCGAGTAAGCAAGGCGTGGGTCATGTCCGAGGACTTCTTGAAAAATCCACTCTCCCTGTTCGACATCCGCGGTAAGACCGCGATCGTCACCGGCGCCACCGGGGCGTTCGGTGCGCTCGCCGCGAAAGTGCTCGCCGGCGCCGGCGCCAACGTCGTGCTTTGCGCCAACAACGCCGCCGAATTGAAAAAAGTCGCGGGCGAATGCGAGAAGCTCGGCGGCAAGGTCGAAACGGTCGCGAAGCGGCCAAGCTCGGAAGCAAATTGCGATGCGATCGTCGACGCCGCGGTGAAAAAATTCGGCCGCGTGGACATCCTCGTGGTCGCGTCCGGACAGAACAAGGTATCGAAGATCGTCGACCAGAAACCGGAAGATTTTCTCGATGTCATGGACGCCAACGTGACGCAAAGCTGGCTCATTGCGCGCGCCGCCGGGCGGCAGATGCTCAAGCAGGGCCAAGGCGGCAAGGTGATCTTGATGTCGTCGGCGCGCGGGCTCTTGGGTCATCCCGCCGGATACACCGCCTATTGCGCGTCGAAGTCGGCGGTGGACGGCATCACCAAGGCGCTCGGCTGCGAATGGGGCGAGACCGGCATCACCGTCAATGCGCTCGGGCCGACCGTGTTTCGCTCGCCGCTGACGCAATGGATGTTCGAGGACACCGATCGGTCGCGGGAGGTGCGCAAGGGCTTCCTCACCCGCGTTCCGAAAGGCCGGCTCGGCGAGCCGTCCGACCTCGCGGGGCCGCTGTTGTTCCTCGCGTCCAAGGCGTCGGATTTTTACACCGGCCACATCCTTTACGCTGACGGCGGCTACACCGCGGGGTGATGATGGCGAAGGCGCGCATCGCCGTCATCGGCGCCGGCCTCATGGGTCACGGCATCGCCCAAGTGTTCGCGCTCGCCGGTCACGACGTCTCGATCCAAGATTCGGTTGCCGCGAACCTCGACAGCGCCAAGGCGCGTATCCTCGCCAATCTCAGGGATCTCGGTGACGACCTATCCGCGGTCGAGCGCGTGCGGCCGACGGCCGACCTCGCCGAAGCTGTGCGCGAGGCCGATTACGTGGTCGAGGCCGTGCTCGAAGATTTGCCGCTGAAGCAGAAGCTGTTCGTCGAGATCGAAGAGAACGTACGCCCGCACACGATTCTCGCCAGCAACACTTCCGTCATTCCGATCACGAAGATCATGGAAGGCTTGCGCGACCGCTCGCGCGCGCTCGGCACCCACTGGTGGAATCCACCCTATCTCGTGCCGCTGGTGGAGGTGATCGGCACAGAATGGACGTCGCAGCAGGCGATCGACTGGACCATGGCGCTGCATAAAGCGGCGGGCAAAATGCCGGTGCATGTCAAAAAGGACGTGCCCGGCTTCGTCGGCAACCGCCTTTGCGATGCAGAGACCGTGGATACCGTCATCAAGGCGAGCTTCGGCCGGCGGCTCGCGGTCTTGGGTCCGCTCGAGAACGCCGATCTCGTCGGCACCGATTTGACGCTGGCCATCCACAAAACGGTGCTGCCCGATATCGACAACCGACCGCATCCATCCCCGTACCTCGAGGGGCTGGTGAACAACGGTAAACTCGGCTTCAAATCGGGCGAAGGCTTTCGCTCCTGGAGTACCGACGCGCAGGCCGCACTGCGGGCCAAGGTGCTGCACCATCTCAAGAAGGCTCGCACCGCCGATGCTTGACCGCTCGCCGGGCATGTCCAGAAACCGCGAGACTGAACGCGACAGGGAGACTGATATGCGCAAGGAAGCGTCGCACGATCTTCGCTCTGGCATTTCGCGCCGAACGCTCGTCCGCGCCGGCCTCGGCGCCGTCGCGGCACCGGCCGTACTGCGGATCATTCCAGCCGATGCCCAGAGCCGAGTCATCAAGATCGGCCACGTCAGCCCCAAGACCGGTCCGCTCGCCGGCTTCGGCGAGGCTGACAGTTTTATCCTCGAACAGGTCCGCGGCATCCTCTCCCAAGGCTTGCAGAGCGGTGGGCGCACCTACCAGGTGCAGATCATCAGCAAGGACAGCCAGTCGAGCGGCAGCCGCGCCGCCGAGGTCGCTTCCGAGCTGATCCTTGGCGATAAGGTCGATCTCATCCTCGCCTCGGCGACGCCGGACACCACCAATCCGGTCGCCGATCAGGCCGAGGTCAACGAGGTCCCCTGCATCACCACCAATTGTCCCTGGCAGCCGTATTTCTTCGGCCGCAAGGGCGATCCGGCCAAAGGCTTCACCTGGACCTACCATTTCTTCTGGGGACTCGAAGACGTCATCGGCGCATTTCTCGCGTTGTGGGACTCGGTGCCCACCAACAAGGTTGTGGGCGGCCTTTTCCCCAACGACGCCGACGGCAATGCCTGGGGCGATGCGCAACGCGGCTTACCGCCGGCGCTCGCGAAGGCCGGCTACAAGCTGACCGACCCCGGTCGCTATCAGCTCATGAACAACGACTTCACCTCGCAGATTTCGGCGTTCAAGGCGGTCAATGCCGAGATCGTCACCGGCAACATGATCCCGCCGGACTTCGCCACCTTCTGGTCGCAGGCGGCGCAACAGGGCTTCCGCCCGAAGATCGTTACTATCGGCAAGGCGCTGCTGTTCCCGTCGGTGATCGAGTCGCTCGGCGCGCGTGGCAACGGCCTGACCACCGAAATCTGGTGGACGCCGAACCACCCGTTCAAATCCGGTCTCACTGGGCAGAGCGCGAAAGAGCTGACCGACGCCTACGTGAACGCCACGAGGCGGCCCTGGACGCAGCCGATCGGTTTCCAGCATGCGCTGTTCGAGGTGGCGATCGACGTGCTCAAGCGCACGAAAACGCTGGAGCCGAAGGGGATCCTCGATGCCTTGGTCGCCACCGACTACAAATCGATGGTCGGGCCGGTGAAGTGGACCGGCCAGCCCGTGAAGAACGTCACCAAGACTCCGCTGGTTGCCGGACAGTGGCAGCGCAAGGGCGACCGCTTCGACCTGGTCATCACCACCAACAAGACCGCGCCCGAGATTCCGGTCGGCGGCCAGCTGCAGCTGTTGTCGTGAGTTTGGCGTCCCGAATCGCTCGGTGCATGGTCGGATGCGAATGCTTTGCTGTGCTGTCGTCCCCGCGAAGGCGGGGACCCATATTCCAGAGTCGGAGGTTATGGGTCCCCGCTTTCGCGGGGACGACGTGCGATTTTGCCTCTCGCACCTCAGGATGACGGGCCAAGCGAGGCGGTGTGAGTGACACGCGCATGCCGCCGATCCTCGCCTTCGAAAAAATCTCCAAGCGCTTCGGCGCCGTGGTCGTGGCGGATGCTCTCGACCTCGCGCTCGCCGAGGGCGAGGCGCTCGGCATCATCGGGCCGAACGGCGCCGGCAAGACCACGCTGTTCGGTATCGCCACCGGCACGGTTGCGCCCGACGCCGGTCGCGTCGTCTTCGCCGGCACAGATATCACGCATCTCGCGCCGGAACGTCGCTGCCGCATGGGGATCGGCCGGTCGTTTCAGATTCCGCAGCCGTTCAACGGCATGACCGTGTTCGAGAACCTCGTGGTGGCGGCGGCGTTCGGCGGCGGCCATCGCGAGCGCGAGGTCTATCCGCGCTGCGTCGAGCTGCTCGACCAATGTGGCCTCGCGGCGAAAGCGAACAGACTCGCCGGCAGTCTCACGCTGCTCGACCGCAAGCGCCTCGAATTGGCGCGCGCGCTGGCCACGCAGCCGCGGGTGTTGCTCCTCGACGAGGTGGCCGGCGGCCTGACCGAGCACGAATGCGCGGCGCTGGTCGACTTGATCCGCAACATTCGGCGCATCGGCATCTCGATCATCTGGATCGAGCATATCGTGCATGCGCTGATCGCGGTGGTCGACCGTCTGCTCGTGCTCTACGGCGGCGGCTTCATCGGCGAGGGCGCGCCGCAGGCGGTGATCGCGTCGCCGGCGGTGCGGGAAATCTACATGGGAATTCCCGCCGATGCCTGAGCCGCTCCTCGAGGTGCGCGCGCTCGATGCCTTCTACGGCGACTTCCAGGCGCTGTTCGGCGTCTCGCTGCGCGTCGCGGCAGGCGAGGTGGTTGCGGTGATCGGCGCGAACGGCGCCGGAAAATCGACAGTGCTGAAATGCATTGCCGGCGTCATTGCGTCAGGCCACGATGCGATCCTGTTCGACGGCGAGCCGATCGGCGATGCGCCCGCGCATACGGTCGTCGCGCGCGGCATCGCCCTCGTGCCGGAAGGGCGCCGGCTCTTCTCCTCGCTCTCGGTCGAGGAGAACCTCCTCATCGGCGGCCAGCTCCGGCGGCCGGGGCCGTGGAGTTTGCCTCGCATCTACGAGCTGTTCCCGGCGCTGGCGGCGCGGCGCCATCAGCCGAGCACCTCGCTCTCCGGCGGCGAGCAGCAGATGGTCGCGATCGGACGCGCGCTGATGTCCAACCCGAGGCTTCTCCTCTGCGACGAGATAAGCCTCGGTCTCGCGCAGGAGGGGCGCATCGCGCTCGCCGGTGCCGCCGGCACATTGACGCGCGAGACGATCTCGGCGGCGTATTTTGGCGCGTGAGTTCGCGGGGACGTATGGCGCTCTATTGAACTGATCGAAACCGGTGCCGCGATGGATTGGGTCAACATCGTCATCCAGGGCGTGCTGATCGGCGGGCTTTACGCCATGTTCGCCGCGGGGCTCGCTTTGATCTTCGGGGTGATGCGCCTCGTCAACATCGCCCACGGCGACCTGATCGTGCTCGCCGCCTATATCGCGCTGATGACCACCGACATGCTCGGCATCAACCCGCTGCTCGCGATCGTCATCGTGGCGCCCATCATGGCCGCGATCGGCTATGGCCTTCAGCGCGCCCTGCTCAACCGCACGCTCGGCGACGATCTCCTGCCGCCACTGTTGGTGACCTTCGGGCTTTCCGTCATCATTCAGAACGCGCTGCTCGAACTCTTTACCGCCGACAGCCGCCGCCTGCGGGCCGGCGCGATCGAGGTCGCAAGCTTTCCCCTGGTGGAGGGCGTGTGGATCGGCGTGCTTCCCCTGCTGCAATTCATCGTCGCCGTCGCGGTCATCGGTGTGCTGCAGCTCCTGTTCTACCGCACCGCCTTCGGCCGCGCATTTCGGGCAACTTCGGACGATCAGTCCGTTGCCCAACTGATGGGCCTCGACAACCGTCATGTCTTCGCGCTCGCCATGGCGCTGTCGCTCGCGGTCATCGCCGTCGCCGGCGTGTTCATCGCAATTCGCACCAATTTCGATCCCGCGATCGGCCCCGCGCGGCTGATCTTCGGCTTCGAGGCCGTCATCATCGGCGGCCTCGGCAGCATGTGGGGCACGCTCGCGGGCGGCATCATCCTCGGCGTGGCGCAGGCAATCGGCGCGCAGATTAATCCGGGCTGGCAGTTGTTGGCCGGGCATCTCGCCTTTCTGTTCATTTTGGCGCTGCGGCCCGAGGGTCTGTTTCCGAAGGTGAAGGGATGATCGCGTCGTTCAAGGTCGAGCACGCAACGCGCTCGAGCCGCATCGGGGTCGCAGCGTTCGGTTTGGCCTTCGTGCTGCTCGCCGCGGCGCCGGCCTGGGGCGGACGCGACGACCTGCGGCTGCTCTCGGAAATCTACGCCTATGTGGCGCTGGCAAGCCTGTGGAACCTACTCGCCGGCTATGCCGGGCTCGTCTCGGTGGGCCAGCAGGCCTACGTCGGGCTCGGCGGCTACGTGCTGTTCGCGTCGACCATTCTGGCCGGCGTTCATCCGCTGCTTGCCGTACCGCTCGCGGGCGCGGTTGCCGCCGTGGTCGCGTTGCCCGTTGCGGGCTTGATGTTTCGCTTGCGCGGCCACTACTTCGCCATCGGCACCTGGGTGGTGGCCGAAGTGTTTCGCCTCATCGCCTCGCAGATCTCCGCGCTGGGCGGCGGCTCCGGCATCAGCTTGCCGGCGTCTATCGTGACGGCGATGGCGCCGAGCCGGCAGCTGCGGGAGTTCCTGATGTATTGGGTGGCGCTCGCGCTCGTGGTTCTCGTGCTCGCCGCGATCGTGCTGTTGCTGCGCTCGCGTTACGGCCTCGCCCTCACCGCCATCCGCGACAACGAGCTGGCGGCGCGATCGAACGGGGTCGACGTCACGCGCACCAAGCTCGTCGTCTACGTGCTGACCGCCTTCGGCACGGCGATGGTCGGCGTGTTGATCTTTCTGCAGAAGCTGCGGATTTCCCCCGATACCGCCTTCAGCGTCAACGACTGGACCGCATTCGTCATCTTCATCACGGTGATCGGCGGCATCGGCCGGGTGGAGGGGCCGATCATCGGCACCATCATATTTTTCGTGTTGCGGCAGACGCTTGCCGATCTCGGCAGCCTCTATCTTCTCATGCTCGGCGCCGTCGCCATCGCCGTGATGCTGTTGGCGCCGAAGGGCATCTGGGGCTTTCTCGCCGAGCGCTTCGGCTGGCAACTCCTGCCGCTGGAGCGGCGCTTGCGCTTTGGCGCGGATGCCCGCACAACCTGATCCTGAAAGTGCATCCGTCAGTCCCCCGGGAGAGAACAATGGCTGCGAACTCCGACAAGGTCATCATCACCTGCGCCATCACCGGCGCGATCCACACCCCCACCATGTCGGATGCGCTCCCGATCACGCCCGACCAAATCGCCGAGCAGGCGATCGGCGCCGCCGAGGCCGGCGCCGCCATCCTGCATCTGCATGCGCGCAATCCCCAGGACGGTCGTCCGACCGGCGACCCCGCAATGTTCATGCAGTTCCTTCCGCGCATCAAGCAATCCACGGACGCCGTGATCAACATTACGACCGGCGGATCGCCGACCATGGCGGTTGAGGAGCGGCTCGCGGGCGTGATGAAATTGTCGCCGGAGATGTGCTCGCTCAACATGGGCTCGATGAATTTCGGCCTCTATCCGATGGTCGCCCGTTACAAGACTTGGAAGCACGATTGGGAGGAGCCGTATCTGCTCGGGACCAGGGAGACGATCTTCCGCAACACCTTCGCCGACATCGAGAAGATCTCTAAGCTGATGGGGGAGGGGCATGGCACCAAGTTCGAGCACGAATGCTATGACGTCGGCCATCTCTACAATCTCGCTCACGGCGTCGACCGCGGCTGGTTCAAGCCGCCGATCTTCCTGCAGCTGATCTTCGGCATTCTCGGCGGCATCGGCGCCGACATGGAAAATCTCAGCTTCATGAAGCGCACCGCCGACAAGCTGTTCGGTGACGACTATTCATGGTCGGTGCTCGGGGCCGGGCGACACCAGATGCCGTTCGCCACCCAAGCGGTGATGATGGGCCGAAGTTTTGAGCATTGTAAACAGTCGATGACTTTGTTGTGTCCCGGATGCGGTGCAGCGCGAAGCGCAGCGTAGCGGTGCACCGCTGATCCGGGACCGCCACAGTCCGGAACGGTCCCGGGTCTGCAGCGCAGCACAACGCAATCAAGTGTACGCAGATTGCGTAAACTTATCTGCGTTGCTGCGCTGCGCCCGGGACACGCCGATGTATCTTCACTGAAGCAAGGTAACTGTAATGGCCAGTGACACGATCGTCGACATCTACTGTCACATCTTCCCGGACAAGTTCTTCCAGGAGATGAACCGCATCGCGCCGCGGCTCGGCAACATCGGGGCGCGGCTGCGGGGGGTGAAAAAGCTGTTCGATCTCGACGAGCGCTTCCGCGAGATGGACCAGTTCGGCGACTACCGGGAGATCATCTCGCTGCCCAATCCGCCGGTCGAAGACCTTGCCGCGGGCGAGGTCGGCCTTAACCTCGCACGCATTGGCAACGACGCCATGGCGGAGTTGTGCGCGCGCCATCCTACGCGCTTCCCGACCTTCGTCGCGGCGCTGTCGATGACGGACGTCGAGGGCTCGGTGCAGGAAGCACGCCGCGCGGTCAACGAGCTCGGCGCGGGCGGCGTGCAGATCTTCACCAATATCGCGGGCCGGCCGCTCGACGAGAAAGAGTTCGAGCCGATCTTCGCCACCATGGCGGAGCTCGATCTTCCGATCTGGCTGCATCCCGCGCGCACGGCGAGCATGTCGGATTACTCGAAAGAGCAGAAGTCGCGCTTCGAAATGTGGTGGTGCTTCGGCTGGCCCTACGACACTTCGGTGGCGATGGTTCGCATGGTGTTTTGCGGCCTGTTCGACCGTTATCCGCGGCTCAAGATCATCACCCACCATCTCGGCGGGATGATCCCCTATTACGACGGCCGCGTCGGCGCCGGCCTCGAAGTGCTGGGCAGCCGCACCAGCGACGAGGACTATTCGAAGATCCTGCCGTCGCTCAAGCGGCCGCATCTCGATTACATGCACGATTTCTACGGCGACACCGCGCTGTTCGGCGGCGGCATCCACGCGGTGCGTTGCGGGCTCGATTTCTTCGGAGCGGAGCACGTGGTGTTCGCGACCGACACGCCGCTCGGCCCGATCGCGCCGACGATCGACGTCATCAAGCGCCTCGACATCGCCGACGCCGATCGGCGCAAGATCTTCGCCGGCAACGCCGAGCGGCTGCTGAAGAGGAAGTTTTCCTAGAGCGCGCGGGCTCATTATGCTTCAGCACAAAACGAACACGCTCTAGAGACGCGGAGACGAGCCATGCTCACGAGTGGACCGTTCCTAAGGTTGATCGCCGCGGTGCTTCCGCTTGTGGCAAGCGCTTTGCCTTCCGCGCCGGGCGCGGCCGCTGCCGAAACGCTGCGCGTGGGCAAGGCCGTCGCCGAGGCGTTCTCGTTCGTGCCGCTCGACATCGGCATGCGCAAAGGCTTCTTCGCGAAGCAAGGGCTCGACATCGAGTCGATCGCCTTTACCGGCGACGCGAGGATGCAGCAGGCGATGGCATCCGACAGCCTCGACATCGCGCTCGGCTCCGGTCCGGCGATGGCGTTCATCGTCAAGGGCGCGCCGATCAAGGCGATCGCGGCCATGGCCGGGCCGCCGCTGCTGCTGGCGATCGTGGTGCGGCCCGACGGCCCGAAGACGGCTGCTGACTTGAAGGGCAAGAAGATCAGCGTATCGACCGCAGGCTCGCTCACCTATTGGCTGGTGAGCGAGACATCGCGACGGCAGGGCTGGGGCCCCAAGGGCATCGAAATCGCGCCCATGGGCGCGATGCCGGGACAGGTCGCGGCCATGAAGCGCGGCGACATCGACGGCGCGATCATGGACATCGGCAACGCGTTCGAGTTGGAGAAGCGGGGCGAGGCCCGCATCCTCGTTCGCTTCACCGACATCAAGGATTTCCACATCCACGTGATCTTCGCGACCGACAAGCTCATCGCGCAGCGCCCCGACGCGGTGCGCGGCTTCCTCAAGGGTTGGTTTGAGACCATCGCCTTCATACGCAAGAACAAGGCAGAGACGGTGGCGATCGCCAGCGAGGTCACCCACAAGGATCCCGAGATCAACTCGCGCGTCTACGACGAGTTGATGTCGATGTTCTCCGACGACGGAAAATTCGATCCGCGCGCGCTCGCCACGCTGTCCAAGTCCTATGTGGAGCTGCAGCTCCTGCCGCAGGAGCCGGACATGACGGCGCTTTACACCGAGGCGTTCCTGCCCAAGTGACGCGCCTCTCTACGCTCATGCCCGCGCACAGCGTCGAAGACGCTCGTGAACGCGCTTATGCCGGGAATCCAATCTATCGCCCGAATCTGGGTCCCCGCTTTCGCGGGGCGCGTGCAACGTCACGGCTGCGGTCCGGCGAGCGCAATGTCGCGTTCGGCGCGAAAAACATTGGAATAGAGATTGGCAATCCATTGCCGGCCGTTCGCCGTGACGTTGAGATAGCGAATGGCGGATTGAATGTAGGGCGCCACGCTGTTCCAGTAGAACTGCGGATATTTGTGGACGATGTCGGCGGGGCTCTCGTAGCCGAGCTGGCGGTTGAGCCCCGCTTCCTCGAACTCGTTATAGAGCGCGTTGGCCTTGCGGATGTAATGCGGATCGCCGAGTTGCCCGATGAGATCGGCGGCGCGCAGCAGCGAGGCCTCCTCGTCGATACGTTCCACTTCCGCAGGCATGCTGCTTGGGAAGCGTGAGCCTTCCACCGCGCGCGCGATGCGGGCGGCATCGAGCTGCTCGACGCCTTGAAGGCGCTCCATGATGTAAAGCTTGGAGCGATCGACGTGGTACGGCAGCAGCGCGGCATCCGAGGAGCCGCGCGGCAGCTTGACCTTGTGGCCGTGGGCGTCGACTAAAAACCCGTTTTCGTCATCCTGCAGGAAAATGCCGCGCACATAGCCGATGTCGTGCGTCACGCATGCAAGGATCAGATGCGCGTAATCCTCGGGCGGCATGTGGGCGTGCAACGCCCGCCCGCGCAAAATGTCGTGGCCGGCGAGCGTGACTAGCATCGTGTGCTCGACATTGTGGTAGAGGGCGTCGCTGTTGCCGATGCATTCCATGGCGATGCGAGCAATCGAGGGAACCAGCTCGACCAGGCGGGTTTCCGATGCGCCATAGCGCCGGTGCATGTAGCTTGCGAGAAAAGTACCGAGTGCATCAGCCGCAAGCTCCGGAACGGTTATCATGGCGGATCGCTCTCCCATTAGCGCAGAACTTCGATGTCAACCGGACAGCGTGACAGGCATTTATCTCGGCCGAATGACAGCGCGTGCGCAACCATCGAAGCGAGCAGATGGATCGCGCCGGCGTCGAACCACTTTCTGAAAAGCGAGCCCGGCTTAAGGCGGGCTGCGAAGCTGCTTCCCGCCCTCATACCAGCTCCGGCCAGGGCACGATGGTCGACTTGACCGTCTTCATCGCCATCGCGTCCTTGACGGCGCGGGAGACGCCGTCTTCGTCGAACGGGTAGAGCGTCTGCATGTCGAGCCAGGGATATTTGTTGCGGGCGCGGTCGAGCATGTCGACGCCGAGCGGCAGGTCGTTGGCGGTGAAGGCCCACGAGCCGAGCACGTTGAGGTCCTTGGCGCAGATGCGGTGCCAGGATGTAGCGATCGAGCCGGCGTCGGTGAACTGCCCCATCTCCACATAGGTGCCGCCGTCGCGCAGCATCTCGATGCCCTCGGGGCCGGCGCTGGGATGGCCGGAGCAATCCATCACGAGGTCGGCGCCGAAGCCGCCGACGATGTCGCGCACGCGCTTGATCCGCTGCTGCGGGTCAGTGATCTCCTCGATGTCGACGGTCGCTTCGGCGCCGAACCTGCGCGCGAGCGCAAGCCGCGGCTGCTCCGGCGCGCCGACGCAGATCACCCGTCCGGCGCCCATTTCGCGCGCGGCGGCGATGGCGAGAATGCCGATCGGTCCCGACCCCTGGATCACGACGGTATCGCCCCAGGTGAATCCGCCGGCGCGGATCGCGCGGTTGAAGGCGCGGATGCAGGAGGTCAGCGGCTCTGATAGCGCCCCCAGGCGCAGCGCCATGCCATCGGGAAGCTTGTAGACCTTCGTGCCCGGCAGCATGTCGAGATCGACATAGACGTATTCCGCGAAGCCTCCCCACAAATGCGGCGGCTTGTCGAAGCCGAGATAGCGCCCGTAATACACCGGGGTCAGGCACTTGTTGGCCTGCTGCGGATAATGCACGCAGTAATAGCAGCGCCCGCACGGCATCAGCGGCGGGATCATTACCTTCGAGCCGACGCGAAGCGGCTTGCCCATGAAGTCTTCGCTGAATTCGCGGCCCGCTTCGACGATGACGCCGCCCAGCTCGTGGCCGAGGGTGAACGGCCACGGCAACGGCTTGGGCCAGTGGCCTTTGAGGATGTGAAGGTCGGTGCCGCACACCCCGCAGGCGCCGATCTGAATGAGCGCCGCGTTCTTTTGCACTTGCGGCCATGGCACCGAGCGGATGACCGGCTCGGCGCCGGGCCCGGCGAAGGTGGCGACGCGGATGGTGCTGTTGCGCATGGGGTTGTGTCCGCTCGTCGTAGCCCGGATGAGCGCCAGCGAAATCCGGGGAACCCGCATCTCGCTTCGCTCATGCGGGCTACCGGGTTCCTCTGCTCGTCCCGAGCGAAAGGGGGATCTCTCCGTCTTAACATTTCGCGCTCCATTCAATATCTAGAACGACGCGCTTTGGGGCAAGCGGCGAGTGGCTCGAACGATCGAAACGGTTGCAGTTGCGAGAAATGATGCAGGCTCGAAGGGCTGGAAGCGCCGATCTGCCGCTCCATAGCGGACAAGTGCCGAAGTGGCCCGCGGAGCGAATGAGCCGCCTCGGCGCGGTGATTAGCGAGGCGATCGTTCATCACCACGGGCGCGACGAGCTGTTGCGGCGCGTCGCCCACCCGTTCTGGTTCCAGTCGTTCGGCGCCGTCATGGGGATGGATTGGCATTCCTCCGGCATCGGCGTGAGCGATCGAAGGACAAATCGCACAAGCGCACCGAGGCAGAATAAGTGGCGGAACTCTGATCTCCGGGAGCGCCCAATCAGAATTATCTGACACTTCCCGGTTGATTCGATCTACGGCTATCTTTCCGGCGAAGCGTATTCCACTGGCGGCTGCAGGTTATCTGGTTTCGTAAATGGCATTTCGTGGATTGAGTAGATCCAAATTACGTACACCATAAAGAACGCGAACGAAAGCGCGAGGATTACAGCGCCCGTTATGGACGATTTGAGAGAGAGCCGCCCGCTTTCAAGCGCCACCTCGCTGTCTTTGCCGAACTCCGTCCTTCCTTTCATCGCGAGCTTGAACGACATGAACAATTGTATTCCAGCCAGAACAACTCCAGAGATTGTAATAGTGACGACCAGCCATAGATTCACGCGCTCATCCAGTGCCTGTTGAGTAAATTTCTCTCGCCTGATCAAAAAATCGGCCAAGTAGACCGAATTAAACATCTCGTTTCCACAAAGTCGCCAAACGCGTTCGTAGGCGTCGACATTTACGTTGGTAGGCTTCGTGATCTCGAGAGTCTTCGCGATGCAGGCATTCATTCGTACATCATGATTGGAGGCCGATGCGACATCGGCTCGAGCCCGCTGTGGTTGGAAATACCAAAAGCCGATCGAAATTGTAGACCCGCCGATCAAGAGACCAGCGCCGAACCCCGCGGCGATGAGCCATTTTTGGACGTTTCGTAGCATTCACGCCAACTATTGGATTGTTCCCGACTGTCCGTGGCATTGACACTTGTCGCCGCGACTCTTGCTGACAGTCGTTTGGTATCGGCACGTGCCACCTGCGCCCTCCTCGCCATCGGCGATTCGGCAGATGGAGCGGTACTGCGCTGTTGACGCATAGGAAACGGCGACTGGTGAAACGCGGCCGACAGCAGGAGTGCCGTAAGGATTAGCGCTGGCGCTGCCGGGCGGAATGTACCTGTATTGGTAGCCGCGGCCGGGCGACTTGAAGGTCGGGCTGCCGGGTACCCCCTTGATTGAGCCGATGGATGGGAGAGGCGCTTTGAAGGAAGGCGCTCTGAAGGAAGGCGCACTAAAGGAAGGCGCTCCGGGGCCCCCTCGTGCAAGCGCATCGGTGACCGAACTGCAAATGAATGCTGTGACGAGCGCGAGGAGTGTAACGCGGTTCATGCGAGCCTCCTATGAGCAAGCTGCGGCGATGTTGCTCGTGGGACTCGGGGTGGGGCGGGCTAGGCCCGACCAGTGTCCGCGGCAAAACACGCCGCCTAGCTCATCCTACCCATGGAGCCAGCATTCTTGTGTGAACCGTGTCACACGACCGACCGCGACGAGATCGATTGCCGGAAAAATCAGCCGCAAGGTCGAGTCTGATCCCGCAGCAGACATTAAGCGCGGCGGGTCCCGGCGACGGCGCCCAAGCTTTGCTCCACGCAGTCTTCGTATCTCGGCGAGCGAGCAATGAATCCGCCTGATACGAGACATTCGCCGAGCCGCCTGAACCCTTCCCTCAAAACACCAGGAGCGCGAGCCCAAATCCCGGTCTGGCCATAGCGGCGGAGCGAGCTCACCAGGATATTGCGCGGGATGTCGGGATGGAACGGCGCGGTGATGTCGGCCAGTTCTTCCGCGCTGTGTCGGGTGAGCCAATCCTGCATGCGCGCCATAGCGCGCGTCATGCCGGCAAACGCGTCGCGGTGGCGCTCGATTCCGCCGCGCGTGGCGATGAACGTCGTATAGACGGTCGGCCCGCGCGTGCTGGCCGCATAGAGAATGTCGCCCGCCTCCAACTGCAAGGCCATCGATGCGTAGGGTTCGAAAAGCTGCACGACATCCAGCTGCCCCTTGCACAGCGCTTCGAGGTTGGCGCCCATGGATTGATCGGGCGCCCGAGCGACCGCAGATGGATCGATCCCATGCTCCCGCAGGTCATTCTGAAGGCACATCCAAGGCGTGGGCACTTCGGACACCGCCGCGAATCTCAGCGACGTCAAATCTCGGAGCTCAAACTCGGAACGATGATGGCGGCCCACGAGAAAGAACGGGTCGCGCGCGACGACTTCGCAAAAGCAGACGAGTGGCGAGCTTGGCTGCAGGTCGTGGGCTTTCATGACCCGCATCGGCCCGCCCCAGGTGAGGTCGACGGTGTCATTGAGGAGCGCCGACGCGCCGTCACCCGGAACGGACGAGCCGACCAATTCGACCTCGACGTCCTCTTCGGCATAAAATCCGAGCGACTGTGCGGCGTAGAACGGCGCGTAAAATACGGCGCGAAAGTTTTCGGCGAGCTTGATTGGCATGAGAGGATTGCTTCGCGATTGCTGATAGCAGTGACAGAATAACAGCTGCTCGGACGTTGGACAGCCAGTCGCTCAATCGAGTGATCCGTTGAAGAATGGATATTCAAACGTGATGGTGGCCTGGCCGAAGCTCGACCCGACGGCGCGTCGCAAGATGAGCTTGACTGCGGCGGCGCGCGCGCGACGGCTCGAGCCGCGGCTCAACGCGTTTGTGACCTTCGAGGATGGCCTCCCGCCGGGGGACGGCAAGCTTGGCGGGCTGCCCTATGCCGCCAAGGACATATTTCGAACGGCGTCGCATCGGCCTACGGGAGGATTCGCGCTGCCGACGGACCTCGCCATCGAAGGCGAAACCGACCTTTTGGCACGGCTCGATGACGCGGGCGCGCGGCGCGTCGGATTCACCGGCTTACCCGAGCTTGCCTACGAGCCGTCAGGTTACAACCATGCGCGCGGGCGCGTGCGCAATCCGTGGAATCTCGACTTCGTGGCTGGCGGATCTTCGTCGGGCTCGGCGGCGGCCGTTGCGAGCGGCAGCGCCGTCATCGCACTTGGCTCGGACACGGCGGGCTCGCTGCGCATTCCCGCCCATTGCTGCGGCGTCAGCGCTTGGAAGCCGACCTATGGCATCGTTGCGTGCGCCGGCACGATGCCGCTCGCGCCGAGCCTCGACACGATCGGCTTGCTCGCGCGCAGCGCCTGCGACATGCGAGACGCCGTCCATATCCTTATCGGAGACCATCAGCCGCGGCCCGACGGGCCGATCGCGCGCGTGACGGCGATGACCGATTGCTTTGATGCGGCCGAACCCTCGGTTCGCCGCGCGTGCCTTCAAGGTGCTGATGCCATCGAAGCGACCGGTGTGCGTCTCGAACAGCGCACCGCGCTCGCAGAGATCAAGACTATCGGCGCCCATGCCCTCGTCGTTTTGCAAGCAGAAGCGGCGCGCGTTCATCGCGCGCGCATTGAAGATCCCGGTATCCCTGCGGTGCTGCGCAAGCGTCTCGCGAAAGGGCTTGCCATTGACGATGCGACGCTTGCCACAAGCCTCTCATTGCGCGAGACCCTTTCGCACGATTTCACCGCGCGTATCTTCGGCGCGTCAGATGCCATCATCCTGCCGGTCATGCCGATCCGCGTGCCACGCGCCGTCGAGACCGATCCAGCTTCGGACAAGTTCTCGGCTGCCACGCTTTACGCGCTCAGCCGCTTCACGCGATTCCTCAATCTGCTGGGCTTTCCGGCCGTCGCAATCCCCGTGGGTTTCGATGACCGAAAGCTTCCGGTTGCGCTTCAGGTCGTGGGCCGGCCACACAGCGATCGGGCATTGCTCGCGCTTGCGCAAGCGGTTCAGGATAGGACCGAGTGGCACGCACGCGTCCCAGCGGCGATCGCCGACGCCGTGACCGATGTGATGGAGCTTTGAGCGGAGGAGCATCGATGCCGCATCTGACCACCGATGATGATGTGAAACTCTATTACGAGGAGAGCGGATCGGGCATTCCCATCGTCTTCGTGCATGAATTTGCCGGCGACTATCGCTCCTGGGAATCGCAGGTTCGCCATTTCGTCCGCAGCTATCGGTGCATCACCTACAACGCGCGGGGCTATCCGCCTTCGGAGGTGCCGGCGGATGCGGAGCGTTATTCGCAGGATCGCGCGCGCGACGACATTCGTGCCGTGCTCGACGCGCTCAAGATCGACCAAGCGCATATCGTCGGGCTCTCCATGGGCGGCTTCGCGGCGCTGCATTTCGGCTTCACCTACCCGCAGCGCGCGCGTTCGCTGGTGGTGGCGGGATGCGGCTATGGGGCCGCGCCCAATCAGCGTCAGCAGTTCGCCGAGGAAGCGGAGGCGGCGGCACGAAAGTTCGAGGAGGGCATGGCGAAGGCAGCCGAGGCCTATGCGCTCGGACCAACGCGTGTGCAGTTCCAAAACAAGGACCCGCGCGGCTGGCGGGAATTCGTCGACCAGCTCGCCGAGCACTCGAGCGAGGGCTCAGCGCGCACCATGCGCGGCGTGCAGAAGCGGCGGCCGTCCCTGTTCGATCTCGTCGAAAAGATGAGGACAATCACGGCGCCGACCCTTGTCATGACCGGCGACGAGGATTGGCCATGCCTCGAACCCGCGCTGCTCATGAAGCGGACGATCCCGACGGCGGCGCTGGTGGTGATGTTCAATGCCGGCCACACCATCAATCTCGAAGAGCCGGCCGCGTTCAACCAGCACCTCGCCGATTTCTTCCGCGCGGTCGATGCCGGCGCCTGGCCCCAGCGCGACCCGCGGGCGATGAAGCAAGCAATATTGGGACGGTGAGAAGGACCAGAAGCCGAACCTCCGGTCAGGTTAATCGACCCGCGCGTCCGCGCTTCAAAGCTTCACCTGCTCGGCCGCGCTGCGGCCGAGATAGGCCTGGCGCACGCGGTCGTCGTTGCGCAATGTCGCACAGGGGCCGTGTGCGATGATCGATCCCGTCTGCAGCACGTAACCGCGGCTCGCCGTCTCGAGCGCATAGCGCGCGTTCTGCTCGACGAGGAGCACGCTTGTACCGGCAGCATTGATCGCCTTGATCGTGCGGAAGATGTCCTGAACCACCATCGGCGCAAGTCCGAGCGAGGGTTCGTCGAGGCAAATGAGGTGCGGTTCGGACATCATCGCCCGCCCGAGCGCGAGCATCTGTTGCTCGCCGCCGGAAAGCGTGCCGGCGTTCTGGCTCATGCGCTCGCGCAAGCGCGGAAACATGTCGAAGACCTTGTCCATGAGGCCTCGCACCTTCGCGATCTCTTTGCGGTACTTGAAAGCGCCGAGCTCGAGATTTTCGCGCACCGTGAGGAATGGAAAGACGCGCCGCCCCTCGGGAACGAGCGAGATGCCGAGCCTCGTGCGCTCATGCGACGGCAGGCGCGTGATGTCCTGCTCGCGGAAATGGATCGAGCCGGCGCGCGGCAGGAGTGCGCCGGCGACGGCGCGCAGCGTCGTCGACTTGCCGGCGCCGTTGGCGCCGATCAACGTGACGATCTCGCCCTGCGCGACATGAAAACTGATATCGCGGCAGGCTGAGACTTCGCCGTAGGCCAGTTCGAGTCCTTGGGCCCGGAGCAGCGCGCTCACGTCATGCTCCGAGATAGGCGGCAATCACCGCGGGATTCGCCTGCGCTTCGGCCGGGGAGCCCTCGAAAAGATACTGTCCATAGTCCATGACCAGCACGCGGTCCGCGACTTTCATCACCAGATCCATGTTGTGCTCGACGACGATGATCGTCATGCCGCGCTCGCGAAGAAGACGAATGCGCTCCAGCAACCGCTCCACTTCCGCCGCGTTGAGACCGGCAGCGGGCTCGTCGAGCATGAGCAGGCGGGGCGAGGTCGCGAGCGCGCGGGCAAGTTCGAGCATGCGCTGCTCACCATAGGCGAGCGAGGCGGCGAGGACGGACGCCCGCGCTTCCAGCCCGACGAAGCGCAGGAGATTGATTGCCTCCGCCCGGCAGCGGGCGTGGTCGCGCGCAAAGGCGGCCCCGTGGACGACGTATTGCCAGGCCGGAATATCGTGATGGACATGGAAGGCGGCGATGACATTGCCGAGAACCGACAGCTGCTTGAAAAGTCGTATCTTCTGGAACGTACGGGCAAGGCCGAGGCGTACGCGTTTGTGCGCCGGCACGCCGACGAGATCGACGCCGTCGAACACCATTCGGCCGGCATCCGGCTGATAGAGCCCGCTCATCAAGTTGAGCAGCGTCGATTTGCCCGCTCCGTTCGGGCCGATGATCGCAAAGACACTGCCATGCGGGATATTGAGCGAAATGTCGCGAACCGCCTGCACGCCGCCGAACCGCTTGTGTAGACCTTCGCTGCAAAAGAAAGCGGCGGCTGTGGCAGGACGTGCTTGCGCCGCCGCCGCAACCCGGTCCGGCGCGGTCATCGGCGCATTCCAGCGTCGCCGGCGGCTCGGAGCAGACCAAAGCGCGCGCGCAGGATCTGCACCGCTTGCACGAGACCGCCCGGCATGAACAGCACGACGAGGGTGAGCGCAGCACCGTAGAGGACGAGCCGCAGATCGCCGAATCCGCGCAAAAGTTCGGGCAAGACCGTGAGCAGGATCGCGCCCCAGACAGGACCTATCAACGTCCCCATGCCGCCGACGATCACCATGGCCAGAATGGTGAATGACTCCGTGATGATGAAGGCGTCCGGGACCAACGTACCGACGAAGCTCGCGTAGAAGGCGCCTGCCGCGCCCGCAATCGCCGAGCCGACGCCGAAAGCGAACACCTTCCAGGCGGTGCAGTTGATGCCGAACGAAGCCGCCGAAACCTCGTCCTCTCGGATGGCAGTGAGGGTTTCGCCGATCGGCGAGCGGACGAGCTGGTCGAGCAGGAGATAGAAAAGGAACGCGAACGCCGCCACCAGATAGAACATGTTCGCTGTGTTGCCAAACGAGATGACCGGCAGCCCCGGCAGCGCGATGTCCGGCGGCGGCTTGATCGCATAGATGCCGAGCGGACCTTGCGTCAGGCTGATCCAGTTCAACAGCACCTGATGCACGATGACGGCAAAGCCGAGCGAGGCGATCGCAAGGTAGTGGCCCCGCAGACGAACCGCGAAGATCGACAGGGCCATGCCGGCGGCGCCGGATAATACGACGGCGCAGACGAACGCCATCCAGAATGGCACGCCAAGCTTCATGATGAGCAGCGTGGAGGCATAGGCGCCGATGCCATAGAACGCCGAATGACCGAGGTTGAGTTGGCCGGCATAGCCGAGAATGAAATCAAGGCCGATGGCCAGCATGATGTTGATCGCGCAAACGATGAGATTGGTGCGCCAATAGGAATCCTGAAACACCAGCGGCAAGGTCGCGATGACAACGGCGGCGACGAGGAGCCACCAGCGCCGATTGCTGGATTGATCGGCAAGCGCGAGACCGCCCCCGCTAGACATTCTCTTCACGCTTCTCGGCAATCAGTCCGGTCGGCCGGAATGCGAGCATCAGCAGAAGGAGCGTGAACACGATGAGGTCGGTCAGGCCCGGATTGACCAGCTGGGTCGCGAAGCTTTCGACCAAGCCGACCGCAAGCCCGGCGATGATTGTTCCTTCGACGTTGCCGAATCCTCCGATAATGACAATGGCGAACGCCTTCACGATGACGCTCGTGCCGGCAAAGGGCGTGAGCACGAGGATGGGGCCAAGCATGGCGCCCCCCATGCCGGCGAGCGCCGAAGCGATCACGAAGGTGAGCATGATGAGCTGATTGGGATTGATACCCATGAGGCCCGCCGTCTCGCGGTCCTGTGCGACCGCGCGCAGCGCCTTTCCCATCATGGTGAATTTCATGAACGCGTAGAGCAGCGCGATGGTTACCGCTGATACGCCGATGATGATCAGATTCTGCCAGGTAATGAACGTGCCGCCCCCGAGTCGGATCACTTCATTGCTATAGGGACTATCGAAGGCATAGGGGATCGGCCCAAACCAGAGCAGCATCGCGTTCTGCAACAGGATCGACACGCCGATGGTCGCGATCAGCGGCAACAGTTCGCTGCCGCGTTCGCGCAACGGTGCGAAGATCGTCGCGTTGACGAGCCAACCGAGCGCCGCGCCGACCATAAGCGCGATGCCGATACTGACGAGATAATTGCCGCCGAAGAGGAAGGTGAAGAAGTAGGCCGCGAACGCGCCGATGGTCACGATGTCCGCGTGCGCAAAATTGATCTGTACGAGGACGCCGTAGATGAGGGTGAGCCCCAATGCCACGAGGACATAGAGGCTCCCGAAGACTATGCCATTGATTCCCTGCTGGAGAACGATGGTCAGCATGACCTCTCAGTTCCAGCCGAGCGCCTTCCATGACAAGTCCGGCAAGGTCTCCATGTAGTGGATGGTATCCATCTTGGTATTCTGGTTGGTCTTGTCGAATTCGACGCTTCCGGTCACGCCGGAAAAGTCCTTTGTGGTCGCCATGATGTCGCGGATCGATTGCGAGTCCTTGCCGCCGCGGCGAACGACGTCGGCGACGACCAGAATCTGATCGAAAGCGTGTGCATTGATGTGCGTCGGCTCTTGATTGTACTTGGCTTTGAACGAGCGAATGAAGTTCTGCACGACTTCGCGCTTGTCGGTCGGGTCGAATTGCACGATGCGCACGTAACCTAGCGCCGCCTTGCCTGCCTTCTGCTCGAAGCCGAACGGCAACCAGATCGTGCCGAGCTGGATCGATGGTCCCCCGCCACCCTTCGTGACGCTGGCCTGGGCGAGCGCTTGGGTGATGCGCAGACCTTGCCCCTCGAGCGTGTAGGTCGGGATCACATCGACTTTGCCGAGACCGGCGATGCGCGTCGCGATCGCGGTGAAGTCGTTCACGTCGCGGCCGAACCCGATATCGGCGAGAATTTGCCCGCCGAGCGATTTGAATGTATCGCCGAAGACCTTCGCGTTGCCGATTCCGGCATTGGTGTTTTCATAGAGCAGCACCGCCGTGCGCGCGTTGAGCCGCTTATAGGCGTTGGTGGCGATGTCCACGCCCTGCATCACCTCGTTGGGCATGATGCGAAACGTCCACGGGTTGCCGGGATCGGTGATCTTGATCGAGGAGGAGCCGGCGTTGAGCAACGGAACCTTCGCCTGCTCCATGAGCGGCATGATTGCGAGCGTGGCGTCCGAGCACTCCTCGCCGAGCACGATCTGCGGCTTGTATTGTTCGAGGAGCCGCTTGGCCGCCTGCGTTGCCGGGAGCGGGCTGCATGCCGAATCCTCGTATTGGACCTCGAACCGGTGGCCGTTCACTCCGTTTTTGTTGAGCTGCTCGATCGCAAGGTCGATCCCCTGCTTGTCCTGTACGCCGAAATAGGAACCCGGGCCGGACATGGCGAACAGCCCGCCGATCTTGATGACTTTGTCTTGCGCGTGAGCCGCTGTCGCGGCAGCGATCATGACAATGGTCGCAGCCACGCCGGTACGCATGATGGCAGAATGTTTTCGCATGGCCCTCTCCCTCGAGGTTATTCGTTCATTTAAGCCTGAAATCGGGACGCATGCCAATGTCTTATCGTCCCGCGCCGCTAAGCGACCAGATCGGTGAAGGTGCCGTCGATATCGATGGCGACGGCATCACATTCGACAACCTTTCGGCGCGCTCTCACCAGCTCGTAGCTCGGATGAGCGCAGCAAAATGCGGGGCAGTCTACGGCGCCAACCACGCGGCGAATTCAAGATTGTGCGGGATTGCCGCATTGCGTCGGCCATAGGCGGGCGGCAGAAAATCAGCGATAGTTCGGCAAAAGGCGAGCAGTTCAGGGAGAGCACTAAATGCGGACGTGGCTGATGGCTGCGGTGGCGAGTGTGTTATTGCCTGCGGCGGCGGCCGGGCAAGAGGCGGGCTATCCGACCAGGCCGGTGACGATCATCGTTCCGGCCGCTCCCGGCGGGGTGACCGATGCGCTCGCCCGCACGTTGGCGCAGCGCTTCACCGACGCCTGGGGCCAACAGGCGATCGTCGAAAACAAGCCGGGCGCCAACAACCAGATCGCGGCGGAATACGTCACCAAGGCCGCGCCCGATGGCTACACCTTGCTCATTGGGCCGGAGGTCACCTTCGTGGTCAATCCGAGCCTCTACCCAAAGCTGCCCTATGATCCGGTCAAGGGCTTCACGCCCATCTCGGGCCTCGTCACCATCAACCACGCGCTGATCGTCAATCCGGCGCTGCCGGTCCAGAACGTCAAGGAGCTGATCGCGCGCGCCAAGCAAAAGCCGGGCGAGCTCAATTACGGGACGTTCGGCATTGGATCGAGCGGTCATCTCAACATGGAGCTGTTCCAGGCGCTTTCCGGCGCGAAATTCCAGGCGGTGCACTATAAGGGCGCCACCCCGGCGCTCACTGACGTGATGGCCGGACACATCCAGCTGATGTTCATCAGCGTGGGCAGCGCGGTACCGCAGTGGAAGGCTGACAAGGTCAAGCTCCTCGCGGTCGGGGCCGCGAAGCGCATGGCCCTGTTGCCGGAAGTGCCTACCGTCGCTGAAAGCGGTCTGCCCGGCTACGAGGCGATCTCCTGGTTCGGGCTGTTCGGCCCGCCCGGAATGCCGGCGGATGTCGTCGGCAAGATCAACGCTGAAGTGCGCAAGATTTTCGCCGATCCCGAGATCAAGAAGAACTTCCTCGAGCGGCAGTATTTCGAATCGATCGCCGGCACGCCGGAGCAGCTCACCAAATACATCAAGGCCGACGAGCCGAAATGGCGCAAGGTGATCCACGACGCCAAAGTGAAGGGGGAGTAACCTTCTCAGCCGACCCTAAGCATGAAACGTGGATGGCCTCATGCTGAGGAGCATCGCAGCGTAACGCTGCGATGCGTCTCGAAGCATGGGCCGCCCTCATCCTTCGAGACACGTGCGCACACGTGCGGTGCGTGAAGCAGCAGTTATCGCGCGCGCTCCTCAGGATGAGGGCGGCTCAAATCCCCAGCAGCTTGCGCGCGTTGCCGCCGGCGATGGCAGCGATCGTTGCGGCATCGAAGCCGTCGGCCGAGGCGACGTGGCCGATCGGATCGTACTCGGCCATGTCGAAGGGATAGTCGGTTCCCATGATGATGTGGTCGGCGCCGTAGAGGCGCACCAACTCCGCGAGCTGATGCGGCGTGAACACCACCGTGTCGAAATAGATCTTCTTGAGATAGCTGGTCGGTGGCTGCGGCAGAGCGCCGTGCGCATCCGAGCGCGCGCCCCAGGCATGATCGATGCGGCCGCAATAGGCGGGCAGATAGCCGCCGCCGTGCACTGCTAGAATCTTCAGGTCGGGGTGGCGCTCGAGCACGCCGTCGAAGATCAGGTAATGCAGCGCGATGGTGGTTTCGAGCGGGTTGCCGATGACGTTATTGAAGTAGAAGCGCGTGAGTCGTTTCGCGTCGGTGAATCCGTTGGGGTGGATCACGATGAGCGCGCCGAGCGCCTCGGCCTTTTGCCAGAATGGCGCGTAGTCCGGCTCGGAGAGCTCGCGGCCCGCAACGTTGGTCAATACCTCAGCGCCCTTCATGCCGAGCGAGGTCATGCAGCGCTCGAGCTCGCGCGCGGCCTCTGCGCCATCGCTGAGCGGCACGGTGCCGAGCGTGACGAAGCGGTCCGCCTTGCGCGCCACATATTCCGCAAGCCCGTCGTTCACCATGCGCGCGGCTTTGACGGCGATGTCGAGCGGCAGCGTGTAGTAGCACTGGTTCGGCGGCGGCATGATGAGCTGCAAGTCGATGCCCATGGCGTCGAGATCGGCGAGGCGCTCGTCATAGCCGGTGATGCGCGAGCGAATGTCCTCCTCCTGCTTTTGGCTCAGCGCCTTGGTCGTCGCATCGGCAAAATGCGCCAGTGGAATCGTGGACATGTCGAGATGCGGCTTGACCAACGCGGCAGCCTGCGGGATGGCGACGTGCGAATGGATGTCGACAGTCGTGCTCTTCGGCCGCACTTCGCGTCCCGGCTTGCCGTGCTTGCGCGCCGCGGTCGCCGCGTACTTGTTCCATTGTGCCGCCATTGATGTCTTGTCCTTTCGCTCGCGATGTCCTCGTCTTCGGCCGCCATCACTTTGCGAGTTGGCGTTCTTTGTTCTGTTTTGATGGGCGGTCGTGCGACCGAGTTCGCCGCAGGTGCTGACGTCACTTCGCAGGAACAGGCATCAGAACACGCCGAGATGCTGGGAGACAATGGCGTCGTCGAGTTTGATCTGATCGGCGGTTCCGCGAAACACCACCTGGCCGGTGTTGATGATGACGATGTCGTCGGCGAGATCGAGGGTGAGCTTGATGTTCTGCTCGACGAGCACGATCGACTGCCCCTCCGCCTTGAGTTGCGCAATCGTGCGGCCGACCTCGGCGACGAGCTGCGGCGCGAGTCCCTCGGAGGGCTCGTCCATTAGCAGCACGCGCGGATTGCCCATCAGCGCGCGGCCGATTGCCAGCATCTGCTGCTCGCCGCCGGAGAGCGAGCCGGCGAGCTGGGCCTGGCGCTCGGCGAGGCGCGGGAACAGCTGGAACACGCGATCGATCGACCAGCCGGAACCGCCGTCTTTGCGCGGCTGCGCCGCGACCATCAGGTTTTCGCGCACGGTGAGCGTCCGAAACATGCGGCGTCCCTGCGGGACGAGGCAGATGCCTTTGCGCGCGATCGCGTCGGGAGCGAGCCCAGCGACATTCTCCCCGTACAGGCTGATCGAGCCCCGTCGCGGCTTGAGGAAGCCCATGATCGCCGCCATGCAGGTCGTCTTTCCGGCGCCGTTGCGTCCGAGCAGGCCGAGCAGGCGCCCTCCCTGCAGCGCGAACGACACCGCGTGTAGCACGTGGCTGTCGCCGTAATAGGCGTCGACGGCGGAAACGGCGAGCGCCTCAGTCGCCAAGATACACCTCCCTGGTGCGCGGATCGGCGACCACCTCGGCGCGCGTGCCCTCGACGATGACCTCGCCGTAGTGCAGCACGGTGATGCGCTCGGCAAAAGCGAGCGCCGTGTCCATATCGTGTTCGATCATCACGATGGTCACGTCGCGCGGGATGGCATCGAGCAAGGCGCGCACGGTCTGCCGCTCGGCCTGGGACAGGCCGGCAAGCGGCTCATCGAGCAGCAGGAGCTTGGGCTTCTGCGCCAGCGCCATCGCCAGCTCGAGGCGGCGACGCTCGCCGTAGGAGGTCTCGACCACGACGCGCTCGGCCGCCTCGCCGAGTCCGACGCGTGCCAGCGAGGCGTGCGCGTTCGCGTAGAGATCGCGGTTCGCGGTCAGGATCGACAAGGGGTTCCAGCGCCGCCGGTCGAGCCCGAGCAGCGACAGCACGACGTTGTGCACGAGCCGCTCGCGCGGAAACAAAGTCAGAATCTGATAGGTGCGGGCAAGCCCGAGATGCACGCGGTGCTGCGTGGGCATGCCCATGAGCTCCTGCCCGAACAGGCGCACCGACCCGGCATCGGCGGTGAGGTCGCCGGTGATCAGGTTGAACAGCGTGGTCTTGCCAGCGCCGTTCGGGCCGATGATCAGCCGTCGCTCGCCCGGCATGACCGAGAGCGAGACGTCTTTTGTCGCCGGCAGGCCGCCGAACCGCTTGCTCAGATGCGCGACCTCGAGCGCGGCGGTCGTCATTGCGCCGGCTCCGACGCGGGAGTCGCTTTCCCGCTCTTGCGGCGGTTTTGCCATCGCCGCCACGCCTGCGTGCAACCGGGGACGAGTCCGTAGGGCATGAACATGATCACCACGACGAAGATGACGCCGAGCAGCGTGTTCCAGCGTTCGACATAGGTCGAGATCACGTTCTTGACGAGGGTGATGATGGCGGCGCCGACGATCGGGCCGGCGAGCGTGCTGGCCCCGCCGAGGATCGCCATCAGCAGGATTTCGGCGGATTGCTGCAGCGAGATCGCATGCGGGCTCAGAAACAGATTGTAGTAGACATAGAGGACGCTTGCGACCGAGGCCCAGAAACCGGCCATGACGAACGTGATCCAGCGGATGAGCCAGACATTGTGACCCAGCATGCGCATGCGCCGCGGCTGGTCGCGCGCGCCCTTCAAGCTCGCGCCGAACGGAGAGCGCGAAAATCGCCAGATGAAGAACAGCGCAATGACGAAGACCACCAGCGTGAAATAATAAAAGCTCGGCGCATCACGGATATCGAAGCCGAACGGCATCGGCCGCGCCGGATGGCGGATGCCGTTGTCGCCGCCGGTGAGATCGTTGGCGCGGTAGGCGATGCCCCAGACGATCTGCCCGAGCGCGAGCGTGATCATGATGAAGCCCAGTCCGGGTGCGCGCAGCGACAGCAGGCCGAAGAACGCCGCCGCCGCGGTCGACAGCGCGACCGCGAAGATTGCCGCGGTGAGCTGGTCGTAGCCGGCGATGGTGGCGAGGATGCAGGCATAGCCGGCGATGCCGAGATAGCCGGCATGGCCGAGTGAGACCATTCCGCCATAGCCGAGCATCATGTTGATGGAGAGCGCGAACAGCGCGTAGATAAGCACTTGGCTCGCCATGTTGACGTAGAACTCGTTGCCGATGATCCACGGGACCGCGAGCAGGAGCACGGCGCAGAGGGCGAGCGCCAGGATGCCGCCGCGCGTCATATCTGCACCCGCCCGAATAGGCCCTGCGGCAGGAACACCAGCACCAGCACCATCGGCAGGAAGAGAACGAAATAGGCGAGATCGGGCACCAGCGCGATCCCGAAATTATAGATGAAGCCGACGATGAAGCTGCCGACGAAGGCGCCGAGCAGGCTTCCCGCGCCGCCCAAAATGACCACGATCAGCGCGAGCGGCAGCATGTCGGTGTCGAGGCCGGGATAGGCATTGAGGATCGGGCCGCCCAGCACGCCGCCCACGCCGGCGAGCGTCGCACCGAGCAGGAAGACAGTGGTAAACAGCCGCGACACCGGGATGCCGACGCCGCGCGCCATCTCCATGTCGTCGACGCCGGCGCGGATCATGGCGCCCATCAAGAGGTAGAGCGCCAACGCGGCAACAAGCGCGATCGCCAGCACCACGAGTCGATAGGTCGGAAACGCGAACCCGCCAACGCGCAGCGGCGGGCGAAGCGCCTGTGGTGCGGACAGGGGCATGGGATCCCCGGTCCACACCAACAGACAGATATCGGCGATGATGAAGGCGACGCCGAGCGTGACCAGCACCTGGCCCTGCTCGTTGCCGGCGAGCCGGCGAAGCACCAACCGCTCCATCACGATGCCGATGAGACCGACACCGAGCCCGCCGATGAGCGCCGCCAGCCAGAAATCAAGCTTGAGCTGCAGCAGCGTGAAGCCGAAATAGGCGCCGAGCATGAAGAAGGCGCCATGCGCCAGATTGGGGATGCGCATCAGTCCGAAGATCAGCGAGAAGCCCGACGACAACAGGAACAAAAGGCCGCCGAAGGCCACGCTGTTCAGCGTCTGGATGATCCAGAACTGCCACTGCATCTTTCGGCTTCTGCTAGGTGAGGCATCCCCGGCTCACCATGCTGTCATTGCCGGGCTTGACACCGCAAGTCGGGCTTGCCCGACTTGCGCTGCTTAAAAGTCCGGAAGTCGGGCAAGCCCGAGTTCCGGCGCAATCCATCCTTCTTCGAAAAGATGGACCCCCGGGTCAAGCCCGGGGGTGACGGGTATGGCGCGGACCAATCGAGAGCTACTGCTCGAGGTTCTTCGCCGGCGGGTAGTCGCGCGAATAGACCGGGTTCTTCAGGAACTCGTCCTGTTTATAGGTCCAGAACTGGCTCACATCGGGATAGGTCTTGATCACCGCGTTGACATAGCGCCCGTCCTTCTTCTCGACCTTGCGGATATAGATGTTGCCGACGACGTTGCCGAACTCGTCGAACCGCACCGGGCCGCGCAAGGTGTTCGGCACTTTCGCCTCTCGCAGTGCCTTCATGAACGCTTCTTTGTCTTCGGCCTTGCCGTTGATCGTCTTGAGCGCGTGCTCGAGCACCTCGCCGCAGAGATAGGTCTCCGCGGCATAGACGCCCGGGTCGACTTTGTAGTCGCGGCGGATCGCTTCGACGAACTTCTTGTTGACCGGGAAATCGAGCTCGGCCGAATACCAGTTGCCGGTGATGGCGCCGAGCGCATCGTCGCCCATCTGCTGCAGCAGCGATTCGTCGACCGGCGTAAATCCGCCGAGGATTTGCACCCTGTTGCCGTACTCGCGCAGCTGGCGAATGAACTTGAAGCCGTTCGAGCCCGCATGCCCGGTATAAACGGCGTCGAGATTGGGCTTGAGTTGCGAGATGTAGGTACCGTAGTCCGGCGCGTTGAGCGGCGTCCAAAGTTTCTGCACGACCTTGCCGCCGTTGTCCTCGAATGCGCGCTGGAAGCCGGCGACGTTTTCGTGGCCGAAGGCGAAATCGTCGGCGATCACCGCGACGCGCTTGTACTTGAGCTCCTTGGCGGCGTAATCGCCGAGCGGATGGCTCGGCTGCGCCGAGGTGCAGCTCGGCCGCACGAACCAGGGGTTGGGCTTGCGCTGGGTCATGTCCTCCGCGCCGGCCACCGAGAGAATGGGCGTGCGCGAGGAGCGGATATAGTCGTCGATGGCCAATGCCTCGAAGGCAGCGAGCGGGCCGATCAGCACCGCGACGTTGAGGCGCTCGACCAGCTCCTGTGTCTTGGTGCGCGCCTGCGCGGGATTACCGGCGGTGTCGGCGGTGTGCAGCTCGACCGGCCGGCCCGCGAGCGTGTTGTTGCGTTCTTTGAAGAAGACGATGAGCCCCTGTTCCATCTGCAGCCCGCCGGAGGCGAGCGGACCGGTCTTGATGGTCAGGAAGCCGACACGAAGCGGCGCGGCCTGCGCCGGCGCGGCGGGGACTTTGAGCACTTGCGTCGCCACGCCGGCGGCGAGCGCTCCCTTGATCATGGTGCGGCGATTGACGGTCATGGCGTTTCTCCCTTTGCCTTTCTCTCTCAAAGCCCAAATCGCTGTTACCGCGGGTGCGGAGCTTGCATTTGTGGCATGGCGTGTTTCCGATAGGCCGACCTGCTCTCTACAATACCGGGACCAATCTTGTCCCGCCGTTCGCGCCTCCTCCCTGGCTCGGGGGCGATTAATTTCCTGTAAGGATTGCAAGCTCTTCGCGGGCGATCAGATGCCGAGATAGCGCGATTTGATCTCGTCGTTGGCTCGCAGTTCTTCCGGACGTGCGGAATAGACGACTTGGCCCTTGCTCATCACGTGCACGTAGTCGACCAGCTCGAGCGCCAGCGCGGCGTTTTGCTCGACGAGCAGAATGGAATGACCTTGCTCCTTCAATTGTGCGATCGCCTTCCAAAGGCCCTGGATGATGATGGGCGCGAGACCCTCGGAAGGCTCGTCCATGATCAAGCAGTCCGGGTTGGTCATGAGCCCGCGGCCGATGGCGAGCATCTGCTGCTCACCGCCCGATAGCGTCTTGGCGCGCTGGCTGCGCCTTTCGCGCAGGCGCGGAAACAGCGTATAGACGCGTTCCATGTTCCAGCCGCGGCGGTCGACGCTGCGCTCGGCGACCATGAGATTTTCCTCGACGCTGAGGGTGGGAAAGACGCGCCGCCCCTGAGGCACCAGCCCCATGCCGCTGCGCACCGTCTCGAACGAGGAAATCGCGGTGATGTCCACACCCTTGAAAAGGATCTTTCCTCGCCGCGGACGATTGAAGCCGACGATCGAGTTCACCAGCGTGGTCTTGCCTACGCCGTTGCGCCCGAGCAATCCCAAAATCTGTCCTTCCTCGAGCCGCAGCGACAGCCCCTGCAGGACATAAGCGTCCCCGTAATAAGTGTGGATGTCCTCAACTTCCAGGATCGCCATGGATCAGCCGGTTCCGAGATAGACTTGCTGCACCCTTTCGCTGCGGCGGATTTGCTCCGCCGGTCCCGCTTCCAACACCTCGCCGAAATGGAGCACGGAAATATGCTCGGCGACGTCGAACACCACGTCCATGTCGTGCTCGATGAGGAGGATCGCGAGGCGGCGATCGAGCTGCGCGAGAAACCGGATCATCTCCGAGGATTCGCCTGACGAGAGCCCGGCGGCCGGCTCGTCCAAGAGCAGAATCCTCGGATCGCTGGCGAGACCGAGGATGATCTCGAGCTGCCGCTGCTCGCCGTGGGATAGGTAGCGGACCTCGGTATCTTTGCGGTCCAGGAAGCGGGCGCGTTCCAGAAGGCGGTGCGCCTTGTCGTAGACGTCGCGATAGGAGGACAGAAACCGCCACATCACGAATTTCGACGGCCGCAGCCCCTGGATCGCCAACAGCACGTTGTCGAGAACCGTAAGCTTCGGGAACAGGCTGGTGATCTGGAAGGTTCGCGCCATTCCGAGCGCCGTGCGCCGATGGCTTGGCCACTTGGTCACGTCCCGACCGAACAACACGACTTGTCCGGAGCTGGCCGGCAGAATTCCGGTGATCAAGTTGAACAGCGTGGTCTTGCCGGCGCCGTTCGGCCCGATGATCGCCTTGCGCTCGCCGGGCATGACCGTGAGCGTGACGCCGCGCACGGCGCGCAGGCCGCCGAAACTTTTCGACAGGGTCCGCAGCTCGAGGGCGGGCACGCCGCCGTCCGCGCTCACATCGCTCCCCTCACCAATCGCAACTGAAGAGGCCGGGGCTCCGCGACCGCGCCCCGGCCAATGGGCGCGCTAATTGCAGAATTTGCAGGGCGGGAAGTCGCGGCTGTAGACCGGGGTCTTGAGGAACTCCTCCTTGTTGAACTGCCCGAATTGGTTGACGTTCGGATAGGTCTTGACGACGGTGTTCCAGAGCTCTTCCTTGTCGTAGCCGAACATCTTCTTCTTCTCGACCTTCTTGATGTAGATGTTCTGCACCGGGTTGCGCATCTCGTCGATGGTGACGGGACCGCGGATCGTGTCCAACTTCACCGCGGCCAGCTGTTTCACGAATTCCTCCAAGCCCGGGAAGTTACCCTTGTTGTTCTTGATGACCTCATGGATCATCTGCGCCGTCGTGTAGTTGGTCTCGGAATAGTACGAAGGCACCTTGCCGTACTTCGCGCGATATTTCTTCACGAAGGCTTCGTTTTTCGGGTTTACCAGTGCGGCGCTGTATTGCAGCGCGGAGACGTGGCCGATCACTTCATCGCCCATCGACGGCAGCACGAACTCGTCGTAGCTCGTCCCGCCGCCGATCACCGGCTTCTTGTTGCCCGATGCCGCGAGCTGCTTGGGGAATTGCAGCGACATGGGTCCGACCATGAGCGTGAAGATCGCGTCGGCGTCCTGCCTGATGGTGGGAATGTAGGGGCCGAAGTCCTTGGTGCCGAGCGGCGGCCAAATCTTCTGCACGATCTGTCCGCCGCAGGCCTCGAATGCGCGTTGGAAACCGCCGACCACTTCGTAGCCGAACGCATAGTCGGCGCCGATCGCGGCAATCTTCTTGTATCCCTGGTCACAGGCCCACTGGCCGAACGGATGGCTCGGTTGCGAGCTGCTCCAGCCGGTGCGGACCATGTACGGATATTTGGGGAGATCGCGCTGGGTCAGGTCGTCGGCCGCCGAAACGGGCACGACGTACACCGTTTTGTCGGCGGTGCTCACCGGCGCCAGCGCGTAGCCGCTCGAGGCGAGCAGGCCGCCGACGAGCATGTGCACCTTGTCCTGCAAGATGAGCTTCTTGGCCCTGGTGACGGCGGTGTCCGGCTTGCCCTGTTCGTCCTCGACGATGAACTTCACTTTTGCTCCACCGAAGTCGCTGTTGACGTCGTCGAGATAGAGCTGGAAGCCGTCGACCATGTCCTTGCCGGTCACAGGTGCCATCTTTTTCAGGTCTTCTCGAGTCGCCATAAGCGCCCGCCGCTGGCGAATTCGCTCCGGGATCCCCATCAGCCCGGTCGGCAGATAGAGGATCGTGAGCACGTAGACGGCGCCCAGCACATACTGCCACCAGGGAACCAGCGTGCTGAGGTATTCGCGCAGGCCGAACACGATGAACGCGCCGATGACACCGCCGACCAGCGTACCCGCGCCGCCGAGCACCGCCATCAACAGCGCGTCCACCGAAGTGGTCAACACCACGTTCTCGGGGCTGACGATGCCTGCGGTATGGGCCCACAGCACGCCCGAGAGCCCGCCGAATCCGCCGGCGATAATGAACGCGATGTATTTGTGCAGCCAGGTGTTATAGCCGAGAATTTTCATGCGCAGCTCGCGCTCGCGGATCCCCGTCAGGCTTCGTCCGAACGGCGATTGGACTAGCGTATACATTAACAGCAGCGAAACGGCGAAAAAACCGCACACCACATAGAAGAAGGTTACTTCATCTGCGAGATCGATGCCGAATCTCGGCCGCGCTCGCAAATTGATGCCATTGTCGCCGCCGGTAAGCGAGTTCCACCGATAGGCCAGCCCCCAAACGCATTGGCCGAGCGCGAGCGTGATCATCAGGAAATAGACTCCGGTCGCGCGAATGGCGAGCAGGCCGAACACGGCTGCCAATGCTGCTGCGAGAAGAATTCCGAGCACGACGACCAACCAAAAATCGTATCCCAGGCCGAATTGGTACTTGGTCGCGAGAATCGCCGTCAGATACGCACCGACGCCGAGATAGGCCGCCTGCCCGAGGGAGGGCAGGCCGGTATAGCCGAGGAGGAGGTCGACGCTCATCACCAGAATCGAGAAAGCCAAAGCCCGCGTGGCCAGCAGGATCACGAACGAATTGCTGTTTGGAACGATGATGGCGAGCGCCGCCAGGGCCACGACGACGCTCAAGATCTTTATTTTCTGGCTCTTCATCCGTCGGTGCTCATTCCCGTCCGAACAGTCCGGTCGGCTTCACCGCCAGAATCAACGCCATCGGCGCGTAGAGTGTGAAATAGGAAACCTCGGGGAACAGCGCCTTTCCGAAATTGTCGGCCAAGCCGACGAGCAGTGCTCCGATGGCGGCGCCGCCGAGGCTTCCCATCCCGCCGATAATGACCACCGCAAACGCGATCGGCAGCATCTCGAAGTCCAGGCCCGGGTAGATGCCGAGGAAGGCGCCGCCGATGACGCCGCCCAGTGCGGCGAGGAACGCGCCCAGCGCGAAGATGAACATGGAAATGCGCGAGGTATCGATGCCGACGCCGCGCGCCATTTGCGCGTCATCGACGGTGGCGCGAACCGCGGCTCCCATCCGCGTCTTTTCCATCACCAGCCAAAGGGCGATGCCGATCGCCGCTGCCATGCCGATCATGAAGATGCGGTAGAGCGGCAGATACAGTCCGCCGACCACGACGCTTTTTGTCAGAGCATCGGGCGGATTGATATCGAAGTTGTTGCCGGTCCAGATATCCAGGGCCGCTTGCTGGAACAGGAAAGCAAAGCCGACTGTCAGCAGCACCTGCCGCAACGGATCGAATCCCAGCGGGCGCAGGAAAATCCGTTCCATCAGCAGGCCCACCACGGCGATCGAGAGGGCTGCAACTGGCAGCGCCAGCGCCCAGGAGCCCGTCGTCCAGATCACCGACAGTGCGACATACCCGCCCAAAAGGAAGTAGGAGCCATGCGCGAGATTGACGATCCGCATCACGCCGAAAATCAGCGAGAGGCCACTGCCCACCAGAAACAACAGCGCCGCGTATGAAATTCCGTTGAAGGCCTGGATCAGCCAGAATTGCGTATTCATCCCTCCCCAGACCCTCTGTGATCGCAATGTTGCATGAGCTTACCTTACGGCAGGTCCCTCCGACACCTCGCCAGATGGCCGCAGGACCGGCGCCAGCCGCCCGGCAGGGTCGGTACTGCTTAGCACGGGCGAGCCTTTGGCCTACTTGCGAGGACTTCCGCGTTTCTGCGGTGGCGCTTTTTTGGGCGGAATGATCGGCAACAGGAGATAGGGCCGCCGTCCGGCGCCGAAGTGCAGACTGGTGACGCCGCCGAAGACGTCCGCGGGACGGTCGTGCGGATCATCGTGCAGGAACGGCCCGCAACCCGTGAGCTCGTTCTTGAAGTTCGACAGCTTGCCGCCGCTCGGCCCGGCATAGACATAATCCTTCCCGCGGATGGACAGGCCGATACGGTGGCCGGGCGGTACAACGATCGAAGTCGGCCAGATCTCGATGTCGAGCTCGAGCACTTCGCCTTTCCTCAGGGGCTCGATCTTGTCGTGGCTGTGGTAGGGCCGGTAGGGCTTGGAAAGCGTCTTGTCGAGCCTGCGGTGGGAGGCGCGCAGCCAGCCCTGGCCGACCGGTGTATGCGGATCGATCGCGCCCTGGAACACCACCTCCTTGAGATCGCCGGTAAAGACGCGCAACACCACGAACAGATCGGCGTCTTTGGTCGATGACGAGACGAAGAGCTTGACCGCCGAAGGCCCGGTGATCTCGGTTTCCTGCGCCAGCGGCTCGGTCAGAAAGGTGACGCCGTCGCCCAAAGCCTCGAAGCGGACAACGCCCTTGCTCCGCGCGGGCTTGTGCGCGAGGGCGCCGCTGGCCGCGTCGAGAAAGAACTTCGTCCATTTCGTGCGCTTGAGCGGCCATTCGTTCTCGGCGCGCTCGACGAACTTGTCGACGTGACGCACCTGCAACAGCACGCGCGGATGCCGGTCGAAGCCGTTGTGCTTGCCGTGCAGAAAATAGTCGAAGAAGCGCAGCTGCTGCTTGCGTCCGTAATCCGTGTAGAAATGGGTCCAGTGCTCGATGCCGTGCACCTCGAGCCATTTGTCCTTCGCGGCCGCACGGACGAAGCCTTCGAAATTGCCACGCGGATGCAAGGGCTGACCGCCCCAATTGGCTGCCGAAAGAAACGGCGTCTTCACTTTGGACCAGACCGGGGAGCGCGCGCGGTGGTACTCGTCATCGAGCGCGTGGGCGCGGATGTCGTCGCCCAGCGCGCTCCGGTTTCGCCTGAGCTCTTGCTCGGACAAGGTCAGCGGGCCGCAGACCAGTTCGCCGTGCACGCGCGAACGCTTTCCGCGCTCACCCGCGCCGTATTGCACGGTCTTCACCTGCAGGTCGTACCAGTTTTCCCAGAACGTGCAGACGATGCCGCCGTGATGGGTCATATCGCGGTACCAGTCGGCGGCCCCTTCCCAGATGCACATCGCGGCCAGGTGCGGCGGCTGCAGCGTCGCCACCTGCCACTGGTTGATGCCGTAATAGGAAATGCCGTTGAGCCCGACTCTCCCGCTCGACCAGGGCTGCATGCCGGCCCATTCGATGCAGTCGTAAAAATCCTTGGTTTCGCGCGGCGAGAAATGATCGATGAAGCCGGGCGAGCACCCGCAGCCGCGCGAGTCGACGCGCACGCAGGCATAATCGTGCGGCACCCATTTCTCGGGATCGACCACTTCCCAGCTCTGGTAGAGGTTGCTCGAGCCGGCGGTGACGTCGGGATGCTGTTCGGCCATGCGCTGCCAGGCGCTCGGATAGCCATCCTGGAACGCGAGGCCCTTGGCATAGGGGCCGTAGCTCAGGATCACCGGATAGCGGCCGTCCTTCAGCGGGCGAAAGACGTCGGCGCGCAGCATCAGACCGTCGTCCATCTTGATCGGGACGT
>WNFU01001019.1_pt1 | contig 39300 bp, 42 predicted proteins | sample 5400121 | NCBI WGS metagenome assembly WNFU01 (sample SAMN13153360, study PRJNA577476) | soil metagenome | isolation source: 100 cm soil or saprolite under grassland replicate 1 | place: USA:California | collected 2016-06-15
CTCGCTCACCGACCACCTCCAGCTCGAGCGCCACGGGATCGCCGACAGCATGGCGACGGAGGACCTGCGAAACGGCGTGCAGGCGTTCTTCGCCGGCGAGGAGCCGGAGTTCGAGGGGCGCTGACTACCCCTCCGGCAGGGCGCGGCCGACGCTCTCGGCGACGCAGGCGGGCTTTTCCGAGCCCTCGACCTCGACCGTGAACCTGGTCACCACCTGATACCAGCCGTTGCCCGCCTCCTCGACCGAGATCACCTCGCCCCTGGCGCGAGCCCGCGAGCCCGACGGCACCGGCGCCGGGAAGCGCACCTTGTTCCAGCCGTAGTTGACCCCGAGGGCGAACCCGGTGACCGCGATCAGGTCGCGGCGGAAGCCGTCGATCAGCGACAGCGTCAGGTTGCCGTGCGCGACCGTGGTGCCGAACGGGCTCTCCTTCGCGGCGCGCTCGACGTCGACGTGGATCCACTGGTCGTCGCCCGACAGCTCGGCGAACTGGTCGATCATCTCCTGGGTGACCTCGCGCCACTCGCCGGGGCCGACCTCCTCGCCGATCAGTGAGCGCAACCCCTCGATCCCCTCGACTTCGGCGAGTGCCATCGTCCGCAGCGTACCCGGATGGCCGCAAGGGGCGGCTCCGCGCAACCGCCAGCTCGCCTCACTCCACCAGCCGCACCTCGAGCGTCGGTGCCGTGAGCTCGCCGGCGCCGTCGAGCAGGCCCATGATCTTGGCGACGTAGGCCTGGGTCTCGGGAAAGGGCGGCACGCAGTCGCACGCCGCGACCGCCCCGGGACCGGCGTTGTAGGCGGCGAGGGCGAGCGGGGCCGAGCCGAACTGCTCCAGCAGGTCGGACATCAGGTGGGCCTGGGCGTCGATCGCCTGCTCGGCGTCGAAGGGGTCGTCGAGGCCGTACGAGGCAGCCGTCCCGGGCATGAACTGGGCGATCCCCTGGGCTCCGGCGGGCGAGACGGCGTACTCGCGCGTGTGCTCATCGAGCCACGCAAACTCGCGCTCAAGCCAGCGGCGAAGCCCATCCTGGCAGCGCCGATGCTCCTCGCTCGAGAGCTCGAAGACCGCATCGCCGTTACCGCACGCGCCCCGCGGGCGTCGGGAACGCGTGTCGCCAGAGCCGTCATCAACCCCTAATACGAGCGAGGCGAAAAAGTCCCGCACCCCGCGGCGCCCGGCGGGCGCATTCCTCGGGGCCCACTCGAAGCTCTGGCGGGCGCTCTCGCTCGCCGCCACAGCCCCTCCGGCACCCTGCGGCCCTCGTTCTGAGCGAATTCCTAGCCGCGCTTGGTCTGCCTTGACCAACCACGGTGCCCAGCGTATGCGCCCTCTGCCCATCCGCGCAGGTGCCAATCCGTCCGCGCGGCTCCGCTCGCCCTCCGGACTCGCTGCGCCGGGCGGAGGCGAACCCAACTACGCTGATTGATGAGACCCTAGGAATCCAACGAAAACGGGTCTCCGGGAAAGCTGGTCCAGCTCACCGCTCCTATCGGAGGGGAGCGGTGTTGCGGCCAGGGGATAGCCGTGTTTGTGCTCAGGGGAATTGTCTTTTGTTTCTTGGCGGTGGCCGTCACCGGCACACCGTCACTGGCCACCGCCCATCGATCTGCTGGCAAGCTCGATCCGGCCTTCTCGAAGGACGGTAAGCTGACGACGTCATTCCCGGAGCCTGTCGCTTTGGCCGAGGATCTGGCTCTCCAGGACGACGGGAAGATCATCGTCGCCGGTAGTGCAGGCGATTCTGTCGGGACTCCCTACCTTCGCCCGTCCTCATTCGCCATGGTCCGCTATCGGAAGAACGGGCGGATCGACCGCTCATTCGGGGAGCGAGGCAGGATGCTCGCGTCGTTCGGTGGTGGAGCCTATGGCAATGCCGTGGCGACTCAGCCGGACGGCAAGCTGATCGTCACGGGTTGGGTCTTGAACGGGAGCCCAGCGTCAAGCGACACCAATCAGATCAATTTCGCACTCGCCCGTTTCGACCGCGAGGGACGACTCGACACGACCTTCGGCGACAACGGTTTGGTCAGCTACGACATCGCGCAGCAGGTCGGCCTCGCGCCCGACCTCGACCAGGGCCGGGATGTTGCCGTGCAGGCCGACGGCAAGATCGTCGTCGCAGCCGACGCGGCAGACCGTGGCGGGTTCGCGCTGCGGTTTCAGCCTGATGGCTCTCCCGATCCAACATTTTCTAACGACGGGATAGTCGAAGGACCGGCTTCCTCATACCGGTCGATCGCTGTTCAAGCCGATGGCGCGCTCTTATTGGCTGGCCGATACAGCAACCTGCCAAACGCCGATCTCGCCTTGGCTCGGCTTGATTCCAACGGTGAGCTGGACAGCTCGTTTGCCGGAAACGGACTAGTGACGACCGATGTCGCTGGCGCGGTACAGGAGGTCGCCGAGCAGGTGGCGATCGCCAGCGACGGAAGAATCCTCCTGCTCGGCACATCGTGTCAGTTTGGGGGCTGTGCAGTAGATCTGGTCCGCTACACCATCGACGGGGCTCTTGACCCGAGCCTCTCGAATGGCGGCCTTCTGTCACTGCCCGGTGACGCTGATCACCCAAGCGTGATGACCTTGAACGGAGCCCAACCGATCGTCGCCTCTGAGAGCAACGGTGTTGTTCTGAGGCGCTTCAAACAAGATGGAACGCTGGATCGATCGTTCTCCAGGGATGGGAAGGCTGTGAGTAAATTTGGCTTGGCGGTCTCTCCGGCGGGACTCGCGGTGACGAGCAAGGGCCGGCTGGTGATGGCTGGAACGTTCTCAACCGATCGGCCGCGCGGATTCGCGCTGGCACGCTACCTACTCCGGTAAAGAGATCTCGCGCAGCGCTACGCGCGCATAGCCCCAAGCTGGTTCAAGAATTAGGGGCAGCTCCCCGGACGGTCATCCACCGCATCGGCAAGGTCGAACCACGCCTGGCGATTCCAGAATGAGCGGCCATCCTGGGAGTCTCGCCGGACGGCCTCGTCGGGGCTACGCCCCTCCTCGACCGTCCGGATCTCTCCCTAGGGCAGTGTCAACGCCGGAGCGGGGAGCAGGTCACCGACCTGGCTCATTCCCTTCCTCAGTGCTGTTGATCCTTGATCGTGTCGAGGGCCTGGCCCGCGGACTGGTCCTCGTAGGCAGTCTCGGTGGCCTGAAGCTGTGCCTCTCCCAGGGCGCTCGAGCGGTCGTCGAGCAGTCTGCTCGATGCGGACCTGCTCGGCCTCGAACGCCTGCGTAAAGGCGGCGTCCTGGCTTGAATCCAAGCCGGAAACCGTCCACCGAAACGGGGCAGGTCCAGCCGGTTGCATCTCCCCGGCTCGATGGTTCAAGCGATGGGATGCAGGAAGGGCACGCAACCACCCGCCGATGGCTGAGGGGAACGCTGGTAGTCGGCGGGCTGGTGTCTGGTCAGCCCTAGTGTGAGCGGTGTGCCTTCCAGGCTGCCGGTCCGAAGGTGGAGCAGTCCGCTGGTCCGCCTGGCACCGGATTAGCGATGTCCGAGTCGTACACAAAAGAGCCTCGCGCTCGCGTCTTTCCAACGAGATGACCAACTACTTTGTAGAACGTTTCGTCTCCATTTGGAGCAATTGAGTAAATCTCGGTACGAAACGTATTACGGCTCTTGAAGGGGACCCGAAACGGGCCGAGGGTCTGACGGTTAGATTCGAGGCTGTCGCCGCAAAACAGCTCCAGGTCCCGCACCTCGAACACTGCTCGCTTGGCCGTGCCGTGCCGAACGATCGTTCGAAAGACTATTTTCGCGCCTCCTGGATCCCCTCGTTCGTGACCCGTGTACTTGTCACCATCGGACGACTGTCCGGGCGCGGCGACCGACAATGCGAGGATCAGTGTCCCGACCGTGGCGGTGAGCAGCCGGAGCCGCTGTCGCCGAGTTCGACGAACACGGGGGGATGGCTCCTCCACCTGTCGATCACGCATGTGATTCATTGTGCGGCCTTTCGAGCAGATAGTCGAGGTCTCATCTAGCCGACCAGTGCTGCCCGCCAGTTTCCGTCGCGGCCGTGGTCACCATGCGCTCGGGAGTCGAATTACGTGAAGCCGCGTCCGCGGCGCACGCGGGTCAGGCCGGGGCCGGAGCAGTCGGAGCGGCGCAGGCGCCGCATGGCACCGATGCATACCCGCTCGGGGGTTCCGCGGAACCACCGGCTGGGCCGCGCGCTCACTCCACCAGCCGCACCTCGAGCGTCGGCGCGACGAGCTCGCCGGCGCCATCGAGCAGGCCCATGATCTTGGCGACGTAGGCCTGGGTCTCGGGAAAGGGCGGCACGCAGTGGCACGCCGCGACCGCGCCGGGACCGGCGTTGTAGGCGGCGAGGGCGAGCGGGGCCGAGCCGAACTGCTCCAGCAGGTCGGACATCAGGTGGGCCTGGGCGTCGATCGCCTGCGCAGCGTCGAAGGGGTCGTCGAGGCCGTACGAGGCAGCCGTCCCGGGCATGAACTGGGCGATGCCCTGGGCGCCGGCCGGCGAGGTGGCGTAGGGGTTGAAGTTCGACTCGGCCATCAGCTGCGCGGCAAGCAGGCCCGCGGAGACGTTCCACTTCGCGGCCGAGTGCAGGATCGCCGCCCGGAACTTCTCGGGCACGAAGTCGGGCAACCCGCCGCTCGACCCCGAGCTCCCGTCGCCCGACTCCCCGATCGAGTTGCCCTCCTCCGAGCACGGCGGCGGCCCGTCCACGAAGCCGAAGTGCCACGGCTCCCACGGGTAGCGCTTCAGAAAGCCGAAGCGGCGCGCGTTGTCGGCCAGCCAGCCGTAGGCGCTTGGCGGCCCGAGATCGAGCTCCGTCGCGCAGCGATGCAGCGACTGCCCCGGCGGCGCGACCCAGGTCGGGTCGGGGTTCTGGGCGAACAGCTCCGCCTGCTCGGCGTCGGAGCGGTACGCGGAGTTGATCACGAGCGAGATCCCGGCCTTGCGCGCCGCCGCCGCCATGCGGTCGAACGCCTCGGCGACGTCGGGGCGCATCGGCTTGCCCTGCCGGTAGGCGAGCGGTCCCGAGTATCCACCGCCCGACGCCTGGGTGGCCATTCCGCTGGCCGCCCCATCGGAGCTCGCGGGGGGCGACGCTTCGGCGACGGCGTGGGCGACGACCGGGATCTCCTGATCCGCGCCACCCGCGGTGGGGTCCCCGGGCAGGTCTTCGGCGTCCAATCCGGCCTCGATCCGCGCCCGCACCCGCAGCGGCGAGAACGACTCGGCGTCGGGGAAGCTGATCGCGACGCGCTCCTCGGAAACTCCGTTGCGGCGCGCGGCATCGAGCGCCGCGGCCTTGGCGCGCGCGAGATACTGGGCCTTGGTCAGATGGGCGGGGTTGGGCGTGCCGCTGGCCAGCCGCGCGGGCGCGAACAGTCGGTCGAAGTCGTCGCGCATCGAGCGCGCCCCCGAAAGCGCCGCGAGGTCCGCGGCTCGCTGCACGCGCGCCTTGCCGGTGACCGCACCGCCGATCGCGGTCAACACGAGCGCCGCGAAGATCAGCGCCACGGCCGCGCCGAGCACGGTGACCAGCGCCTGGCCTCGCTCGCCGCCGCCGGGCCCCCGTGCCGGCATCAAGCTCATCGCCCAGCGGGAGGCGCGGCGCGAGGTCGCCCCGCCGGGCTCGATCCCGGCGAGGGCGCGCCGCGCCGCGACCCTGCCGAGCGCCCGCCCGGCGACCTTGGCGCGCAGCCCCCGCTCGTGGAGCTCGCGGACCGCGAGCGCCACGAGCGCGCGATCGGACGGGAGGTCGGCCTGCAGCAGGCCAGCCCGGGCGCTGAGCCGTCTGTCGTCGAGGGCCTTTGACCACAGCCGCTCCGCGACATGGACGATGACCAGCGACGCCGGCGGCCGGGCGGCGAGCAGCTCGGCAACGCGATCGAGCCCGTCGTCGCCCGCGAGTGAGAGCTGGACGAGGTGGCCGCGCGCCGCCGCCGCCGTGTAGCGGGCACCGAGCTCCCGGACGGCGCCCTCCAGCTCGCGCGCGGCGGTCGAGGCGAGCATCGTCGGGCCTCGCGAGCGCGGCGAGGGATCGAGATCGACGAGCAGGACGGCGGGCGGCCGCGGGGACCCCAGGGGTTCCGCGGTGGCGGCAGCGACCCCGACCGCGGCGGCCAGCGCCGCGCCTCCACCGGCTCCACCGACAGACGTTGCGAGAATGACTCCCGGCGGCGCGACGGCTCGGCGGGGGAAGGGCGGTTCGGCGGAGCCTCGGTCCGCCACCGGATCGTCGCCGCCCTCCAGCGGCTCGAGCAGGAAGGCCTCGAACGTCGATGCGACGCGCCGGACGCGGTCCGCGAGCTCGTCCATCAGCCGCCCGCCGGCCTCCGGACCCAGGCCGACGAGCTCACCGCCAGCCGGTCGGAGAGAGCCCCCAGCGGCGAGGGCGGCCGCAGCTCGACTCTGACCTGACCGCCGCGTACCTCGACTTCGACCCTGTCCTCGGCCCAGCCGGGAAGCGCGTCGTCCACCGCGGGCTCGGCGTCGCGCCCCACGACGACGGCGAGCGCGCCCGCCTCGGCGGCGCCGTCGGCGAGCGTGAGCGAGTAGCCGATCGCGAGCAGCTGCAGCGCCACGACGCCCGCGAGCAGCAGCGCCGGAATCCCCGCGATCAGCTCGACGGAGGCCTGTCCTCGCTCGTCACCCACCGCCGTCCTCGCCCGCCGTGAGCGCGGCGCGGGCCTCGAGCGGCACGCTCGGCAGCCCCGGGATCAGAGCCGGAACATGGAGGCGAACCTCGACCTCGTCGTCGTCGCTGACGCTCGCGTCCTCGCGGAACGGCGACGGCAGCGCGCTGCGCGCGGCCGCCTCGGCGTCGCCGCCGACGTTGGCGGCCCGTGCCCCGGCGCGCGCTGCCGAGCCGGCCGACCACAGCGCGTAGCCGACCAGCCCGATTTGCGCCGCGATCAGGACCCCGAGCAGAAGCGCCGGTACGACCGCCACGAGCTCGGCCGAGGCCTGCCCGCGCTCGCTTGTCGTCCACAGACGCGACACGCGGCCACGCTAGGAGCGCGCGGCGCACGCGTTGCGCGCACTTAGCGACGGATATGTGTCTCTACGCGGTCGGTAGTCGCCGCCGTGCGTCCACGAGCACTCAGTAAGTGCTCGCCTCGCGCCACACCGAGATGATGGTGAGGACCGAGAGCGCGAGGACGCCGATCCACACGAGGGTGCCGCCGCTCGTGTCGAGCAGCTCGTCGGTGCCCGCGATCATCAGCGCGATCGCGCCGATCGCCGCGTAGAGCGCCGCTCGCCGCCCGTCGGTCAGCGCCGACAGAGTGAGCTGGTTCTGTACGTAGAGGCGGTGGCCCACGAACCCGAGAGTGGCGAGGAAACCCATGAACAGCGCCGTCAGCAGGGTGTCCGCCGCGTCGCCGCCGCCGGGGACGAACGCGACCGCGAGGGCCAGCAGCGCGATGATCGCGATGTTGCGCAGCGTCTGCACCGGCCGAATCGTAGTCCCGCGTCGCGCCCGGTCGGAGCTACTTCGAGATCATCACCACGATCCCGACGACGATCGCGGCTCCGCAGGCCCCGAGTGCGACGAGCGCCAGCCCCGCCGCCGCGACGGCGGCCCCCCCGCGGCCGTCGCGCCGTGCCTCGCCGAACAGCGACGCGCCGAGGATCGCGAGCGAGAACACGATCGTGATCCCGACGCCGGCGACGAGCGCCGCGGCGACCGTCTCCGCCAGCGCCTTGGTGTCGACGATGGTCGCGAACAACGCGCTCATCCCACCGGGACCGGGGCTCCCTGGCGCGCCCGGCGCGCGAACGCCAGCGCGACGAGCCCCAGCGCAACAGTGGCGACGATCACAGGGCCCACGGCCCCGGTCCCGAAGATCCGCGTCACGCCGTAGGTCGCCGCGCCGACCGCGGCGGCGGCCGGGAAGGTCAGAAGCCAGGCGGCGACGATGTTGCCCGCCACACCCCACCGGACGGCGGAGACCCGCTTGCCGGCGCCGGCGCCCATGACGCCGCCGGAGATCACCTGGGTCGTCGAGAGCGGGAAGCCGAAGTGCGACGAGGCGAGGATCACCGCGGCGCCCGCTCCCTGCGCCGAGAAGCCCTGGGCGGCGTCCATCTTGATGATCCGCGTACCCATCGTCCGGATGATCCGCCAACCACCGCTGTAGGTCCCGAGCGCGATCGCCGACGCCGCCGAGACCACGACCCAGAAGGGAACCCCCTCGTCGGCGCCCAGCGTGCCGTTGGCCACCAGCGCAAGCGTGATCACCCCCATCGTCTTCTGCGCGTCGTTGGTCCCGTGGGCCAGCGCCAGCATCCCGCCGGACGCCACCTGACCGAGACGGTATCCGCGGTTGACGGAACCGGGGCGCAGCCGCCCGACGATCCGGTAGGCGCAGACGATCGCGAGCGCTCCGACGACGAACGCGACGATCGGCGCCACCACGGCCGGGATCAGGATCTTGCCGAAGACGCCGTCGGCGAGCACGGCGCTCGTCCCGACGGCGGCCAACGTCGACCCGACCACTCCCCCCAGCAGCGCGTGCGAGGAGCTCGACGGCAGGCCGTAGTACCACGTCGCCAGGTTCCACGCGATCGCCCCGATCAGCCCCGCGAAGACCACGGTGGGCGTGATCGCGCTCGCCTCGACGACGTCGTCGGCGACCGTAGCCGCGACCTCCAGCGAGATGAACGCCCCGGCGAAGTTGAGCAGCGCCGCGTAGGCGATGGCGATCCGGGGAGCCATCGCGCGGGTCGAGATCGAGGTCGCGACGACGTTGGCGGTGTCATGAAAACCGTTCGTGAAGTCGAAGGCGAGCGCCGTCCCGACGACGATCACGAGGGTGACGTCGGCGTCCATCCCCTAGATGAGTTGTTCCACGGCCGCGTGTGCGCGGGGGCGCACCGGGCCGAGCAGCTCGAGGACGCAGGCCGCGTGGCGTGGCAGCGCCACGCGAGCGGCCGAGGACGAAGAGATGCGACGTGCCAGGCGCGTCATCCGCGTGCGCGAGGTCGTGGAACGGCTCATCTAGGAGTTCTTGATGACTATGCCTTCGAGGATGTGCGCCGCGGACTCGGTGGAGTCGATCGCGCGCTCGAGCACGGCGAAGATGTCCTTCCAGCGGATCACGACCATCGGGTCGATCCCGTTGGCGAACAGCGAGGCGATTGCGTCGCGCGAGATCCGATCGCCGTCGTTCTCGAGCCGGTGGATCTCGATCCAGTAGTGCTCGAGGTCCTTGAACCCCCGCAGGTGCGCGAGCGCGCCGCTGAGCTGCTCGCATGACTTGACCAGGACTTCGGCCAGCTGCGTCGCCTGGTCCATCGGCGCCTCGATCTTGTAGAGCCCGAGGAAGTCGGCGGTCTCCTCGATGTCGTCGACGACGTCGTCGAGCTGGGTGGCGAGCGCGTAGATGTCCTCGCGGTCGATCGGCGTGACGAAGGTGGAGTTCAGCCGCCGCACGATGTCGTGCGTGATCCGGTCGCCCTCCTGCTCGGCCTTGAGGATGTCGCGCGACAGGCCGCCGTCGTCGGGCCACACTTCGAGCATCTCCTTGAGCAGCCGCGCGGCGCGGAGACTGTTCTCCCCCGCCTCCACGAACAGGTCGAAGAACACCTTGTCGCGAGGGACGAGGGAGAGCGCCGCCACGGCGCGCAAGCTAGCAGGAGGCGATGACATCGGCCACGCGTTCGGACGCGTGACCGTCCCAAAGCGGCGGCCGTTCGCCGCCCGCTCCGGCGCCCGCCTCGAGCAGCGCCGGGATCTCGGCGATGCGCTCGGGATCAAGTCCGAGAACGGTGTTGGTTCCGGCCCGCACGGTCACGGGGCGCTCGGTGTTGGCGCGCAGCGTGAAGCACGGGACGCCGAGGAAGGTGGTCTCCTCCTGGATCCCGCCCGAGTCGGTGAGCACGGCGCGCGCGTCGGCCTCGAGCGACAGGAAGTCGAGGTAGCCGACCGGGTCGGTCAGGACGACCCCGCGGTACTCGGCCCCGTGACCGTCGAGCATCTTGCGGGTTCGCGGATGGACCGGGAACACGACCGGCAGCTCGTCGGCGACCTCCGCCAGACGCTCCATCGCGGCGCCCAGCAGCGGGCCGTCGACGAGCGCGGGGCGATGCAGCGTGACGAGCAGGTAGCTGCCGGGCTCGACGCCGACCCCGGTCGCCGCGCCGGCGGCGCGAAACCGCGGCACCAGCGACACCAGGGTGTCGATCATCGTGTTGCCGACCATATGCATGCGCTCTTCTTCGATGCCTTCCGACCGCAGGTTTTCCGCGGCCTCGTCGGAGTGCATGAACAGCAGGTCCGCGAGCTGGTCGGTGATCTGGCGGTTGATCTCCTCGGGCATCGTGCGGTCGAAGCTGCGCAGGCCCGACTCCACGTGGGCGAGCGGGACCTGAGCCTGGGCCGCGGCGAGCGCCGCGGCGAGCGTCGAGTTGACGTCACCGGGGACCACAACGAGCTCGGGACGCTCCTCGGCGAGCACGGGCTCGAGGCGCTCGATCACGCGCGCCGTCTGCTGAGCGTGAGAGCCCGATCCCACCCCGAGCATGTGATCCGGCTCCGGCACCCCCAGCTCCTCGAGGAACACCTCGGACATCATGCGGTCGTAGTGCTGCCCGGTGTGGACGATCGTGTGGCGGGCGTCGGGCAGCCGCGACCGCAGCGCCGCGATCACCGGCGCCATCTTGACGAAGTTCGGCCGCGTCCCGACTACGTAGAGGAGGCGCTTCAAGCGAGCCGGCGAGCCCTCAGGCGAGCGCGTCGATCCGCTTCGCGAGCTCGAAGTCGTTTGGCGTCAGGCCGCCCTCCGAGTGCGTGGTGATCGAGACCCGGACCTCGTTCCAGGAGATGCTGAGGTCCGGGTGGTGGTTCATGTCCTCAGCCGGCTCGACGAGCTTGTTGACGAACTCGACCGAGCCGACGAAGTCGTCGAGCTTGAAGGTCTTGGCGATCGCGTCGCCGTCGCGCTCCCAGCCGTCGAGCTCGTCGAGCTGCGAGGCGATCTGGTCGTCGTCGAGCCTTGCCACGGGGGCGGAGCTTAGTCGGCTTCGGCGCTGATGCGAGCGGCCGCATCCGGTGGGATAGTGGGTCGATGCGGATCGCCAGCCTGGTCCCGTCGGCCACCGAGATGCTGTTCGCGCTCGGGCTCGGGGACTCGATCGTCGCCGTCACGCACGAGTGCGACTACCCGCCCGAGGCGCAGCGCCGCGTCCGGCTGACGCGCAGCGTCATTCCCGAAGGGCTGCCGCCGGGCGAGGTCGACGCCGCCGTGCGCGAGGTGACCGCGCAGGGGAGGGCGCTCTACGAGCTCGACGAGGCGACCCTGGCCCGGCTGGACGTCGACCTGATCGTCACCCAGGCGCTGTGCGCGGTGTGCGCGGTCTCCTACGACGACGTTCGCGCCGTTGCCGAGCGGCTGCCTACGAGCCCGCGGGTGCTCTCGCTCGACCCCGAGACGCTCGGCGAGGTGCTCGACGACGTCGCGACGCTGGGCGCCGCGACGGGCGCCGAGCGCGAGGCCGATTTGCTGCGCGCGCAGCTCGAGCGGCGGCTGGACGCGGTGCGCGACTCGGTAGCCGGCGCCGAGCGACCTCGGGTCGCGCCGCTGGAGTGGCTCGATCCGCCGTTCGCCGGCGGTCACTGGGTCCCGGAGATGATCCAGATCGCCGGCGGCGTCGACGCGCTCGGCGAGCCGGGCCTCAAGTCGCGCACCGTCAGCTGGGAGGAGGTCGCCGCCGCGCGGCCCGACGTCGTCGTCGCGATGCCGTGCGGGCTCTACGCCGATGAGGCACTCGAGCAGGCGCTCGCCTACCGCGACCGGCTCGACGCGCTCGGCGCCGACAGGGTTGTCGCCGTCGACGCCGCGGCGTCGTTCTCGCGCCCGGGACCGCGGCTCGTCGAGGGCACGGAGCTGCTCGCCCACCTGCTGCATCCCGACCGCGCGCCGGCCCCCCATGCAGTCGGGTGGCGGCCGGTGGCGGGCGCCGCCGTCGCCTGAGCCACTACGCGATCGCGAGCGCGGCGCCGAACGAGACGATCCCCAGCGCGACGAGCCCGGCGGCCTCGACCAGCCCGCTCTGGGCGCCGGCGCGACGCTCCGCGGCGAGGATCAGCATCGCCGCCGCGGCGCCACCGGCGAGGCCGCCGAGGTGGCCGCCGATGCTGATGCCGGGCACGCTGAAGGTGAACGCCAGGTTGATCACGACCCAGAGCCCGATCTGTGATGCGAGCTGCTCGATGCCGCGGTTGCGGGCGATCACGAAGGTCGCCGCCATCAGTCCGTAGACGGCGCCCGACGCGCCGACCGTGAGCTGGTCGGGACTGAGCAGCAAGGCCCCGAGCGAGCCGGCGAGGAGGGAGACGAAGTAGATCCCGGCCAGCCTCACCGGGCCGATCGCGGGCTCGAGGATGCCGCCGAGGAGGTAGAGCACGAACATGTTGAGAAAGAGGTGCAGCGGCCCGGCGTGCAGAAAGCCGGCGGTGACGATTCGGTACCACTCGCCATCGGCGACCGCGGGGCCGAGCAGGCCGCCGTCGCGCACGAGTTGGCCCCCGCCCTGGAGCGACGCGGCGCTGCCTCCGCCGCCGACCTCCGCGATGAAGACGATCACGTTGAGGGCGAGGAGCGCGTAGGTAGCGTATGGCGTCTCGCGGCGGCCGAAGCGGACCCCGCGCGCACGGGTGCGCTCGCCGGCGCACTCGGGGCAGCGCATACCCACCGGCGACGGGATCATGCAGTCGGGGCAGATCGGCCGGGCGCATCGCGAGCACGAGACGCTGGTCTCCCGGTTCGGGTGCCGGTAGCACGTCTCCGCCATCGGCGGGGAACCTATTCGACTAGTCCAGGTCGGCCTCGAACAGAGGCGGCAGCGTGGGCCGGGTGCGCCCGCGCTCGGGCTCCTCGGTGACCAGGACGGCGTCCGCGCCCGCGAGGTCGGCCGGGATCGTCGTCGTGGCGTCGCCGCTGGTGTCCGGGCGAAAGGCCGACGAGGGCTCGACCGCGTCCCGGTGCTGGATCCACACCTGGTAGACGTCGTCGTCCTCAATCGCCGGCATGTTGCTGACCCGCAGGGTCGCCGAGTCGCCGTGGCGCTCGAGGACCGCGACTGCGCCCATCGCAGCCGGAGCGGACTCGAACGGGACCTCGGAGACGGCGGGGCCGCCCTCGGTGCCGCCGCCGCGTAGCGCGTAGCCGGCGATGCCCGCCGCGACGATCGCCGTTGCGGCGATCGCGGTCGCGGGCCGCAGCGCCCAGGCGCGCCACCCCGGTCTCCAACCGCCGGGCTGCGCCTGGCGCGCCTCGCTGCGCGTGATCGCGACCAGCTCCTCCCGCAGCCGGGCGGGCGGCGTTGCCTGGACCACCGACTCGGCCAGCACGTCGACCGCCGGCTCGAGCCAGCGCAGGTCGGCGCGGCAGCGCTCGCACTCGGCGAGGTGGGCCTCGACCCGGCGAGCCTCGTCGGGATCGAGCGCGTCGAGCGCGTAGGCGGCGAGCTCCTCTCCCCAGGGATGGTGCTGGGCCTCGCTCACACCGCGCCTTCCGCGAGGCCCTCCGCGAGGTGAGAGCGGATCTTCTCGAGCCCGAGCCGCATCCGGCCCTTGACGGTACCCAGCGGCATGTTCAGCATCCGTGCGATCTCGGAATGGGTGAAGCCGCCGTAGTAGGCGAGCTCGATCACCTTGGATTGCTCGCTCGGCAGCTTGTCAAGCGCGCCGCGCAGGCTGCGCGCGGTCTCCCGCCGCACCGCCTCGGCCTCGGTCCGCTCGGGCGCGGGGCGGCGTTCGAGCACGGCATCGTCGTCGTAGTCGAGCCGGGGAACGCGGCTCGCCTCGCGACGCAGGGCATCGATCGCACGGTTGCGAACGATCCCCAGGGCCCAGGCCCGCACGCTTCCGCGGGTGCGGTCATAGCCGGCCTCGCTGCGCCAGATCGAGAGGAAGGCCTCCTGCGTGACGTCCTCCGCGGCCGCGGGATCGCCGACGATGCGGTGCGCGAGCGAGTACGCGGCCCCGCCGTGGCGGTCGTAGAAGACCTCGAACGCGGCCGCGTCCTTGCCCGCCACGAGGGGCATCAGGTCCTCGTCGGCGAGCCGCTGAAGGGCCTCCGACTTCATGACGGGGCGATCGCGGTCAGCGCCTCACCGCGCTCGTGGGGGACCTGATCCGATCCGCCGCCTATCTCGCATCTGGTTTCGATGACACAACCTACGACCTCGCTTCTCGCCTGGATCAGCGCTGCCTTCGGCCCGTGCTTGTCCGGGTGGAGCGGAATAGTCTTCGCAGCACAATTCTCCCGAAGGAGGAGGTAGATGGAAGGATCAAGCCCAGCCAGGCTGTACGCGCTGTCGGTCGGCGCCGTGCTCACGGTCGCGGGGATCATCGGGTTCTTCTATGACGCGAGCTTCGACGTCGGTGATTCGCTGAGCCGCGACGCCGTGTTCGGGATTCTCGATGTGAACGCCTGGCACAACCTCGTCCACATCGCTACCGGAGTGCTCGGGCTGCTGGCGGCCGGGTACGCGGCCCGCACGTACGCCCTCGGGCTCGGGCTGGTCTACGTCGTCGTGGCCTTCCTGGGGTTCATCGATTTCGCCAGCGGCGACGTGAACGACACGATCCTGCAGATCATCCCGGTGAACACCGAGGACAACTTCCTCCATCTGGCGCTCGGCGTTCTCGGGCTCGCCGCGGGAGCGGCGACTCCCAAGGCCGTCGGGCCGAGGCCCGCAGCCGCCGCTTAGCACGCGGCGCCAGCGAGCCGTTTCGGACGCCCGCCGCAAGGCGGGCGTTCGGCGTGCGTTGTAGGCGGCCGCGGGGCCGCCCACATCCGAGGCGCTACTCGATGAGCTGGCGCAGGTCGTCGGCGATCCCGCGCAGCGCCCCCGGCGTGCGCCGGCGGCGGCGCAGCTCGAGTACGACGAGCGCGGTGCCGGCGATCCCGCCCGCCGCGACGGCGGCGACGGGCCGGACCCAGTTGCGCGGGTCGCGCAGCGCGGCGAGCTCTGACTCGGTGAGCTCGTCGGCCCACTCCGAGAGCTGGGTGGCGGCCGCCTCGGTGACCTTCGAAAGCGTCTCCTCGACGCGCCCGCTGAGGTCCTCGGGGGGCTCTATCGGCCGCAACGCGTCGGCGAGCAGGGCCTCGAGGTTGGGGCCAGCGGCTTCAGTCATCGTCGGTCCCCTCCCCCCTCTCGGCGTCGAGATTCTCCTCGAGCTGCTTGATCGCCCGGTGGATCAGGACCTTCGTGGCGCCGTCGGTGCGACCCAGCGCCCGCGCGATCTCGCGATTGCTCATCCCGAGCGCAAAACGCATGATCAGCGCATCGCGGCGGTCGTCCGGCAGGTCCGTCAGGCCGTGGATTACCTCGCGCAGCTCCTCGCGCCCCTCGACGACCTGCTCCGTGGCGTGAGGGTGCGAGATCGGGTTGGCGCTGTCGAGCACCGCGGTCGGGCGCCGGGCGCGATCGCGGTGGTAGTTGGACGCCAGGTTGTGGGCGATTCGGATCAACCAGGGGCGCAGCGGCCGGCCGTTGGACTCCCGCCGAGCGCGCTCGAAGTGACGGTAGGCCTGAAGGAAGGTCTGCTCGGTGAGGTCCTCGGCGTCGTGGTGATTGCCGACGCGGTAGTAGGAGTACGAGTACACGTCGCGCAGATGCGCCCGGTAGAGATCCTCGAACGCGCGGTCGAGCTCCGCCTTGGTAGCCGGGTCGGCGGGCGGGGCGGCCGGTCCCTGCTGGGGCTTTGCGGGGCTCACCCGACAAGCCTAGTGCCCCCGCGAGGTCAGGCCGCGCGGCGCGAACCCTCGGCGCGCCGCAGGCCGGCGATCCACTCGCCAGCCTCCAATCGGCCCTCGATCAGCGCGGTGAGTCCCTGGAGGCCCGGCACGTCGACCCCGGTCCTTGCCGCGGTCTCGGCGATCAGCGGGACCGAGTCGAGCGCCTCGGATGCCTGGCCGATCTGGCCCGGGATCTGGTCGGCCGGCACGCCCTTTCCGAGCAGCTCGCCGGCGCGGCGGTTTCGCGAGCCGGGCGCGAGGACGGTGGCCGTCAGGTCCCCGACGCCGGCGAGCCCGGTGAAGGTCTCGAGCTCCGCGCCCGAGGAAAGGCCCCAGTCCACGCACTCGCGCCAGATACCCGCCGCGGCGATACCGGCCGCGTTGAGGCCATGGGGCTCGGCGGCAGCCGCGGCGAGTGCGGCGGCGTTCTTGGCGGCGCCCGCCACCTCGACGCCGACGACGTCGGAGGTTCGCTCGCAGACGAGCCCAGCGCGGTCGAAGACGTCGCCGAGCTGGGCGCGAAGGTCGGGATCGGTGCTGCCGAGGACGAGCGCCGCCGTCCCGGCTACGGCCTCGCCGGCCAGCGCCGGCCCGCCGAGCGACGCGAAGGCGCGCGCCCGGACCCGGTCCGAGACGTAGTCGGTCGGAAGCGCGCCCATCGGTGCGACGAGCCCCTTTGTCAGCAGCAGGACTGCGGAGCGCTGCCCGATCCTGTCGGCGAGCGACCCGGCGACCGCGGGCAGGCCCGCGGACGGCACGGCCAGGCAGATCAGGTCGGTGCCGGCCAGCTCGATGTCCGCGGCGCGCTTGACCGAGACTCGCTCGGGGAGGCGTACCCCCGGGAGGTAGCGCTCGTTCTCGCGCCGCTCGGCGACCGTCTCGGCCCGCTCGGGCGTGCGGCAGCCGAGCTGGACCTCGAGCCCGCCGCGCGCCAGCAGGACCGCCATCGCGGTCCCCCAACTCCCGGCGCCGATGACTGCGGCCTTGCGCAGCGGCGGCAGGCCGCCGAGCCACTCCCACTGGAGCTCGATGTTGGGCCAGATCCGTGCCGTGACGGTGGCCGCGAGCGCCGGCGAGGGCTGGCCGGTGCGCGGGAAGGTCATCGCGCGGCCGGCGCGCAGCTTCACCTTGCGCGGCCGGATGCGCCACCCGCGCCGGACGCGCTCGGTGCCGTGGACGGCCACCGGGAGCACCGAGGCGCCGGTCTCGAGGGCCAGGCGCCCCACACCCCGCTTGGGGCTGGACAGCGAGCCGGTGCGGATTCGGGTCCCCTCGGGGAAGATGCAAACCGCGCCGCCGCGCTCGAGCACGCCGCGCGCGGTTGCCATCGAGTCCTCGTCCGCCTCGCCGCGGCGGATCGGGAAGGCGCCGAGGCGCGACAGCACCCAGCCCTGCCAGCGCTTCTCGAACAGCTCGACCTTGGCGACGTAGTGCATCGGCCGGCGCCACGGCAACGCCATCGCGATCACGAACGGGTCGAGGAAGCTGCGGTGGTTGGCGGCGACGATCAGCGGCCCGCGGACCTTGGCGTGCTCCCGGCCGATGCGCGACAGCCGGAACCACAGCAGGAAGAGCGGCTGCAGCACGAGGCGCGCGAGCCCGTACATCAGCGGGTTGACGCCGTGCTCGCGCGTGTAGGCGTGGTAGCGCGCCAGACGCTCGCTGGTCATGGCACCGGTCATAGAGAGTGCTACACGCCGCCGCCCGCGGCGTTACTCGCCTTGCAGGCGTGTGAGCGTGCGTGGCTGGCGCTCAGCGGGCGGGCTCAGGAGGCGCTCAGCGGGCGGCCTCGATCAGGGCCTCGAGCTGGGTGCGATCGGGGGGGTCCGCGATCCACCCGAGCTCGGGACGCTTCAGGATCGCCTCGAGCGCGTCATCGAGGCAGCCCGGATCGAGCTCGAGGTCTGCTAGCCGCCGGGGACCGCCGCCGAGCTGCTCGATCCGGGCGCCGATGCGCTCGGCGTCGGTGCCGATCGCCGCTGCGAGCTCGTCGATCGCGTCGGGGGCGCGTTCGCGCATCGCCTCCATCGTGCGCGGCAGCATCGTTGCGTTGGTCTCGGCATGGGGGGTCCCGCAGACGCGAACGAGGGTCTGGCAGACGACGTGATGAAGCGAGAAGAGCGCCGAGTCGAGCGCATATGCGCAGAGGATCGAGCCGAGCGCGAGCGCGGCGCGGTCGCGAGCCTCGGGCTCTGCGTCGAGCGCCGTCGCGATCAGCTCCGCGCCGCGCAGCGCGGCCATCGTCGCCACCGGGTTGGAGAACGGCGTGTAGAGCGCCTCGGCGCCGTGCGCGAGCGCGTTCATCGCGCTGGCGCGGAGGTGCGGCTCGGGCTGGCTGGTCATCGCGTCGGGGTCGGCGATCACGAGCGCGGGGCGGACGAGGGCGCGACCCTCGTGGCCCTCCGGCAGCCTGTGCACCGCGGTCATCTCGGCGCCCGACAGGGTGGTCGGGATCGCGCACACGCGCCCTCCGTGGACGGCGGCGATCGCCTTTGCGGTATCGATCACGCGCCCACCGCCGAGCGCGACCATCGCGACGCCGCGGACGGTGGCCATGATCTGCTTCGCGGCCTCGGGGACTCCGCCGGCCGGAACCTCGTGGACGGATCCGACCGCCTCGAGGGCCCGCGGCGCCTGCTTCAGCGCCCGGGCCGTGCTCAGCAGGTCGTACTCGTCCCAGCCGTGCTCGCGCAGGATCGCGTCGGCCTCCCCGAGCCCGCCGCGCCGGAAGACGACGATCCGCTCGCCGTCGCGCCATGCGAAGTCGCCGGGGGTTGTCGATCTCTCCATCCCCACCGATCCTCGCAACTTAAGCCCGGGGAGGGACTCGAACCCACAGCCTGCGCCTTACAAGGGCGCTGCTCTACCAGTTGAGCTACCCGGGCAGCAATTGGTAGTGCTGAGCGTAGAGGGCACACATTCTCGCTGCGCCCGGTTGCCCGCAATCAGCGGCCGACACGCGTCCAACCGGGATCGGCGGCGAGGTAGAGTGGGTTCATGGGCTGGCAGACCCACCCGTGGCCGCGGGTGGCGGCACTCATGGCTGTTATCGCGGGCATCTTCGCGCTCACGACCGCGATCCACGAGCCCGGGCCGCTGTTCGTGATCCCGGTGATCCTCGCCGGGTACTGGTTCGGCCCCTGGGGCGGCGCCACGATCGCCGTCCTCTGCGCCGGCCTCTACGCGATCGGCCGCGTGATCGGCCCCGAGGAGGCCGGCCTCGAGGTCTTCCCCGCTACCGTCGGCCGGCTGTTCCTCTACGGAGCCGCGGGCTCGTTCGTCGGCTGGCTGTCCGAGTCGCGGGTCGGCCTCGAGCGCGAAGTGCGGCAGCAGGACCGCGCGCTCGTCGAGCTGCGCACCATCCAGGAGGCGCTTTCGCCGCACGAGCCCGAGCCGCGCCCGGGGCTCCAGCTCGCGACCTGCTACCTGCCCGCCCAGGACGGCGTCGCCGGCGACTTCTACCTCGTCACCCGCGGCATGGACGACTCGACGGTGATCGCGATCGGCGACGTCGCTGGCCGCGGGCTCGAGGCTGCCAAGCGCGCCTGGTTCGTGCGCACCGTTCTCGCCAGCTCGGCGGACTTCACCGTGGATCCGGGCGAGATGCTCGACCTCGCCAACTACTCGCTGATCGAGGAGTCGGGCGCCTCGTCGCTGTTCGTGACCGCGGCGTGCATCGTGTTCCACCCCCGGGACGGCTCGATCCGCTGGTCGGTCGCGGGCCACGAGGCCCCGATCCTGCTCGACGACGCCACGCCGCTGTCACACCCGTTGACCTCGGGGGTCCCGCTCGGGATCGAGGAGAGCATCGGGTGCGAGACCGTGGCGTCGAGCCTCTCGTTCGGCTCCGGCCTGCTGCTCTACACCGACGGCGTGATCGAGGCGCGGAGCACCAACGGCGCCGGCGGCGACGGGCTGTTCGGCGAGCAGCGGCTGGTGAAGCTCGTCTCCGAGATGCACGGCGAGGAGCCCGCGACCTTGGTCGAGCGGATCCGCGACGAGGTCCTCGAGCACTCGGGCGGCCGCCTCGAGGACGACATGTGCCTGGTCGCGCTGCGGTTCAGCGGGGAGCCCGAGAGCGAAGCCGTCTGCGATCCGGTCGAAGCCGAGCAGCCCGCCTAGCGCGGGGGCCTAGAGCTTCACCTCGCGCGAGGCGAGGTGCATCCCCACCTTGCGCTTGACGCGCTGCAGCGCGTTGTCGACGGTCTTGGTGTCGCACTCGAGGCGCTCGCCGATCACCTCGTAGGAGTGCCCGTCGAGGTACAGCGAGAGCACGCGGCTCTCGAGCTCCGACAGGACGCTCGACAGGCACGCGACTAGGCTGGACAGCTCCTCGCTCGCGATCACCTGATTCGCCGGATCGTTGATCGCCGCTCCCGGCAGGATGTCCTCGAGCGTCGTCTCCGAGTCCCCGGCGGCGGCCGGCGACTGACCGAACGAGACGTACTGGTTGAGCGGCGAGTGCTTGTTGCGGCTCGCCGTCTTGACCGCGGTGATGATCTGGCGGGTGATGCAGAGCTCCGCGAAGTTGCGAAAGCTCGACTCCCGATCGGTGCGGAAGTCGCGCACGGCCTTGAACAGCCCGAGCAGGCCCTCCTGGATCAGGTCGTCGGACTCGCCGCCGAGCATGAAATAAGCCGACGCCTTGAGGCGGACGAAGCCCCGGTAACGCCGCACGATGCGGTCATAGGCGTCGGGCTGGCCTCGCTTCGCGAGCGCGACCAGATACGCGTCCTCAAGCTCCGGTTGAGCCTCAGTCCTACGGCGCTCTGTGCTCGGCGCCGCGAGGGGCACGAACTCCTGGGTCGGTACGGCCACAGCAACCTCCAGACAATGGGGTCCGTGGCGCCGATACCTCCCCTAGGCGCCCTCCTCGGCGAATCCGCAGGCTGACTCTCAACCTGTAGTTCACCCTTACGGCGCGGAACTGTACACGTCGCACCGGCTATGTCAACCGGCGGCCCCGCCGCGGCCCCTGTTGCAAGGTCGCTTGCAGCGGTCCGACCCGGTCGCTAGCGAGCCTCCCGCCCCCCGCGCTGGCGCACGGCCTCGAACAGCAGCACCGCCGCGGCCGCCGAGACGTTGAGCGAGCCGACCCGCCCCGCGACCGGGATCGACACCAGCGCGTCGCACCCCTCCGCGACCCGCGGGCGGATGCCTTTTCCCTCCCCGCCGAGGACGAGCACCGTGAGGCCGCTCAGATCGACCTCGTCGTAGCGCGCCAGGCCTCCCGGGTCCGCGCCATAGATCCATCCACCGGCCTGCTTCGCCTCGGCGAGCCAGTCGGCGAGATTGCGGACCCTGGCGACCGCAAGGTGCTCGACCGCCCCCGCCGAGGCCTTGCACGCGACCGCCGTCACCCGTGCCGACCGCCGTTCCGGGATCACCACGCCGGCCGCGCCGGCCGCCTCCGCCGAGCGGCATACCGCGCCGAGATTGCGCGGGTCCTGAACCTGGTCGAGGGCGACGATCAGCGCGTCGGGGTCCCGCAGCAGCTCGTCGGCGCTCGCGTACGGGTAGGGATCGACCTCGGCGACGATCCCCTGATGATCGGGCGAGCCGGCGAGGCGGGTGAGCTCCTCGGTCGCAAGCTCGTCGGCCGTCAGGACCCGGTGTACGCGGCGCCCGCCGCGCTGCACCTCGGCGACGGCGTTGCGGCCGTACACGACCTCTGTCGGGGCGCCGGCTCTATCCACGCCTGACGAGCCGGGCCCCCCGGGGCGTATCCCTTACCTCCCAGCCCCGCCGCTCGAGCTCGTCGCGCAGCTCGTCGGCGCGCCGGAAGTCGCGCTCGCCCCGGGCGCTCTCGCGCTCGGCAAGCAGGCGCTCGGCCTCGGGATCCGCGGCCTCGTCGTCGTCCAGCAGGCGCTCGAGGCCGAGCACCGGGAGCATGTCCTCGAGCGCGCCGCGGGCTCCGGACAGCTCCCGCCGGTTGCCCTCGGCGACGAGCTCGAAGACAGCCGCGAGCGCACGCGGCGTGTTGAAGTCGTCGGCCAGCGCGTCGAAGAACGCCTCGCGACGCGCGCGAACGAACTCGTCCGGTTCGCCGCCGGGGGCCTCGCGGGCGTAGTTGCGGATCCGGTCCGCGCGCGCGCCGGCCTCCGCGAGCGCGTCCTCCGAGAAGGCGATCGGCTGGCGGTAGTGCCCCGAGACGAGATAGGTCATGAGCGTCAGCGGGCCGAAGCGGTCGAGGGCCTCGGACAGCTGGAAGATGTTGCCCTCCGACTTCGACATCTTCTCGTCGGCGATCTCGACCATCCCGTTGTGCATCCACAGGCGCGCCAGCGGGGCGTTGCGGGCGGCCTCGGTCTGCGCGATCTCGTTCTCGTGATGCGGGAACACCAGGTCCGAGCCCCCGCCGTGGAGCGCGAAGTCGGTGCCGAGCAGCTTCTCCGCCATCGCCGAGCACTCGATGTGCCAGCCTGGCCGCCCCTCACCCCACGGCGAGTCCCACCCCGTGTCCTCGTCGGGCTTGCGGGCCTTCCACAGGGCGAAGTCGAGCGGATCCTCCTTGAGGCTCTCCGTGCCCGCCTCCTCGCCTTGGTCCATGTCCTCGGGGCGGCGGTTCGAGAGCTTGCCGTAGGGCTCGAAGCTGCGCACCCGGAAGTACACGTCACCGCCCGACTCGTAGGCGTGGTCGGCCTCGACGAGAGCCTCGATCAGCGCCACGATCTCGGGGATCGTCTCCGAGGCGAGGGGCTCGTGGTCGGGCCTGCCGAGCCCCAGCCGGTCGGTGTCCTCGACGTACGCGGCGGTCATCTCCCGCGCCAGCTCGTCAGACGGCTGACCGGCCTCGCGAGCCGCGGCGTAGATCTTGTCGTTGATGTCGGTGACGTTGATGACGAGGTCGACGTCGTATCCCTCGTGCTCGAGAAAGCGGCCCAGGAGCATGAAGACGACGTACGCGCGCGCGTTGCCGACGTGGATGCGCGAATAGGTGGTCGGCCCGCAGGCGTAGATCCCGACCTCGCGGCCCACGCGCGGCTCGAGCGGTTGCGGCTCGCCGCTCAGCGTGTCGTGGATCCTGACCTCGCGCACCGCCGCGATGCTACTTCGGCCACCGCACAGGGCGGCCGCGGATCGCCGCCGCGGATCGGCCGCTGTTTGCGGTCTTCTTCCCGATAACGGGTCTGGCCCGCCCGAACCGACCGCTAGGGTGGCTCGCGTCTCATGGCAGGAGCGACGCTTGCGGCGCAACGGGTAAGGCGAGTCGAGGACGCCTTCGGGTCCCTCCCGGGTCGTTACCTGGGCGCCGAGCCGGGCTTCGACGCCACCTACCAGGTGCGACTCGGCGACGTGGGCCGCACCTGGGAGGTGAGGGCCCAGGCCGACCGCTGCGTCGTCAACACGTCGCCGACCGGCGAGCCGGACGTCGTGATCGGCACCGACGCCGCGACCTGGCTCGCGCTGCGCGAGGGCCGGTTGTCAGGGCTCGATGCGTTCGCCCGGAGGCGGCTTTACGCGCGCGGCGACCTCGATCTCGCGATCGGCTTCGAGGGCCTCTTCAGGCTGCCGGGCGGGCGCCCGCCGCTGCTGCGCCTGCACGAGGTGAGCGTCAAGGGGGCCACGCTTTGCACGATAAGCGCCGGTGGCGGAGCCGAGCACGTGATCTGCCTCCATGGACTGGGGGGCAACAAGGCGTCGTTCTTCGACACCGTCGCGGCGCTGACCCCCGAGCATCGCGCCCACGCGCTCGACCTGCCGGGGTTCGGATCGTCGTCGAAGCCCGCGCTCGCCGGCTACGACGCGGCCTTCTTCGCCCGCACCGTCGAGCGCTTCATGGACGCGATGGAGATCGAGCGCGCCCACGTGGTCGGCAACTCGATGGGAGGCCGCGTCGCGCTCGAGCTGGCCCTCCGCGAGCCCGATCGCGTCACCAGCCTGTCGCTGCTCGCCCCGGCGCTCGCCTTTCGGCGCCGCCGCGAGCTCGTTCCGCTCGTGCGCCTGCTGCGCCCCGAGCTGGCGGCGATACCGCACCCCCTGCGCGCCGAGCGGGTGCGCAGCCGCTTCTGGTCGATGTTCGCGCGACCCGAGCGCCTCGACCCGTCGGTAGCCCACGTCGCGTGCGACGAGTTCTGCCGCACCTACAGATCGCGCGCCGCGCGGGTCGCGTTCTTCGCGGCGCTGCGCAACCTCTATCTCGATCCGCCGTACGGCGAGCGCGGCTTATGGACCCGCCTGGAGGACCTGCGGCCGCCGGCGCTTTTCGTGTGGGGCGACAGCGACGGCCTCGTCCCCGCGGCGTTCTCGCGGCCCGTCGCCGAGGCGCTTCCGCTCGCCCGCCAGGTGACCCTCCCCGAGTGCGGCCACGTGCCCCAGGTCGAGCTTCCCGAACCCACCAACAAGCTGATCGCCGAGCACATCGAGCGCTCGATTCCGGTCCGAGCCGAGTCGAGTCGCGCGCGCGGCAGCGCCGCACGGCGGCTTGCCGCCGCCGTGGCGGGCTCCCTCTAGCCTCGCCGCATAGAATCCGGCCGATGGCCGACCGCGCAACGCTCGCCGAGCGCGCACGGGGCAACGGCGCCGGCGAGACCCCCGACGAGAGCTCCGGCCCGGTCACGTTGTCCGGCCCGGGGCTGGTCGGCGCGCTCGCCGGGCTCGGCGCCGGCGCGGTGCGCACCGGAGGAGCGATCGCGGGGCGCCTCGCGGCGCCCGTGGTCGACGAGCTCCGCAGCCGGCTGACGGCCGACTTCGACGACCGCGACCCCGACTACATCCGCGAGAACCTGGCGCTCTCCTGGCTTCTCGCCAGCCTGTGGTTCCGCGGCGAGGTCCGCAATCTCGGCAACGTGCCCGAGGACCGTCCCGTGCTGCTGGTCGGCAACCACTCCGGAGGCAACCTGACCCCCGACACGATTGTCTTCACGCTCGCCTTCTCGACCTACTTCGGCGTCGAGCGACCCTTCTACCAGCTTGCCCACAACCTCGTCCTCGCCTCTCCAGCCGGGCAGATATTGCGCAAGTACGGGACCGTCGCCGCGTCTCACGAGCACGCCCGCGGGGCGCTCGAGGGCGGCGCCGCGCTGCTCGTCTACCCCGGCGGCGACTGGGAGGTCCACCGACCGGTCTGGGAGCGCAACCGCGTCGACTTCGCCGGGCGCAAGGGCTTCATCCGGCTGGCGCTCGAGGCCGGGGTCCCGATCGTCCCCGTGGTCTCGGTCGGCGGTCAGGAGACGTCCCTGTTCCTGAGCCGCGGCGCCGGGCTCGCGCGGACGCTCGGCCTCGATCGCACGCTGCGCCTCAAGGTCCTGCCGATCTCGCTGGCGCTGCCCTGGGGGATCAACGTCGGCGACTTCCTCGGCCACGTTCCGCTGCCCGCCAAGATCACGATCGAGGTCTTGCCGCCGATCGACATCGAGCAGCGGTTCGGGTCCGACCCCGACTACGCCGAGGTCTACGACCACGTCGTCCGGGTGATGCAGCAGTGTCTCGACTCGCTCGCGGCGGAGCGACGCTTGCCGGTGATCGGATGATGCCCGGGGACCCGGGGAGATCGGGTAGACCGATATGAGGCTCAACGAGTCGATCGAGATCTCCGCGCCGCAGACGCTCGTCTGGGACTACCTGGCCGACCCGACGAAGTACCTGCACTTCATGTCCGGCGTCACGCGCTGGCAGCCGGCGAGCGATCGGCGCAGCGGCCTCGGGGCGAGGTACCGGATGCTGATCCGCGTCGGCGCGGCGGAGGTCGGTGGGTTGATCGAGTTCGTCGAGTGGCGGCCCGAGACCGACATGGCGTGGACGTCGGTCACCGGGATCGACCAGCGCGGGCGGTGGCGCGTCCGCGCGGTCGCCGACCGCCTCACCCGGGTCGAGCTTCGCTACGCGTACGGCGTCGCCGGCTCGGGCATCGCCGGGCTCGTCGCGGAGCGCGTCGCAGCGCCCGCGATCTCACGCCACCTGCGGCGCTCGCTGCAGCAGCTCAAGCGCCAGGTCGAGCACGAGCAGCTCCGGGCCGAGGCGCGCCGCCGCCGCGAGGCGGCCAGCGCGGCCTGATCGGCGCCCCTACCCCGGCGGTTGCGCTCCCGGATAGGGTGCGCATCCGAACCTACGAAAAGGGGGTCGAATGACCGCATCGGAGTTCGCCGGCTTCGTGCTCGCCGGACTGGTGGCGCTGATCCTGTTCTTCGCCGGCCAGCGGGCGCTCGTCGAGCTGACCGACAATGAGGACTTCGCAATTCCGGTCCAGGTGACCGTCGACCAGCAGGGTGGCCCAGAGCTGCCGTCGGCGCCGATCGTGCCGCCGGAGGTGCCGTCGCAGCCGTCGGAGTGACCGGGCAGGGGTTGGTGGGCTAGGCGCTGTTCCTAACCACGTTGTTCATCCGGGTCTCGTTGCAAGCTGGGTATAGGGGTCGCGGCTCCGAGTCCAGGCACTGTCCTGGATAGGTATCGTCGGCGACACTCAGGGCAGGACGGTAGGAGCGAAGAGGTGCGAGCGCAGGCCGCCTACCCAGCCCAATCACACCCCGGCGACCATGCCCCAGCGACCGCGCCGCTCCTCGGCGAGGCTGGCTCGGCGGCGGCGGCGCGCTCGAGCAGCTCGAGGAGGTCCGGGAACAACGTGGTTGGCATCTACAGCTAGGCGCGATCCGCGACGCCGCTCACGCCGGCGCGCGTCGCGCAGCTTGCGCAGCAGAACATCGTGCCGTCGTCCTCGACGCCGTGCCCGACGATCGTGCAGCCGCAATGCGCGCAGCGCGGCGCCAGCGCGTGGATCGCGCACTCGAACGAGTCGAAGGTGTGCGACTCGCCGCCGACCGTGACCTCGAAGGCCTTGTCGTAGTCGTTGCCGCACACCTCACACTCGGCCACGGTCAGCTCTTCTTCCCGCCGACCGCCCGCGCCAGCTGGGCCTTGCTCATCCGCGAGCGGCCCTCGATGTTGAGGCGCTTGGCCTCGTTGTAGAGCTGGTCGCGCGTCTGGCCTCCGGCCCCGTGCCCGGAACGCAGCCCGCCGCGGCGGCCCGACGAGATGTCCCGGGTCGAGCTGCGCGAGCGCTGCCGCGACTCGCCGGAGCGCGCTCGCTCCTTCTGGACCGTGCGCGCCGCGATCTCCTCGGCTCGGCGCTCGGACCGGCCCTCGCTCTTCTGGCTTTTCTTGACGTGCTCGTACTGACGCGCACGCTTGGTGCCCTTCTTGATTCCACGCGGTGGCATCCGATGCACCTCCTCGTGTGCTGGTTCGTCCCCGCGCCCCGCCCAGCGGTCTACCCCTTCGCGGGCCCCTCAAACGAGTCGCGGGGAGAGAGCGGCGCCGTGGCGGGGCCTTGCACGACGTCCCCAAGGGCGCCGAACCGCGACCCGTGGCAGGCGCAGTCCCATGTCCCCTCGGCGCGGTTCCATTTCACGATGCAGCCGAGGTGAGTGCAGCGCGCCGACAGCTCGTGCACGACCCCCGTCTCGTCCCGGTAGAGGGCCATCTGGCCGAGTCCCGCCCCGACGACTCGTCCCTCCCCGGGCGCGATGCCGTCCGCGGACTCCCGCCGCGTCACGCGGTCGGCGACGAACCGCATCCCCGAGCGGGCGTTGTGCGAGACCAGCTCCGCTGCCGCTGCGCGCGGGTGAAAGCGCTCGGGGCGGAACGGGTCGCCGCGCGAGGCATCGCGACCGAGCACCCGGTCGGCGACGATCTCGGCCGCTGTCGTGCCCATCGCGAGGCCCCACTTGCGCAGCCCCGTCACGACCACGACGCGATCCGAGAGCGGAACGAGGCGGCCAACGAACGGCAGCCCGTCCTCGGGCATGTTGTCCTGGGCTGACCAGCGACACTCGACCGCCTCCGCCCCGAACCTCTGGCGGGCGAATTCCTCGAGGCTGCGATAGCGGTCCGCCTCGTCTCCCTCGCCGACGCGGTGCGACTCGCCGGCGACGATCAGCAGCTCCCCGCCGCCCGCCGGATGGGAGCGAAGCGAGCGCACCGGCGAGCCCGCGCTGATGTACATCCCCTGGAGCGCCGCCTGCGGCGCCCGCACAGCGAGCGCATACGAGCGCTCCGGATGGGTGCGGGCGAAGAACAGGCCGCGGTTGAGAAACGGGATGTGGGTGGCAACGATCACCCGCTCGGCCCGGATGCGCGGTCCCAGGGCGGCACGAACCCCGGCCCCGTCGATGCCGACAGCTCGCGTTCGCTCGAAGAGGAGGCAACCCTCGCGCTCGGCCGCGTCCGCCAGCCCGCTCACGTAGCGATAGGGGTCGAACTCCGCCTGGTCGTCGAACCGCACCGCCGCGGCGACCTCGAACGGCAGCTCGGTCTCCTCGGCGAAGGAGGCGGGGAGCCCGAGCGCCGTGGCGGCGGCAACCTCGTCCTCGACCTCGCGGCGCTGTCCCTCGGATTCGGTGTATGTGAAGTTCGGCTTGCGGCGCAGGTGGCAATCGATCCCGAGCTCGGCCGCGAGCTCGGCGATCCGCGTGATCCCGGCCTCGTTCGCGAGCCCGTAGGCGCTCGCCGTCTCGTCGCCGAGCGAGGCGCGCATGCTCGCGTAGGTGAGGCCGTGCAGCGAGCTGAGCTTCGCGGTCGTGTTGCCGGTCACGCCGGCGCCGATTCGGTGGGCCTCGAGCAGGGCGGTGCTGGCGCCGCCCCGCGCGACCGCGAGGGCCGCGGTCACGCCGACGATTCCGCCGCCGAGGACCGCGACCTCCACATCGATGTCGTGGCCAAGCGCCGGGCGCTCGTCCGCGAGCCCGCCGCCGAGCCACAGCGAGACGGCCCTGCCGGGGAGCTCCGCCGCGGGAGAGCGGGTCGAGGTCGAGGGCGGGGGCGCGATGGGCTGCGGCTACCCTCGCCGCGCCGGCCGAAAACGTGGCGCGCGAGCTAGGCCAGCTCGCGCTTCAGGACCTTGCCGGTCGCGTTGCGCGGCAGCGAGTCGAGGAACTCGACGTCGCGCGGGACCTTGTAGCGCGCCAGGTTCGACTTGACGTGTCCCTTGACCTCGTCCTCGTCGAGGTCCGCGCCCTCGCGCGCGACCACGAAGGCCTTGAGCCGCTGCCCGAACTCGTCGTCGTCGACTCCGATCACCGCCACCTCGGCGACGGCGTCGTGGCTCGCGAGCAGGTCCTCGACCTCGCGAGGGAAGACGTTCTCCCCGCCCGAGACGATCATCTCGTCGTCGCGGCCGTCGATGAACAGGCGGCCCTGGTCGTCGAAGTGGCCCACGTCACCGCTCGACAGCAGGCCGTCCACGATCTCCTTGCCGCCTCCGCCCGTGTAGCCCTCGAACGACATCTCGTTGCCGACGAACACCCGCCCCGTCTTGCCCGGCGGCACGTCGTCGCCATCGCGGTCGAGGATCCGGATCCGCGTCCCGCGCGGCGGGCGGCCGGCGGTCCCCGGCGCCTCTCGAAGATCCTCCGGGGTCGCGATCGTCGCCCACGCGACCTCCGTCGAGCCGTAGAGGTTGTAGAGGTTGTCGCCGAAGGTGTCCATCCAGCGGGTCGCCAGCGGGCCCGGCAGCGCCGCGCCGCTCGCCGCCGTCACCCGCAGGGCGCTGAGGTCGTAGCGCGAGATCACCTCTTCGGGGAGCTCGAGGATGCGCTGCATCATCACCGGCACGACGACGAGCGCCGTCGCTCCGCTATCCGCGACCGCGCGCAGGGTCTCCTCGGGGTCGAAGCGGCGTCGCAGAACGTACGTCGAGCCGAGCGAGAGCCCGAGCGTGAAATGGGCGAACCCCCACGAGTGAAAGAGCGGCGCCGCGATCATCGTGTGCTCCTCGGCGCGCAGCGGGATCCTCGAGAACAGCGCCGCGAGCGGGCCCAGGGTGTCGGGCTGAGCGCGCTGCGCCCCCTTCGGCGTGCCGGTCGTCCCCGAGGTCAGGATGACGAAGCGGCTCGATTCCTCGGGCGGGTCGAGATCGGAGTCGTCGCTGGAGGCGATCAGCTCCTCGAGCGTCCTGTCGCCGGTTGCCGAGGACTCCCCGTCGGTCGCCTGCTCCGACCAGGCGACGAAGCACTGAACCCCCTCGCGGGCGTCGGCGAGCAGGTCGGCGAACTCCTCGTCGTAGATCAGCGCCGTCGGCTCCTCGCGCTCGACGACGGCAGCGAGCTGGGGCGCCGCGAACGCCGTGTTCATGTAGAGGCCGTGGGCGCCGAGCTTCGAGCACGCCAGCGTCGCCTCGATGAAGCCGTGATGGTTGCGCACCATGATCGCCACGCCGTCGCCCTCGCGGATCCCCGCCTGGTCCAGCGAGCGTGCCAACGCGTTCGAGCGGCTGTGAAGTGCGGCGAAGCTGTGCGACCCGGCCTCGTCGTCGATCGCGGTCGCCTCGGGGCGGTTGATCGCGGCGGCGGCGATGCCTGCGGCCGGCGATGCCCCCCAGCGGTGAAGCTCGAGCGCGATCCGGGCGAGCTTGTCGGGACGCAGCGGCCTGATCACGCCGGCGTCGATCAGCATGCGGACGTTGAAGGCGGCATCGGCGACGCTGCCGAGCGGGCCGAAGCTGATGCGGTCGGCGACTGTTCCGAGCGGGAGCCTGCCCGCTATCGAGCGCAGTGCCACGCGGGGAAGCTTAGTGGCGGCTAGACGATCGATTCCAAACCCCCGCGCACCACGCGGATTCGGAATCAACCGTCTAGACGTCGAGCAGGGCGACCGCCACGCACGCGATGCCCTCGCCGCGGCCGATCGCCCCCAGGCCGTCGTTCGTCGTCGCCTTGACGCTGACCGGCGCCGAGAGCGCCTCGCGGAGGTTGCGCTCCATCTCGGCCCGGTGCGGGCCCAGCGCCGGCTCCTCCGCGATCAGCGTCGCATCGACGTTGAGGATCGCCCCCGGCAGTTGCCCCAGCGCCACCTGCAGGAGGTCGAGCGAGTCGGCGTCGCGCCAGCGCTCCTCGTCGGAGCCGAACAGGGTCCCGAGATCGCCGAGCCCAGCGGCACCGAGCAGGGCGTCGATCACGGAGTGGGTGAGCACGTCGGCATCGGAGTGCCCCGCGAGGCCTCGCGGGTGTGGGATCTCGACTCCGCCGAGCACCAGGCGGCGGCCCTCGACCAGCCGGTGGCTGTCGTATGCGATCCCGACCCGCACTAGGCGCTCACCGTCCGAGCGGCTCCATGCGGCGCTCGCGGCGCTCGAAGACGCAGATCTCGCCAACCCCCAGCTCGGCGAGCAGCTCGAGGGCTCGCTCGTACCCGTAGCCCACGTGCTCCGGCAGGTGAGCGTCCGAGGACAGCGAGAACGGTGCGCCGGCCTCGACGCACATCTCGCAGAACGAGCGCGCGGGGTAGAGCTCACCAATCGGCTTGCGAAGTCCCGCGGTCGAGACCTCGACAGCGATCCGGGTGTCGGCGATCGCCTCGATCGCCGGCTCGTAGAAGAAGCGCAGGTCGCGGTCGGGCGTCGGTCTCTCCGGACCCCAGACCTTGACGAGGTCGGGGTGGGCGAGCACGTCGAAGAGACCCGAGCGCGCCGCCTCGGCAAGCATCTCGAAGTAGCGGCGCCACACCGTCTCGGCGTCACCGAGCGCGACCCATGCGTCGTAGTCGGGATGGTCCACCGCGCCGTCGCCGATGAAGTGCACGGAGCCGAGGACGTAGTCGAGGTCGTGCGCCTCGAGCAGGTTGCGGATCCGGTCCTCGGCGCCGGGCACGAAGTCGGCCTCGATCCCCAGCCTCAGCGGGGTGGTGCGAACGAAGTCGCAGTAGGCGTCGAGGTCGTCCGTGGCCTGCTCCTCCCAGAAGGGATGGCGCCAGATCTCGAGCGCCTGCCGGAAGCGGTAGACGTGCTCCGAGACCCCCAGTTCCGCGATTCCCGCGTCGCGCGCCGCCTTTAGGTAGCGCTCCACGTTGCCGGGCGTGAAGTACCGCTCCGGAGGAGTACCCGGGTCGTCGGGGCGCAGATGCAGGTGGTAGTCGGTCAGCACGGCGACTGTAGGCTAGTTGTGCATGGTCCACCTCAGGATCGTGGTACCGAGCTACCAGGCCGGGCACGCCCTCGACCTCCTCAAGGGCACGCCGTCGGTCTGCAACCTGATCTACCTCGAGCGCGCGGCGCAGCGGCCCGAGGGCGACGTGATCCTCTGCGACGTCGCCCGCGAGGACGCCAGCGTGATCGTCGGCGACCTGCGCGAGCTCGAGATCGACGTCGAGGGCTCGATCGCGATGGAGGACATCGACTCCCAGATCTCGCAGGCCGCGGACCGGGCAGAGGAGGCGGCGAGCGGCGCGGTCGCCGACGCCGTGGTCTGGGAGGAGGTCGAGTCGCGCACCTCGGAGAACATCGAGCTGTCGGGGAGCTTCATCGGGTTCATGGTCCTCGCGATGCTGATCGCCGCGGTCGGCATCTTCACCGACCAGATCATCCTGATCATCGGCGCGATGGTCGTCGGCCCCGAGTTCGGCCCGATCGCGGGCCTGTGCGTCGCCGCGGTGCAACTGCGCGGGGACGTCGCGAGGCGCTCGCTCGTCGCGCTCGCGATCGGCTTCCCGCTCGGGATCAGCGCGACCTTTCTGTTCACGCTCGGGCTCGACGCCGTGAACCTGATCCCCGGCGACTTCGCCCAGGAGGGCCATCCGTTCACGCAGTTCATCTCGAGCCCGAACGAGTTCACGGTGATCGTCGCCTACCTGGCGGGGATGGCGGGGGTGCTGTCGCTGACCTCAGCGAAGTCGGGCGCGCTGGTCGGCGTGCTGATCTCGGTCACGACGATCCCGGCGGCCGCCAACATCGGCGTCGCCGCCGCGCTCGGCGACGGCGAGGAGTGGCTGGGGGCGATGGAGCAGCTGTCGCTCAACCTGGGGATGATCTTCCTGGCCGGGATCGGGACGCTCTACGTCCAGCGATTGCTGTACATGAGGCGCCGCCGCCGCCACCTCTACGACGGGGCGCGCGAAGCCGCCGGGCTGCCGATGGGACGCAGTCGACGCGCCGACTCGGTCACCCACGGCAAGGCGCCCGCGGGCAGGTGAGGGCGTGCTTCGCGACCTCCTGACCCTGGCTGCGACCTTCGCGCTGGCAACGGGCGTGGCTGCGCTCGCGGGCGCCGCCAACCTTGGGACCGCGCTCGGCTTCGGTCAGATCGGGTTCGCGGTCACTCTCGTGTGGGTGCTGCTCGGGCCGCGCGACGCCTAGCGTCTGCTACGGAGGCGTGAGCGCGAACAGGTCGGGGAGGCGGTGCTTGCTCCCGGCCGCCTTGCGGTTGTCGCTCCATGCCGGCAGGAAGACCCCCTGGGCCGCGTCGGCGCCCTCGTAGTCCCCGTAGTCGAAGCCGTCGCTGCGAAGGCCGCTGAAGTTCGACGTCGCGGTCGAGAACGGGAACATCGGGGAGAACGTGGCGCCGAGGTCGGTCGAGCCGACGTAGTACTGCAGCGTTGTCTTCTGGGTCGAGTCCTGCTTGGTGCTGTACAGGCTCGACTGCACCTCCCCCGTGATCGGGTCGACCGCAAGCGACGGGAAGAAGTGATGGTTGCGATCGAGCGGGCCGTCGTCGCTCAGCCGCACCCCGGTGTTGGGAGCCGGATAGGTGTTCGGCGCCGGGCCGGCGGCTATGAAGCTGTCGAAGGTGCGGTCGCGACGCTGTCCCGTGCACACCCGCTTTCCGTTCGAGCGCAGGTCGCTGAAGGCGACGTACACGGTCCCGTCCGGTCCCACGTCCACGTACGGCTGGGGGCCAATGCGGCCGCCGGGCGCGGGGCGGATCGGGCAGAAGAACGGGATGCCGTATTTGCCCTTCTGGTTGAGGTCGTCGACGGTCGCGTCCGGTCCCCAGCTCGCCGCGCTGCTGCAGTCGGCCGACGACGGGCAGCTGTCGATCTCGATCTCGTTTCCGTTCGGTGGCCGCCCGGCGTTCCACCATGTCACGTAGACGTCGCCGTTCGGCGCCGCGGCGATTGACGGATACGTGTAGATGCCGCTGGCGTCGGTGATCGCCGGCAGCGACGCTCCGGGGGTCCAGTTCGCCGGTGTGTCGCACGCCGCCGGGTCCGGGACGCCGCCGGGCCGCGTGTCGCATTGCGAGACGACGACGTTCTGGCGCTGGGCGTCGTTCTCGATCCACGTCGCGTAGAGGCGCCCGTACTTGGGGCTCGACGGCCAGTTGTCGATCGTGATCATCTCCTTGTCCTGGAGCCCGCTCGACCGCCGCGGGACCGCGACGTTGGTGGGCTGGAAGTCGACCGTGCCGGCGGCGACCCGGTTGATCACGATGTGGCTCTGCTTGCTCAGGCTCAGCACCGCGTACCACAGGTTTCCGTCACGGTCCGCGGCGAGGGCGGGATCGCAGCACAGCCGCATGTTCACGACGCCGCCGCTCTCCAGCGTCGTGGCCGAGGGCAGAACGCGGGTGCTCACGGTGCCGGGAGCAAGTCCGGCGTCGGAGATGAATGCCGGCGGGTTGGAGTTGAAGGATCCGGGGTTTACGGCGACGATGGCGCGGCTGGCGTTGTTGGGCTGCATCGCGGCGAAGGCCTCGGCCTCGAAGCCGCCAGCCGTCGCGGTCAGGTTGCTGTTGATCGCGCCCGCCGGGAGGGTCCGTGGACCGCCCCCGAGCTCGCCCGCGACGGATGGAGCGAATTCCACCGGCGCAGTCGCGCTCGTTGTTGCCGCGCCCTGGGGGCTCACACCCGGTGGCAGGCGGTGCTGCGGGTAGACGGGCAACCTCGCCCTGGCGAGCAGGCGGGCGTGGTCGCCGTCGCGCGCCACCAGGTCGAGCCGCACGGCGCCCGGTGGCGGATCGATCGCCCGCAACGCGATCTCGTCGGCGCTGCCCGCGGGGCCGCCGACGCGGGCCACGGCGGCCGCGAGCGGCTCGGCGTCGATGCGGGCGCCGCCGTGGCGTCGATCGCGGCTCGGGGCCCCGTACAGGACGGCGACCACCTCGCGGTCGGCGGTCGCCTCGTCGAGCTCGACGCGCACCCGGACGGGCTGGGCGCCGGCGGCGGCGACCAGGTAGGACGGCGCGATGCGCGCCTCGCCGAACGGAAGCTCGTAGCTCGCCGGCGGGGAGGGCCCGGTGACGAGCGGCTGAACCGGCGCCGGCGAGGCCGCGGCCGAGCCCGCCGCGATCGCGGCGACGGCCACGACGAGCGGGGAGACGACCCCCAGGAGCCTGTGAACCGAGCGCGTGATGACGGCGAGCCTATCCGCCCGCACGGTCGGCGAGCATCAGCTCGGCGATCCGCAAGTCGCGTTTCGTGGTCACCTTGAGGTTCTCGGGCGGCGCCTCGTGCACGAGCACGCGGCCGCCGAGCCGCTCGACGAGCATCGCATCGTCGGTCGCCGCGGAGAGCGAGTCGGCCGCCGCAAGCGCGCGGCGAAGCGTCTCGGTGCGAAACGCCTGCGGCGTCTGCGCCGCCCACAGACGCGATCGATCCAGGGTGCGCTCTACCTCGTGTTCGGCGACCTCCTTCACGGTGTCGGTGATCGGCGTCGCGGCGAGGACGCACTCGCAGCCCGGGGTCGCGGCGAGCTCGGAGACCACGGCGTCGATCAGCTCCGCGGCGACGAGCGGGCGCGCCGCGTCGTGGACGACCGTGAGCTCCGTGTCCACGGCGGCGAGGGCCGCCGCGACCGACTCCGAGCGACTCGCGCCTCCCGCGACGACCCGCAGCGGCAGCGCATCACCCTTCGACGCGCCGAGCAGCGCGTCCTCGACCTCGCCGACGCGGTCCGGGGGCGCGGCGACGACCGCCGCGCCAACCGACCGAGCCGCGGCGAACGCGTCGAGCGACCATGCGGCCAGGATGCGACCCGCCAACTCGACGAGGGCCTTCGGGCCGCCGGCTCCGAGTCGCACTCCGGAGCCGGCGGCCGCGATGACCGCGGTGGCCTGGGCTTCGACCTCAGGCGGGTGTCTTGGCGCCGAAGCGCTCCTCCAGCAACTCGTCGAGGTACGTCTCGGCCTCGGGCTCTTCCTTGTCGAGCGCGTACATGAACTCCGATGCGAGGATCTTCTTCGCCCGGGTGTACATCTGCTTCTCCCCCGTTGAAAGCCCCTTCTCCCACTCCCTGATCGCCAGGTTGCGCACGACCTCAGCGAGCTCGAAGACGTCTCCCGTCTTGATCTTCTCGCGGTTGTACTTGAAGCGCCGATTCCAGTTCTTCGGCATCTCCGAGACGTCGTCGGTGAGCACGTTGATGACCTTCTTGACCTCGACCTCGTTGATGACCCGACGTAGCCCGGCAAGTCCGGCGTTCTCGCACGGGACCATCACGGTCATGTCGTTGTGAAGGATCTTGATCGTCAGGTAATCCCGCTTCTCTCCCAGGAGCTGCCTGCTTTCCTTCTTGAGAACCACTCCGGCCCCGTGGTGTGGGTAGACGACGTTGTCGCCCTCGTCGAACACGCAGTCTGCGGGCTCGAGCTCCACCTCGGGGCCGTCTTGCATCGCCTCTGCTTCTGCTACTTCGGGGATATTCGCCTCCTTACGTCGAGACGGCCGCGGGATGCGGCCGTCAGCTCTGCAGATACCGGTCGACCAGATCGACCTCCTGAAGCCTGCGCAGGCCCTCGCGCACGTCCTTGGCGAGCCCCTCGCCGACGCCTTCGACGGCGGCGAGTTCGGCATCACCCGCGGCGAGGATCTCGTCGAGCCCGCCGAAGCGGTGAATGATCCGCTGCGAGACGAGCCGCGGCAGGCGCGGGATCCGGCCGAGCGCGCGATAGCCGCGCGGCGTGACCGGGTACTCGAGGGTGTTCATCTTGCGGTCGAAGCCGAGCAATTCGGCGAGCCGACCGAAGTCGAGCAAGTCCTGGTGCGAGAGGCCGGCGAGCGCGGCGAGGGCGGCATCCGCGCTGACGTCGGAGTCCTCGGCCCCGTAGTCGCGCACGAGGTCGGCGCGCTCCGCCATCACCCCGACCACCGTCTCCTCGAGCTGCATCTCGATCAGGCGGCCCTCCGTGCCGAGCTCGATGATGTAGCGCTCGACCTCGGCCGCCATCCGCGTGACCATCTCGGCCCGCTGCAGTACCGAGAGGATGTCGTAAAGGACCCCGCCGCCCTCGAACTCCAGCGCGGTCAGCCGAGCGGAGACCTGGTCGAGGCGCGCGCGGTACTTCTCCAACGTGGCGAGGCCCTGATTGGCCTTGCTGAGCACCGTGGGGATGTCCTGGAGGATGTACTTCATCCCCTCGAGGTAGAGCGACACCACGTCGCGGCGCTCCGAGATCGAGATCACGAGCGCGTCGGTCTGCTTCGAGACGCGCTCCGCGGTCCGGTGCCTGGTCCCGGTCTCCATCGAGAGGATCGTCGGGTCGGGCATCAGCTGGACGTTCGCCCAGGCGATCCGGGAGCCATCGGCGTCGAGCACGATCGCCCCGTCCATCTTCGCCACCTGGTAGAGCAGCGCTGGGGTGTACTCGACGTCGAGCTTGATCCCTCCCGAGAACATGAACGAGAGGTCCTCGGTCTCCCCGATCACGATCAGGCCGCCGCTCCGGGCGTGAGTGATGTTGTCCATCCCCTCGCGCAGCAGGGTGCCGGGCGCGACCATGTCGAGGGCCCGCAGCAACCGGGGATCCTGACGCGCCTCCAGCTCGTTCAGCTCATCCCCGGACATCGACGCCATCGCGGGTGATGATGGCAAAAGCCGCTGCACGTTGCGGCTCTCGCTAATTCCGTGTGGATAAGTCGGATTGCGGTCTGTCAAGGGGCGCGGCCGGAATCGCGGCTCGCGATCCCGCGGGCGCACGCGGCCCAGCGTCTCAGGCGGCTTCGCGCACCGGGCGCACCGCGAGCGCCGCGTCCAACGCTCGCGCGACGCTGGCATGGGCCTCGAGCCCCTCGACAGCCTCGGCGGCGGGCGGGCCCAGCACCGGCCCGAGCCCGAACTTGAGCGCCTCGGCGACGCGGCGCTCGGGGTGCCCGACGTAGCGGAGCTCGCCCGTCAACCCGACCTCGCCGAAGCATCCGACCGGCCCTCGACCACCGCGCGGCGGCTCGCCCCGGTGAGCGGAGGCGACGGCGAGCGCCACCGCCAGGTCGGCGCCGGGCTCGTCGACCCGCACCCCGCCGGCGACGTTGACGAAGACGTCAGCGCTGGCGAGCGAGATCCCGGCGTGGCGCGCCAGGACCGCGAGCACGAGGCTGAGCCGGTTGCGGTCGATGCCGGTGGCGATGCGCCGCGGGGGAACGATCTCGGTCGGCGCGACGAGCGCCTGGACCTCGACGAGCAGCGGACGGGTGCCCTCCATCGCGCAAAGCACGCACGAGCCCGGTGCCGCCGTGGCCTCGTCCACGAATCGCGCCGAAGGGTCGGTGACCTCGGTGAGGCCACCGGAGCGCATCTCGAACAGCGCCACCTCGCTCGTCGCGCCGAAGCGGTTCTTGAGCGCCCGCAGCGTCCGATAGCTGCGCTCGCGCTCGCCCTCGAAGATCAGCGCGCAGTCGACGAGATGCTCCAGGGCCCGCGGCCCGGCGAGCGAGCCCTCCTTGGTGACGTGCCCGACGAGGATCACCGCCGTCCCGATTCGCTTCGCCACCTCGATCAACGCCGCGGTCGCCTCGCGGACCTGTCCGACCGATCCCGGGGCCGCGCTCATCTCCCCGGCCCGCAAGGTCTGGATCGAGTCCACCACGCATACCTGCGGCCGCTCGGCCTCGAGCGCCGCCACGACCGCCTCAACCGCCGTCTCGGCGATCATCGGGACGGCGAGCGCCCCCTCGCCGAGCCGCTCGGCGCGCAGCTTCACCTGGGGCGCCGACTCCTCGCCCGAGACATAGAGCGTCCGCGCTCCGCTCGCCGCCAGGTTGCCGAGCGCCATCGCGGTGAGCGTGCTCTTTCCGATTCCGGGCGCGCCGCCCACCAGCACGAGCGACCCCGGGACCAGCCCCCCGCCCAGCACGCGGTCGAGCTCGCCGACCTCGGTCCGCAGCCTCGCGACCTCGGGGGCCTCGACGTCGCGCAGCGCGACCGGCTTCAGCGCCGCCTTGCCCGCCCCTCGCGACCCGCGGGGCGCGCCGGGCGCGCCGGAAGGCTGGACACGGGTCTCGACGAGGGTGTTCCACTCGCCACAGCCCGCGCAGCGCCCCGACCAGGCGAGCGACTCGTGCCCGCACTGCTGACAGACGTAGGTGGTCTTCGTTCGCGCCATCGGCGATTCCGCCCCGAGCCTACGAATCCCGCCCGACGCCACCGCGCCCCGCCCCGGCCGCAAGCACCGGGGTCGCGTGTGCGAGTGCGAACGAGCTAACCGGCCGCCGCGCGGCCGTAGACCTGCACCGCCAGGTCCCCGTAGTAGGGCCCGAACAGGATCGCGGGCAGGAAGGAATAGCCGAAGCTGTTCGTCGAGTTGACGACCTCGTCGCCGATCACCCAGCCACCCCCGCTCGCCCCGGCCTGCATGTCGCAGCCGATCGCCGACTGCGGCGGGCCCTTGGGCTCGGGGAAGGGATCGGTGTAGCCGAACTGCGAGTCGCACGCCCACAGGCTCTCGCCGTCGAACTTGGGCTGGGGGGTGACCGGGTAGCCGTAGGAACGGTATGGCTGCTCGCGCGGCAGGTTGAATGCGATCCCGCGCGCCCCGACGGCGGCCTCGACCGTCTGCCCGAAGGAGTTCGGGTTCATCGCGGCGGCTCCGATGTCGCCTGAGAAGCGGGCCTTCTTTCGCCAGCTCTTTGTCGTGAACAGCTGCCGCGCGGCCCA
>WNFU01001021.1_pt1 | contig 39258 bp, 35 predicted proteins | sample 5400121 | NCBI WGS metagenome assembly WNFU01 (sample SAMN13153360, study PRJNA577476) | soil metagenome | isolation source: 100 cm soil or saprolite under grassland replicate 1 | place: USA:California | collected 2016-06-15
GCGCACATAAATATAGAGATGATGCTCAAGACCAGCGAAGTGATAGCGCGCCCACTGGCGCTCTGCTGCGAGTACATCTGATTGGCATAACCATATTGCGGCGGCGGGTGTCCCTGATAGCCAGGATAGGGAGGATAATTCTGTGGCGGTTGCTGTTGCTGACCGTGGCCCGGCGTCGAATAAGGATAAGGCTGCTGAGGCGGTCCTGAAGACGCGCCCGGCGCGCCGCCGGGCTTCGTCAGTGGCGCGCTGCAGGAGCGACAGAACTGATCAGTATCGAGGTTGTTAGCGCCGCAACGAGTGCAAAACATAGTCTGTGTTCTCCAGAGTCAATCTTGGCAGAATCAATTTTGGCAGGGGCGGTTTTGGCGTATCTGTTCTAAAGCAATTTTGCGGATTGCTGACGCGCGTGGCGCCGTTAGCCGCGCCAGAAGGCGGATTGTAAACGAACATTATGCGATGGTACAGCGCCGCGCGAGCGGCTGCGCGATTGTGCGCGGGGTCTCATACTTGCTGACACTCGCGGCGTCATTAGCCAGGCCAGAAGAGGCCTTTCATCACTGCGATCTTAAACAGCCAGCTCAGAATGAAAAGCGCGATCGTCAGGCGGATCACGAGATTTCTACCGCGCAAGCGGTTGAATTTCGACCGCGGGACGCGGCGGCGAATGAAATAGATCGAAAGCGGAACGCTCAGAACAGCGAAAATGAAAACGACCAGACCAAACGGCTGTGTGATGACCGATTCGTAAAAATGAAACCGCGCCGCATGGGCGACACTCGTCGTCAACCCGCAACCAGGACAGGGAATTCCTGTGAAATGCAGAAACGCGCACGGCGGCAGCCCCAATTGCCGGTGAGTGCCGAATCCATTTGCAGAAGGCCGGAGAAGACGCGCGATAAGCAACAACGCGGATGACAATCCAGCAATCACCAGATACCAGGTCCGATCATGGATTGTGAACTCCGACCGCCAATTCTCAAACTCTTGAGGGCCGTCTCGCATTAACAAAGATTGCAACCTCTCCATAGGAGCTACTGAACTGATCGCTATCGCGGTCGTTAGCCCCGCAACGAGCGCAGAACATGCTTAAAACCACCCTCTCTTGTTTTGAATGTAAGTTTTCACGAACTCCTCATCGCTCTTAACCAGGTACAATATTCCTTCCACCAGTCCGATTGGTGTGAATACTATCCCTGCAATTCCGCACGTCAGTACCGTTCCGAGCAGCATGATCAACCCTTCGGTCGTGTACCCAAGAACAAACTTGTGAATGCCCAGCCCTCCTACCAATATTCCCAATATGCCTGCCGCCACCTTTTTATCCGCTCCTAGCGCGCGCCAATTCTGCGCGGCCATTGCGAAGTTTTGATTGTCCGGGGGAGAAGAGTAGCCCTGATAGCCGGGATATGGAAGGTTGTCTTGTTGCGGTCGTTGCTGGCCGGACCCGAATGTCGATTGGGGGTAACTCTGTTGAGCCGGTCCTGAAGATGCGACTTGGCCAGGCGCGGCGCCAGGCTTTACCAGCGGCGCGCTACAAGATTTGCAGAATCGGTCGGTATCGAGATTGTTAGTCCCACAGCGAGTGCAAAACATAGGCAGTGTCCTCTGGCATGGAGTCCGGCCTTTAGGCAACCGGAGTTCAGCGGCGGCGGCCTAAAGGCATGGACTCCATGCTCTTTTCAATTGGCGTCTCGGGGCGAAGGCGCGGCGACAGGCTCGCGCAATTTCGTGGTCGTTGTTTCAGTAACGCTGAAATCTGAGATCGGAGATTGCGACGGTTCGACCAGCCGCGCGACCGGCGAAGTGTCCAAAGTATCTGGGGCTGAAAATAGTGGCGATTGCTGATCCTTCTGCTCCTGCTGGCGTTTCACCTCGACGATCCGCTTACTGACGAAAAGACCGTTGAAAAGGACGCCCAGGCCAATCATAAATGGGATGAGTCCGACAACCCAGAGAGTACGCAAAATGTTCGACGCCGGTCCGTCAACCGTGGAGGCGATGGCGTCGAACAGAAGGCTCAGAAAAACCATCAAGCCGAAGCCGACACTGCTTGTAATCACGCCGGCCTTAATCTCCTCGAGCCGTTTCTCTTCCGGCGTCTTCTTTCTCCGCGCCTCTTTTTTCGCTCTCTGGTCTTCCACCCATGCCTTTCTCCGCGCCTCTTTTTTCGCTCTCTGGTCTTCCACCCATGCCGGCTCCCACTCATCTCCCTTCCTGACGGTTGCGCCGCCCTTGCCCAACACGCCTCTCACTCTACGGAGATTGACGCCGCACTTGGTGCAATACTTCGTCTGATCGCTGACTTCTGTTCCACATGACGGGCAGTACATAGATACTTCTCCTCGAAGGCCGCCGCCGCGCGCGGCAAAGGCCGCTCCTCCGGTCACGGCAGCGAAGTGGGGTGACCGAGAGCCTTCTATTTTCTCGCGTTCAGCCCGCAGTTTTCGCGCCGAAGGCGTATGCGAATCCATCGGAGCGATGGATTCGCTTCAGATGTTTCGGGTGTACGTCGAAACCGTTCAATGTATAAGACGGTCGTTGGCGTACAGCCGACAATCTGCCGACGTGACGGCCCGCAAACTTTCCCTTCGGAATCTCGGCTTTCACAATGTCACCTGTCTCGAAACCGCGGAACATTGCCTTGCGTGTGCGATGTGTTTTGGGAAAGCCACACTTATCGGTTCGGCACATCTGACGCGAACCATGCCCCGTCGCCTTGACTTGAAGCGGTCGAACGTTTTCGATCTTCAGATTCTCAGGCGTGCTCTCTCCGACGCATGCGGCGTCAACCCAATGCATTTTTGGCAACTCTCGTTTTGTTCGATTGAATTTGGTCAGACCGCCCGACCCCGTTTCAATCGACAGATCGAGAGCTTTCAAGCGATCGAACAGCGCCCATCTTGTCGCATTGAGAGCGGCGGCGTCTTTCAATGGCGCTTTCGCTTGAGCTTTGACACGCGAAAAATCAACGCCGCGCAGCTTTGAGTATTCTTCGAGAGACATATTGTGTTTCTCTTCGTTGTGTTTTCGACAGGCGCAAACGAGATTGCTCGCCCGATTCGAGCCGCCGCGCGAGCGGGGGGTCAGATGATCAACATTCAAGACCTCATCGCAGGGGCTTCCCGGCCCGGCGTAAACGCAGGTGTGTTTGAATTTGATCAACATATATTCACGCAGTTCAAAGCCTCGAAGTTCGCCTTGCTGATATTCGACGCCTTCGATCTGAGGGTTCTGCATAATCTGCATATCGAATTTCACCAACTCAAAGGCAACGCCTTTCAATGGATAAACTCGTTGCAGTCTACGCACCCAGGTGTAGACGTTCTCAACGCGACTTTCGAGTGAAGGCGGCAAGGAGCCTTCGCGCTTCGCTCGATTGTCGAAGCGTGGTTTGCGGTATCGCGTCTTCCTTTGGCGGCGCCCGCGACGAAGCGAACGACGCGCGTCGAGAGAGGCTTTGATGGCAGGCCCGCGATGATGGATTTCGGCGGCGAAAATGACTTCGCCGGTTTGTTGATTAACGACGGCGACGCCTGTCGTTTTTGATCCCGGATCAATCTTGACTTTCAAATCGGGAACCATCGGATTTTCGATCTCTCGCTTGAGAATGATCGTAAATGGATAACGCTTGAACACAGCGGCTTTGCCCGACTTCAAAAGCAGTCGGGCGCGACGCGGCGTTGTCGGCGCCAGAGGTATCTTGGTTGTGTCTAAAACAGGCACTCTCATGTTGAATTAAACTCTTTCGAGTGTGACGTGATCGCTCACGTAATGTTCGCCTAGACAATGATCGATGCGGTTTGTTTGCTCACATCACTGTTTTCGCGTTCGGATCAACTGTTTAAACGTAAGCCTCAGAGCTTGGGACTGGCGTCGCATCCCAAGGTGACTATTGTTGTATTCGCAAAGATCGTAGTTCATGACTCTTGCGAGTCAATCACTGAGTCGGGTTGAGTCAATGCCTTTGTCTTGAAAACTGCGGCATAGCAGATCGCGTTTGTCGCCCTGGAAGGGCAGCAAAACGTGTGCCCTGCTGAACGCGACTCAACTATCTCGAAAACTCGCTCGGCGGCTTGCTGTGCGGCAGATGTCTGGTCTCGTCCTCGATCGCGCTCGGCGCATGGCGACCGACCGGCTCAAGCTCGCTGGTATTCGGGACTGATGGACCGACCTCAGTCGGCGCGGAGAAGACCGGATGCGGATTGGCTTGCTGAATCGAATGAGTCTGATGCGGCGCTGGCGCAGGCGGATTGGCCGCGCTAGGAAGGCGAGAGGCAATGATCTTCGAGATTCCGATAGCCAGCAAAATGAATCCGATGAAAGTCAAGCACCCGAAAGGCGAGTCGCCACGAAACGGGCCAGAGAAGATGAAGCCGAAAAACTTCAACGCCACAATGCCTCCGCCGACGACGCTCAAACCAACGCCAACCCCCCTTTCCTTGGCGCGATGCCTCTCGACCTCAAGCGAATGCGACATCGGCGGCGTGTGGGTCGGCGGCTGAATCTGTCCGGTCAGAGCCTGCGACACCGCCGCGAGATTGGTCCCGCATATAGTGCAGAATCTCTTTCCCTCTCCCTGATTCGATCCGCATTTTGGACAGAACATCGTGTCACCTCGGAAAATCGGTTCGTAGTCCCGCTTTTAGGCGGAATGGAGGGCTACAAATCCATTCCAGGATATCAAAGGTTTCCGCCTAAAGGCGGGACTACGAACTGGAACAGGTCTGGTCTGTTCGTGAGCCGGAAAAGACTAAAGTCTTTTCCACTCTAATTCCGCCTGAACGACTGAAGAGCTTTTCGCAGGCCGCCCTGGAAGAGCGACATCACCGCCATGTAACCGTAACCGAGCAGGAATATGAGCAGGAACGGGATCGTCGCGTAGATGTTGCTGCGAATCGCGTAATAGACCGCGAAGACGAAATAGAGGGCGAAGGCAAGCTCGATGTAAGGCAGCAATCCCCGCTTACGACGGTATTTCATCGCGGCCCTCAACCAGTTGTCCCTTCGGCTTTCGACGTTATATTTCGGCGTGCGCACGAAGCCGGATCTGACTCTAAACAGAGCCTCCAGCACGGCGCGCGTGTTTGAAAGGACAAGCCCGATGCCCATCGCCATAGCCAGAGGGATCAGCCACAACCGCCACTTCTCGTTCGGATAACGATAGTGTATCGCAGTGCCGTAAAAGCTGACGACTGAAAACGTAGCAAAGATCATCAGCGGCGCGTCGAGCAGCAGCATGTGGAACAGCCCCTGATTGAAGCGCACGATCAGGACGGGGATGTGCAAAACGCTCAAAACGATCAGCAGCATCGCCGCGCAATTGCCGAAGAGTCGAAAGAACAATTCGACCTTCTGCTGAAAAGTAAGATGCGGATGCTTCCAGAGACGCGGCATCAGCTTCAGCCCGACCTGCACGAGTCCCTTCGACCATCGCCGCTGTTGGGCTTTGAAGGCATTCATTTCTACCGGCAGTTCGGCGGGCGCGTCTTCGTCGAGCAGGTAAACGAACTTCCACCCCATCAATTGCGCGCGGAAGCTGAGGTCGGTGTCTTCGGTCAGCGTGTCGTGCTGCCAGCCGCCGCTCCATTCAATCGCTTCGCGACGCCACATCCCGGCGGTGCCGTTGAAGTTGAAGAACGCGCCAGTGCGGTTGCGCGACGCCTGCTCGACGACGAAGTGTCCGTCGAGCAAAACTTCCTGAATCCTCGTCAGCAGCGAATAGTTCGCGTTGATGTGCCCCCACCGCATCTGGACCATTCCGATGCGCTCATCGGTGAAGAAATCGACCATTTGTCGCAGGCAATCCGGCTTCGGCAGGAAGTCGGCGTCGAAGATTGCGATGAGTTGGCCCTTCGCCATTTTCATACCGTTCTCGAGCGCGCCGGCTTTGAAGCCGGTCCGGTCGGCGCGGTGAACGTGTTGAATGTCGAATCCCTGTCGCCTGTATTTTTCGACCGCGGCTCGGGCTATCCTGACCGTCTCGTCGGTCGAATCATCGAGCACCTGAATTTCGAGCAGGCCTCGCGGATAATCCAGCCCGGTCACCGATTCGAGCAATCGTTCGACGACGTACATCTCGTTGAAGAGCGGAAGCTGAACGGTGATGCGCGGCAGCTCGCTTTCGGCGAAACGGCGTTTGGGCTGCGGCTTGATGTGGCGGTAGCGCCAGAATTGATAGACCATTCGCACGCGATAAACGCCCAGGATCGCTAGCAGCGCGAGGATGGTGAAATAGAGAATGATTACCACCCAGTCGAACGCGTCGAGAGAATAAAGAAAACTGATGTTATCGCGCCCGTGCCGCAAGATCGGATGGATCAGGTATTCCAACTGTTGTTTCACCTGTTCCGGACTCGGCGCCTGTTGCAGAAGGGTTAGAGCTAGGCTCATAGAGTTCGTTATTAGTCCTCGTGGTTATTGTGACTGCCAAAGACTGCTAAACCAACAGGCATGGTAGCCTTTCGCCACGCGCTGTCAATCCGATCGCCGTATCGGCCAATACGTCCATTGGCCGATACGGCGATCGGCGGCGTCAGGTTCCTTGCCTCGGAACAAAGAGAGGAAAGATTCTCTGGAACAGGTGGTCTTTGATCTCTCGATCCAATCTTCTAGTGTCCTGGCTCGAATCCTTATCGGTCGGCAGGGCGTGGGTGTTGAACGCGATGATGTAAGCCGTTCGCGTATCGGGGCGAATGTAGAAGTGCGAAATGAAGCCGTTCTGGCTGCCGCTGTGCCCTATGAAACGCTGGCCGAAATTGTCTTCGATGAAAAACGTCAACGCCATGGCGTCTTTTCGATTCTGCCCTTCAGGCTCAATAACCGACCCGGGATCGATGGCGATCTGCGGCTGGAACATCTCTTCGAGCGATGAGCGCTTCAACACCTGGTCGAAAATCGACTGTCTTTTAACGTCTCCCATCAGAAAGTTGATGTATTTGACCATGTCGGGCAGCGGCGCATTCAGGCCGCCGTTCGAAACAGTGACGCCGGTGTCGACGTCGAACCTGGCCGGGGTCAGTTTGCCTTCCTTCAAATAGTAGCTGTGCGAGAGGTGTTGGAGCAGATGCCGCGGGGTCGTGTCGAAATAGGCGCGATACATTTCGAGCGGCTTGAAGATGTTCTTGTCGATGTAGACTTCGTAATCGTCTTTGGTGATCAACTCTATGACGCGACCCAGAAAGATTATGCCGGGGTTGGAATAGCTGAATTTCGATCCCGGCTTAAACAGAATCTCCGTGTAAGGCATCATCGCCACGAGCTGCGACCAATGCTGCGGCTCGTGCGGATGCCAGTCCTTGTCGCCGCCCCAGGGCCAGGTCGGCGCGCGAAATCCGGCGGAGTGCGTCATCAGATGTCTGATCGTGATCTGGCTCATGTCGCCGAATGGGTTGTGGACCGCGCCGAGTTCGGGCAGGTATTTGATAATAGGGTCGTCGAGCTTCAACAGCCCGCGATCGCGCAATTGCATGATGGCGACGCCGGTGAACGTCTTGGTGATCGAAGCCCAGTGATAAATCGTGTCTTCGTCCACTGGTTGCTGTTTTTCCTGATCGGCGAGGCCGAAGAACTCCTGCGCGATGACCTGACCGTCATGAATTAGCATGAAGCCGCTGCCGACGATGCCGTGTTTACGCATCGATTGCTCGAAAAAGGTTTTGAATTCGCGCCGAGCCTGAGCGAAGTTTTTCGGGGATTGACTATTGGCCATGTCTGATGACGTAAGCGAGACGGCGAACAGCAACGAGACTGCCACACGCGCAATCGCGCCCGGTTTGATTTTCATCGGATCACCTCAGAGGACACTGATTTTTTCGACATTTACCGCCGGCGTATTTTCACATTCGAAGGCCTTTATGACAATTTATCTGAACAAATCCCGCTCTTTCGGTCTCAGCAGTTCTCCGGCGCTGCCCTCGCCGTGATCGAAATAATAGCCGCGCATCACGACTGCGGGGATGCGGGTTGTCTTTCTCATCAAGAGTCCGCTCGCCGCCGCTATCTCATCCGCTGTAGCGAGAACCGTGGCGGACAATTCTTTTCCATGATCGTCGGTTTTGCCGCGGAGGTCCTTCAAGGGTTTGAGGCCGGCGACTCCGATTGCGACGTTCGTCAAGCCCTCGCGCCAGGCCCGACCAAAGGTATCGGTGATAATCACTCCGACGTTGACCTTGAGGAGTTCGGCGAATCGCGTCTTCAACAGCAACGCGGAGTCGTCCGGCGCGACTGGCAGTAGCGACACCCAATCCTTGCCGACCACGTTCGAGCGATCCACGCCGGCGTTGGCGCAAACGAATCCATGCTTCGTTTCAGTGATCAACACGCGGTCGTCAGAGCGGACAATGTTGGCGGATTCGCTCAATATGACTTCTATCAATCGAGGGTCGCGCTGCTGTTTAGTGGCGATTTCATTTGCGAACTCGGAAGGGGTCACGGATTCCAGATTGACCAATCTGCCCTCCGCTTTCGAGACGATCTTTTGCGCGACCGTGATGATGTCGCCGTCAGACAATTTTAGGCGCATCTTCTGAGCCGCCCGCATAATCATCACGCCAAGGTCATCGCCGGGTCTGATTTCAGGAATGCCGCGAATAGGGATGAGTCGGATTTCGGAACTCAAAATTTCAATGCTCCTGCGGAAGATGGGTCAAGCGGGGCGCATGCTAAAACCTAATCGTTTGATTGACAAGGATTACTCGTCGCGCGCGCAGGCTTTCGCAAAGTCCTCATGAAGGTGACGAAAACCACCCTTAGATTTCGAAATCGACCTGGAAAATAAGCGAAATGAGAATTGAAGGCATGAAAAAAATTAGGCGGTCATAGTTAAGAACCCACCCCAGACTCACTATGACCGCCACTATCAGGAGGTTCACCCGTGCCTGCTATAACGACCGAAGCCGGCAAAAGTTCCGTAAACCTAGCAATTAATTGCAGTTAAGAAACACCGCATTTGATCGCACCGGCTTACAGGCGCATCGGCATGCTTACAAGCGCATCGGCATAATGATATAGCGGAGGTCATAATCCGAGTCATTACTAGATTTTATCTGCGTGGCCGAATTTCCGTCTTTGAACTCGAATGTTACGTTTCCATCCTGAATTACATTGAAGAAATCCAGCAGATATTGGGCATTGAATCCCGCCGTTATTGATGGCCCCGCGTACTCAACCGGCAAGTTTTCCTCCGCCTCGCCTATGTCAGAAGATTGAGAAGTGACCTTGACCTGTCCGTCATTGACATTAAATTTTATCGCGTGCGACCGATCATCAGCCATCATTGCGACCCTTTTGATTGCGGATGAGACTTGCGAGTTCTCAAACACGACTCGATTATTGTTCTCTTTGGGCAACACGAGTTCATAGTTAGGAAACTGCCCTGTAAGTGTGCGGGACGCTAACAATCTCTTTCCGACTTTGAAAAACAAATGATTATCCCCGCTCCCGATCTCGACAGCGTCGTTTGTCTCCCCGCAAAGTCGGGCCAGTTCGGCGAGCGTCTTCTTCGGAATCAAAACATCCAGCTTGGCGTCGCCAAAATCCGCTTGCTTCTCGATGAATGAAAGGCGATGGCCATCAGTGGCCACCATTCGTATTCCCTTTCCTGAAATCTCCACCTTGGCGCCATTAAGGGCATATCTCGATTCTTCGGTTGTTATGGCGAAGATCGTTCGGCTGATGAATGTTCTGACGAGTTCGGAAGGAATCGCCCAAAAAGCCCCGTCAAAGGTTTTAATCTCGGGAAAATTGTCCTTCGTCAACCCGGGCATCTTGAACCGCGATCTCTCGCAAACAAGGCCCACTTGATCGTTAGCGCCGAGCTTAATTTCTACATCGGCCTCAGGCAACGACCTGACTATTTCGAACAGTTTCTTGGCCTGAACACAAATCGCGCCTTCCTGCCTAATTTCAGCCCCGCATCGCGTTGAAATAGAAACATCGAGGTCAGTTCCCTTAATCCACAACTCTCCGCCGGCGGCCTCCAGCAAAAGATTGGAGAGAATGGGAATGGTGCTTTTTTTCTCCACGACCCCTTGCAGCATATTCAGTTCTTTGAGAAAAGCTGATTTGCCGATAGTGAAATGCATTCTATTTTCCTCCGCTTGTGATCGTATAGAGACCTCGCCTTTTACTACTTAAATTCATGATCAAATTTAGAATATTAATATAGTAGTAGTAGTAGGCGCTGTGGAAAACCGCAAAGTCTCAATAATTGCCATAAAATCAATAATTAAGCGCCAATCGAGCCTGTGAAAATCCCTGTGGATAAAATGTGCGTAATCGGGGGAATTGTGGATATCCGACGCCTTGCTGAGCTTTTCCACAAATATCCACAGGTATAAAAATCGGGCATGTGTGGAAAATGCAACAAGTCTATTTACAGCTATCAATTAGGCTGTTGATAATTCTGTGGAAATGTCCTTTCTGGTCATATAAATCACTGATTTTATTGATGCTATGCATAACGGTCGTATGGTGTTTTCCGCCGAACTCTCGCCCTATTTCCGGTAGACTTGCTTTGGTCAATGTTTTGCACAAATACATCGCTATTTGTCGTGGAACGGCGATATTCCTGGAATTTGTTTTCGACTTCAAGTCAGCCACCTTCAAATTGTAGAAATCTGCCACGACCTTTTGAATGGTTTCAATCGTTATGGCTCTTTCTTCTTCTTCGACGATATTTTTCAGGGCTTCCTGAGCCAACAGCAGGTTTATGGATTCGCCTTTGATAGAAGAGAGCGCCGTAAGTCTGACCAGAGACCCTTCAAGTTCACGAATGTTCGACTTTATCTTGCCGGCCATGAAGAGCGCCACATTGTCGGGAAGGTTTATTTTCTCGGTCTCCGCCTTTTTTCGGAGGATCGCGATTTTGGTCTCGAGGTCGGGCGGTTGTATGTCGGCGATCAACCCCCACTCGAATCTGGAGTGCAGACGTTCTTCCAATGTGGGAATCTCTCTGGGCGGGCAGTCGGATGAGATCACAATCTGCTTCTGCCCGTCATAAAGAGCATTGAAGGTGTGAAAGAACTCTTCTTGAGTCCGCTCTTTGCCGGCGATGAACTGAATGTCGTCAATCAACAGGACGTCAATCGAACGGTATCTGTCGCGGAACACCATGGTCTGATCGTATCTGATGGCGTTGATCAATTCGTTCATGAATTTTTCCGCCGAGATATACGCCAGTCTCAGATGTCGATTCCGATATTTGACATGGTGTCCTATGGCGCACATCAGGTGCGTCTTCCCCAATCCGACGCCGCCGTATATGTAGAGGGGGTTGTATGTTTTAGAGGGCGAATCCGCGACGGCCAGGGCGGCGGCGTGGGCGAACTGATTACACGATCCGACGACGAAAGTCTCGAATGAATATCTCGGGTTCAGCGGAAGTTCTGAGATTTCAGAATCCGCCGAGATCGCCATTGTCATTGCCGGCTGAGCGACCGGCGTCTTGTGGGCGGACGGCGTGGCGATATCCGATTTCGAGACCGCGTCGCTTCGCGCCGCGATTTTGAAAGCTGAGCCTTTAGCCTCATTGGTCTTCGTGAAGTCGTTGACTACTTCGAAGCCGATCGAGCAACCGGATAGGCCGGATTCCTCCAGGGATTCATCCACGACGTCACGATAATTGTTGAGAATCCAATCTTCGAAGACATGATCTGGAACGCCGAGGCGGATCGTGTCGCTATCTTTTGCAATAAAGGCTATTGGTTTGAACCAAGTTGTAAAGCTCTCGTGATTGATTCTTTTTTCGATCGCCGAAAGAACCGCGTCCCAGACATTGACTTCGCTCATAACGACCTTCTTCGCTTTACGTCCTGTGTCTCATATGGGGAAGATCGCAGGGATAAATTTCGCTAGTGGTTGAAATAATGATGGTTACTGTCCTGGCTTTGAAGTGTGCCTCATTGTTATCAAGTCGGGCAGGCTAGCACAGCGGTTAATTGATTGCAAGAATCGTGATGTCGCATAATTCGCGGAGGGAGTTTTGAGTTCCGCCTTCAGGCGGTTAGATCAGCGCGACCTACCGCCTGAAGGCGGAAATGCAAACGAATTTAGGAGGAAAAGATCGATGTCTGAAGCGCAAGTCTCTCGCTACGGTTCCTGGAAATCTCCGATCACTTCGGATCTGATCGTCTCCGGGACTATCGGTCTGGGGCAGATCGCTATTGATGGCGCCGACGTCTACTGGGTGGAGACCAGGCCGCAGGAGAAAGGCCGCTACGTGGTTGTCAAACTCACGCCGGTTGGTCAAACGGCTGACCTCACGCCGCCTTCGTTCAACGCTCGCACGCGCGTCCACGAATACGGCGGCGGCGGTTTTACCGTAAGCGACGGCGCAGCCTATTTCTCGAACTTCGCTGACCAACGAATGTATCGCTTCGACGGCGCCGGAGAGCCGCAAGCTATCACGCAGGAAGCCGAAATGCGTTACGCCGACGGCGTGATTGACCGCGGGCGTAACCGGATGATCTGCGTGCGCGAGGATCATTCGGCGCCGGGACGCGAAGCGGTCAACGCAATCGTCGGGATACCTTTGAGCGGAGCGGGCCCGCAGGTCACGCTCGCTGGCGGCGCGGATTTCTATTCGTCGCCGCGGTTGAATCCGGAAGGTTCGCGTCTGGCCTGGCTTCAATGGAATCATCCGAATATGCCCTGGGACGGGACCGAGCTTTGGGTGGCCGACGTTCAGGGTGACGGCTCTGTGACCAATCCGGTTCGCGTCGCCGGCGGCGCAGACGAATCTATATTTCAACCTGAATGGTCGCCGGCGGGCGAGTTACATTTCGTTTCGGATCGAAGCGGCTGGTGGAATCTCTATCATTGGCGTGAAGGCCGGATCGAAGCGTTGTGTCCGATGGAAGCGGAATTCGGTTTGCCGCAATGGGGCTTCGGGATGTCAACTTACGCGTTTGAATCGGCGAACAGGATTGTCTGCGCTTACCTTGAGCAAGGGTTTTCAAAACTGGCCGTCCTCGATACGACGACAGGCAAACTCGAAAAGATCGAAGCGCCGTTCACAAGGATGGAAGGCGTTCGCGCGGCCCCTGGACAAGCCGTTTTCATTGCGGCTTCGCCGACGGAAGCGGCCGGCATAGTCCGCTTCGACCTCGACCATCGCCGGTTTGAGACTCTTCGCCGTTCGAGCGAATTGACGATTGACTCGGGCTACATATCGGCTCCGCAGGCCATCGAGTTCCCTACCGAAGTCAGCCTGATCGCTCACGCGTTCTTTTACCCTCCACGCAATCGTGATTTCGTCGCGCCGGAAAATGAACGGCCGCCGCTTCTGGTGATGAGCCATGGCGGGCCGACCGCCGCGACGAGTCCTACGCTGCGCTTGAGCGTTCAATACTGGACGAGCCGAGGCGTCGCCGTGCTCGACGTCAACTACGGCGGCAGCACGGGATACGGGCGCGAATATCGCGAGCGCTTAAGTGGCCGATGGGGAGTCGTCGATGTCGATGACTGTGTGAACGGGGCGAAGTATCTGGCCGAGTTGGGGCTGGTTGACGGAGACCGGTTGGCGATCACCGGCGGCAGCGCTGGCGGCTACACCACGTTGTGCGCGCTCACATTCCGCGACGCCTTCAAAGCCGGCGCGAGCCATTACGGCGTGAGCGATCTTGAAGCTTTGGAAGTGGACACTCACAAATTCGAGTCGCGTTACACTCACAAACTGGTCGCCCCTTACCCCGAACGCGCGGACCTTTACCGTGAGCGGTCGCCGATACATCACACAAACATGTTGTCCGCGCCGGTGATCTTCTTTCAAGGTCTGGAAGACAAGATCGTGCCGCCGAATCAGGCCGAGATGATGGTCAATGCCCTGCGCGCCAAGGGGCTGCCGGTGGCTTACATCACCTTCGAGGGCGAGCAGCATGGATTCCGGCAGGCCGCGAACATCAAGCGAGCGCTCGACGGAGAGATCTATTTCTACTCGCGGGTCTTCGGATTCGAACTGGCTGACAATGTCGAGCCTGTGCCGATCGAAAATCTGTAAAGAATTTCAGCCACGAATGAACACGAATAGACACGAATCTTTTTCTTGCTCTTGATAATCCATTTTGTTTTCCGTCCTCTCGACGCCATTCCTATTCGTGAATATTCGTGTTCATTCGTGGCTGAAATTCTTTTTCTTGAATTCAGTGGGGCATCATCAAGACTCCCTGCCCACTGCTGAAGATTCCGGCGACGCAGCCTGTCATCAGAGTCGCCAGAGTCGCCGCCAGCAACGCGCGCAAGCCCAAACCGGCCAGGTCGTCGCGCCGCGACGGGGCGAGAGCCGCAGTGCCGCCGACGAAGATCGCCATTGAGGCGACGTGCGCAAAGCCGCATAGCGCATAGCTCAGGATCACCACAGTGCGCGGATCTGACAGATGGCCGGCCGCCACCATCTGCGCCAAATCCTGGTAAGAAACCACCTCGGTCAAGATCACCCGCTCGCCCAGGAGCCGCGCCGATTCGGCGATGTCGGCCCGCGCGATTCCGAGCAGCGCCGCCAGCGGGTAAAAGAGCCAGCCCAGAATTTTGACCAAGGTCAGCGGCTGCGTCATCCCGAACCATCCGCTCACCGCCCCGAGGATCTTGTCCGCCAGCGCAACCAATCCGAGCATCGCAATCAGCAACGCCGAGATGCCCGCCGCGAGCCTCACCCCGTCCATCGCGCCTCCGATGATTGCGCTCATCAGATTGCGTGACCGCGTCGCCGGGTCTTCCACTGGGACGTGAGACAGCGTCTCCGGAGTCTCGGTCTCCGGCAGCAGCAGCTTCGTCGTCACGATCACCGCCGGAATGGCTATGACCGAGGCCGACAGCAGATGCCCCGCGATCTGCGGGAACAATCCGGTCAGAAAAGCCACGTATATTCCTAGGGTGCTCGACGCCACTGTGGCCATTCCGGTTCCGAGCGTCGTGAGCAGTTCCGATCTGGTCATCTTGGCGAGGTATGGCCGAATCACGAGAGCCGATTCCACGCCGACGAAGATGTTGGCCGCGCCGCACAACGATTCGGCGCCGCTCGTCCCCATCGTGCGGTGAAAGATTTTGGCGAAGACGCGCACGATGATCTGCAACACGCGCAGGTGATAGAGCGCGGCCGTGAAGGCGGAAAAGAAGATCGCCACAGGCAGAACCTGGAAGATGAGAATGAAACCGATTGATCCCTGCTCGCCCGGCCCTGCGGCCAACGGCCCGAAGAGAAACGAAGATCCACTCTTCGACACGTTGAGCAAGGCCAGCACGGCGTCGTTAAGCCGGAGGAAAATTAGATGCGAACCGGGGAGCTGGAATATTAACAGTCCGACCAGGAGCTGCAATCCCATTCCCCATGCGACGGTCTTCCATTGGACCTTTCGGCGGTCGGCGGAGAAAAGCCAGGCGATGATGGCGAAAGCGAAGAAACCGGCGGCGGAGACGAAGTGATGACTCATTGTTTTCTTGCCAAGTCGTTGATGTGTGTGGGAAGCTACGCCACGGCGAAGATCATTTGCCGATCATAACTTCAGGTGAGAGAGCCGTGATAATAAAGGTCTTCAACGACAAAATCCAATTGGGCCAGGCCGCTGCCCGTCAAGCGGCGGACGCCATCGAACGCGCAATCTCCGAGCGTGGGCGCGCGCGCATCATTGCCGCGACGGGCATGTCGCAGTTCGAGTTTCTGAACGCTTTGACAGTGACGCCCGGCGTTGACTGGACGAAAGTCGAGATGTTTCACCTCGATGAATACGTCGGCCTGCCGGCCACACATCCGGCGAGTTTTCGCAAATATCTGCTCGAACGTTTGATCGAACCGGCAGGAATAACGCGCTACCATCTGCTCGACGGCGAAGCCAACCCGGGTGAGGTTTGCAGTCGCGTCGGCGAAGAGATCACCGCGGCGCCGATTGACGTGGCCTTCATAGGCATCGGCGAAAACGGCCATCTGGCCTTTAACGATCCGCCGGCGGATTTTGAAACTGACGAACCCTATATCGTCGTCGACCTTGATGAGGCCTGCCGCCGCCAACAGGTGGGCGAAGGTTGGTTCGCCGGTCTGGACGACGTGCCGAGGCGGGCGATTTCAATGACCGTTATACAGATTTTGAAAGCGCGCGAGATCGTTTGCGTAGCGCCCGACGCGCGCAAGGCCGAGGCCGTGAGGAATTGTTTTGAAAACGAAATCGGCCCACAATTCCCCGCCTCGATCCTGCGGACGCATGGCGACACGACTGTCTATCTCGACACGGAAAGCTCTTCGCTGCTCAACCCAGAATTGATCTCAAAGTGAAAAAGCCATGAAAACATTCGTCCGCGCAACACTTCCCGTCCTGGCCTTCATCGCGCTCGTCCGGATCGGCCTGCCGGCGCGCCAAACAGCCGCGCAGACGCAGGAGATCAAGGTCGGCATGATCGGCCTGGACACGTCGCACGTGACGGCCTTCACCAAACTGCTCAACGACAAATCCGATCCCAATCACGTTCCCGGCGCGCGCGTCGTCGCCGCGTTCAAAGGCGGCAGCCCCGACGTCGAATCGAGCCGCACGCGAATTGACAGGTTCACAGCCGAGCTGAAGGACAAATGGGGTGTCGAGATCGTCGATTCGATTGAAGAGCTTTGCAAGAAAGTCGACGCCGTTCTTCTGGAGAGCGTTGACGGGCGGCCTCATTTGAATCAGGTTCGGCCGGTCTTCGCCGCTAAAAAGCGCGTGTTCATCGACAAGCCGTTCGCCGCCAGTTACGCCGACGCGCATGAGATCGTCAGGCTGTCGCGCGAATCGGGGACGCCGTTTTTCAGTTCTTCCAGCCTCCGGTTTGCGAGCGATCTCCAAGCGATGAAGCGCGATGAAAAACTCGGCGCGCTGATCGGAGCCTTCACTTACGGCCCCGCGCCGACCGAGCCGCATCATCCCGACCTTTTCTGGTACGGCATTCACGTGGTCGAGATGCTATACACGCTGATGGGGCCGGGCTGCGAATCGGTCACGCGTGTCCACGCGGACGGCGCCGACGTGGTCGTCGGCAGATGGAAAGACGGGCGCGTCGGAACAATGCGCGGCATCCGCGACGGTAAGCAGGATTACGGCGCGGTCGCGTTCGGCGCGAAAGCGAATCTGGCGACGCCCACATCGATGAAGAGCGATTACCGCAATCTGCTGGTCGAGGTCGTGAAGTTCTTCCAGACCGGCGCGCCGCCGATCCCGCCTGAAGAAACTTTGGAGATGATGGCGTTTATGGAAGCGGCTGATCTGAGCAAGGCGCGCAGTGGGGGGGCAGTGATACTCAAGGAAGTAATGGAGCAGCGGCGATGAAGCAAGAATCAATAATTGCTACTACTCACATTGATCGGCGCCCTGGGTATGCATCGCTTCCAGCGTGCAGTCTCGGAGAGAGGCGCATTAGGAAGCAATGGGCATTCTAACTGAGACTGCACGCTGGAAGCGATGCATACCCAGGGCGCGCCCCCGATTTATGCGCAGGCTTCATTATATCTGGCTGCGATTCGTCCGCCTTCTTCACGTTAATTGAGGATTGCTTTAGTTAAGATTCAAAGTATTCCCAGTCACCATTTGGAACCGATAGGAGCCGCTATGAAAACCAAACCTCGCGCAATCTCTTTTTATTCATTTGTCATGCTCTGCTGGGTGGCAGTCGCAACGGCTTTCGTTTTTCATGCCTCTGCGCAACAAAAAACAAAAGGCAAAGCTATGTCTGAAATTCGCCTGATGACGCTCGATCCCGGCCATTTTCACGCGGCCCTGGTGCAGAAAGAGGCGCTCCCTGGCGTCTCGCCGCAGGTTCACGTCTACGCGCCACTTGGTTTCGATCTGCTGGAACACCTCAAACGGATCGCCGGCTACAATACCCGCAAGGAGAATCCGACTCGTTGGGAACTCGAGGTCCACACCGGAGCGGATCCGCTCGCGCGGATGTTGCGCGAACGGCCGGGTAACGTCGTGGTCATCGCCGGACGTAATCAGGGCAAGATTGATCGCATCAAGACCTGCGTAGAAAACGGCCTGAACGCGCTCGTTGACAAGCCGTGGATCATTGACGCCGGCGACTTCCCCAAGCTGGAAGCGACATTGAACACGGCGGATGCGAAAAGGCTGATCGCCTATGACATTATGACCGAGCGGTCGGAGATCACAACGATCTTGCAGCGCGAGCTGATCAACGACGCGGGCGTTTTTGGTACGATACAGAAAGGTTCTGAGAACGACCCGGCGGTCTATATGGAGAGCGTCCATCACCTCCTCAAGATAGTCTCCGGCGCGCCGAACATCCGCCCGGCGTGGTTCTTCGATGTGAAGCAGCAGGGCGAGGGCGTAGCCGACGTGGGCACGCACCTGGTTGACCTGACGCAATGGATGCTGTATCCGGAACAGGCTATTGACTATCGCAAGGACGTGAATGTGCTATCCGGAAAACGGTGGCCGACAAAAATGACGAAGGATGAGTTCAAGCGCGTGACGAATGAGCCGAACTTCCCGGACTACCTGGCGGGCAATGTCAAAGACGACAAGCTGGAATACTTCTGCAACGGCTCGATGACTTACGCGCTGCGCGGCGTACACGTGAAGCTCGACGTGATCTGGAATTACGAAGCCCCGGCGGGCGGCGGCGATACGCACGTCGCCTGGTTCAAGGGATCGAAGTCTCGCGTCGAAGTCCGCCAGGCGCAGGCTAACACTGTCTACGTCATCCCGAACGAGCCGTCATTGAAGGCCGAAGTGACGGCGGCGCTGGAGAAGAAGGTCGCCGCGTTGCAGGCCAAATATCCCGGCGTGGCGGTGGCGGACGAAGGCGAGAAGCTGCGCGTTACTTTCCCTGACAAATATCGCGACGGGCACGAGGCGCATTTCGGGCAAGTGGCCACGCGATTCTTTGAATACCTGCGGGACCCTAAGCGCCTGCCGGCCTGGGAGAAGCCGAATATGCTGGCGAAGTATTACACCACGACGAAGGGATTGGAGTTGAGCTACCGCAACATGACGGCCTCACAATGAAAGTATGGAAGGAAGGAAGGAAGGAAGGAAGGAAAGATATGGCGAATTCATTTCTCGGTCTTGATGAACGGATTGACGATTACCTGATGAACAACTCTTTGCGCGAGCCTGACGTTCTGCGGCGGTTGCGCGAAGAGACCGACGCGAAGAATCCGCATGCGGAGATGGCCGTGTCGCCAATACAGGGGCAGTTTATGATGCTCCTGGTGAAATTGATCGGCGCGGTGAAGACGCTGGAAGTGGGCGTTTTCACCGGCTACAGCTCGCTCTGCACGGCGCTCGCTCTGCCTGCGCATGGGCGCGTAGTGGCTTGCGATGTCAACGAAGAATGGACATCGGTGGCTCGACGTTATTGGGCCGAGGCCGGGGTGGCCGACAAGATCACGCTACGTCTGGCTCCGGCCGTCGAAACCCTCGACGGGCTGCTCGACGACGGACAGGCCGGAACTTTCGATTTCGCGTTCATCGACGCCGACAAGCAAAACTACGACAATTACTACGAGCGCGCGCTGAAGCTCCTGCGTAGAGGCGGGCTGATATTCTTTGATAATATGTTGTGGAGCGGCAAGGTCGCCGATCCGGGCGTTCAAGACGCCGATACCGTCGCGCTGCGCGCGCTTAATGAGAAATTGCATCATGACGAGCGCGTGTTTGTAAGCCTGCTCCCGCTCAGGGATGGGGTGTCGTTGGCGGTCAAGCAATGTGATTGAAGTTTTATGAATTACAAAAGCAGTATCCTCGAACTCATAGGCGACACTCCTCTGGTCAAAATCAACAAGCTGACGCGCGGGATGAAGCCGCTGGTGTTGGCCAAGATCGAATCGCTCAACCCGGGCGGCAGCGTCAAGGACCGCATCGGCCAGGCGATGATCGACCGGGCCGAACGTCTGGGCGAACTCAGACCCGGCGGGACGGTCGTCGAGGCGACGAGCGGCAACACCGGCATAGGCATCGCGCTGACCTGCGCCGTCCGGGGCTATCACTGCGTCTTCGTGATGACGGACAAATGCAGCCAGGAGAAGGTTCGTTATCTGAAGGCGCTCGGCGCGGACGTGATAGTCGTCCCGGCGGCGGCCAAGCCCGATTCGCCGGAGCATTACGTGAACACGGCGCGCCGCATCGCCAACGAGACGCCGAACGCGATACTGACCAATCAATACGCAAACCCGGCCAATCCCGAAATTCACTACCGCACGACAGGGCCTGAAATCTGGGAGGCGACCGAAGGGCGGATCACGCATTTCGTCGCGGGGATAGGCACGGGCGGCACGATCAGCGGCGCGGCCCGGTTCCTGAAAGAGAAGAATCCGAACATCAGAATTATCGGCGCCGATCCTTACGGCTCGGTATTCAAGACCTTCAAAGAGACCGGCAGGTTGATGGGCGCGAACCCTTATTTAGTCGAAGGGATCGGGCAGGAGCTGATACCGGACAACGTCCACCTGAAATACATTGATGAGATCATCAACGTGACCGACCGCGATTCGTTCAACACCGCGCGGCGGTTGGGGCGAGAGGAGGGCATCTTCTGCGGCGGCAGCTCGGGAACGATCGCCTGGGCCGCGCTGAAAGTCGCCGAAAACCTGACCGAAAATGACATTGTGGTTTTCATCGTCTGCGACACCGGCGAACGCTACCTGTCGAAATTCCTGTCGGACGAATGGATGAAGGAGAAGCGGCTGCTGGGCGCAGAGCGGATGACGCTCGGTTTGCTCAACGAATTGAAGACGCACGCCGGCAAACCGCGTCTGGTCTACGTCGCGCCCGACACGACGGTCGGCGAGGCGCTGGATTTGATGAATTCACATGGGTTGTCGCAGGCGCCAGTGCTTGAAGGCGGCAAGTCGGTCGGCAGCGTCCGCGATAACCGCGTGATGGCGCAGTTGCTGGATAACCGCGAGTTGCTGCAGGCGCAGGTGACGCAGGTGATGGACGCGCCCTTCCCCGTTATCAATGAGAACGTGGAAGTCGCCCGCGCGAAGCAATATCTGAAGGACTCTCCGGCGGTCCTGGTCGAAGAGTATGGCCGGATCGTCGGGATAGTCACCCGGCACGACGTGCTTGATATTCAAGCCTGATTGCAAGAGAGATCGGTCTTATCAGGAAGGAGAAGATTTTCCTGTCCTGAGCAAGAGCGCATTCCACAGCATCTGCCTTCGTATTTTCGACGTAATCAACAGAACCACCGTCGCCGCCAGATACAAGCCGCAAAAGATATAACGTATATTTTCATACGGCATCAGCAACTGCGCGGTGAACAGGATCAGCAACAACATCGCTTCCCACAGCGAGAGACGGAAATCGGAGATGATAACCGCGGCGAACAGTGATTGCGCCGAGGTCAGCAAGAGTTCTTCTTTCTGTAGCGAGTCCAGGCGCATCGGCGCCATCCCGCCCGCCGCCAGCCCGTAAGCCAGAGGGAGCGCGCCGACCAACAACGTCCATTGATTGACTTTTGACGAAATCAGCGCGCCGATGCCGACCGAGCCTTTGCCTTTGAGCGCGAATAAAAGAGCGATCATTCCTTCCGGCGACTCCGAAGCCAGCGGCGCCAGCCATTGCACGAGCAAAAACTTGTTTACGCCATAAGCCCTGCCGGTTTCTTTCAGTCCTTCGGCGAACGGCTCGGCCGAATACCAGATCACGAAGCCCGCGAAGGCGAACATCAGCAGAACGACCAATCGCCTGGCGTTATTGCCGAGAACGCTATCGATCTCCGCCGCGATCCCCTCCAACTCTTCATCATGTTTTTCGCTGCGCGCCGCGCGCCCCGCGTAATAGAAAAACATAGCGAAGAGAATGATCACGTCAATCAACGACAGCGTGCCTTTCAGCGGAATCACCAGCGAGTAGACGGTGGCCAACAATAACAGGCTGATTTCAAGCCCCTGCGAAGGATCCAGATCGACATCTTTCCGTCGGTGTTTGAAGTAGTAGACGATTGCGACGAGCGCCCAGCCGACGCCGATCAGAATACGATTGGCGCCGGTCATGTTGGCTATCGCCAGGCCTTCGCGCGATCTGGTCAGCCCTTCGGTCCAGGCGTAATGCAGGCCGATGGCGTATTCCGGCAGCACACTGATCAGCGCGAGGGTGATCAACGCCAGCGAACGCGGGATGTCGCGTTCGGAAAGCTCGGCGCCCCAGCCCAGCAGAAACGCCGCCCCCACGATCGCAAGTCCGGAAAGCAGTGAGATCAGCGCCGGATTGAAGGCATGCGCTTCACCTGTCAGCGCGAGAAAGAGCCACGGTAAGGGAACAATGACGGAAAGAATCAGAGGAAGATATTTTTTCATTCGTCTGTTTTTGTCAGTAACGCGAGTGGTAGCGAGCGTGGCTCCCGCCTGCAGTCTACTTCGGGAGCCGCGCTCGCTACCACTCGCGTTACTGATCCGGAAGAAGCGGCGACTTACTCGCCGATGATTTTGATGATCAAGCGTTTGCGCCGCTGCCCATCGAATTCGGCGTAATAGACCTGTTGCCAGGTGCCCAGGTCGAGCCGTCCGTTGCTGATGGGCAACAACACCTGGTGATGGATCAGCAGATTTTTTAAATGCGCGTCTCCGTTATCCTCACCCGTCAGGTGGTGGCGGTAATCGGGGCGCGCCGGCGCGAGCCGCTCCAGCCACTCGTCGATGTCTTCGATCAGGCCCTCTTCGGCGTCGTTGACGTAAACGGCGGCCGTGATGTGCATCGCAGAGACCAGCGCCAGCCCCTCTTTAATCGCGCTCTCGGCGACCGCGCCGGCGACCTCATCGGTGATGTTAATGTATTCGCGGCGCTTCTCGGTGTGGAAGGTTAAATACTTCGTATGGGATTTCACTTCGATTTGTCCTCAGGGGGAGAATCAGTGCAAAGCACACTTATACGCTTTGGCTTCCGGTTGTCAATAAGAAAGCAGGTGTAACCGCGGCGCCTGCCGCCGCGTCTGAAGGTGAGTAATCTTCTCGACAAGCGCCATTACCGCGCGCCGAACTGAAATCACATCTACGGAGGCCTGCTTATGAACCACTCTATCTCTCGCCGGACCAAGAGTGTCTTTACGCGTCTCGCGCTGTCCGCCCTTTTGTTTTCGCCGGGCGCCAACCCCGCGTTGGCGCAGGGCGCAAAGAAGACCGCGCCCTCAAGCCCCGAAGCCCAATCGCAGCCGGTTGACAAGGAATACACTGACTCGATCGTCAAGAACACGACCGACAGGATGTTCCTGACCGAGTTTGTGGATCACCTGCCGGCGTCGGATAAAGTCCCGACCCCGGCCAAAGTCCTGGGCTACCCGGTGGGCACACCCAACAAACTGACCTACACCAAAGATCAATATCGCTACTATCGCGAACTCGAGAAGGCGACGCCTCGCGTCAAGGTCTTCACCGCGCCCGAAAAGAGCGAGCTGGGCCGCGAGCAGATGCTGGTCGTGGTCGGGGACGAATCGAGCGTCGCCAATCTGGCTAAATACAAAGAGATCACCGCTAAGCTGGCCGACCCGCGCCGCATAAACGACGAAGAGGCGAAGCGGCTGGCCGGAGAGGGCAAGGCGTTTTACTGGGCCTCCGGTTCGATCCATTCGCCCGAAACCGGCAGCCCGGAGATGCTGATGGAAATGGCTTACCGCCTGGCGGTCGACGAGACGCCTTTCATTCAACAGATTCGCAAGAACGTGATCGTCATGATCACGCCGACGCTCGAAGTGGACGGGCGCGACATGATGGTAGATCTTTACAACTGGCGGAAGGCGAACGAGGGCAAACGCGCGCCGAGTTTGCTCTACTGGGGCAAATACGTCGCCCACGACAACAACCGCGATTCGATGGGAATGGCGCTGGCTCTCACCAGAAACCAAATGGCCACGTTCCTGGAATACCACCCGACTATACTCCACGACCTGCACGAATCGGCGCCGTTCCTCTACACATCGACAGGCACCGGCCCCTACAACGCGTGGCTCGATCCGATCGTGATTGATGAATGGCACGCGCTGGCCTATCACGAGATCGAAGAGATGACCAAACGCGGCGTGCCCGGCGTGTGGACGCACGGTTTTTACGACGGCTGGGCGCCGAACTACATGTTTTACGTCGCCAACGGCCACAACTCGATCGGGCGGTTTTACGAGACCTTCGGGAACGGCGGCGCCGACACGCAGGACCGCGTGGTCGGCCAGCAGTCGGGCCGCGACTGGTTCCGCCCCAACCCGCCTCTGCCGCGTGTGAAGTGGTCAATCCGCAACAACGTCAACATGCAGGAGAGCGCGATCCTGCTCGCAATGAATTACGTCTCGAACAACAAGGACCGCTTCCTCAACAATTTTTACCTGAAGAGCAAACGGTCCGTCGCCAAGGCTCGCACGGAAGGCCCCGCCGCCTGGGTGTTGCCCGCCGACGACCCGCGCCCGAACGAGGCCGCCGACCTGGTCAACCTGCTCAAGATGCAGGGCTGTGAAGTTCACCGCGCCGACAAGGAGATCGAAACCAAGGACGGCAAATTCCCCGCCGGAAGCTACGTGGTGCGGATGGATCAGCCCTATTCACGCATGGCCGACATGCTGCTCGACACGCAGTATTACAACGTCAACGACCCGCGACCTTACGACGACACGGGCTGGACGCTGGGCGCATTGCGCAATGTCAAAACGGTTCGGGTGAAGGACGAAAAGATACTCGACGCGTCGATGACATTGATCAACGGCCCGGCGAAGTTCACGGGCAAGGTCGCGGGCGCGGGCAAGGCGGGCTATGTCATCAACCACAACGCCGAGAGCGCGCTCGCGCAACTGCGGTTCCGCCTGAAGGACGTGAATATCTCGGCCGCCGAAGACTCCTTCACCATCGGCGAACGTTCGTTCAGCGCCGGGTCGTTCATTATCAAATCCGAGGGCGCCCCGTCCGATCTGGACGCGCGCTTGAAGAAAGAGGCGGCTGATTTAGGCGTCATGGCAGTTGCGGTTGACGAACTGCCTAAGGTGGCGCAGCACCCGTTGGCCGTCCCGCGCATCGCGCTGGTTCATACGTGGACGAACACGCAGAACGAGGGCTGGTATCGAATCGAATTCGACCGACTGGGCATTCCCTACGATTACATCTCAGACCATGTCATTCGCAAGACCTCCAACCTGCGCGAAAAATGGGACGTGATAATCTGGGGGCCGGTCGGAGGCTCGGCGCAGGCGGTCGTGCGCGGCGTGCCGAAGCGCAGCGACAGTGAAGCGCCGATTCCGTGGCAAAAATCCGACGTGACGCCGAACATGGGCCAATCGCCCGACACCACGGCTGATATGCGCGGCGGGATGGGCGTCATCGGCGTGGCCAATCTGCAGCAGTTCATCGAATCGGGCGGATTGTTTATTACCGTCGGCTTGAACGCCGCGATCCCGATTGATTACGGGATCACTGAAGGGGTCTCGATTCAGGACGCGCGCCAGTTGCAGGCTCGCGGTTCGGTTATTAATGCGGCATTCGCCGATCGCAAGAGTCCGATCGCTTACGGCTACGACGAGAAGCTCGCGGTCTATTTCAATCAAGCGCCGCTGTTTCAGACCGGCGGTTTTGGCGGAGGCGGTTTTGGCGGACGTGGGGGCGGCGGAGGCGGAGGCGGCGCCTTCGGCCAGCAGGAAGGACGCCCATCAGGGCGCGGCGGCGTGAGCGATCCCGACGTCATACAAGGCCGCAGGCCATTGCCTCCGCAGCCTCCCGCTCCTCCGAGTGAAGACGGGATCCCCGAAGAGCTCCGCACACAACTCGCAGGGCAATTGCCTCCGCCCGAGATGCGCCCGCGAGTCGTCTTGCGATTCGCCTCCGATGAAAAGAGCCTGCTAGTGAGCGGGATGCTCGCCGGCGGCAGTGAACTGGCCGGCAAACCGGCGGTGATCGATGTCCCGGTGGGCAAGGGCCACGTCGTGATGTTCGCCAACAACCCTATGTGGCGTCATCAGACGCACGGCAGCTTTTCGATGCTCTTCAACGCGGCGCTGAACTTCGACCACCTGAACGTCGGAAGACCTGCGCCGAGAAGAGGAAATCAACCGCAGGCCGGACAAAGCAGCGAAGATAATGATCAGTGATTGGACACTGGTACAGTACCGCGGTTAATTGGGGAATCACTTCAGGAACCATAGCAGCCAAATAATAATACCTACGACAGAGGCTTGTGTAGGAGAGCGCCGCCGCATCTCGGCGCATGTCGTCGGCCTATTCCTGATCGCGCCCGTGAATGAGGCGGAGGATGGCGCCTGGCGTCAGGAACTCCGCGATGGCGGGATCGGTCGAATACTCATCGGCGCCCTTATCCTTAAGCCCCTTACGCGGCTGGCCGTCCTGGTCGAACAGGACCGCCGGGTAGTCGCCGCCGGCGCTGTCGATTGCGGGGCTGCCCGGCCGCGGGCGGAAGACTCCCTTTGCTTTGGACTCGAGGAGGGGATTGACCACGTCGTATGAGCCTGCGGGCATGGCTCCGGCGCCGGCGGTCTCCCAGATGATGTTGCCGCCCCACACGCCGCCGGTGTAGAGGCCATTGAGGCCGGCGGCCGCGGCGCCCCCCTGGATGATGTTGTTGGCGAAAACGGTGTTGGTGGCGCCGAGTCCGTTTGTACGGCCTGTCATGAAGTAGTTGCGCGTGTTGTCGACTAGGGTGTTGAAGGCGATTGCGCAGTTGTCGGGGCGATCGTGGCTCGTCAGCGGAGCCCCATCGGCGACCTCCCCGTCGCCGTTACCGATGTTGATTCCGACGCATGTCTCGAGATAGTTACTGAATATCTGGTGACGATCGCCGAAGATCCGCATGCCGGCGCTGTTGCGGAAGTAGTTGCCATAGACGAGGCAGTCGTTGCCGTGGCGGAGGGTAAGCTCGCCGTCCGGCGAGTCGGAGATTGTGTTGTACCGGTAGGTATTCGAACTTGACTTGTTGGAGATGAGCTCGTTCTCGCCGGAGCAGCGCTGGAAGAGGTTGTACTCGATCAGGCCGAAACCGTTCGAGAGACTCAGGCCGCTCAGACCAAAGCGGATCGTCTCGGCGCCGTTCCCGCCCGGGCTGATGAAGTCATGGAAGTAGTTGTGATGAATCCACACCCGCTGCGCGATCTGGCTGCCCGATCCGCGCACGTCGATCATGTTGCCGAGTGTGCTCTTGTTGCGGAACTCGTTGCGATCCACTTGCGCGTCATGGCCGGCGACCGTCAAATAAGCGCCATCGCCCACGCATTCGAAGAAGTTGCGGGTAAAGCGGATGTGGGTCGCGCCGGACCGGATCTGGTTCCGGCCGGAGATGTGGGTGAACAGGAATCCTTCAATCTCGACGTAGGTGGCGGGGCTGGTCACGTTGAAGCCCTGCGAACCGGCGATCTCCACGCCGCCGACGGTCTGAGCGAGGATCCTGATCGGATCGGTCGCGGTTCCCCGGCGATTGACCGTGATCGAAGCGGTAGTTGTGTAGACGCCGTTATGCACAATGATGACGTCACCGGCCACGGCGCTGTTGATGCGCGCCTGCAGGTCCGGAAGGGAGTTAACCTCGTAGGTGGCGGCGAAGGCCGTGGCGGCGGACATCATGCTTGCGAGCGCGAGGCATGCGCGGAGAAGGACATGAGTTCTCTTCATTAGATTTTCTCCTGGGTTTAGTTGTTATATGGACTTATTTAGTTGAAGGCTGTGCAAATAAAAGCCCTTTGAAATCCATACATTGATTAGCGCAAGCCTGGGTACGCATCGCTTCCAGCGTGCAGTCTCTGCGGGAGGCGCATTGATTGGAATCAAATGCGCAGGAATACAAATCGGCTCCAGGCGCTGCGGGTCCTCCCAATGTACTACGATCCACGCCTGCACGCTGGAAGCGATGCGTACCCAGGCGTATCCTGATTTATGCGCAGAATCCAAGTGGTTGATTGCATTCAACTTTAATTCGCACAGGCTTCATTTAGTTGGCGACGGAGATCCCCGTGCGCTTTAGGCAAACACATCGTAAATATGTTCCATGCCGGAGCGGGAATCGAGAAACCCATCTTCAATTTATTGATTCGATTTCAACCGACGGCTCGTCGGCGGTCGTATTATATTCTACTCTGTTACCGGTAACAACCCGATTGTTAACGATAACGCGTCCACGCGGGCTGACAACTCGGCCTAGATCGGGTTTCAATTGCGCATAAGGGAATTTGCGCCTGCGACAAAGAATGTATAAATAGAACGAGGGTGTCGCGGATAGAGCGGATCGATGCCAATCTTTTTTAGATTCATCCGCGAAGATCCGATCTATCCGTGTCATCCTCGTTCTATTAACCCATACACCGACGTGAAAACCGCTTTAGATGAGGATAGAGGCTTGTGAACAATTCATTCGCCATCCATTCGGAGCCGCGCAAAATCTTCGCGAAATCGTCGCTCCATCTCCGCACGGGACGCTTCAGGTAGAAGGCTGGCTCGCAGGGCGTTGATCGCCAACTGTTCGATTGTTTCTGCGCCACAACCAAGAATTTGCGCGGCGCGCAGGTATTCATCGGTCAGCGTCGTGTTGAACATAGGCGGGTCATCGGAATTGATCGTGACGTAGAGGCCTTCGTCGAGCAAGCGCGGCAAAGGATGTTCGGAGAGAGACGGCGCGACGCCCAGGCAGACGTTGCTAGTCGGGCAGACTTCGAGAGGAACCTGGCGCTCGCGTAATTCGGCCACCAGTTCCGGGTCTTCCAGGCATCGCACGCCGTGGCCGATGCGCTGAGCCTTTAGTATTCGCAGCGCTCCCCGGACGCTCTCGGCCCCGGCGGTCTCGCCCGCGTGAGGGACGGATGGGAGCCCGGAGGCGCGCGCGCGGTCGAAAGCCTCTTGGAAGAGTTCCGCCGGATGTCCGGCTTCTATTCCGCCCAAACCGAGCGCTACTACGCCGCTCTCCATCCCGCTGATCGCCCAATCGGCCACCGTCAGTCCATGTTCGACCGGACGCACGTTGCGGACGATGTCAAGAACCCAGCCGACGCTGATCCCCAAGTCTCGCGCCGCCCACTCTCGCGCCCTTCCGAGCGCGCCGATCTGGTCTTCAAACGGGATGCGCCTGTTTGAACTGTAATGCGTGAAAGGCGTGAATGTGACCTCGCTGTGCAATATGCGCTGCGCCGCCTGCCCGCGCAAGAATTCGCGTGCGATAAATTCGATGTCTTCCGGCGAGCGGATACAGGACGAGATCGTCAAATAGATTTCGACGAAGTGCGGGAAGTCTGTAAACTTGTACCATTGCCGCAAGCCGTCTGCCGTCGTCGCGGGCAGTGTCACGCCGTTGCGTTCGGCGAGCAGAAGCAGGGTCTCCGGTCGGATCGAGCCTTCAAGGTGAACGTGCAGTTCGACCTTCGGCATGCGGCGGATGAATGTATCGAGGGACATACTCTCACAGATATTTGACGAACATCACCTCGTTGCGCCGTTCGTTGTAGACCAACTCGTCAACCAGTTGGTCGGCCATCAGGATGCCGAAGCCGCCGGCGCGCAAACCCTTTTCGTCGCGCACCGAGACGTGGCGAAACGGGTCGCCCGCCGGATTGTTCACCGCCGCGTGTTCAAGCGCGCTGGGGTCGAAGCCTTCGCCCGGATCCTTGATCCAGTATATGATCGCGCGTTTGAGCAATACGCAGAGGACTTCGACGTATTTCGTCGGGTCGAGTTTGCCGCCGTGTTCGATGGCGTTGTTGAGCATTTCGCGGAAGGCGTAAGCGATGGCTTCGCGCGTGTCTTCGGGCAAGTCGGCTTTGAGCTGAGTGAGCAGTTTCTGCAGTATCGGGACGGCGGCCAGATCGCAAGGCACGCGCAACTGCACCCAGTGCGGCTCCGCCGAAATGACTTCAATTTTTGGCGTCGAATGTTCGTCGATCGCGGCCCTGACCGCCGCGCGGATGTCGGCGACGCCGAACGGCTTGACCAGGAAGTCGCAGACTTTTTGACGTAAGGCGCCGAGCACGGCTTCGGGCGTCCCGACGGCGGTGATCATTATGGCTTTAAGTTCGGGCCGCTCGTCGCGCGCCTGTTCCAGAAATTCAAGCCCGTCCATCCCGGGCATCAAATAATCAATGATCGCGAGGTCGATCTTTTCGCGCGCCAGCAACTCCATTCCCTTCACGCCGTCGGTCGCGTGCAACAACGCATGACCTTCTTTGACGAGCGCGCCCTCAATCACCTGGTGTAAAGCCGGATCATCGTCAACTACGAGGACCTTGCCCATTGGCCACCTCTCGCGTTCAAGAGTTTCACAAAACTGAATCAAACCGCTACAACCCCGGCTATTATGCATTCAGCCTCTCCGTTTGGCCAGTGGGGGGAATCTGGCGATAATGCGGGCCTCGCCGCCCGCATTACATGTTACGACGCGATCCCGAAATCCGTTCTCGCCGCAATGGCGTCAAGATGAAAAGACCGGGAGTGGGGAATGGGGAATAGGGAGTGGCGGCTAAGGAAATTATTTCTTCCTATTCCCCGCTCCCCACTCCCCTTTACCAACTGAATTATGACAGGCAAACGAAAGTCATTTCTGCTCGATCCGCCCGCGGCGGCGCTGCCGGCCTCGCTGATGTTTCTTCGCCATGCGCGCTTCCGGTTGCTCGAAGACTACTTCGTTAAAATCGCCTCGGCGGTTGACGCGTTGGACGACGAACAGGTTTGGCGCCGTCCGAACGAATCGAGCAACGGCGTCGGCAACCTGCTCCTGCACATGTCGGGCAATGTCCGCCAGTGGATCATCTCGGGCGTCGGCGGCGCCGAGGACACGCGAGACCGCGCGAGCGAATTCGCCGCCCGCGGCTCAGTCAGCAAGACTGAATTGATGGAGTTGATGAAGGCGACTCTCGACGAGGCGGACTCGGTTCTGGCCAAAATCGAAGGCGAATGCGCCGAGGCGAATTCAGACGCGCCTTTACAGCAGGTATGTAGGGCGCAAGCCTACGAAGTGACGGTCTTCGACGCGATCTTCCACGTCGTCGAGCATTTCAGCTACCACACCGGCCAGATAATTTTCGCCGCCAAATGGCTGACCGAAGGGCAGGTGAGCTTTTACGACGACCGGCGTTTGAATCTTGAAAAATAAATGACCCTGGGTACGCGTCGCTTCCAGCGCGCAGTCTCGGCGAAAGACGAATTTATAGGAACCAGACCTGGGTAGGCGTCGCCTCTAGTTCGGTGGCGACTGATTCCAAGCAATAGAACTTTCGCCGAGACTGCGCGCTGGAAGCGACGCGTACCCAGGGCGCGCTCAAAACATTGACGGACACCAGACGAAGGCGCGGCTTGCCTTAGCCAGATCAATCGCGTACATTTACGGGCTTGCTCCCGTAGCTCAGGTGGATAGAGCATCTGCCTTCTAAGCAGGGGGTCGCAGGTTCGAGTCCTGCCGGGAGTATCGGAGCAATGAGCGGCGCCGGGCATCACAACGATGCCCTTTCTGCTTTACCGCCCCTTCAATCAGTAATCACTAAAAACACGAGCAACGAGCTGAAGATATTTGATGCGATTCATCATTCACGGAGCGGGATCTATCGGCAGCCTCATCGGCGGACGTTTGGCAGAGAGCGGCGCGGAAGTGGTTCTGATCGCCAGACACGCTCATGCCGCCGCCATCAATCGCAGCGGGCTTCTCGTCAAATCCCGCGACGGCGACCGCGTGGTCAAAGCCTTGAGCGCAGTCACTCATCCGCGCCAGATCACTCCGAGCCTCGGCGACGTCATCATCCTCACGGTCAAATCTTCGCAGAGCGCCGCTTCGATTCAATCGCTGCGCGAAACATTTCCCGAGGAGACTCCGGTCGTTTGCATGCAGAACGGAGTGCGCAACGAAGAAGTGGCCGCCGGGAGATTTCTTCGCGTTTACGGCGGAATGCTCGGAATCAGCGCGACCTTTCTGGAAGCCGGCATGGTCGCGCATACTCGCGGCGAATTGCTTTCAGTCGGCAATTACCCACTGGGTTGCGACAATACCGGGTTGCAAATCGCCGCGCGGCTTGAAAAGGCGGGATTCAGGACGGCGACTCACGAATCCATCATGGCCGTCAAGTGGAGCAAGCTGATTCTGAATCTGAACAACGCCACGTTCGCCATTATCGATAAACACCTGCAACTCGGCCTGGTCACGCCCGCGATCAGCAATTTCATGGCCGACGTGCATGAAGAGGGGCTGCGCGCTCTCGACATGGCGGGCATTTCACTCGAAGACCCGAACAATCCTTTCAATCTGAGGAGAAATGTGGCCGAATTGCGGGGCGTCGTAGAAGACCCGGCGAAGATTTGCGCGGAGGCCAACTCGCCGGTGGAATTCCGCACCTATCCTTCGACGTGGATGGACCTGAAACTGAAGCGTGGCGAGACCGAGTCGGGGTATTTTAACGGCGAGATCATTCTGCTCGGGGAAAGATACGGCGTCCCCACTCCTTATAATTCCACTCTATTTATCATCGTCGAAACGATGGCGGCCAAGCGCGCTCAGCCGGGACTTTACACCATCGAAGAGCTTGCCGACTTGGTTGAACAAAGACGACAGGAACTCGACGAGCGGTGAAAAAGACGGACAGTACCGCGCGCGTAGAGTGGGACAGACTTTAGTCTGTCCGCCCTCACTTCACACTACGGACAGACTAAAGTCTGTCCCACTCTACGCGCGCGGTACTGTGAGACCTCGCAACGCCTCCATCAAATCTTTTTCGTCGCCCGGCGCAACGGTTCGCAAATCCAGGACAATCCGGTCTTCGACGATGCGAACGATGACGGGTGGGCGGTTGCGACGCAGCCTCTTTTCGATCTCGTCGGCGCCCAGGCGCTCGCTCGTGACGCCGATCAAGGTCGTCGGCAGTTGCGTTTCAGGGGCCGAGCCGCCCCCCACTACCGAGGCGCCGTCCATCAGTGTGAAATGCAGGGGCAGTTTCGATTTGCCGGTTGAGCGGGCGCGGCGGACGAACGCGCGGGCGCGACGCGTGACAGTCTCTTTGGTCGCGTGGAGCGCGGCGAGGGCCGGTATCTCTTCGACCGCGCGCCCGCTCAGATAAGAGTCCACGGTCGCTTCGAGCGCCGCGTAGGTCAGCTTGTCGACGCGCAGCGCCCGCATCAGCGGATTGGACTTGACACTTTTGATCGCCTCGGCTTTGCCCAGAATGATCCCGGCCTGCGGGCCTCCCAACAGTTTGTCGCCGCTGAAACTGACAACCGAGCATCCGGCGTTGATCGAATGCGCGACTGTCGGCTCGTCGTGAACGCCGATCGGATTCAGATCGACCAGACAGCCGCTTCCCAGGTCTTCAAACAACGGCAGGTCGCGTTCGCGAGCGAGGCGGGCGAGGTCCTCTAGCGCCGGCTTCTCGGTGAAGCCGATGATGCGGTAATTCGACGGGTGCGCGCGCAGGATGACGCGAGTGTTTTCATTGATGGCTTTCTCGTAATCGCTCAGGCTGGTGCGATTGGTCGTCCCGACCTCGCGGATGCGCGCGCCCGATTTCGCTATCACGTCGGGGATGCGGAACGAGCCGCCGATCTCGATCAGTTCGCCTCGCGAGACCAGAACCTCGCCGCCTTCGGCCAACGTGTTGAGCGTGATCAACACCGCCGCCGCGCAGTTGTTGACTACGGCGGCGGCTTCGCAGCCGGCCAGTTCGCGCAGCATCGCCTCAAGCCCCGATCCGCGCTTCCCGCGCCGCCCCGTTTGCAAATCATATTCGAGGTTGCAGTAACCTGCGGCTTCGTTGATGGCCTCGAGGGCGCGACGGCTCAGTGGCGCGCGGCCCAGGTTCGTGTGCAGCGTGACGCCGGTCGCATTGACCACACGTTGCGTACGCGATCTCCGCCGCCGGTCGAATCGCGCGTTCAACCGACGCTCGATCTCGCCCGCAAGCTCCTCCTCAGAAAGACCGAGGATAGAGGATCGAGGATCGAAGATCGCGTCATTGCGCTTAAGGCGATCCTCCATCCTCGTTCCTCTATCCTCGATCCCCGGTTTGTTGACGATCTCCCCTCTGAGTTCGGCGAGGACTTCGCGCAACCGGTCTCGCACCGCGTCGCGCCCGGCCGTTGTGATCAAATCTCGCAAGCCGTCGCGGCGCAGCAACTGGTCAATCGAAGGCAAATGACGTAAGACGTTTTCAGGCATATCGGCATTATCATTTTAACCCGGCCAACACCTCAGAAGTCACTTCGAGCGCTCGGTCATGGATCGTCCCGTTCGTGGCCACGATGCCATTCAGATTGCGGACCTCGGGTCTGTTATATCTCAGGGCTTCGCCGTTCCAATCAGTGACCACGCCGCCCGCCTCGCGCAGGATGGCTTCGGGGGCGCAGGTGTCCCACTGGCTGGTGCGCGAGCTGGTGTTGATGTAGAGATGCGCGCGGCCTTCGGCGATCAGGCCGAATTTCAGCCCCACGCTGCCGTGTTGAATGTATTTATGTACGCCCAGCTTTTCGCGGATGCTGTAGACTTTCCGGCTCGGGTGCGAACGGCTCATCGCCATGACCAACTGCGAAGGGTCGCTGACGGGCGCGACGCGCAATCGTTTTGTCGACCACTTCTCTTCGACGAACGCTCCCGCGCCGGGCGCGGCGTAATACATCCGGTCCGCCGACGGGTTATAAACCACGCCGAGCTTCGCTTCGCCTTCGATCGCCAAGCCGATCATCACCGCGAATTCGCCAATTCGTTCGATGAACTGTTTGGTTCCGTCCATCGGATCTACCATCCAGACGCGGTCTTTCTTCAAACGCGCCTGGTCGTCGGGAATCTCTTCGGACAGGACGGCGTCGCCGGGGAAGCGGTGACTCAATTCATTCGCCAACATTTCATTCGCGGCGTGATCCGCCGCCGTCACCGGATCGTCGCGCCCTTTCCATTGCACCTTCGTCTCCCCCGCGTAAAACTCTAGTAGGATGCGCCCCGCATCCCGGGCCAGCTCCCTGGCGACTTCCAATTCTTTTTCCATAGCCTGTCTCTCTTTCGTTCGATCTGAGACCTAGCTTACACCAAAATTGACAAGCCCGCCGCCGATTTCTATACTCGCGCCGTCTTTAAAACAGCGCGTGTCAATCAATAATCGGCGGGCGAGCGATGAGAATTTACGACGTCACAGTTACGATCTCGAACGACCTTCCTGTCTACCCCGGCGATCCTCCGATTCATATCGAACGAACGCAATCGCTCGAAAAGGGGGACATCGCGCGCGTCTCGCATCTGAGCTTCAGCACGCACATCGGCACGCACGTCGATCCGCCTTATCATTTTATGAAGGACGGCGTCGCGCTCGACCAGGCGCCGCTTGAAGTCTTCATCGGCCCTGCCCGCGTCGTTGACGCCGGCGACGTCGCTTCGATTGACGCCGCGACGCTTTCGACCTTCGATCTCGACGGCGTGTCGCGCGTGCTCTTCAAGACGCGCAACTCGCGGCTCTGGCGCGAGACGAAGGAGTTTCAAAAAGATTTCGTCTACCTCGAAACCGACGCCGCCGAAGCGCTGGTCGCGCGCGGCGTGAAGCTGGTCGGCATTGATTACCTCTCCGTCGAGAAGTTCGGATTCGACAAGCCGACCACACACTGGACGCTGCTCGGTAATAACGTCTACATCGTCGAGGGGTTAGACCTGAGTGAAGTCGCGCCAGGCGATTACGAGTTGATCTGCCTGCCGCTGAAGATCAAGGACGGCGACGGCGGCCCGGCGCGCGTCGTACTGCGGGAATTGAATTGAATTCTGCCGTTCACAACGTTCATCACACACGAACTAATGAAGGAGTCCGTTATGCCTGCTCATCTCGACTCATACATCAAGACTTGGAATCGCATTCACGAACAGACGAAAAGGATCATGGCCGCTGCGCCGAACGATAAATACGATTGGAAGCCGTGTGAATCGGCGATGTCGCTCGGCGAGTTGGTGAACCATCCTTGGATTTCCGAATGGGGGCTGATCGAAGCCGCGTTGATCGGTTCATTCCCCAAAGAGTGGCCGGCGCCGCTCAGCGATACAGCTTCGGCGCTCGCCGCTTTTGACAAGGCGCATGAAGAGGCGGTGGCAAAAGTCATGGCGTTGACGCCGGAACAACTCGCGGAGGACGTCGCGCCGTTCAGCCCTGAGCGTCCTCTGACGCGGATGGCTGTGCTGAAAATGACCCTTGAACACGAAATCCACCACCGCGGCCAGCTATACACCTATTTACGCATTGCCGGCTGCGAAATCCCCCCGCTGTTTTCGGTGGAGACTGTTCAAGAATTCGATGACGGCCGTTGAATAAAAAAAGAGCGCGCCGCAACCATCAATCGAGGTTCAAAAAGCGATGGCGCAACGTGAAAAACCTATCGCAAACGCCGTCAAAGGCCGGCCTCAGGACGAACCGAGTTTCCGCGAGCGAGTCTACCAGCTCGTCCTGAGAATTCCGGCCGGACGGGTGATGAGCTACGGACAGGTGGCGCGCGTTCTGGGCGCGGGCTACGACGCGCGAGCCATAGGCAACGTCATGCACGCGACGCCTGACGACGGCCGAAACATCCCCTGGCACCGCGTGATCAACGCTCAGGGCGGATGTTCGACCGCCGGGGTGACTGTGCCGCCCGACCTGCAACAGCGGCTGCTCGAAGCCGAAGGCATTGTCTTCAATGACAAAGGCCGCTGTCAGATCGAGAAATATTTGTGGACGCCGCCGGAATACGAAGAAGAGGCGAAGAGGGGAAATGAAAATCAGGGCGCCCTGTTTTCATAACCCTTACGGAGCGCCGGTCAAACACCGGGCGCCAATTCGTATGAATCGCATTTCGGTCATCGGGACAAGCGGATCAGGCAAGACGACGTTCGCCACCAAACTCGCCGGGATTCTGCGCATCCCGCACGTTGAGCTTGACGCGTTGCATTGGGAGGCCGATTGGGAACCGGCGCCCGGAGACGTTTTCCGATCGCGGGTGCGCGAAGCCGTCGGAGCCGATCGCTGGGTCGTTGACGGCAATTACAGCAAAAGCGCGCGCGACCTGGTCTGGGAGCGGGCCGACACCATCGTCTGGCTTGATTTCTCATTCACTGTGACTCTCGGTCGTGCGCCGCGTCGGACTATTTACCGGCTGGCGACAGGCGAAGAGTGCTGCAACGGGAATCGTGAAAGATTGCGCGCGGCGTTTTCCCGAGATTCGGTCATAATGTGGACCTTGCAGTCTTATAAGCGCCACCGCGTGGAGTACCCTCTTCTCCTTGCGGTCCAGGAACAACGAGGCGCGCAAACCGTCAGATTGCATTCGCCGAGGGAGGCGAACCGATGGCTCACGCGACAGGCGTCCGCCGGAGATTGAAGTATGGAAAACGAGATTAACGTACAAAGACCTTATCCCGTCGCGCCGCCGCGTTATTCGGTCGCGCATCACATGGTCACGACCGCGTTCGAATTGCCGGGCTTCCGCATCGTGCGCAACCTCGGCGTTGTGCGCGGCATCACAGTGCGTTCGCGTTCGGTCTTTGGCACTATCGGCGGAAGCCTGCAAACACTCGTCGGCGGCAACATCACGCTCTTCACGCAGCTTTGCGAGAAGGCGCGCGGCGAGGCCTTTGAAATCATGATTCAGCATGCTTCCGAGATCGGGGCGAACGCCATCATCGGCGCCCGCTACGACGCCAACGAGTTAATGAGCGGCGTCACCGAAGTACTGGCTTATGGAACGGCGGTGGTCGTCGAGCCGCTCGAGGGGGCGAGCTATCGAGGTTAATAAGCGTTTCCAGGAGGCGCAGCCATGAAAAAACAGATCTTGGCGATCCCGCGTCGCGCCGCGCCCGTCGCCTGTTTCGTCATCCTCCTGCTGGCGCAAAATCAAGACCTGTCGGCGCAGCGCGCGAAGCGGAAAGACAAAACGCGAATATACACAATCGACCTTTCGCAGAGCCGCGTCACTGCGACGCTCACGCAGGAGGGATTCATCGCCAGGCGATACCCGACTCATCGCGTCGAAGTCAAAAACTTCTCCGGCAAGATCGAGATGTCGGAGAGAGACGAAACGCGGGTCGCCGTCGAAGTCGAGGCCGAGACGAAATCGCTCACCAACGCCGACGAGGGCATGACCGAATTCGAGCGCAGGGAGTTTCACAATGTTTTGAACAACCTGGTTCTCGAATCTGACAAATTCCCCAAGATCAAATTCGTCTCCGTTTCGGTGAGCGACGCGCGCAAGTCCGGCGAGACTCGCGCTTTCACGCTCAACGGCGATCTAACCTTGCGCGAGGCGACGAAGCGGGTCTCGTTTCCCGTCACCGTCACGATCTCAAAAGATCAACTCCGCGCGACCGGCGACGCCGAATTGAAGCAGACCGATTTCGGGATAACGCCTTATTCTGGCAAGCTGGGAATGATCAGGATCGGCGACGAGGTGAAGATAAATTTTGCAATCGTGGCGAAGTCGCCATAGCCGAAGGAGGGCAATAATGAAGACACGATACGCAATCCGGATTTTTTCGTTGCTGTTATTAACCGTCTTAGCGATCGGACAATCCCGAACGCGAACTTACACAATCGTCCCGTCGGAGAGCAGTTTCTGGGTCTTCGCCGGCAAGACGGGGCTTTTCAGCGCGGCCGCGCACGACCACGAGATCGGGGTGAAATCCTTTAGCGGGCGAGTCGTCGTTCCCGCAGCCGGGGCCAGTGGTGGATCGCTGGAAATGGAAGTTGACGCGCCGTCCCTGGTTGTGTTGGATAAGAAGCCGAGCGAGGAAGATAAAAAGAAGATTTTCAATTCAATGCACAACGAGGTACTGGAATCGGCGAAGTATCAGAAGATCACATTCAAATCGGTTTCGGTCAGCGATGTGAAACAGACGGGGAATGACGCGTACAGCTTCGTCGTGAACGGCGATCTGAGCTTGCACGGAGTGACGAAGCGAATCGCGGTTCCGGTCGAGGCGACCGTCACGCCACAACAGCTCCGCGCCACCGGCAAATATACGCTCAAACAGACCGACTACGGCATCAAGCCCTATTCGGCGGCTCTCGGAACGATAAAGGTGAAGGATGAGGTCGTGGTGAATTTCAATATTGTGGCGAAAGCAGGATGATACGACACAAAGATCGAAGACGACTTACGATTCTGTCACTTTCTGAGCATTTGAAATGATGATCTTCTTGCCGCGGAGCGGCTTTTGATCTTAGGCCGGCGTTTTAACGCCGGCGTCGCGCGTGAAAGAAATCCCCAGTCGCGGAGCGACGGTTGGTGCGCCTGAGAGCGCATCTGGTCAGAGAGGTGAAAGTCCTCTTCAGGCATACGTTCTCCGGCCTGTAACTGAATGCAACTGCGTCGCCGCGAGGCGGGGTGGGGAGCAGCAGGAGGTG
>WNFU01003479.1_pt1 | contig 39182 bp, 33 predicted proteins | sample 5400121 | NCBI WGS metagenome assembly WNFU01 (sample SAMN13153360, study PRJNA577476) | soil metagenome | isolation source: 100 cm soil or saprolite under grassland replicate 1 | place: USA:California | collected 2016-06-15
GATCAATCCGAGAACCGAAAGCGAATCATGTAGTACAACGCGGCGATGCCGTCTTTCCAGGTGATCTTTTTACCTTCTTCATACGTGCGGCCGTGATAGGAAATCGGCACCTCATAAAAGCGGCATCGTTTCTTCGCGAGCTTTATGGTGATCTCCGGTTCGAAGCCGAACCGATTTGACTTGAGTTCGATTCCCTTCAGAACCTCGGCGCGAAAAACCTTGTAGCCCACCTCCATGTCAGAAAGGTTTAAATTGGTGAGCATATTGGACAGCAGGGTCAGCGTCCGATTGCCCAATGAGTGCCAAAAAAATAATACACGATGCGCGCCGCCGCCGGCGAAACGCGTGCCATAAACGACGTCCGCCGAGCCATCCTGAATCGGCTCAATCAAGCTCGGATAATCCTTCGGATCGTATTCCAGGTCGGCGTCCTGCACGATCACGACGTCGCCCGTCACATGACTAATAGCTGTCTTTATCGCCGCGCCCTTTCCCTGATTCTCCGGCTGAAAAAACACTTTGATTTGATTCAATGGGTCGTTGACGCGCTCGCTTTGATCTTTCAGCCGGGCCAAAATCTCCCGGCTGCGGTCCTTCGAGCCGTCATCGACCAGAATAATTTCCTTAGACAGCTGCACGGCGCACACACGGCGCACGATTTCCTCCAGTGTGCGCTCTTCGTTATAAACGGGGACCAGGACGGAGAGCTTCACTGTTCGAATTCGCGTTTCTTCAGTTCACGCACAAACGCGGAGAGCTTGGGGTCCGCGTTGACGGCCTCGTTGATCTTAGCCTGGAAATCGGCGGCGGCTCGTTCCAATGGGCTCGTGTCTACTCGTAACCCGAGCCACTGGTTGAGTCGGAGTAATAGCGCCAGAGTGCCGCGCGGATTCGGTGAGACGGAAAGGTAGTGGGGCAATGACGCCCACAAGCTTACATGAGGAACGCCTGCGTTGCGGCAAGCATCGGCCAACACGCCGACAATACCGGTCGGGCCTTGATAGCGGGAAGGCACGAGATCGAGTTCCTCCGCCAGCTTAGGATCGGTAGAAAAACCTGTCAGAGGAACCGGGCGAGTATAGAGGACTTCGTCGAGGTAAGCACCCAAGGTGATGACCATTTCAGCCTGGCACTCGCGCGTGAAGCGGAGCATCGTCTCGGTAAAAGTCCGCCAACGTAGATGTGGTTCAGCGCCAATGCCGAGCACAAAATCTTTTTCGATACCGATTCCGGGGCCATAATAAAAATCATAGGAAGGCCAATGGATCTCGCGCATTTTACTCTCATTCAATCGAACCACTGGACGCTGCCTGTAAAAATCATAAAACTCTTCGGGGTCGATGCTGGCGAACTTTTTGCTCATCAGCTGATCGATCAGGTATCGAACCGCGGTCGTCGCTGATGAGCCAGCGTCGCTCCAACCCGCAAAAGACAATAGCAAAATTGGACTTTTTAGAGTCGGGCGGCTTTCAAAATTTAAAGGTTCCATGGTTGAAAGTAATTTACCATAACTAGGCCCAGTCTCTCCAGCTCAAAATAACCGCAGTCAAAATTAGCCCGTTGGGTGGGGCAGTCGCGATTTTATTAAACCAGCGTGTTGATTCAAAATCAGCTAGGAGTTCCCGGCCCCCTTTGCTATAGTGACGACACAATTATGACTGAACAAAGACACCGCCTACCACCGATGTTTCAAAAGAACGAAGTGCTGTTTGGACACGACGGCACGCCTGGTTTAATCGCCTTTGAAGTCACCGGCGATACGGTGACGATTTTCTCTCGTGATGGCGCTACTACACGCTCACAAACCGTGCCGTTTCAACCGTTATTACTCATGGCGGGCGACGACGGCCTCGCGGGCTGGAAGGGCGAGGCCAAAATCGAACCCCTTGCCGGCGAAGGCGCATTCAATCGCTTAGCACTGTTTCCCGACCTCAAGCAGCTCGATGACGCCCGATTCTATCTGCAGAAAAAAACCGGCAAACCCCCGTCCGCCGGTGACTCGCCCTACTGGTATTCCAGCGATCCGCTTCAGCAGTTTCTATTGCTTTCCGGAAAAACTCATTTCCTGGACATGATCTTTCGCGACTTGCGGCGCATGCAACTCCACATCGAGACTTATTGTGCCGACGGTTTCACGTTTCCCAATCCAACACGCGACACCGACTGCATCACGCTGATCGCCCTATCCGACTCCACGGGCTGGGAAAGATTGATTTCCGGCAAGGATTTCAACGAACCAGAAATGTTGCGCGAGCTCGTCATCGAGATCCAGCGGCGTGACCCCGACGTCATCGAAGGTCATAATTTGTTTCGATTCGATTTAGAATACATCGAAGCCCGCGCCAGACGGCACAACGTCGCGTTAAACTTCGGGCGGGATGGGTCGAGGCTCGCCGGCCACACTTCCCGAATGCAAATCGCCGAGCGCACTATCAGTTACCGTAAGTATGAAATTTTCGGCCGCCACATCATCGACACTTGGATCCTGGCGCAGCATTATGATGTCGCCACTAGGGAGCTGGAAAGCTTCGGCTTAAAGGAAATCGCCCGACATTTCGGCATCGCGGGTGCTGACCGAATCTACCTGCCAGCAGACAAAACCAGCTGGTATTTCGATCATAATCCCGACACGCTGATTCGCTACGCGCTCGATGACGTGCGCGAAACCCGTGCCATTTCGGAAATTTTATCACCCAGCTACTTCGTCGAAGCGCAAATTTTCCCGTACAGCTTCCAGCACATTCCGCTGCGCGGCAACGCCACGAAAATCGACACGCTGTTTTTGCGCGAGTATTTGCATCAGCGCCGTGCAGTGCCTTTTCCCGGCGAAGGACGTGAAGTGCTGGGTGGATTTACCGCTATGGAGCTCCAAGGAACCGCTCAGCGCATCTTACACTGCGACGTAACCTCGCTGTATCCGTCGATCATGCTGGTTTACAACTATTTGCCGAGCAAGGATGAGCTCGGCCTTTTCTCAGGTTTGCTCCGCGACCTGCGCACGTTTCGAGTAAAGGCCAAGGAATTAGCGCGTGATTCCGCAGAGGAAGAAAGCAGAAACTATTTCAACGCGCTGCAATCGACGTTTAAAATTCTCATCAACTCTTTTTACGGCTACCTTGGTTTCCAGATGGGCCACTTTAACGATTTTGACGCGGCGAATCAGGTCACGGCCAAGGGCCGTGACCTGATTCAGTCGGTGATTGCTTGGCTCAAGAAAAACGCTGCCAAAATTGTCGAAGTGGACACCGACGGTATCTACTTCGTGCCGCCCGAAAGCGTGAAGACCGCAGCAGACGAGGAGCAACTCGGCGCTAATCTCGCAGCGATTCTTCCCCAGGGCATCGAGCTCGAGCTGGACGGCCGTTATCCGGCAATGTTCAGCTATAAAATCAAAAACTATGCGCTGCTGGACGAGCAGGGGCGATTGCGCATCAAGGGCTCAGGCCTGCGATCGCGCGGTCTCGAGCCCTTCCAACGCGAATGGTTGGAAGAAATGCTCTCACTGCTCTTAAAGGATGATAGAGCAAAAATCCCGAAACTCTACGAGCGCTATCTTGATGACATCGATCAGCACCGCAAGAAAATTTCCTGGCTCGCGAAAACCGAGACACTGCAAGACTCGTTGGAGACTTACCAGGCAAAGCTCAAAGCCAAGAAGCGCAACGCCGCCGCGCCCTACGAGCTTGCGCTCAAAGCCGATCGACGCTTCCAGCCGGGCGATCAGATCTCCTATTACGTCGTCGGAGCGAAAGCCAAGATTAAGATCAACGAGAACTGTAAGCTAGCGTCCGAATGGGACACCAACAAACCCGATGAAAACGTCGAACATTATAAGGCCAAGCTCAAAGAATTGTATGAAAAATTCAAGCCATGGATCGAGGACGGAGCGACAACGGGGGAGCACCTAGGATTAAGCGACGATCCGGCTCAGTTCTCGTTACTCAGTTCCTAGTCCGAACACACGAGCAATGACTCTTACGGTGAACAAAGTCGCTCTGATCACGGGTGGCGCTCGCGGCATCGGGCGCGCCGTCGCGCTGGACCTGGCTTCGCGAGGCTGGTCGGTAGCTATTTGTTACCGCTCCAGCGCGAAGGCGGCGGCGGAAGTCGTTACCGCCGTGGAACATCACGGGGTAAATGGTCTGGCAGTGCAATGCGATGTTTCTGATCCCGTGGCCGCAACAGGCTTTGTGCAGCGAGTGAACCAAGAATGGGGCCGGATCGACGCGCTCATCAACGGCGCCGGTCCATATCATCGAGTTTCTCTGCTGAAAGAAACCAATGACGGGTGGCACTCGATGTTCGACAACAATTTACACCCGGTCTTCTATCTGAGCCAGGCTGTCATTCCGATCATGAGAGAACGAAAGTGGGGCAGAATCGTATGCTTCAGCATGGCAAATGCCGAACAGCTCATCGCTCAACCCCAGCTCACTGCGCACTATATAACCAAGGTGGGATTGCTAGCGCTAGCTCGTTCTTATGCTCGTCTGATTGCACCAGACGGGATCACGATGAATTGCGTCTCGCCCGGCTTCATCGATTCAGGCAGCGCGCCCAAAGAAGAGCTGGAACGCATGGTCAAACTTATTCCCGCGGGCTATGTGGGCAGTGTTGACGATGCGGTTGCTGTGGTGCGTTTTTTGTTGTCCGATGAAGCGCGCTACGTCAATGGCGCGAACATTCAGCTCAGTGGCGCGTGGGGAGTGTAGAAAAGCGCGAGGCGGAAGGCTAGAGTGATTTCTATCCTTATTGTTCAAAATTTATCGGTTTAAATCGAGATGGCGGCACCAAAAGATCACGAACGTGCTCTCGAGCTTATCGGCGAAGCGATGAAGCACCAGATGGCGCAAGAGTTCGACGAGGCGATTCGCTTGTATAAAAAATCTATCGCGCTCTATCCGACGGCTGATGCGCATACTTATTTGGGTTGGGCCTACAGCTTCCAGGGGCGACTCAACGAGGCCATCGCCCAATGCGAAATTGCCATCAGCTTGGATCCGGACTTTGGTAACCCATATAACGATATCGGCGTCTATCTCATGCAGCTGGAGCGGCTCGACGATGCCATTCCCTGGCTAGAGCGAGCTAAGTCCGCTACGCGCTACGAACCGCGTCATTTTCCTTATATAAACCTGGGCCGAGTCTATTTGACGAAAGGAATGATCCAAAAGGCGCTTGAAGAATTTCGCGGAGCGCTGAAAATCAATCCCGGCGACCAAGAACTCGGGCAACTGGTGGAAGAGTTAGAAACTAAGCTGCAGTGATTTTCGCCTGAATTCGAATCGGCAATTTGACCATGGGCGATACACTATCTGGCTTCGGCGATCGCCGCTTCAAAGAGCCGCATCGCCGTCGCCACCTCTTCCTCAGCGACAATTAAAGGCGGACAAAAGCGTAACGTGCTCTCGCCGCAACTCAACAAGAGTAAGCCCTTTTCAAAACATTTCTGCATAACACGATCGCGCAGCTTGGCGTCGGGTGCGTGACTGCCATCATTCCGCTCGAACTCGACGCCGATCATCAAGCCCAAACCGCGCACCTCGCTGATCTCCGCGAAGCGTGGTCTTAGCTCCATCAGCTTCTCTTTAAGGAATCCGCCCACCACCGCGGCATTCTTGACCAATCCCTCTTCCAACAGCTGAATCGTCGCCAACGCTGCGGCACAGGCCACCGGGTTGCCGCCAAAGGTGCTGCCGTGCGTGCTGCGCGTCCAGGTGCTGATCTCGTCACGCGCGATCATAGCACCAAGCGGCATGCCACTGGCAATTCCTTTTGCCGTGCAGAGAATGTCCGGTTCAATGCCCCAATGTTCGCAGGCAAACATTCTGCCGGTACGGCCGAAACCGGACTGAATCTCATCGAGCACCAAGAGAATTCCGTGTTTTCGGCAAAGCTCCTGGAGCATCGGCAAGTATTCCGGCGGCGGTACCACGTATCCACCCTCACCCTGGATCGGTTCGACAAAGATTGCCGCCACTTCTTCCGGGCGCACCTCGTAGCGGAAGACGACGTTCTCGAGAACACGCACGCACTCGATGCCGCAGGACGGATGCTTCAATTGATAAGGGCAACGGTGACAAAAGCCGTAGGGCACGTGATGTACGCCGGGAATAAGCGGTCCGAAATGCGCCCGATGAGAAGAACGGCTGGCGGTTAGTGACAAAGAGCCAAGCGTACGGCCGTGAAATGCGCCGTGAAATGCGACGACATGCTGCCGTTTAGTGTGATAGCGAGCCAATTTGAAGGCCGCTTCCACTGCCTCCGTTCCTGAGTTGGTGAGAAATACTTTCTTAGTCCCGGTGCCCGGCGCAAGCCGGCTCAGCTTCTCGGCCAAGTCGACCATCGGTTCGTAGTAATAATCACTGCCGCAGATATGCAGAAACTTCCGCGCCTGCGCTTCGATCGCTTGCACCACCCGCCCAGAGGATAGACCCGGCCATAGGCCGGCGCCGTGTATCGATGGTCCCGATCGATAATCGCCTTGGCCTTTGGTCCTGGCAGCGGGGTCTTGATGTGGGGTGCTTTCATGGAAGTCTCCGGTTTCGGGTTTCGAGTCTAAAGTTTCGTGCTGGATTTCTTCAACTCGAAATCCGGAACGCTAACTCGAAACTACTCCGCGTTATCAATCTGCGCCTTCTGGAGTTTGCCTGAGTAATCGACATAAATCGATTTCCATTCGGTAAAAATATCGTACACCGTGGTGCCGGCTTCGCGATGGCCGTTACCGGTATCTTTCACGCCGCCAAACGGCAGGTGGACTTCGGCGCCGATGGTCGGGCCGTTGACGTAAGTGATGCCCGCCTCGATGTCGCGCATGGCTCGAAAAGCCCGGCCGACATCCCGGGTGTAAATCGAGCTCGACAGGCCGTATGCCGTGCCGTTGAGCACCTCAATGGCTTCTTCGAAGTTTTTGATTTTGATAACCGATAACACCGGCCCGAAGATCTCTTCCTGAGCAATGCGCATGCTCGGCGTCACTTGGTCGAAGATCGTCGGTTGGAAAAAGTACCCGTTGGCGCACGAACCAGCAGCGTAGACGGAACCGCCCATGAGTAAGCGCGCCCCTTCTCGGCTGCCGATGTCGATGTACTTAAGAACTTTTTCTCTGGCGGCTTGATTGATCAGCGGACCCATTTCCACGTTCTCGTCGAGGCCGTCGCCGATTTTGATTTTTTCCGCGCGCTCCACCAACATGTCGGTAACCTGTTTGGTCACCTCGTGATGTACAATCAGCCGGCTGGTTGCCGTACAGCGCTGCCCCGTTGTACCGAATGCACCCCAAAGCGCGCCCTCCACCGCGAGCTCCAAATCCGCGTCTTCCATGACGATCTGCCCATTCTTGCCGCCGAGCTCCAGGGACACTCGCTTCAAGTGTTGGCCGCAGGCCGAAGCGATCTCGCGTCCCACAGCGGCCGAGCCGGTGAAGGAAACCAGCTGCACGTCACAATGGCGCACCAGCGTGGCGCCGACTTCTTCGCCGCGCCCATGAACTAAGTTCACCACGCCCGGCGGTACGCCGGCTTCTTGGAGTATTTCGACGAGCCTGACGGCGGTGTGCGGGGTGTCTTCCGCCGGTTTGAGCACAACGGTGTTGCCGCAAAGCAGCGCCGGAAACATTTTCCACGTGGGAATTGCCATCGGGAAGTTCCACGGCGTGATCAGCGCGCACACACCAATGGGCGTGCGCACGGACATGGCAAACTTGTTCGGCAACTCCGCGGGCGTCGTTTCACCGAAGAGCCGCCGTCCTTCGCCGGCGACGTAGAAAGCCGTATCGATCCCTTCCTGTACGTCACCGCGGGTTTCTTTGAGAATTTTTCCCATCTCGCGCGTCATGCTGCGGGCGATGTCTTCCTTGTGCTTGCGCAACAATTCGCCGACCCGATAAATCAGCTCGCCGCGCTTGGGTGCAGGCACGAGGCGCCAGTTGGGAAACGCTCTTTTTGCCGCTGCGACTGCCGCATTGACGTCAGCAGCTGCGGAAGCAGGAAACAGGCCGATCAAATCATCGCGGTTCGCCGGATTGCGGTTCTCAAATGTCTTGGCCGACGCGCCTGCAAGCCACTTTCCATCGATATAGTTTTTGAAGAGATCAGACATAACGCTCTCCTCGACGGTTCGCCACTTAGACCAACCTGATCGCGCGACTCCAACGATTGGGCCATTTTAAAGACCTCCCGCGGCGAACACAACGCAAAACAGTCAGCCCATCCAAATTGCCTCAACTAATCAGCACCTAACTCAAAGACCTTCTTTACAACTAACTGTGTCACTGATATTCAGCAGCGAATGTCGAACCGCGGTTTTTGGAGGAATTAAAGTCTCTATGGATATGGTCGCCGCCTTATTCTCCGGTCTGGCTCAGTGTTTTAACTGGTCCACCTTCAGTCTGATGATGATCGGTATCGCGATTGGTTTCGTCGTCGGAATCCTCCCGGGCCTAGGCGGCCCAACTGCGATGGCCTTGATGCTACCGTTCGTATTCAAGATGTCGGCCGTTGAAGCGTTTGCTTTTCTACTAGGTATGACCGCTGTGACGGCAACGACAGGCGATATCACATCCGTCTTGTTTGGCGTACCCGGCGAACCGACTACGGCGTCGACAATCGTGGATGGCCATGCCATGGCGCGGAATGGCGAGGCGGGCAGAGCTCTAGGCGCCGTTCTGATGAGTTCGCTGGTGGGGGCTATATTCGGCGCCGTTGCTATCGCCGTCGCCATCCCGATTGTACGGCCACTCGTGCTCTCCTTTGGCTCACCCGAATTCTTCATGCTCTCGCTGTTGGGGATTTCCTTCGTGGCCGCCCTTAGTGGTGAGGATGTGCTTAAGGGCATGGTCTCAGGGGGTATCGGATTGATGCTCGCGACCATCGGTCTCGATCCGATCTCAGGTATTCAGCGATATACCTTCAATCAGCTCTTTCTTTGGGACGGTATCGGACTCGTTCCCATTACGATAGGGTTCTACGCCATTCCCGAAACCATTGAGCTGGCAGTGCTAGGAACCAGCATTGCTACTCAGGAGGTCGAAAAACTCGGCGGCGTCATGGAAGGCGTGAAAGATACTTTCCGTCACTGGTGGTTGGTCATCCGTTGTAGCGCCCTCGGCACATTCATGGCCATCATTCCTGGAATGGGAGCTGCCACCACCCAGTGGCTCGCCTACGCTCACGCGGTACAAAGCTCACCTAATAAAGAACGATTCGGCAAAGGTGACGTTCGAGGCGTTTTAGGGCCGGGAGCCGCGAACAACTCGACGCTAGGCGGTAGCTTGATTACGACGATAGCGTTCGGTGTTCCCGCCAGTGTCATCATGGCGATCTTGCTCGGCGCGTTCATCATTCAAGGAATCGTGCCCGGGCCGGACATGTTGCTGCCGCCACCGAAGGGTAAATTAGACCTGACCTTTTCCTTCGTCTGGGTCATCATCATTTCCAACATAATTACCGTGGCCGTATGCTTTCTATTTTTGAAACAGCTGGCGAAAGTCACCCAGGTTCGCGGCGGTATCATCATCCCACTTATTCTGATCTTGATCTATCTCGGCGCGTTTGCTGAGAAAAATGCCTTCGAAGATATGGTCGTCGTGCTCTTCTTTGGCGGGCTTGGTTGGATCATGGAGAAATTAGCAGGGAGGAGAGAAAAAAGGACGCAACGCAAGGCGTCGTGCCGGCAAGGGCCGAAGAGGCTCATCAGGGACGCGTGCATTTGGACTCGGCAGTGCTGTATACGTCAGTTATAATCGTCCTGCTTGCGCTGGCGCTATGGCAAAGCCGCAACTTTGGATATCGAGCAGGTCTCTTCCCATGGGTTATCGGCATACCGACATTGATTCTAGCTTTTTCTCAGCTTGCCAGAGACCTGGTCGGAAAACGCAAAAGAACTCACGCGGGACTCGTCGAATCAGTTGCAGTACAAGTCGAGGTCACACCGCAACTGGAAAAACGGAGAACGGTCTCGATCATCTTGTGGACCGTCGGTTTCTTTTTGGCGATCTGGTTTTTAGGCTTCTCCTATGCGGTGCCGTTAACCATCTTTCTGTATCTGAAATTTGCCGGCAAAGAAAATTGGCCAATAACTCTCGCGGTGACATTTTTCTCGTGGCTTTTCTATTGGAGTCTGTTCGAGAGATTGTTAAGCGTGCCTTTTCCCGAAGGATTGCTGATCAGTTTGATCAAAGGCGGACAATAGTCCGCGCCAAACTTTCTCCGGCGTGAGCGGTAAATCATAGAGCCGCAGGCCCGTCGCTCGGTACACGGCGTTACCAATGGCCGGTGCAACTGGGAGTAAACCGCCCTCTCCCGTTCCTTTCGCACCGAAGGGCCCCGGTCCATTGTGGCTCTCGACCAGAATCGATTCGAAATCCTTCGGCAAATGATTGAAACTCGGCACGCGATAGTCGATCAGGTTAGGATTCAATATCTGGCCGTCTTTGTAGATCATTTCTTCGAGCAGGCTGTGCCCGATGGCGTTCATCACGCCGCCTTCGTCTTGCCCTTCACAGAGAACCGGATGAATCGCCTGCCCAACATCGGCAAGCGAAACATACTTAATTAGTTTGATCTCGCCCGTGTCGCAGTCCACTTCTACTTCGGCCGCCCCCCAACTGATTTCCCAGAAAGTCGTCGGCGATCCGAGAGCGGCCTGCTTGGTCTTGATGTCTTGGTACGCGCCGCGCCCGATCATCTCGCCCGCTTTGGACTTGAACACTCCCTGCATAAGCTCTTCTAATGCCAGACTGACGCCCTTTGCGCCATGCACTTTGCGATCGCGCAACGTGAGCCGTTCCGGTTTGGTTCTGAGTATCTTGGCGGCATGGCGGAGGAGCTGCCGCTTCAAATCCTGCGCCGCTCTTTGCACGGCGAGGCCCATTACTACGGTCGAACTGCTGGCATTGGTATTGACGTCGTAGGGGGTCACATCGGTATCGAGCTCGGCCACGGCGACGGCCTCGAACGGAAGTCCCAACTCCTCGGCGACCACTTGGCTCAGCGCGGTGCGCGCGCCCTGGCCGATTTCTACCGTTCCTGTGAGCAGCACGACGCTGCCGTCACCATTCATTTTCACCGCGGCGGAAGAAACTTTGTACGTTCCACCGCCGTCTTTCATGCAGACCGCCAGACCTTTGCCGCAGCCCGGCTTTCGGCTCTTCTGAGCCCAACCGATTTCTTTGGCGGCGCGCAGCAACCCAGCTCTGAGATCGCAATCCACCGGCGTGTCTCCCGGGGTATAAAGCTCGCCTTTTTTTAAAAGATTTTTCAGACGAAATTCCAACGGATCGAGACCCAGCTTCTCGGCGATGATATCCATCTGCGATTCATAGGCCCACGTCACTTGCAGCGTGCCGAAACCTCGGTAAGCACCGGCCGGCACCGTATTGGTGTAAACCGTGTAGGCGTCGGTCTTAGTATGGGGCAGACGATACGGACCGAAGCAACGATATCCCGCCTTCTGGGTCACTCGCGGGCCAGCGTCGGCGTAGGCGCCCGTTTCCATGTGAATGAGACACCGGCGCGCCACTAGTTTCCCATCCTTTGTCACGCCGGTCTTAATCTGCACTCGGGCGGGATGGCGCGTCACGGTCTTGAAGCTCTCTTCAATCGTGTGCGCCAGTCGCACCGGGCGTTTCGCCTTCCAAGATAAAGCGGCGACTAGAGGCTCGGTCTTTACTGCAAGCTTGCCGCCGTAGCCGCCGCCGACGTACGGAACGATCACGCGAACTTTGTTGAGCGGCAGATGAAAAATATCAGCGAGATGCTCACGCAGCGTGAACGGCTCCTGGGTCGCGGCCCAAAGCGTCATGCGATCGCTTTCGACGCGCGCGACGGTAGCGTGCGGCTCCATGGAAAAATGCTGCACCCGCGGAAAAGTAAAACTGTCCTCGAAGATATGATCGGCTCGCTTGAAACCCTCTTCCACATCGCCTTTGGCATAACTGAAACGATAGCAAAGATTGGTGCCAACGAATTCTTTCGGCGCCTCGTAGTGCTGCCCCATCATTTCGCCGCCGCTCACCGAGGCGTCGTGGACCAGTGCCGCGTCTGGCGCCAGCGCCTCGTCCAAATTCATCACCGCCGGCAATTCTTGGTAGTCGACTTCAATCAATTCCAAAGCTTCCTCAGCGATCGCCTCGTTTGCCGCCGCTACCGCCACCACCGGATCGCCGACGTAGCGCACTTTGTCGACCGCGACGATCGTTTGATCTTTGTAGGCGGCGCCGAACATGCCTAAGCGCGCTTGATCGGCTCGCGTGATCACAGCAAAGACCCCGGGAAATTTTTCCGCTTTGCTCGCGTCGACCCGGGTTAGCCGGGCGTGCGCGTAGGGGCTGCGGAGGATCTTACCATGGGCCATTCCCGGCAGTTCAACATCGACTGTATAGATAGCCTTGCCGGTAACTTTTTCGTCGCCGTCTGAGCGCAATTCTGGGTGTCCAACAACCTGAAGTGCGTGTGCCTTACCCATTCTTTCCTCGATGACCGTAGTGTCGATGAATCCATTCGAGCGCTTCCTCCCGGCTGTTGAGCTCGCCGCCGAGCTGCGCGTCTTCGACTTGCCGCAAGATGTCCGTGAAAATCGGTCCCGGAGTAATCCCCATAGCGATCAAATCACCGCCCCGCACCAGTGGCGCAGGGCGAATTTCTTCGTCCTTGAGCTTAGCCAAACGCTCCTTGCAATATTCGTAATAATGCAAGTCGCCGTTCGACGACAAGGCATCGATGCGCGTCAATTCCAAGAGCTCCTCGATGCCCTCTTCGCGCAAGAAACGCTTGAGTGTGCTGAGCCGCATTTTGGATGCTTGAATATGACGCAAGTGATTGTGCACCAAGTAACCGACTCGCTCCCACGTTGCGCGGCCGCGCTTGAGCCGTTTGAGAACTTCCTCAGCCATTTCCGCGCCCTTTTCTGTGTGGCCGTAAAAAGTGATGCGCTCGGCATCTTGGCGGATGCAAACCGGCTTCGCCACGTCATGCAGCAAACAGCCGTAGGCCAATGTTTCTGAGGGCCGATCCAAGTGGCTGAGCAGTAACATCGTATGCGCGAACACATCACCTTCGGGATGGTAGTCCGGGCTTTGCTGCGTGCCCTTCATCGCCTCTACCTCCGGCAGCAAAATCTTGAGTAAGCTGGTCTGATCCAGCAGTTCGAAGCCGCGGCGCGCGCCGCCCTCGGTCAATATGCGGGTTATCTCGTCGCCGATGCGCTCCCAAGAAATCTGCGTGACCGTGGCCGCGAGCTGCTTCATTGCAGAGAATGTCGCGGCTTCAATTTCAAATTGGAGACTGGCCGCGAAACGTACGGCGCGAATGATGCGCAGCCGATCTTCCTCGAAGCGCTGCCGTGCATCACCAATGGCGCGAACCACGCGCCGCTCAAGGTCTTTCTGACCTTCCACCAGGTCGATCAGTCGGTCAGCGATAGGATCATAGACCATGCCATTGATGGTAAAATCACGGCGAAAAATATCTTCTTCCAAACTACCGTAGCGCACCTGGCTCGGCCGCCGGCCGTCCAAGTAAGGCCCGTCGTGACGAAAGCTCGCCACCTCGAAAGGCTTGCCGTCGCTCAGCACCAAGATCACGCCGAACTGCGCGCCCACCGGAATCGTTTCAGGAAAAATTCGCTGAATATCTTCCGGTTTCGCATTGGTCGCAATATCGTAATCCTGCGGTGGCTTATGGAGCAGCATATCGCGCACACACCCGCCGGCGAGAAAAGCTTCGTAGCCTTCTTGCCGCAGATGTTGCACGATAGAGATAGCTCTTTCACGCGCCGACATGGACGTGACCACTCAGTTTGAAATTCAACTGTCAGTGAAGAAGTTAACAGAGCCGGCGCTTAGAGCGGGTACGTCGTGCTCGCCGAAGGGATTAGCTCCCGCACCTTTCCCTGAAGTTCCTGGAAAGTGAACGGCTTGACGATGTAACCGTTGCAACCGGCTTCAATGCAGCTTTTCAGATCCGTGTCGCGGAACAACGCCGTAGCGGCGAGAATCGGAATGTCTTTAGTTTCGCCATTCGCGCGAATCTCCCGGGCCGCCTCCCAACCGTCCATGCCCGGCATCATAATATCCATGATGATCAGCTGCGGCTTTTCGCTCAGCGCCTTTTCGACACCCTCTTTGCCGCGCTTGGCCGCGATCGGCATGAAACCCATCAGCTCGATTTGCCACGTCAGCAACTCACGCATATCCGCGTGATCTTCAATAATCAGGACCTTTTTCATCGGTCTAACTGGGATTACAGCTAACGGTTAAACGGTTTAACGCGGAAGTAGCATGAACTATGCCGCAGGCGGACGACGACTGTCAAGCTCACGGATTACCCAATCGATCATTGAGCCGCACTCACGAAAAAGCAAACTTTCAGCAAAAAGCGACAAAACCCGGCACCGCATCATGGCGTGGCGGCTCGCCAGCCAGGCTCGTCTCCGCTATTTCTTTTCGCCAACCTTCTGTTGATTTCCAACGATTACCGTAATCAGCTTTTCGGGCTCCAAATATTGCTTGGCTACCCGCTGAACTTCCTCGCGGGTAATCTTGCGGATGAGATCGCTATAACGATCCGGATAGTCCAGGCCAAGTTGAAAAAATTCCACCTGTGCGAGAAAACTTGCCACTTTATGGTTAGTGTCGAAACGCAGCGGAAAACTCCCAATCAGGTAATCTTTGGCGTCGCTCAGCTCTTGCTCGCTCACCGGCTGCTCGCGGACGCGGCGGATTTCTTCGATGGCGAGACGGATCGCATCCTGAGCGGTTTCATTCTTGGTTTGCATCACGAACTGAAACGTCCCGTGGCTTTTTTCCGCGCTAAAAAAACTATGCACGGAATAAGCCAAGCCGCGCTCATTGCGGATCGAATCCATCACCCGAGAAGAAAAACCGCCGCCGCCCAAAATGTAATTCATGACCTGAATGGCATAATAGTCAGGATTGCCGCGTGTCACGCCGTTATGGCCCATAACAATATTCGCCTGCGTCAGATCCTTGTTGACACGCAAAACTTGCGGCGCACCAATTTTTGTCGGCACCAACGGTTGACCGCTGGGCTCACCCTTGCTCCATCCCTGGAAAGCTTTGTTGAGCCCCTGAGTGATTTCCTGTTCCGAAACGTCGCCGACCACGGCCATAATCGAGCGATTGGGCCGGTAATAGCGCGCGAAGAACTCTTTGAGACTGGTCTGTTGTAGAGTCTTAACCGAGGCTTCGCTTCCTTCGACCAATCGGCCGTAGGGACTGGCGGAAAACAGCGCCGCTGTAAATGTCTTTTGAGCCACCGCGTTGGGATCCTCTTCCCGCGCCTTGATCGAGGCGATGATTTCCTGTTTTTGCCGGTCGATTTCCGCCTGGGGGAAGCTTGATGAAGTCAGAATCTCAGCGAGCAGCGCTAGTCCCGTCGCCAAATCTTTCTTCAGAATAGTCACGCTGATACTGGCGACGTCCTCGCCGCCGCCCGCCTCGAGATTGGCGCCGAGAAAGTCGAGCGTCTCGCTGATCTGAAGTGCGGTATGCTGCTTGGTTCCGTACCGCAATAACTTTGCCGTCAGGTTGGCGAGCCCTTCTTGCTTCGCGCCGTCGTACCGGGAGCCGGCATCGATCAATAGTTCGATCGACACCATGGGCAGCGCGCGCTGCTCGGAGGTCAACAGCACTAAGCCGTTGCCGAGCACCGAGCGCTTGGGCGCCATGCCCGCCGGAACCGACGACGCACAGAACATCACCGTGAAAAAAGCCGCCAGGGTGATACGAAGTCTCGTCATGGGGATTTTGTCGGGATCAGGGTGCCGGCCGTGCGCCGGTCACGGTCAAGGTATTGTTTTGCCACGCGCCGAATATCCTCCCGAGTCACTTTGCGAATGCCGTCCAAATAATTGTCCATCTGGCGCCAGCCGCCGGCAGCTTCGTAGGAGCCGATCTTCATCGCCTGCCCGAAGATAGAGTCTTGCGCGAAAACAAACGCCGCTTCGATTTGATTCTTGGCCTTTTGCAATTCGCGCTCGCTGATCAATTTGGATTTCACTTTCTCCAACTGGCGGTCGATCTCGCGCTCCACGTTGGCGGGCTCGATGCCGGGAAGAAGTTGCGCGGAAATCGAAAAACCCATGGGATCGATCGACACACCGCTGTAGTCGGCGTCGACGCCGCGCACCAACCGCTTCTGATAGACCAGCTCGTGATAGAGCCGGGAGCTGCGCCCGCCGGCGAGCACCACCGACAAGAGATCGAGCGCGAAACTGTCGGGGCTTTTCAGATTGGGCGCGCGGTAAAACAAAAGATGGAACGGCAGCTCGGCCTCCTTTTTGAAGTTGACCCGGCGTTCCCCGCGCTGCTCCGGCTCTTCGGCACGCACCTCGGGCGGTTCGGCGCCGCGGGGAATTTTTCCAAAGGCGGCTTTGATCTTCGCCAGGATCTCTTCGCTGGAGAAATCGCCCACCACAACGATGTAGGCGTTGTTGGGCGCGTAGTAGAGTTTGTAGAAATCGACCAGGTCTTGGCGCGTTAACTTTAGGATGTCTTGCATCCAACCCACGACCGGCCGCCGATAGGGATGAATCGTGAAGGCCACAGCGCTCGCTACCTCGCTTAACGCCGAAGCCGGATTGTCTTCGGTCCGCAGACGGCGTTCTTCCTGAATCACTTTTTTCTCGGGCTCGAAGTAAGTGTCGCCCAGCAGGGCGTTGGCCATGCGGTCCGCTTCCAGTTCGAGCTCAATAGCGATTTTCTCCCGGCTCATGGTCGCAAAATAGACGGTTACATCCGAAGAAGTGAAAGCATTCGATCGCCCGCCGTTCTTAGCGATAATCCTGGAGTACTCTTCCGGCTTGGTCGTCGGCGTGCCTTTAAACATCATATGTTCGAGAAAGTGGGCGAGGCCGCTCTTGCCGGCAAGAAAAAAAGTGAAACGAGGAGACAAAACAAACGTTGCGGCATGATGATTCAAGTTAAAGGATGCAATCTCAAAGTCAAGATAATGGTTTACGATAATGCTCAAGCCGGGGAATCGGAGCACCGTGACTTAAAATACCATGTTCCATTATCATCGCGGTGTTCTCTCGGGTCGTCTGATTAAAAAAATCAAAACCGCCGAGACTACATAACTCGCACAAAAAATCATGAAGATGGTCTGATAATTGCCGGCATAATCAAACGCAAGGCCGGCCAACAGTGCGCCCAGCCCAAGTCCGCCTTTGTGAAACGGATCGAGGACGCTGCTAATCGCGCCAAACGAACGGCGGCCAAAGTAGCGGGCGATGAGAACTTGCGTGAGGACCGCCGCGCCGCGGGCGTTCAAGCCGAACAATAGGGCGAAGATAAATGCCGGTACCGGCGCAACGACTTGCGTCAAAAAGGCCACGGTACCCGCGGCTAAAAGCATCGTCGTCACGTTGAGCCCGCGCGGACTTACGCGCTCCGCCAGCGCACCCCACAGACCATTGCCGAAGGCTCCGGCCAAAGCCATCACGCTCACGGCTCCCGCCGCCACTGCCGGCGCGATCTTTACGTCTGTAAAATAGGCAGCCGTATGAAAAGCCGTGCCACCGGTGCCGATGGCGGCAAGAAATGTACTCGCGACCAATAACCACAGCGTGCTTGTGCGCATGGCATCCCGACGGGGCCAGCTATATTCGCGCGCGGGTCTCTTGATCGGCCCTGACCCTATTTGCGCAAATCGAGAGTCGGGCGACGGCGCGAGTCCGTCAGGATACAATCCGAGATCCTCCGGCTGACGGCGGAGAAAAACGATTCCGGGAATGACGACCAATACCCATAGCGAAACTCCGAGTGCGAGGAATGCGCTGCGCCATCCGTGATGCGTCACAAAGAACTGGTAAATCAGCGAGAGCGCGGCGGATCCGAGCGGGGTCGCCATTGCGACCAAGCCGATCACTCGCGGACGTTTGATATAAAACCAGTTCGTGACCGCGGTAAATGAAATCATGCCGCAGAGAAGAAATTCGGTCAGCGCTCGGGCGGGAACAAAGGTCGCGTAAAACTGCCAAGGCTCGGTGCTGAGACTCACACCGATCGCAAGCGACCCCACTAGCGCGCCGCCAAGGGGCAACAAGAAGCGCGGTCCCCACCGATCGGCGAGCGGCCCGAAGAGCGGCGAAAGGATACCACCAAGGAGTGCTCCCATCATAACTGCTGCAGCGGTGAACGATCGGCTCCAACCTAACTCATCGCTGATCGGCTTGAGCACGACGGCCATCGTGATATTGCTCACACCGGCGGCCAATAAACCCGCCACCATCGTGATGGCGACGATGATCCAGCCGTAAAAGAAAGGCAGCCTCACCGCGGTATACTCGCGAATTCAAGCAATGAAATTGCTCGAGTGGCCCGCGCTTCAACGAGGCAGACCGTACTAGTCGTTAACATCGCTTCGAATCGTATAGCCACAGCGTAGACAGCTTGCAATGAGACGAATGACTTAAGATATTCCGTAGACGAAAGTTCCAAGCGAGCGCTTCGTTCGACTGAATTTTGCCTCGAGGTTAGGATTTTCTGACAACTTAAGATATGTTGCATCGAAAACTTGGCTGCTCATTATGCGATCGCTGCGTTAATGAAGGATGCTTCGACAATGAAGACGACGAATCGCCGGCGACACTTTTTCATTTCGATGCTCGTTAGTATCGGTGTGCTCACAGGCGGCAAGCCGGTGAGATGCGCACGGAACTGGCACCGACCAGAGTTGAAGCTCCCAAGTCGCCTGCGACCGACAACCTGGGCATTGCCAAAGGTTTCGAAGGAATCGGATTTGCCAATAGTTTCGGCTCTGTACCGCCCGACACCCACGTCGCGACCGGCCCTCAGCATATCGTCGAAGTGACCAATACCACCATCGCTTTTTACAGCCGAGCGACGGGCAAGCGACTTTTCATTCAAGACCTCTATGTTTTCTTTGCTCCCACCGGCGTGGTCACGTTCGGTTTTGATCCTATCGTTACCTATGACGATATCGCGGAACGATTTGTTGTCGCGATGATCGATGATGACGATGATCTGGCAATAGGGTACCTGCTCTATGCCGTTTCAAATACCTCCAACCCGCTCGACGGGTTCACCGAAATGCACCGCATCGATGTAACCCAAAACGGCTTTGTATTAGATGAAACTGTGCTGCCCGATTTTCCCAAAATCGGCTGGAACGCTGATGTTCACGTCATCACCCTCAACATGTTCGGCAGCGAAACCTTTGATCATGTGAGCGTCATTGTGATCGACAAAAGTACCGCGCTCGACAGTAATCCAGCAACGTTGTCCTTTTCGCAAACCGATCGCGACCCTGTTGATTTTACCCTGATGCCGGCGGTGATGCACGGATCAGTTAGCGGCGATCCGATGTGGTTTGTCATGGAGTCAGGCGACGCGCTCGGCTCCGATTTACGCATCGTGAAAATGACCGACATTCTTGATTCTCCGACTTTTACTGACACAGACCTGAGCGTAGGCGCTTACGTCTTCCCACCCAATGCCGATCAACCAGGAAGCGATGCTTTCGGTGGACGCATCCAAACCAACGATTCGAGCATCATCAGTGCGGCATGGCGCAACGACCGCCTTTTGGCCGCTCACAGCATTGGCCTCGGCTCGCCCTCGCAATCACATGTGCGCTGGTATGAATTCGATACCTCGGGCTCTTCACCGACGCTTACCCAGCAGGGAACCATCAATCCGGGCGTGGGTATTCACACGTATTACCCCTCCATCGAGATCGCGCCCAACGGCGATATCGGTATGACCTTCATGCAGTCGTCCAGCACGGAATTCATGTCGATGTATGTGACGGGACAAAATGCCGCTAATGCTCCGCGACAAATGCGCACTCCGGTTTTGGCCCGGGCCGGTCTCCGCACTTATCGAGCTTTCGACTGCGTCGTTGGTACTTTCTTTGTCGATGATTGCCGCGCCGGCGATTATAGCGGCATCTCGATAGATCCAAATTTTTCAAACATGTTCTGCGCGGCCAATGAATATGCCACCTCAAAAGGCTCCAACAACTGGGGCACCTGGATCACCTGCTTCGCCATCGGCATCCATGATCTGGCTGTGACCGGCATCGTCGCTCCAGCCACTGTCAAAGGAATAGCTGCAATAAGCGCGGCCGTCACTGTGACCATTCAAAACCGAAGCGATCACGATGAGACGATTACTGCAACGAGTTTGGACAACGGAATAAGCACCGGACTGGTGCGACTGAATGTCAGTGTAACGGACGATGATTCAGAGCAGTGCCAGCCTCCGGCCGTCGCTCTCAACGCGGCGAAGAATGCCGCTCTGTTTGGCAGCAGCGGATCGAAGGTTCTCGCGCCGAAACAGACCATGAGCGTCGGTTATTTGGTCACCTTGCAATGCACAAACCCTCTGCCCGCCAACTCTGCCGATGCCACTCGCGGCGACTACAGCTACTCGGCCACCGTGCATCATGATGTACTCGATGGCTCCGCGGATATTCATGATGAAGACGATGTCTGCCCGCGCGATGCCCTGCCCGAAGGGATCGATTCACTGCCGCCACCCAAAGGTATTACCGACAAAGGTTGCGGCGCAAGAAAACCCGATCGCACGTTGGGCGCTCCGGTGGTGACCGACGTGGTGCTGTGATTCTCTCGGGCAAAAGCACGAAGCGTTAGCGTGGTGATCATCGACCGATCGTTTCCGTGTCATTACTGCCGCATATCGACTGAGAATTTGGTTTGACTCACTCTTTCTCCGGCTTCTGGCCCGCGGGTTTGCGCGCGCGAAGCAAGCCGGGGTAAGCCAGCGCCGAGCTGATTTGGCACGTTGACGAGCGCGACATGCCCATGCGACTCCGTCGTTTGACTCCCCTCTTTCCCCACAATACTATGACCGTAAATCCAGGAGGAATTCATGGCCGACGTCACCGACATGCGAGGATACATCGAAGTGCTCGAACAGATGGGCGAACTGCGCCGATTTGAAGGCGTGGAGTTGAAATCGGAAGTCGGTGCGTTGACCGAGCGCGCGGCAGAAAATGAGGGCCCGGCACTGCTCTTTAGCAATTTTAAAAATTATCCGCCCGGCTTTCGCGTGATCTCCAATGTTTTTCGTACCTGCAAACGCACGGGCCCGGCGATGGGAATCGATCAGGAAAATGGCATTGATTATCTTTACGCCTGGCGCAAGAAGTTGGCGGCGTACAAACCTGTGCCCGTCGAGCAAGTAGAGGGCGGACCAGTGCTCGAAAATCAGATGGCTGATGGCGATGTCGATCTGTACAAATTTCCCACGCCGAGTTGGCATGATCTCGACGGCGGCCCCTATCTTGGCACCGGCTGCGGCGTGATCACGAAAGATCCCGAGACGGGAAAACTCAACATTGGCACCTATCGGGTCATGGTCCAAGACAAGAATCATGTTTCGGTGAAAATGAATATGGGTAAGCACGGCCGGCTCGCTTTCGAGCGCGCACGCGACGCCGGCAAGCCGCTGCCTGTGGCGATCACGTTGGGCCAGGGACCCGCGATTTTTCTCGCGGCGCAGATGCCGCTGCCGCCGGATGTGAATGAATACGAATTTGCCGGCTATCTCCAGGGCTCTCCCGTGCCGGTGGCGCGCGGCGCGGTGACCGGCCTGCCGATTCCGGCCAATGCGGAAATTGTCCTCGAAGGCGAGCTGCCGCCGATGAAAGACGAGGAGATGCCGAAAGAGGGCCCGTTCGGCGAATGGCCGGGATATTTCACCGACGCCAACGTCGGCGAGACACCGGTGATGGTCGTCAAGCGTGTGTACTATCGCAACGATCCGATCATGCTCGGCGCGCCACCATTGAAACCGCCGGCCAGCTATTTGCCCATTCCGCTGGGCGCCGCGACGCTGTGGGAACAGCTCGAAAAAGCCGGCATCCCCGAAGTCAAAGGCGTCTGGGGATTCGTCTACGGCGGCCAACCTGGGCCGTTTACGGTGATCGCAATCAAGCAACGTTATGCCGGCCACTCGAAACAAGCTCTGCTCGTCGCTGCGGGAGCGCGGGCCGGCGCCTACGGCGGCAAATTTGTCGTGGTTGTCGACGACGACATCGATATCACCAATCCTGCCGATGTCATCTGGGCGATCGCCACACGCTGCCACGTGCGTGAGGATTTGGACGTAGTCAAAGGCGTATGGGCTTCCGTGTGCGAGCCGGCTCTGCCACCCGAAGAACGCTCACCGCGCGGCTACACCACTGACCGGGTCTTGATCGACGCCTGCCGGCCTTTTAAATGGCTGGACCAGTTCCCCGCGGTCAATGCATTTCCTAAAGATTTCAAAGACGAGATCGCGGGCAAGTACAAACTCTAGGAATCTTTTTTCGACCGCCCGGTTAGAAAGTAATAATTGCTCATAGCCGAACGTCAAACTAGTCAATGGGCCAGCAGACGGCCGGAATAGGAGCCAATTTATGGGCACGATCGAAGCTTTGAGTTTGGCGATGGGCACCGCGTGGACATCGGGAATCAATTTATATGCCACGGTGGCGGCGTTGGGTATTGCCAGCCGGGCGGAGATGATCCAACTGCCGCCCGATCTTCAGGTGCTCGGTCATCCGGCGGTCATCGCCGTTGCGTGCATCATGTACCTGATCGAGTTCTTTGCCGACAAGGTGCCCTACGTCGATAGCGGCTGGGACGTCCTGCATACTTTTATTCGCGTGCCGGCGGGCGCGATTTTGGCGGCCCGTTCTTTGGGTGACATGAATCCGGCACTGGAGCTCGTCGCGATTCTCGCCGGTGGATCGATCGCGCTTGCAGCCCACGGCACCAAAACGGCGACGCGTTTGGCGATCAACGCCAGTCCCGAACCTTTCAGTAACTGGATTGCCAGCGTCACGGAAGATATCACGGTCTTCGGCAGCCTTTGGCTGATGTTCAACCATCCGATCGTCATGATTATATTAGTGCTGGGATTTTTCGCACTGCTCGTCTGGATTCTGCCGAAGATCTTTCGGCTCGCCAAACGCGGCTTTCAAGCGCTGCGCAACAAACTGCGCGGGGTCAAGCCCGACCAGCCGACGCCATCGGATCCTACGGCCTTGCCGACGTAGTCTTTGAGAGTGACCGGCGGAGACGCAATCAGCAAAAATTCAAAGGACAAGATGGAACAGCAACCGACCCCTCAAACACACGGCGAGCTGCCGGCAACGCCGCTGACGCTCGACGGCTCGTACCTCATGCATCAAATGTTTCGAGTTCGTTGGGCGGCGTGGCGCGCGCTCGGCTCATCACAGCAAAAACATATTCTTACCGCCGCGATGGCGATGTTCGGTGAGATGGAGCAGAACAAACAGGAGGCCACGGGTTTGTTCTCCACATTGGGGCACAAAGCCGATCTCATGGTCGTCCACTTCCGCAAGACCTTGGATGCGCTGAACGACGCCGAGCTGACCGTCGCTCAATCAGAGCTATGCGAATACCTTGACCCAAGCACCTCTTATCTCTCGGTGGTCGAGCTAGGCCTCTATGAAGCTTCGGTCAAACTCTACTCGGAAGTGACCGAGAGGGGATTGCGGCCAGGAACTGGACAATGGAACAATGAAGTGGAAGCCGAACTGGCCAAGCAGCGCGAAGCCGCTGCGCCGCGCCTCTGGCCGGAGATCCCGCAACGACGGTATCTGTGTTTTTACCCGATGAACAAGTTTCGTGGTGAGCACAAGAACTGGTACGGCGAACCGATTCGCGAGCGCCATCGCATGATGCGCGAGCATGGCATGATCGGACGTCACTACGCTGGCCGCGTCACACAAATCATTTCCGGCTCCATCGGTTTCGATGATTGGGAATGGGGCGTCGATCTGTTTGCTGACGATCCGCTGGTGTTCAAGAAACTAGTCTATGAAATGCGCTTCGACGAAGCCAGCGCGGTTTACGGATTGTTCGGCACTTTCTTTGTCGGTCTGCGCTTTCCCGCATCCCAGCTGCAAACCTTGCTTAGCGGCAAGACACCGAGCTTTCCCTAACGCGGGGTAGATCAAATCGACTTAATCCCCCAGCAGGCGCCGCGGAGGATATATGCGATTAAAGGATAAAGTCACCATCATCACTGGCGCCGCCCACGGCATCGGGAAAGCGTATGCCCGGCGGTTCGCCGAAGAAGGTGCCCATGTCGTCGTCGCCGACATCGACGGTGAAGGCGGTGAGGCAACAGCGAAAGCGATCATCGATTCTGGCGGATCGGCATGGGCCCGAACGACTGACGTCCGAAACTTCCCGAACGTTGAGGGACTGATGCGGGAAACGAAACAAAAATTCGGCCGCGTCGACGTGCTGCTGAACAACGCGGCTATTTATGTCACGCAAGAACTTTGGAAAGGTCCGGTCGAAGACCTTGGGCTCGACGAATGGGACCGTGTCATCGAAGTAAACTTAAAAGGCGTGTTTCTTTGCAGCAAGGCCGCAATCCCGATCATGAAGCAGCAAAGAAGCGGCAAGATCATCAACATCGCCTCGGGAACATTCTTCAGCGGCTCCGGCAATATGCCGCACTACACGACGGCGAAAGGCGGCGTGGTCGCGCTCACGCGGGTAATGGCCCGGCAGCTGGGCGAATGGGGCATCAATGTCAACTGCATGACTCCCGGCTCCACGATGAGTGAAGAGTCGGTTTCGGAAGAGGTGCTCAAGCGCCGCGAGGGTAGCATCGACAAGCGCGCGTTTCGGCGCATCGAGACTCCCGCCGACATCGTCGGCACGGCACTCTTCTTAGCCAGTGCCGACAGCGACTTCATCACCGGCCAACTCCTGGTCGTCGAAGGTGGCGGGATCATGCACTGAGCGTGATCGCGCTGTTCTTAAGCGCGAATCCGCTTCGAGCTGACCGCTAACTAATCTTCTTCGGTTGTCTTGACGAGAATTCTTGGCACTCAAGAAGCACTTGGCGTCACGCCATAAACATAACCGCAGGCGTTGCAGAAAATGACGTTGAAGGGAGCGAGGACGAACTGTTTACCTCGCGACGATCCCGCTCCACCCTTGCGCGATACGATGTGTTCGGTCCCGACTGCCGAACAGGAGGGGCATTTGGGCTCGGGCTCTACCTTAGTTTTGTATTCCTGGGAGGAGCGGAATGTGCTGCCGAAATCGTCGCTAAAATGCCGCGCGCTCTCTTTGGGTTGCTCCTCTTCGGGTTCTTCCGGGGCGCCTGCGGGATGCGTGACGGCGTCGTAAACCGAGCGTTTTGTAGCATCGGACAGGATCGTGTAAGCATCGAGAACTTGTTTGAATTTGTCTACCGCATGACCATCGTCCGGGTTGCGATCGGGATGATAACGAAACACCAGCTTGCGGTAGGCTCGTTTGATTTCTTCCGGCGTAGCACCGCGCTTCACACCGAGCAAAGAGTAGTAGTCAATAGTGGTGTCCAATCTGTTAAACCTTTGGTGTCGTGAGATAGAGCGAGAATTCGCTCAAGCCGACGATTTCTCGAGGCGCTATCGCCGGCGCGAACGAGCTAGCTGTCCGCCGGTTCCGGTCAGTTTTCCCCTTTTCTTATACATGGTGACGCACATGTCGTAGATCGCTGTCCCCGCTCGGTCATCGACCACCTGTTCGCCATCCTGGGTTACATATTCGACTTTAAATAGGGATTCCTTCCCTGTGCCATCGTTGTTGGTCAGCCGCACCAGCTGCCCTTCGTTTTTGTCCAGGTAATCACCGATGGTTCGAAAAATCTGCACTTGATTCAGAAATTCCTTGGTCGCTGATAGGTCACTACGTTGCCCTTCGCCCGCTTCATCCAATTCTTGGATGTCTTTGAAAGTATATTGGATGGTCACCGGAGTCGGCGATGGCGGGTCTTGGTAACCGCAGTAAGCCACATATTCGTTTCTCTCGAAGCGAATATCGAATGATTTCAGCCCCCTTCGCTCGAGATCCTGACCGATGCAACGCAGTGCAATAGCGTATTTTGCCGAAGCTGCGCCGGCGCTTTTTCTCTTTAATACACGCGACATTCGGGGTTGTTCACAACGTTTTCGGCCATTCTGTAACTGTAAATGGTACGAACAGTAGCTCTAAAAATCAATCAAAAAGATCGCGGATGTGTGGTCCACCGTAGAATGAACCCGCCTTCTTTTGGCCGATTTCTAAACTACGAAGTATTTGAAGGAGGTATTTGAAGCTATTCGGGAATGGTAGGTAGCGCGTCCGTCACACCGATCATGCTGTCGCGCGTCACCAGCTGGGCTAGGTCGGCTTCGCTATGACCTTCTGTCCCCTTTGGCCGCAGAGGCAAGACCAGATAGCGAATATCGGCCGTGCTGTCATGGACACGCACCTCAACGTTGTCGGGCAGATCGAGGCCAAACTCGCGCATCACGCCGCGCGGGTCCACGACCGCGCGCTGCCGATAGTTGAAGCTCTTATACCAATCGGGCGGCCGTCCCAAAATCGGCCGGGGATAGCAGGAGCATAGGGTGCAGACCACCATATGACGAACCTTTTCGGTATTCTCTAAAACCACGAACTCATTGACGCCGGCGGCATCGATGCCCATTTCCGCGCACGCTGCTTTGGGATCCGAGATGAGACGAGCTTTAAAAGCCGAATCGACCCACGCGTGAGCGACGAGCTTCGAACCGTTCGCCGGCGAGCGCGCTTCCTGATATTCGACCTGGCACTGAATGTCCTTTTCGGCGAGCACACCCTTCTCGACAAGCAGATCGCGGATCGCGTAAATCCGTTTCGCGTAATGGCTCAACTCATGCTTCGGATGCTCGTGGCCATGCGCATCGGCCGGTGTATCGCTCATCTTTACCTCCTCGTTACTGGGTCCGATCTAACCAATGCTCATAAATATCGACAAGAACCTTATCCGTCGGTCCTGCAGACCGGCCCCATACGTCGGCTTGATTGAAAGCCACAAGATAGAGTGTTCGTTTGGGCAAGCCGTCACGTCCATAAGCGAGAGATTCAGGGTTGAGAAAATCGCCGTAGACGCGTTCGATCCAACCGGTTTTGCCGCGAACGTACCAGGGTGTGCGTATGTGGCCCGGCCGATCTTCCAATTTCACCGTGACACGGTCCCCGGGTTTGAATTTGCCCGCCTGGGAGTTCACGGTTCGCCCCATTCCTTTTCAAATTCGCCGAGCCGTCGGTCGATCTCGTCCTTGGTCAGAATCTTTTTCTCGATCAGGATGGTTTCGATGCTCGCAATCCACCGTTCGTAGTAGGTCATATCGCGATACGTCTCAGAGTCCATCTCTTCGCGCGCGCGGCGCATCTCATCGGTGCGTTTGATACCGCGAGCGCCGAGCGCTTGATTGACGGCATCGGCAAGAATTTCCCAATCGGAAAGTTGATGTTCGCTCTGATCGATCGCGCCCGCGCCGGGCAGACCGCCGATATCATGATGGCCGCGCGCCATATATAACCTCCCGCGCTATCCTTTGAGACGATTGGCGAGTGCTTTGTGCTCTTCTTTGATTCCTGCCGGTAAATGATCACCGAAAGTATCGAAGAAATCGCTTTGGCTCTTGAGATTGTTTTTCCAAGCTTCGCGGTCAACAGCCACCAGCTGATCGAGATCGGATTTCGAAATTTCGAGTCCTTCGCCACTCAAGCTCGACGCCTTGGGCACATAACCGATGGGGGTCTCATTCGCTTGGCCGCCGCCCTTGCAGCGCTCGATGATCCAGCGCAACACCCGCAAGTTTTCGCCGAAGCCGGGCCAGAGAAACCGGCCGCGCTCGTTGCGCTGGAAAAAGTTTACGCGGAAGATTTTCGGCGGATTGGTAGCGCGCTTGGCCATCGATAACCAATGGCCCCAATAATCTCCCATGTTGTAGCCGCAGAACGGCAGCATCGCCATCGGATCGCGCCGCACGACACCCACGGTACCGGTGGCTGCCGCGGTCGTTTCGGATGCCAATGTCGCCCCGAGAAAAGTGCCATGTTGCCAATTGAAGGATTGATAGACGAGCGGAATCATTTTTTGGCGGCGCGCGCCGAAAAGTATCGCACTGATGGGCACGCCCTCGGGCTTTTCCCACTCCGGAGAATAGCTCGGGCATTGTTTTATGGACACCGTAAAGCGGGCATTAGGGTGGGCCGCCGGGTGGCCGCCCTCCGGGTCCCATGGCTTGCCGCGCCAATCCACAGCGTTGCCGGGGATGGGATCGTCATGACCTTCCCACCAGACGGTTCCGTCCGGTCGCAACGCCACGTTGGTGAAAATGGTGTCTCTCGTGACCGTCCGCATGGCGTTGCGGTTAGTGTTCGAACCGGTGCCCGGCGCGACGCCGAAACAGCCGGCTTCCGGATTGACCGCCCAAAGCCTGCCGTCCGGACCGACGCGCAGCCAGGAAATATCATCGCCGATGGTGTGGATCTTCCAGCCCTTCATGGTCGCCGGCGGCACCAGCATCGCGAGATTAGTCTTGCCGCAGGCGCTCGGAAAGGCGCCGCAGACATAGGTGATCTCGCCATCCGGGCTTTCGACGCCGACGATGAGCATATGCTCGGCGAGCCAGCCTTCTTGATGGCCGAGCTTGCTGGCGATACGCAGAGCCAGGCATTTTTTCGCCAACAACGCGTTGCCGCCATAGCCCGAGCCGACGCTCCAGATCGCATTGTCTTGAGGATAATGACAAATGAAGCGGCGCTCGATGTCGAGGTCGGCCTTGGAATGCAAACAACGTGTAAAATCGTCGGAATCGCCCAGATGATCGAGCGCGATCTTGCCCATGCGCGTCATAATGCGCATGTTGAGCACGACATAGACGCTGTCGGTTACTTGAATGCCGACTTTGCTGAACGACGAGCCGCGGGCTCCCATGAGAAACGGAATGACATACAACGTGCGACCACGCATGGAGCCGGCATAAATTTTCGACAGCTTGTCATAGGATTCGGCGGGAGCCATCCAATTGTTGTTGGGGCCCGCCTCTTCCTGTGTCGGCGTGCAGACGAATGTCAAATTTTCCGTGCGCGCGACATCGTTGAGCGCGCTGCGATGCAAATAGGAACCAGGAAGCTTTTCTTGATTCAACGGTATGAGATCGCCGCACTCGACCGCGATTTGTGTCAACCTTGCTTTTTCCTCCTCCGACCCATCGCACCAAAAAACATTATCCGGCTGGCACATCGCCGCCACTTCTTTGACCCACTTTTGGATATGTGGATTCGCGGGTAGGGTTCCTCTTGAAACGCTCATGGGTTAACGATTCTTCCTTTCCTAGCCTCTCTAATTCTAAGATTTGTCAAAATTGGGAATGGGAAAATTAGCATAGCTCAGAAGCTCCGTTTGACGGCAATACACGGAGGACGGAAAATTTACTGTGTGAAGTGAAGCGTATCCGATAGAACACGGCCATGTCAACAATTCGCGCTACTAATGAAACACTCGAAATAGCCGCCAGCGTCCTTCGGGCGAATCATCTGCCCATGTGGCGAGCGCTGCCAGCTCGCCGCGTGAATCGACAATGCCAACCAGTCTTTCCGCTTCTCGTCGATTGCCGATTTGCATCAATACTTCCTGTTGCCCCAAACGCAACCGCGAAAGGAGCCGGCCTTCCCAATTAACCATGCGCAGGTTATTCAAAGCGGCACGCAGCGAAACGAGCGGGATTGAGCCCTGTGCAAACCGCTGTTCAAGCTCATCGATCGTGATCGACTGCTGAACGTTGAGATGGCCGCACACGGTTCGCCTGAGGCTCTTGAGGTGAGCGCCACAACCCAGTGCTTGTCCCATGTCAGCCGCCAACGTGCGCACATAGGTCCCACGTGAACAAGTGACTTCGAATTCGAGCTCCGAATCGGAAACTTTCTCTATCCGGAGAGCTTCAACTCTGACACTCCGCGGCGCGCGCGGAATTTCTTTGCCCTGCCGAGCCAATCGGTACAATCGTACGCCGTCTTTTTTCAGAGCGGAAAACATCGGCGGCACCTGCTGCATTTCACCGGTAAATTCTTCTTCCAATCTTCGCAACTGGGTTTCGCCGAGCAAAGGCACCGAACCTTCTTTCACAACCTTTCCCGTACCGTCTTGGGTGTCGGTTTCGACGCCAAGGACCATTACGCCGCAGTAACTCTTCGTCCCGCCGAGAAAAATGTCGGCGATCTTCGTTCCTTCATTGACCCCCACCAAGAGCAAGCCCGATGCGAACGGATCAAGCGTGCCGAGGTGACCGACTTTCTTGGCCTGGAAAAGCTTCTTGACCCGACCCACGACTTGGGCCGAAGACGGCCCCGCGGATTTATCGATAAGCAGAATACCGCTCTGTGTCATTGACATACGAAAACGCGTGGAAGAACTGGCAGTAAAGACGAATCAAGCCGTAGACGGATCCGATCCTACTCTTTGACGCTATTTAGCAGCGCATCGATGCGTCGTGCTTCGTCTTCAGCGTCGTCGTAGTTAAATTCAATGGATGGAACGAACCGGAGATTAAGTTGCTTGCCTACTTTGGCACGAATGAAGCCGGTCGCGCTTCTGAGTCCCGCCAAAGCTTCCATGCGGTCTTCCTGACCACCGAGGAGACTGAAATAGACTCTTGCGTGCCGCAGATCTTTACTAACGCGAGCAATCGTCAGCGTGACAGAGCGGACGCGCGGATCGCGGATTTCCTTACTTAGGAGTTCCGCAATCAATTCCAGCAGCAAGTCTCCAACTCTGTCTGAGCGCTGATATTCCATCATAGCACCCACCGCCCGCCGCCGGTGGCAGGCAGTTTGTCTGACTTTCCGACTGTGCTAGCGGCTGGCGCAGTCCGTCCCATTTAGCAATGAAAGAACTCCGTTCCGGCCTCGCCCACTTGAGCCAGGCCAAGCTCATCGACAAATTCTACAATCCTCTGCAGCGTCGCTTCGACAACTGCTCGACTGCTGCCGACAGCACCGAATCCTAGAACCGCGCTCTGCCACAGGTCTTGATCGTCGCATTCGGTGACGGACACATTGAACTGATTGGCTACGCGCGCTTGAATTCTTTTTAGGACTCCGCGCTTGCCTTTGAGCGAGTGATTTTCCGGAATCAAAAGGTTGAGCTTGAGGATCCCCACAATCATGGGCTAACGGAACGCCCGAAGCGCACGCTAAATTTACACGCCGCTAACGCGCGGCGCTTCGCGTCCGGCCGGAACTGGACTTATTCGCCGGATCACCGGAATGCGTTCAAAGGACTCAACGACGTCGCCTTGTTTTATATCTTGAAACCCTTCGAGCGACAGGCCGCATTCATAACCGGCGGTCACCTCGCGCACGTCGTCTTTAAAACGCTTGAGACTAGCGAGCTTGCCTTCGTGCACCACCACTTGATCCCGTAACAAACGCACCGAGTTGCCGCGAGCGATTTTTCCTTCGTTGACGTAGCAGCCAGCGATGGTGCCTATGCCCGCGATGTTGAAGATCCGACGGACTTCGACGCGCGCTTGGGTTTGTTCGCGGTAGGTCGGCTCCAACATACCTTCCATCGCTGCGCGGACATCCGCGACCGCTTCGTAAATGATCGTGTACAACCGCACATCGACGCCTTCTTTGGCCGCTAAAGCTGCGCCTTTCGATTCCGGCCGGACATTAAAACCGATGACGATCGCATTGGACGCTGCTGCCAGTAAAATATCGCTCTCGGTGATGCCGCCGACCGACCCGTGAATCACTCTGAGTTTCACCTCATCGGTGGACATGCGGCTTAACGCCTCTGTCAACGCCTCCACTGAACCCTGCACGTCGGCCTTAAGAACGACCCGGAGCTCCTTCACGTCTCCTGCCTTGATCTGATCGTAGAGCTCTTCCAATGAAACTTTGCTCGATTTAACCAGCTCCGTTTCTCTCTGCTTGCTCTGGCGATACTCAGCCACTTGGCGCGCCTTCGCTTCGTCAGCGACGGCGACGAAAGAGTCGCCTGCCTGTGGCACGCCCTGGAGACCAAGAATTTCCACGGGGAATGCCGGCGGCGCTGCCTCTATCTTCTGGCCGCGGTCGTCAATCATGGCGCGCACTTTGCCGTAATATACGCCGCAAACGAAGGCGTCGCCGACATGGAGCGTTCCTTCCTGCACCAATACCGTCGCCACCGGACCCCGACCGCGATCCAACTTGGCTTCGACAATCGTTCCACGGGCAAGTTTGTCTGGATTGGCCCTGAGCTCCAAGATATCCGCCTGCAGCAGGAGCATTTCCAACAGATGCGGGATACCTTCGTGCGTCTTTGCCGACACCGGTGCGAATACGGCATCGCCGCCCCAATCCTCTGCGATCAGGCCATGTTCGGAAAGACCTCTTTTTACTTTTTCAAGATTGGCGTCCGGGCGATCGATTTTATTGACAGCAACAATAATAGGCACGTCGGCGGCACGGGCATGGTTGATCGCCTCAACCGTCTGCGGCATGACTCCATCATCTGCGGCCACGACTAAAACGACGATGTCGGTCACCTTGGCGCCGCGCGCGCGCATCGCGGTGAACGCTTCGTGGCCGGGGGTATCCAAAAATGTGACGCTGCGGCCATCGACCTGAACATGATAAGCGCCGATGTGCTGGGTGATGCCGCCATGCTCCTGGGCGGTCACGTTCGTGCTGCGAATCGAATCGAGCAAAGAGGTCTTACCGTGGTCGACGTGCCCCATGATCGTCACGACCGGTGAGCGCGAGGTCAAAGCCGTTTCTTCCTCTTCAATCTGATGTTCGACTTCGAGCATGCTGTCGACATCGAAGGCGACGTTTTCCACCTGGTGATCGAACTCCGAGGCGATAAGTGTCGCCGTGTCGGCATCGAGCACCTGGTTGATGGTCGCCATCATGCCCATGCCCATCAACTTTTTGATAACTTCGCCGGCTTTGACGCCCATTTCCCGAGATAGATCGCCAACTGTGATCACTTCAGAAATCTTGATGACCCGCTTGCTCGCTTTGGGAACCGTGATTTCCGTTTTTCTGATTTCTTTGCCCGGCAGAACACGCCTTTTCTTCGGAATGCGGCCACCGCGCAATTCCTTTTCTCTGAGCTCCAAGACATCTTGTTTTTTGACAACGCGCTTCTTGTGCCGCCCGGTCTTTGGCTTGTCATCAGTGCTGGGTTTTTGTTCGCCCTCGGCGCCGGGCGCCAGGACCGTTTCTGCCACGCGAGCGCTAGGCTGGGCCGGCGTCGCCCCGACCGGTCGTCGCAACACGGGTGTGGGCGCCGGTTCAACTCTCACAGTCTGCTTCAAATCGATGCGACCGAGAATACGTGCGCCACGCGGCAATTCCGGCTGCACAGGCTGCGCTGTTTCAGCAGCGATTCCTGGCGCTGCGGGCGCCGGCTCCGCGGCTCTGCCTTCCATGGATTCTGGTTGAGGCTCCGGCTCCCTCTCCGTTTCAAGCGGCCCAGGCGTTTCGCTATGCGGTTCGGCCTCGGAAGAGACTTCCAAGGGGATCTCGTCGACCCCGGCTGGCGAAACTGCCGGCTCGAATACCGGCGGTTCCGCTAAAGGTGTCTCAGTGACTTCGCCTGCTTCGGTGGGCGCAACCTCGACACGGTTGACCCGCCGCCGGATGACGTTGGCGCGCACGCGTCGCTCAACAACGGTCTCGTGCGCTTCGGTTCCGCGCTGTCCCTCGTCGTCCGTCTTTACCATGCGATCGGCAACGATCTTTTCTTCGCCGACATGGACTTGGGGTTTTTCTTGGGCGGCTAAGGCTGCGCGTACTCGTGCAACTTCATCGTCTTCGAGCGCACTCTGGGCCTTGCGCCCTCTGATCCCCAACCGATCAAGCTGGACGATCAGGTCCTTGGTCTCGATTCCCAATTCCTTGGCTAGTAGATGGACTCTCGTTTTTCCCATCTCTTCTTACTCCCAGTTTCGGCGCTCAAGTTCCTGAATCAGATTTTCCTTATGCGCCCTACTGACCTCTACGTGAAACGCGCGGTAGTGACCCTTGCGGCTTAGGAAAGCCTGCCAACACTTCCGGTTCTGGTGCAGGTATCCGCCACGTCCCTGATTGCCGTCGATTTTCAATTGACCCTGATCCGTCACCGTGAGGCGAATCAGGTTATTTTGATCGTCCCGCACGCCGCACCCCAAGCAGATTCGTTGTGGATGGTGTCCTTTCTTCGGCACGCCGTTTTTTTAAGAGTCGCCTTCCGGGGCCGCTTCGGCAGCAGGAGTTATCGCCGCGTTGGCTGCCGCCTCAGCTTCTTTCGCACGTTTCTCCTCTATATATTGTTTTGCCGATTTGTGGAGAGCCTCGGCTTTGTCCTTGCTGATGCCTTCGACGTCGAGAATGTCCGCCAAATCGCTGTCCGCAACATCTTCCGCTGACTTAAATCCCTCCTGATAGAGCAACTCCGCTGCGAAATCGCCGATGCCCGGAATCGCGCCGATGGATTGCCGCGCCCGCCGCGTCTCCTCCTCTGCCTCCGCCTCGCTGCGCACGTCGATACGCCAGGCGGTGAGACGGGAGGCAAGCCGAACATTCTGCCCCTTTTTGCCGATAGCGAGCGAGAGCTGATCGTCGGGCACAATGACTTCCATCGTATGGTCGTCGTCATCGATAATAATTTTGGAAACCTTGGCCGGAGCAAGCGCACGGCAAACATACTCGGCCTGATCGGGAATCCAGTGAACGATATCGATCTTCTCGCCGCGTAATTCCTGCACGACAGCTTGCACGCGGGTACCTTTCATGCCCACGCAAGCTCCTACCGGATCTACGTCGGGATCATTGGAAACCACGGCGATCTTCGCGCGTCCCCCAGGTTCCCGCGCCGCGCCTTTGACTTCGACGATGCCTTCGTAAATCTCAGGAACTTCCTGGGCAAAGAGCTGAATCAGCATGCCCGGGTGGGTACGCGACAATACAATCTGCGGGCCCCGGCTGGTAATTTCGACGCTCACAATGTAAGCGCGAATTCGGTCGCCCTGGCGATAGCGCTCGCGCGGCACTTGTTCCTTTTCCGGCAGAATCGCATCCGTACGACCGAGGTTAACGATGATATTCCGCTTCTCGAAGCGCTGCACGATGCCATTGACGAGTTGTCCTTCGCGCCCTTTGAATTCATTGTAAATAATCTCCCGCTCGGCATCGCGCACCCGTTGGACAATGTTCTGCTTGGCAGCCTGTGCGGCAATGCGCCCGAACATGCTCGAGTCCAACTTGCAAAGCAGCTCGTCACCAAGCTCGGCGTCGGGATCGAGAGTGTCTCGCGCTTCCGGCAATGTAATCTCGGTGGCTTGGTCCTGCACGGTTTCCACCACTGTTTTAGCCTCAAAGAGCTCCACTTCACCGATCTCGGGGTTAAACTGCGCTTCGATTTTGCGCTGGTGACCGAAGGTCTTCTTGGCCGCCGAGATCATGGCATTTTCCAAGGCACTAATGAGAATCGTCTTATCAATGCCCTTTTCCTTGCTTACCTGCTCGATGACTCGATTTAAATCCTGCTGCATATTAGGCACTCCAGTCGTGCTCGTAATTCGACTTTTCAATTAACGAAAACGGAATTTCACATGGCCTTCCATCTTGATTCAAAGAAATCTTGTCCGCCGAAACCTCAAGCAGTAGACCCAAAAACGATCTCCTGCCGTTGATCACTTCTCGAGTGCGTACGCGAACCCTTTTACCGACAAATCGCGCGAAATGCTCCGGCCGTTTGAGCGGGCGGTTGATGCCCGGAGAGGAGACTTCCAACGTGTATGCTCCCTCGACAATCTCCCGGACATCGAGCATATCGCTGAGTTCCCGGCTTACTCGGCTAAGGTCGTCCATGTTTGGGCCACCCTCCTTGTCGAGGTACAATCGCAACACGCGGCCGCCACGGCTGCCCTCATGTCTCAGTTCGATATCGATGATCTCCATTCCCTCCATTTTCGCCAAAGGCGCGGCCAGTTCCCATATGCGGGCGATGGTTGGATCCATCTTTTCGCCCCCCAGAAACAAAAAAAGCGGGCATCGCCCACTTCGAGTTCAAACTCTTAAAGTGTAGAAAATTAGTACCATAGCCAATGTTGTCAATGCAAGGCCTGCCGCCCCACGCGCCATTGCGCCACCGCCGCTATCTGCTATGATTTCGCATCAGTTCCGCGCTTAATTATGAAGGCACCGACCCCAGCGAAACGACGATCGACAACGCAAATATCCTGGGAGCAAATCCTCACCAATCTTGACGATGGTGTGGTCGCCGTTGATCCCGACGGCAAGATCACGTTCTTCAATGAAGCAGCGGAAGTCCTCACCGAGATCTCTTCGGCGGCTGCCGCGGCGCAACCGTTCGAACAGATCTTTAAGCGCGAGCCGTGGCTGGTCGATCTTGTGAAAAGAACCCATCCGCCCCGACAAAAGAGGGCCCGTGGGGAGGGCGATTTTGTCAGCCGTTGGGGCAAGAAGATTCCCGTCAGCATCACCGTATCACCGCTCCAGGACCGCCACGGTCATTTCGTCGGCACGATATTGCTGCTTCGCGATATTAAGCACACAAAAGAACTGGAAGAAGATCTCAAACGCGCCGACCGGTTGGTATTGATCGGCACATTGGCCGCAGGCTTGGCACACGAAATAAGAAATCCTCTTGGAGGCATCAAAGGCGCTGCGCAATTGCTGCGCCGCTCCGCCGACAGCAATGCCTCGGTGCGCGAATTCACTGCTATCATGATCCGCGAAGTGGATCGGGTCGACCTATTGATCGAACAGCTTCTCGACCTTTCGCGTCCGGCGCAGCTCACGCTTGCGCCCGTCAACATTCATGAGATTTTGGAAGATGTGCTGCTGCTGGAAGGTCAAACGGTCAACGACAGGGAAATTCACATCAGAAAACGTTTTGATCCGAGTTTGCCGCCTATCCGCGGTGATCGCGCACAGCTAACCCAAGTTTTTCTCAATCTGGTAAAGAACGCGCTTCAAGCGATGGAACGTAGCGGCGCGCTCACGATCACTACGAGAGTCGAAACCGATTATCACATTCGCGGACAGGACACCGGGCCTAATCGCTTTATCTGGGTGGATCTCGCCGACGAGGGCGGCGGTATTCGGGAGGAAGACCTGCCGCATATTTTCTCGCCGTTCTTCACGACAAAAATTAATGGCACGGGACTTGGATTGGCAACTTGCTATCGCATCATCAAAGAGCATGGCGGCACGATTCGAGTCGAAACCGCGGAGGGTAAAGGAAGCACCTTCAAGGTCTCTTTGGTGGTGGCGGACTCAAATTGAAATGGATCAAGGAAAAATTCTCATTACCGAAGATGAAGAATCGTTGCGCTTCGTTCTGCAGAAAGCGCTCGAGGCCGAGGGCTATTGGGTGCAGGTCGCGGCCAACGGCGCGACCGCGCGCCGGCTTATCACCGACAGCCATTTCGACGTTTCGCTGATGGACATCAAGCTTCCCGACGTCGATGGTTTGGAATTGCTCAAAGAACTCAAGGAAAACGGCGTCGACACCGCGATGATCCTGATGACGGCGCAGAATACCATGCGCAACGCCATCGGTGCGATGAAAAACGGCGCCTTCGATTACATCACCAAACCGTTCGATCTCGATGAAGTCTTGGTGCTCATCAAGCGCGCCATGGACAGCCGCAAGCTGAGTCGTGATTTTCGCGAGCTCAAGGAAGAAGTAAAAAAGCGCTTCGAGCCAGGAGTCAACATCATCGGCACTAGCCCGAGCATGCAGATCGTCTACAAAACGATTGGCCAGGTGGTCGACACCGTGGCGACCATTTTGATTCTCGGCGAGAGCGGCACGGGAAAGGAGTTGGTCGCGAAAACGATTCATTACAATTCGCCGCGCTGGAACCAACCCTTCGTTGCGATCAATTGCGCCGCCATTCCACGCGATCTGCTCGAAAGCGAATTGTTCGGTCATGAGAAAGGCGCTTTCACCGGCGCCCTCGACCGCCGTCTCGGCAAGTTCGAACTAGCCGAGGCCGGCACGCTTTTTTTGGATGAAGTCGGCGATATCCCGTTGGACCTGCAAACTAAATTACTGCGAGTCTTGCAAGATCACGAGTACAGCCGAGTCGGCGGCCGCGATCTCCTAAAGGCCGACGTGCGCATCCTGGCCGCCACCAACCAGGACCTGGAGAAAGCGGTCAAAGAAAAACGTTTTCGCGAGGATCTCTATTTTCGGCTCAAAGTCATCCCGATCTATCTTCCGCCCTTGAGGGAACGGCGCGGCGATATCCCGCTCCTGATCGGCTACTTCATCGACAAGATCAACCGCGAGATGGGCATTCAAATCTCCGGCGTCTCCCCGGAGGCGCAAAAACTTCTCGAAGAGCATGCCTGGCCCGGCAACGTCCGCGAGCTCGAGAATACTTTGATCCGCGCCGCCGTGCTGTCCTCGGGCCCGATCTTGTTCCCCAAAGACTTCACCTTGCAGAACAAGCCGACGTCGACGACCCTGGAAGTCGATCAGCTCTCGTTGGAAGAAATCATCCGGCACAAATTGGAAGACTATTTTCGCAGGATGGAAGGGGTCGACGTAGATAACCTCTATTCGCTCGTCATCGAAAGGGTCGAACGGCCGCTTATCGAATTGACGCTGAAGAAGACCAAGGGCAATCAAATCCGCGCCGCGCAGATCCTCGGCATCAATCGAAACACGCTGCGCAAGAAGATCACCGATTTGCGCATCGCGCTCAAAAAAGAGCCGTCCTAAGAATTCATGCCGTCGCTCGTCCTGCCGCCGCTCTACGCTATCCTCGATCCGGCACAAACCAAGGACCGTGCTCCAGAAGCGGTATTGCGCGACCTGCTCGAAGGCGGCGCCGCCATACTTCAACTTCGCGTCAAAACCATGGCGCCCAGCGATTTTTTCCAGCTCGCGCAGCGAGCGCGCGCGGAGACGCGGACGCATGGATGCAAGTTGATTGTCAACGACCGTGTGGATATCGCTCTGGCGTGCCACGCGGACGGCGTTCACTTAGGCCAGGAAGACTTGCCGCTTGCGGTAGGAAGAAAACTGATGGCGGCGAAACTCGTTGGCATTTCGACCCACGACATCGAACAAGCTCAAGAAGCCGAGCGGAATGGCGCCGACTATATCGGCTTCGGCCCCATGTTCGGCACGACGACCAAAGACACCGGCTACGCCGCACGAGGTGTCGACATGCTCCGTAAAATCCGCGCCGCGGTAAAACTTCCCATCGTCGCCATCGGCGGCATCAACGAACAAAACGTCCAGCAAGTCTGGCAAGCCGGCGCCGACTCGGCGGCGATCATCAGCGATATTTTGGGAGCTGATGACATCACGGCTAAGACTAAACGCA